>CDZJ01022592.1_pt1 | contig 89021 bp, 84 predicted proteins | sample 557391 | NCBI WGS metagenome assembly CDZJ01 (sample SAMEA3182111, study PRJEB8094) | gut metagenome | biome: human; feature: gut; material: Stool; isolation source: human stools | place: Canada | collected 2013-05-07 | reverse complement strand
CGGGGTCTGCGTCCATAGGCTCGGCTTCCTCGGAAAACTGTAAGCCCATAAGCCCGTACAGCATTTTGATAATCTTGAACAGCTTGCCGCGATCTGCGGGGGTGTTCATGGTAACAAGGGTGTCCGTCAGGCGGTTGATGGTGTCCATATCGCCGCCCGTCGTTACCCATACCATTTCTGCGAATGGCTGCGTGATAGCTCCGGCAACAAGGTTGATTTTATCCTTGCTGATTTCGCCGGATTGGAGTATAATGCCCCTTGCAGTGAGAGTGTTAGAAGTTGTTTGCATCGTATTTCCTCCTTAACTTTTGATAGGCATAAAATAGCGACCATCAAAATGATGGTCGCTATTTTGCCTCTAATTTCTACCGATCTGTTAAATTGGTTTATAATCATAAGAAATTGATTTTACATCGTATACTTTAGTACTTGTACACTTGAACAATGTAGGGTCAAATACCGCCAGGTTAAATCCTTGTTTACGCATAGTGCTTCCATATTCAATTCCATCATAGCCCTTGCTGCGAATATAGTCGCTTATATACTGGGTGGGAAGATAATCTAATGCATTATCGTTTCTTAAAGGTTTCGAAATCTCCTGTGCAATCATTTTAAGATGTTCAATGTTCATTGCATATTGGGTGAGATCAAAACCATAATCTATTCCAATAAATGGACTAATCTGATCAATGTTAGCGAGGTTAATAACCTCAATATCTTTTAGAAGTTTGAAACGCCCCACTGTAACGTAATCATAGACACCAGCGCGGATTTCATACAATGTAGTTTCTGCTTCATCAGCAAGATACAGTATACTAATTCCTTCAGGATTGACACGCCCTCCTTTTGCTTTATCATTTGGGGGTGCTCCCATTTTTTCGCGTTGATACCCTTTCTCATCATGACATATCCTTGAACGAAATAAAATTTCGCCTTTGCGATGTTGTTTTACAGCGCAACGCAAAAATGTGAAAAGCTTGTCCGTATTAACGAAATCGCTATGAAAGCGGTTCTCCCTCTTGATGCCTTTTACAAAATCCGACCAACAGTTATTTTTCAATATGGAGTTTTCCTCTAAGTACTCACGGTCTTGGCTCTGTCTAATTCCCACAGGGCCATCAAAAAGCTCTGGTTGCTCTCTATATCTAATAGAGCATAGTTTTGTAATCAAGCGATATATAGCGTCAGCCTTTAAGTTAAAAATATTCCAGTTAGTAAATAAGATATTTTTCATTAAGTCTGTTTGACTACGGGGAAAGTCACATGGTAAATTAGAGACAGGTGTATAAATATCCAGCAAGCCATCAAAGAGTTCTGTAATCGTTTCATCTTTACCTATCTCGTAAACTGGAACGTTGTGGTTTCCGCAAAAATCGCAGTTGCCTATGGTCTTATTGCCGCAAATAATTGCCTTAATTTCAGTATCAGTAAAACAATTACTACAACAGAACATACTATTAAACCTCACTCAGATATTTGCCCATCAGTTCAAGGTGGTGCATAAGAGAGAGCTTTTTGACAGTTCCAAGGCCTGGATAAGACTGCTGTTCATAATGTTGCAAAAATGCCTTTAACCCCATCGTAAGTATAACTGGGTGTGGATCAGAATTGAACCATGCAACAAGTTTTGAAACCGCCTCATAGAATTTCAGCGCAGGATTTGTAATATCTTCGTTTGAATCAGAAACAAAGTGCCGAACTCGTAGAGTACCGTCTTTGGCAAAATATACGATGTGAATTGCTACTGCATATGGGGCAAAGCCAGCCTCAAGATATTCGTTGCCTACAACAGAATAATCTGAAAACCCAACAAATCCATCTTCTTTATAGTAAAGATGATCGTCCGAGAAGAATTCATCATCTTCATCCTGATAGTCAGCGTTTCGTTCTTGCTTTTCGAATTTATCATCAAGCAACACTTTGTGGTGACGTATTTTGCGCCTAAAAACGCTTTCGTCTGGCATTAATGCAAAACGCGGCACAATCGTACCAAATGTAGTTTCATACAAGTTCAAATAATCGCGATCTGTATTTATAACAAGAAGCTCCGATTTGTTGATACCTTTTTTGTCCCAAAAGGCCAGTAAAGATTTTGCATTTCTTTGCATAATTAAGGATTTGATAATAGCTGGATTCTCGTATTGCTCTGTAAATCGCTGTTTATACACAGCTTCCTTTGTTTCGTCTTGAACGTCCTGCCAGTCAGACATAAATGTACCAACAGCGGGGTTGCGAATAATTGCAATCGAGTGATTGACTTTAATGAAGTCTGCCATCGTATTTACAAGGGTCGGAGATAGTTTAACGGGTTCAACAATGGGGGTGACATAATCTCCGAGCAGATGGTTGGTAGCGAGTTCGCGTAATGCCAAAAGTTCATATTGCCGACCTCGTAAATAAGGGAAATACATCGTCTTAACCTCCATACTTCTTATTTAGAAATTCGCGGAGTTTTTTCCACTCAAGTTTTGTTGGGTTTGCAAAATAAAACAGAGATTTTAATTCATAGGGGACTTGCTCAAGTTCGCTTATTTCTATGTGATTCCGCTGTTTTAACTGCTTCAAAGCCATTGTGTAGGCTTCCAAGATGGGAATTTCTGAAAAGAGTTTAAGACATTCCCCATAGTAAAATGCTTGTGAAGCTTTCGGCAAACTTCCATAATATCGCATCAATATGTTCTCAAATTCGCGTTTGTGTAATATTTTGAAAATAGTAGTGTGATCTAAATGCAAATTATTTTCAAGCGGCTCTTTGCGTAATGTTGAGCTGATTCTATTTTGCGGCGTGAGGACATATATGCCAACAGCCGTATTATCAAGGAGTTCCTTTGCCCTGTTATACTGCCCCTCGGAAGTTACAACGCAAACATAATTGAAACCCTTATAATAATCACGAATCTGTGTTTCAAGACGATCAAACGTATCCAATTCTGTCTTAATTTCGTAAACAACAGCTCTTCCGTTTATCAAAATGAAATCAGCTTTCGATTTACTTATTGGTATTTGTGTTAATGCCGTTGTAGTATTTACACTATGTCGGCCAAGGAGAAGTTTATTAAGCAAAGTATTCTGATAGAAGTACTCATTTCTATATGATTTCGACATGAAACGATATATTTCACTAATTAACGCTCCGTTATTTTTGTCTTCTGGCTCATCTATGAAACGCTTAATTACTGCTCCATACGTGGTATTGTTACTTGCACTTGATTGAATCATGCCAAGGAAAACATTTTGAGTAAAGAGCCGATTTAGAATAAGGTTATTTTCAATCAAGTACTCACCTTCTTTCGGCTAATTATAATTACTCAATTTTATTATAGCACAATTGACGGACATTGGGTACCCATTTTCGAATTTTTTGCACCACTTTTTTGCTGCCCATGGTGCCCAAATGGTGCCCGGACGTAAAAAGCGGCCTTGTAAGAAGCTGTGGACACAAATAACAAGATACGAAAAAAGCCTGATTTTACAGGCTCTTTAGGAACATTTTATGCGGTTATATGTGGAGATATAAGGGATTTTCGCCGTTTCACGCCCCTCGAAATCAAGTTGTCCGCAAGGGCACGTGGGTTCGAATCCCACCCGCTCCGCCATGTCGGAGCAAACGTCATATCGTTTGCTCCGACTTTTTACAAAAGCCAGTTACCGCATTGCGGCATAATGGTCCGTGGCAGAATGGGATTTTTGGAAGGATCGACTCTGTAAAAAGCCATGGGGAACTGTCAAACTTGACAGTTCCCCATGGCTTTTTATGGCCCGATTGTTGACCTCTGGGTATGATCTGAAGGATGTGGCTTCGAAAAGACCGTCCTGTTCCGTACAGTCGGCATGGCGCCGTTTGGTGATGGGATTTCGCTTTTCCAGGAGCCAGTATCACCCGTATGGCGCCGAGGTCACCTCTGCACCCGGCCGGAGCCGTCTCCGGCACAGAGTTTTTCCACTTCGGTGACGGTGACCCGGTTGAAATCCCCCTCTATAGAGTGTTTGAGCGCCGAGGCAGCCACAGCGAACGCAATCGATTCTTGTTCGGACTTGCCGCTGAGCAGAGCATAGATCAGGCCGCCGCCGAAACTGTCGCCGCCTCCCACCCGGTCCACAATGCGCAGGTGATGTGTTCTGGAGAAGTAACAGGAGTTTCCGTCGTAGAGCATGCCTGCCCAGTCGTTGTCACTGGCGGAGAGGGAGGTGCGCAGGGTGATGGCCACCTTTTCAAAGCCAAAGCGATCCGCCAGTTGTTTTGCCACAGACTGATATCCCTTAGTGTTCAGCTTTCCGCCGCGAATATCTGTATCGGCGGCTTCAATGCCAAAGATGTCTTTTGCATCCTCCTCGTTGGAAATGCAAACATCCACGTATTGGCACAACTCCGTCATGGCGGCCCGCGCCTCTTCACGGGTCCATAGCTTCCCTCTGTAGTTGAGGTCACAGGAGACCTTGACGCCTTTGGCTTTGGCGACCTTGCAGGCATCTTCGCAAATGGCTGTCAGGCTGGGACCGAGGGCGGGTGTGATACCGGTAAAGTGGAACCAATCTGCCCCGTCGAAAATAACCTCCCAGTCAAAGTCAGAGGGCTGTGCTTCCTGGATGGCGGAGTGGGCGCGGTCATAAATGCAGACGCTTCCGCGCTGCGAGGCGCCCTTTTCCAAGTAGTAGATCCCCACGCGGTCGCCTCCGCGGACGATCATGGAGGTGTCCACCCCGAAATACCGCAGGGAATCCACCGCGGCCTGTCCGATGGCGTGGGAGGGAAGCTTGGTGACATAGGCCGAGTCAAGACCATAGTTGGCCAGGGAGACGGCCACGTTGGCCTCTCCGCCGCCGAAGGTGGCCTGCATCTGATCGTTTTGGAAGAACCGGTAATAGCCGTTTGGAGCCAGACGCAGCATGATTTCGCCAAAGGTAATCACTCTTTTGCTCATTTTATCATTCCCTCCTGGATAGACCCATTACGATGTCTGCGGCCTTGCGGGAGAGTTGCTCGATCTGGTCAAAGCGTCCCGCGCGGATCAGGGTGTCCTTGACCATCCAGCTCCCGCCGCAGGCCAGCACTTTTGGGCTGGCAAGATAGGTGCCCGCATTGGAGGCATTGATGCCGCCGGTGGGCATAAAGCGCACTCCGGGATAGGGAGCGGCCAGGGATTCGATCATAGGCAACCCGCCGGAGGGTTCTGCGGGAAAGAATTTGAGGACATCCAGGCCCAGCTCCAAGGCGGCTTCAATCTCTGTAGGGGTGACTACGCCGGGCAGAACAGGGACCCCGAGCTCCTGGCAGCGGTGGACCACACGAGGGTTTGTGCCGGGGCTGACGATGAATTGGGCACCGGCGTTTACGGCCTGTGTCACCTGTTCACAGGTGAGTACTGTGCCGGCGCCGATCAGCATTTCAGGCAGCTCAAAGGTCATACGCCGTATGGCCTCGGAAGCAACAGAGGTCCGAAAAGTGATTTCTGCTGCGGGCAGTCCACCGGAGACCAAGGCACGGGCAAGGGGAACGGCATCACCGGCGTCCTCCAGCTTGACCACAGGGATAATACCGGTCAAGCGGATGCGGTTTAAAATGGGATGCATGAAATCCCTCCTTTTTCATTTGCTGGGACAGACGGGGCACCAATCGGGACGCAGGGGCGTAAGCGCCCCGCCTTGGATTACCGCCACGGGCTCGATCACCTGCTCCACGGGAATTTCAGAGCAGTAGGCGTCCAGGAAGGGCGGGTCCCCCGGACTGACCGGACGGAGCCGGAAAAGGGTGGCGCGCTGCGAGATCGGCTCCAGCCATCCGGCAAGACCGAGCTGTCGGGCCGGGATAGTGGTAACGGCAGCTACAACTTCATCCAGACGCATTCCGAGAGCGAGAAATTTGCTCATGGTGTGGGGAAGGCTGTGCACCACGGTGTCGACATTGCGGATATGGGCATCGGTGCTGATGGAGAAGGTACGCAGGCCGGCGGAGATAGCCGCCCGGGCCACGTTCTGATCCAGACTGGCCGCCCCATGGCCCACGTCCAGAAATACGCCGCGGCGGATGGCGTCCGCTAGAGGAGGGATGGGGGTTCCGTCGGGATTCCACATAAGGTTGGCCATGCTGCAATAGCGCAAGTCGGGTGCCGCGCCCTTGCCGGCCCTCCGGTTGGCCTCCAGATTGGGAGCGCCATGGAAAATATGTGTGATGATGTCACCGGGGCGCAGAAGGGGAAGGGTCTTATCGTTGGAAGGGGGGCCCTCCACCAGGTGGGCCATGACGGGACGGCTCAAGAGCTCCCCTGTCTGAATGGCCAGGCGCAGGGGGGCCATACCCGCATCCTCTACCACGAGGCCGCTGGAGAGGACCTTGATCCCGAGAAGCAGACCGCTGGTGTCGCTGCGGATGCACTCCACTGCGGACTGAAGATCCAGATTCCTGCGGTCAAAATAGGGCTGCTTGGTGATAAGACCCGCCCGGCTTATGTTCAGAAAGGAGCGCACCTCGGTCTGAAAGGTGGGGAGCACATACTGCCGGAAACAGGGGAAGCTGGTGCTGCCTGCGCTGCCGGCATCCACTACCAGATGGACGCCGGTGGACAGGCCCACCCGGTCGGCAGGGATCCCCAGATCGGTAGCGCCGGGATAGACATGGGCGTGGCTATCAATAAAGCCGGGCGCCATGAAGAGGCCGCTGTCGCCCAGACGGCGCTCCTCCAGGCCCAGGCATCTGCCGCCCTCCAGGTGAAGCAGGGCTGGTACAAAGGAACCGCTGGAGCTTTGAAAGGCTTGGACTGGGATGGCAGTCATTCGTGTCTCACCTCCGGGTCAGAGGAGCTTCAGCCGCACCAAAAGCCCCTTTAACTGATCCACATCGGCACGTATGGTGTATTTGGGCAGAGCGGCAATGTGTTCCACCACGCTGGGCTGCTTGAATGCGGTGCCGGTAATGACGCAGACTACGGTGTCGGAGGAGGATATCTTCCCGGCTTTTACAGCCTGCTTGAAGGCCGCTACCGTGGAAGCGGAGGAGGGCTCTGCACCAATGCCCTCATGTCCCAGGTCCACCATAGCTGCGAGAATCTCGTCGTCGCTGACCGCCATGGCGGCGCCGCCCGATTCCCGTACCGCGCGAATCAACCGCCGTCCGCCCTGAAGCGGGCTGTTGCCGGAGATGCTCTGCGCGATGGTGCGGGTGCTGTCGCCGTACATCTCAGCCACCTCGGCGCCGCTGTCCACCGCGCGCTTGAGCCAGCACACGGCCTCCGGCTGTACAGGCACCATATGGGGGACCTTGTCCGTCACGCCCATGGCGGCCAACTCGTTATAGCCCTTCCAAGTGCCCCAGACCCCGCCTCCGGTCCCCATGGGGTGGAAGGAGAAATCAGGGACGCGGCCCAGCTCGGAGAAGATTTCATAAGCATAGGTCTTCATGGCCTCGTGGCGTATGGGGTTGATGAAATTTACAAACACATAACAGCCCAGGTCGGTAACAGCCTTGTCCAGCATGGTTTCGATCTGGGCAAAATTGTCGAAATCCAAGACAGCGGTATTGGCGCCATAAAGCATAATCATGGTCTTTTTCATGGGACTTGCCTGATATTCCACCATCACCACACCTGGAAAACCGGCTCTGGCGCTGTACGCAGCAAAGGAGGCACCGGCATTCCCGGAGCTGTAAGTGATGCCTCGCTTGACGCCGATGTCCATGGCATAGCTCACGGCCAGGGAATAGCCCCTGTCCTTGAAGCTGCCCGTCGGCATGAGGGTATCGTTTTTGAAATAAAGGTTTTCTATGCCCAGGGTTGGACCGAGGTATTTGGATTTGACCAGGGGCGTCCCGCCTTCACCCAGTGAGACAATGTTTTGGTCGGAAACTTTTGGGAAAAAGTCGCGATAGTACCAAATGGGGCCGCGGACATATTCACGAAACAAATGTGCGGAACGCTTCAGACCGTTAAGATCATATTGGACCTCCAGAAGGCCGCCGCAGCGGGGACACAGGTTGACCGGTTCACGCAGGTCGATCTCAGCGCCGCAGGAGTCGCAGCGGAAACAAAGAGCATTTCCTTTTGTAGAAGACATGATAGAGGTTTCCTCCCGAACGTTAAATTCCGGTATCCCGGCTTTACTTGAGCGTGAAGATCGCTTCGATTTCCACGCTGAGATTGGAGGGGAGGGTGTTGACGGCGATGGCGGAGCGGGCGTGGCGGCCCTGCTCTCCCCACAGGTCCAGAAGGAGCTGGGATGCGCCGTTGACAACGGCGGGCTGCTGATAGAAGCCGTCGTCGCTGGAGACAAAGGCCAGCAGCTTCACCACCCGCTGGATGCGGTTCAAATCTCCCAGGTATTCTTCCAGCACGGCCAGGGTGTTGAGCATACAGTAGCGGGCGCCCAGCCGGGCGTCCTCCAGTGTGACGTCCCTGCCCACCTTGCCCTCGATTCTGTGTTCGCCGAAAAAGCTGCCCTGGCCGGAGGCGTAGAGCATGTGGTCCACCTGGTTGACGGGGACGAAAAGACCGACGGGGGTGGGAGCCTTGGGAAGTGTGATCCCAAGTGATCTCATTCTCTCATAAATATCCGTAGGAATTCCTCCTTATCAGTTTACTCCTGGCACAGAACGCAGGCTGCGTAGTGTCCGGGGGAGACCTCCCGGAGCGCCTGCGGCTCCTTGCACCGCTCACAGGCATAGGGGCAGCGGGGGGCGAAGCGACATCCCGGCGCCGGGTTAATGGGATTGGCGACCTCTCCGGCCAGAGCGTGGCGCTTTCGGTTCCGGCGGTTGAGATCGGTGGTGGGGATGGCGGAGAGCAGTGCCTGGGTATAGGGGTGGGCCTGATGGAGAAAAAGCTCCTCTTTGGGTGCGTACTCCACCACTTTGCCCATATACATCACCATGATATTGGTACTGATATGCCGCACCACACACAGATCGTGGGTGATGAACATATAGGACAGGCCCTGTTTATCCTGCAGATCCATCAGCAGGTTGAGGATCTGTGCCTGAATGGAGACATCAAGGGCGGATACGGGCTCGTCACAGACGATGAACTTCGGATCAACTGCCAGTGCACGGGCCAGCCCTACTCGCTGCCGCCGCCCGCCGTCCAGCTCATGGGGATAGGTGTTCACATAGCGGTCGGGCAGGCCACATACCTCCATGAGTTCGCACACCTTGTCCCGAACCCCCTGCTTGCTTTTGATGGTGCCGCAGACCCTGATCGGTTCGGCGATGATGCTGCTGATGGACAGACGGGGATTCAGCGAGGTGAAAGGGTCCTGAAAGATCATCTGCATATTAAGGCGGACCTGCTTCATCTGGGGCCTGGGATAGGAGAGGATGTTTTCCCCGTTATAGAGCACCTCTCCGCTGGTTGCCTCCAGCAGGCGCAGGATGGTCCGGCCGAGGGTGGATTTGCCGCAGCCGGACTCTCCCACCACGCCCAGGGTCTCTCCCGCGTTGATCCGGAAGCTGACGTCGTCGACGGCATGGAGGATACCGGCGGGAGTTTTAAAGTATTTTTTCAGGTTTTTCGCTTCAATCAGTGGTATCGGCATTGTGCGTCCCCTCCTCTCTGAACAGGTGACATTTGATTCCGTGTCCGCCCATATAGTACATCTCCGGAGCCTCACTGGCACAGCAGTCCATGCAGTGCGGACAGCGAGGGGCGAACTTGCAGCCCTCAGGCAGGTCGGTGGGGTCGGCCATAAACCCGGGGATGGGGTCCAGACGGGGGGTGGTGGTGTAAAGATCGGGGATGCAGTTAAAAAGTCCGGCCGTGTACGGGTGGTTCTTACGACGGGCGTAGATCTCTTCCACGCTGCCGTACTCAATGACCTCTCCAGCATAGACAATGGCCACATTGTCACAGAACTCAGCCACCACGCCCAGGTCGTGGGTGATGAGGATCATGGCCGAATTGAACTTCTCCTTGAGCTGCTTCATGAGCTCCAGGATCTGGGCCTGTATGGTGACATCCAATGCGGTGGTGGGTTCATCTGCCAGCAGGAGCTCGGGCTCGGCCACCAAGGCCATGGCGATGACGATCCGCTGCTTCATTCCACCGGAGAACTGGTGGGGATATTCATGCTTCCGTGCCGCGGGAATCCCGACCATCTGCATCATCTCGTCCACCCGGCGGTCCTTCTCTTCTTTGGTCATATCCGGAAAGTGGAGATTGAGGACCTCCAGGATCTGATCGCCTACGGTGGAGACCGGATTCAGGCTGGTCATAGGATCCTGGAAAATCATCGAAATACGCTCGCCCCGCAGCCCCAGCATTTCTTTGGGAGACGCGTGAAGAATGTCCGTTCCGTCATAGAGAATGCTGCCATGGGTGATCTGTCCTACCCGGGGCGGCAGGAGCCGCAGAATGGACAGAGCCATTGTGGTCTTTCCGGCGCCGGTCTCGCCTACCAGCCCTAACTTCTCGCCGCGGTGCAGGGTCAGATGAAAGCCGTTAAGGGCGTGGACCACCGCGTCGTCTGTATTGTACTGCGCGTAAAGATTCTTGATTTCCAGTAGGATATCCCCACCGGCGCTGTTTTGCAGTGCGTTATCCATAGTCGAGACACCCCCTTAATTCTTGGTTCTGGGATCCAGCGCGTCGCGGAGTCCGTCACCGATGAAATTGACGGCCATAACCGCCAGCGCGATACAAATGCCCGGAATAAGGCCCAAGTAGGGATAATAACGGATGTGCACCTTGTTCTCTGAGAGAATGGTGCCCCACTCCGGCGTGGGGGAGGAGACGCCGATGCCCAGGAAGCCGAGGGATGCGATGCTGAGGATGACCTGCCCCAGGGTTAGGGTGGCTGATACGATAACCGGTCCCATGCCGTTGGGCAGAATATGTTTGAGGATGATGCGCGCGGAACTGGTGCCGCAGCACTTGGCGGCCTCGACAAACTCCTGATTGCGCAGCGTCATGATGGACGAGCGCACCACGCGGGTGAAGCGAGGGATCTGAGAGATAGACAGGGCGACCAGCAGCTTGTCCACGCCGGTGCCCAGCGCGGCCACCACGGCCATGGACAGCAGCATGGCGGGGATCGCCATGAACATGTCTACGATGCGCATGATGACGGAGTCGACCTTGCCGCCGAAATACCCCGCCGCGCCTCCCAGCGCACAGCCAGCCACAAAGGAGATCGCCACCACGGCAAGGCCCATAAACAGCGAGATACGCCCGCCGTAGACGATCCGGGCAAAGAGGTCGCGGCCGAACTGGTCGGTGCCGAACCAATACTCCGCACAAGGCGGGGTGAATTTGTCCACAATATTCTGCTTGACCACCTGTTCGTAAGGGACGTACAGGGGAGCGGCCAGGATGGCGAGCATCATGAGCAGGAGCAGGAAAAGCCCTGCCATGGCTAACTTGTTTTTTCGAAAGCGAAACCAGACCATGCCCCAGACGCTGCGTCCGCTTACAGGCCGCACAGAGGGGGTCTTATCCGTATGATGTTTCATATCAAAACCTCCTCTATGCGGTAAGCTTGACGCGGGGGTCGATCAGGGCATAAATGACATCCACGATCAGATTCACGATACCCACGAAGATAGCAATAAAAATTAACGTGCCCATCACCACCGGAATATCCCGGCCCTTGACTGCGTTGATGAGCAGAGAGCCGATGCCCGGAATGGAGAAGACGGTCTCTGTAATGACGGAGCCCCCCATGCAGGAAGCAAAGGAGATGCCAACCTGTGTGACGACTGGCAGCATGCCGTTGCGGAGCACGTGGTGCGCGACGACCCGGCGCTCATCGGCGCCCTTGGCGCGGGCAGTGCGGATGTAGTCCTGTTTGATGACATCCAACATACTGGTGCGCGTCATTCGGAGCTGTGAGGCCAGAATATTGGCACCCAGTGTGATGGAAGGCAGGATAAAATGTGCCAAGGAGCCAACGCCGGCGGCGGGCAGCCATCCCAGCGTCAGGCAGAACAGGATCTGCCCCATCATGGCAAACCAGAAAGAGGGCAGGGAGAAGAGGATCAGCGCCAGGGCCAGGGAGGCATAGTCCACAAAGTGATACTGGCGGATGGCGGCGATGATTCCCAGGGGAATCCCGATGATAACGGCGACGAACATGGAAAGGGAGCCCAGCAAGATGGTGTAGGGGATGCGGTGGAGAAACTCGGGGAGCACCTCATAGCCGCTCAGCCAGGAGGTTCCGAAGTCGCCGCGGAGAACGCCGGCAATATAGCGGATGTACTGGATGACGATCGGTTGGTCGAGCCCCATCTCGGCTCGTTTGGCGGCCAGTGCCTCGGCGGTGGCGTCCTGGCCCAGTATCATGGCGGCGGGGTCGCCTGGAGCGAGGTTCAGTACCACAAAGATGATAAACGTGATTCCAAATACCACTGGGATCAGAAGCAGCAGACGCTTTATGATATATTTCAGCAAGTTTTTCCCTCCCGGAATAAGGGCCGTTTCCGGGCACATCGCCGTGCCCGGAAGCGGCCTCTCAGCTATGCTTGCTCAGTCTTTGCGGGGCCATGCCCCGAAAGACTTACCAGGACCAATCGTAGAAATAGACCACGCCCAGAGGATAGACCTTCATGCCCTGGAGTGCGGAGCGGTAGGCCATGGTGCTGGGATTGGAGAACAGAGGCACCTCGTAGGCCTCCTCCGTGCAGATGTCCACCATCTGGAGATAGAGTTCCTTGCGCGCATCGCCCTGGGCTTCCCGGGCCTCCATGCCCAGATCGTAGATCTCCTGGGTGCGGGGATACTGGTTGTTGAGCGTCTGGGCATAGTTGGCCTCGGTAGCCATGAAGTAGTTTAGGAAGCCGTCAGCGTCCAGCAGAGAGCTGCTGGTGTTGCGGATCATGGCGCCGAAGGTGCCGGCATACCAGAGGTCATTGAAGGTGGGAGTATCCACCGCGTTGATGGTACAGTTGATACCGATCTCCATCAGTTGGGCCTGGATGATCTGAGCGGTGGTGTCGCTGACGGTGCCGGCCTCCACAATGATCTGGAACTCCTCGTTGTTATAGCCGGAGGAGGCCAGGAATTCCTTGGCCTTTTCCACATCCTGCTCTACCACCTGATAGCCTGAGGGGTGGCCGGAGTAGGAGGGGCACATGTCGATGTCAATGATTGTGGCGTAGCCCTCTGTGGCGCCCTGTACCACGTCCTCTTTGTTGACAGCGGATTGAACGGCCTTGCGGAAATCGGCGTTTTCACCGGGCTGGCCGCTGTTGGCGCTGATATACATGGTCACACGGCCGGCGGAGTCCGCGCTGGCCCAAGTGGCGCCGGAGGCCTCATTTAGGTTCAGGCAACTGCTGATGGAGGGGGAACGGATGGCGTCAATATCGCCGTTTTCCAGGGCGATGATCTGAGTGCTGGCGTCGGTCATTGTCTTGATATAGATGGTCTTGATGGCGGCAGGCTCGCGCCAATAGCCCTCGTAGGCCTCCAGGGTAATGGTGTCTCCGCTGACAGCGGAGACAAACTTGTAGGGTCCAGTACCGATGGGGGCGGACTGGTAGCCGTCCTCGCCCGCCTGCTCATAGTAGGCCTTGCTGATGATGCCGCCGGCCCGGGAGGCGCAGCCGTTCAGGAAGGCCGCGTAAGGCGCGGTGAGGTAGATATTTACGGTGCTATCATCCACAGCCTCGGCGCGATCATAGTTGATGATGAGGGCCTTGCCGGTGGAATTCTGCACGGAGAGATCATAGGTAAAAACCACATCCTCGGCGGTCAACGGGGTGCCGTCGTGGAAGGTGACGCCCTCCTGGAGATGGAAGGTATAGCAGAGGCCGTCCTCAGAGACGCTCCACTCTCTGGCCAGACAGGGCTGAATGGTTCCGTCCGCGTCCAGAAAGACCAATGTATCATAGATGTTGTTGAGGACCAGATAGTCGTTGCCGTTGGAACCGTCGGCACCGCAGGGGAAAAAACGGGTGGGCTCCCCGCTGGTGGCCAAAATGGCGGAATCCTTCTGGATGGGGGCTGTGGAGCCGGAAGAAATCGTCTCGGAGGGGGAACCTCCGCCGCCACAGCCGGCCAGCAGAGTAAGGGATATGGCGCCGGCCAGAACCAGAGTAAGGGACTTTCGCATGTTCATTTTCAAGTTTATTCTCTCCTTTTTCTTGTAAATGGGCGATAGACAGATGCTTTCTCAGCAAGGGAACGGCGGAGTTCACACGGCAGTGGATGTCCCTCCTTCCATCTGGAATCGTACGGTATCAATCTGCTTTGCCGTGAAACACCGTGATCTAGGTGATGGAGTCAAGTCAAATTTAGAACCAGCAAGTTAGATGCCAATATGTGCCCTTTTTCGAGGAATCCTAAAAAATAATATGCGGACGGAGATTTTCCGGTGGCTATGCCGCCTTGGAAAGTGTAGGGCAGTCTGAAAATGACAATAGCGCCGTGTCCCTTTTACCCCTTTTATATTTGAAAAGGGGTAAAAGGGACACGGCACTGATCGCACAGAGAATCAAATTTGCTTTAAAAATGCCTCTCCACGGGGTGTAAGATGGACGCCACCGCGGCCACGTTCCATCTGAATAAAATTTTGACAGGACAAATATTCTAGCGTTCTCCGAATACAGCTCTCGGAACAAAATTGGCTCTGATTAAGCAGATAGGTACGGATGCTCCGCCGTCCAGCCCCTATGCCCGTAGAATTGATTATGGAGACCGCCTCCAGAACGGAGTGAATCCGCAAGCGTTCCGCCGCCTCCGCAGGAACAGAGGCGGCATCCTGCCTGGCCGCTCCGCTTATGTGGTCCTCCTGAGGGGCGTTGTCCAAAATGTACGGCGGCAGATCGGATACCTGGATCTCCTTCAGCCCCAGATTGGAGAGGTACTCAATACAGTTGCGCAGTTCGCGGATATTGCCGGGAAAGGAGTAGGACAAAATTTGGTGCCTTGCAGCGGAGGAGAGGGTGAAGCTGACCTTCAGGCGCTGCTGAAAGGAGGCGATGAGCAGAGGGATATCCTCCTTGCGCTCTGCCAGCGGCGGGATATAGAGCGGCAGGACATTGAGCCGATAAAAAAGATCGCTCCGGAACTCCTTGCTGCGGATCATCTGCGGAATGTCCTGGTTGGTGGCGGCGATCACGCGCACATCCACGGGGATGACCAGATCGCCTCCCACGCGGACCACTTCTTTTTCCTGGAGGACCCGGAGAAGCCGGACCTGAAGGTGGAGGGGCATCTCACCGATCTCATCCAGGAAAAGGGTGCCTTTGTGGGCCAACTCAAAAAGGCCCTGCTTTCCGTTCTTGTTGGCGCCTGTAAAGGCGCCCTTTTCATATCCGAACAGCTCGCTCTCCAGCAAGCTCTCCACCAGCGCACCGCAGTTGACGGCGATAAAGGGCTGGTTCTTTCGCGCGGAGGCGTTGTGAATGGATTGGGCAAACAGCTCCTTGCCAACGCCGGTGGCGCCTGTAATCAGAATGTTGGAGTTGGAGCGGGCCATGCGCTGGGCAATGGCCTTGCACTCCGCCAGCTTTTTGCTGCTGCCGACGATATCCTGAAAGGTGTACTTCGCAGTGGATTTGCTCCCCGTCACCTGACGGCGCAGCTTCCCCTGCCGCTGCTCCTCAGCCCAGTAATCCGAGATTTGCAGGTAGCCTGTTTCACGACCGGTCTGCAGCACAAGGTTGAGCTTGACGGCGTATGTCTTCCCGTCATAGGCCACCAACTGCTCCTGGGTCTCGTTCCCGCGGTGGATCTGGCAGGAGCGCAGAAAGGGGAAGGCGTCAAACAGCGGCTGGCCGATGAGCGATTGGGGGGACCTTTGAATAAGAGAGGCCACGTAGGAATCGCAGTAGAAAATATGCAGATCGCCGGTGAAGGCCAGAAGGCCGCGCTGTGGGGGCTCATTCCCAATGACGGCGTTGAATTCACTGACGGACAAGTCGTTGATAGATGGGCGGAACTGCGTGCATACCTGCTGAAAATAATCGATAAAGCCTTGGGTGGAGGTGATGTCCTGGACACCAAGGCCAAGGGCGATCTCAAACACGGTGGTCACGCTGAGCATGCGCCCTCTGATGCGAAGATTCTCCGTATATCCATGCGGAAGATTCATGTCTCCAAAAAGCACAATGTGTCCGGAAAGGGCCCGCTCCTCCAGGCCCGGATACCATACCCGCATCCGTTCGGCGGGAATTCCCAGCCTCTGGAGCAGGGTGTAGCGGGCCAGCGCGGCCCGGGGAGACTCGTGGGCCACTACGATGGGGCCGGAACGCTCCAGCTCCTGGATGGTCCTCAACTGGAATTTTTCCAGGGTATAGGCGCTCTGGACGATGGTACATTCCGGATTGAGATATTTCTGCGCGTAAGGGACCAGATCCAGCGCGGTAACCAGAGCCACGTCGGCTTCGATCCTGCCGCCATGCCACTCGGAAATCGTGACCACTTTGATAGAGACATGCTTGAAGAGGCTCTCCAGAGTGGCCTTATGGTTGTCGGCCGTAATGGGGATGTTGCTGATGATGGCGATGCGTTTCACGGTATCCCTCCCACAGGCTTAGGAGAAAAGTTGGCACCCGGATTGCTTTTCATTTTGTACAGCAAAAGATGCGTGGCAACCCCATTGTATCGGCATTGCACAGCGCCGTCAAGTCCGGCGGGCCAGGGAGGTATGCTCCCGCCGCCGAGGAAAAAGGAGGATAAAACATTGAAAATCACGGAGATCAAGACCTTTGTAGCAAATGCCTACCGCACAAATTTTGTTTTTGTCAAGCTTTATACGGACGAGGGAATCACCGGTGTGGGAGAAGGGACTCTTGAATACAAAGAGCATGCTCTGTTGGGAGCGGTGGAAGACCTGAAAGGTTATCTTTTGGGAACGGACCCCCGCCGAATTGAGGAGCACGTTTTCCACATGTACCGGGACTCCTACTGGAGGACAGGCCCGGTATTGATGAGCGCCATCAGCGCGGTGGAGATGGCCATGTGGGATATCACGGGAAAATACTATGGTGCGCCGGTCCATGCCCTTTTGGGAGGTCCCGTACGGGAGGAAATCGAGCTGTATGCAAACGGCTGGTTTGCGGGGGCCAGGAAGCCGGAGGAATTCGCGGCAAAGGCCAGGGCCGCGGTGGAGAAGGGGGTCCGTGCGTTGAAATGGGATCCCTTTGGCTCGGCCTATTTGACGCTGGAACGCCGCGAATTTGCCGAGAGCATAGACTGTGTGGCGGCTGTACGGGACGCGGTAGGAGGAGATGTGGAGCTCCTGATAGAGGGACATGGGCGGCTGAACGTGGAAACGGCAACGCGCATGGCCAGGGCGCTTGCGCCGTACGGCCCCATGTTTTTTGAGGAGCCGGTTCCGCCAGACAATCTGGACGCCCTGGCCGAGGTCCACCGCCGCTCGCCGGTCCCGATTGCGGCCGGGGAACGGATCTATTCCTTGGCCGCCTGCCGGGAATTCCTCCAGAAGGGATGTGCGGATTTTTTTCAGCCGGACCCGAGCCACTGCGGCGGGATTTTGGCGGTAAAGAAAATGGCGGCGATGGCAGAGCCCTATTATGTCAGTGTGGCGCCGCATAACCCGAGCGGTCCGGTAGCGAATGCAGCTTGCCTTCAACTGGCCGGCGCCACAATCAACTATGCGATTCTGGAGATCATGCTCACGGATGTGTCATGGCGCAGGGAGCTGACGGACGAAATGGTGGAGTTCCGCGCCGGGAAGATCCATGTGCCCAACCGGCCGGGGCTGGGTGTGGAGCTCAGGGAAGAGGCGTGCCGGAGCCATCCCTTTCAGCCGGTTTATTTAAGGCACTATAACGGAGTGCTTACGGATATCCGACCGGAGGGGAAACATACGGCCTATTACTTTCAAAATTTTGACTGACCGCGGGATGGTGAGGCCCGCGGAGCCGAGGGCTGCCGCCGCTTCGTGATCCGAAGCTGGGAGGGGCGGCCGCGGGAGAGGGTAGCGCGCGGGCAAAAGACAGAGAATGCACCTTGAAGATGCACAATACCTATTTGCCGTGATCTCGGCTCAATACAACTCTGCGATTGGATAACATCCCAGGGAATCAATGATATTTTCAAGCAGCTTGCGCTTGATCTGAAAGCGATTTCCGGTCATAATCAGCCATGTTGCGTCCGGGTTTTCTTCCGCCAGCCTCCGCAGTCTTTTCACGAATGCGGAAATATCCGGCCGTTTCTTCAGCAGAACTTCCGCCTCCGGGCTGGAACATTCTACGATGAATTTAGCCATATCTGCACCTCCCACGAACAGGATACCACAACTGATCATAGGGCTAATTAAGAAAGAGGGGACCCGTTTTCCGGAGATCCTCTCCAAGCAGCCCCATGTGGCCTATAAGGTGGACGATATGGAGCCCTATATCCGGCAGGCTCAGCGGGTCATTTTGGGACGGAAGCTTTGAGTGATACGATCCGCCCTACCATTATTCTCCATGACGAGGCCATCATCGAGCTCTACGAGGAAAAGTAAGGACCGAAAAACCGCCGGGCCCCGATGCCGTTCCGGCATCGGGGCCCGTCGGTTTTTGAGAGTCCTCCGCAAAGGCTGCGCGGCGGGCCGACCGCCTCATAGATGATAGCGGAAATTATCGGACGGGCGCATACTCCATCTGAGACGGCGTTTCAGTGGCCTCCAGCTTGAAGATGACGGGGCGGAGCCCGTCGTTACAACTGCAAATGGCAACGCCGGGGGTCCTGATCCAGTCGCCGTAATAGAAGAGCTCCGTCCCCGCCCCGTGAGCCAGGGCAAAGACATACTGGTAAATGGCCTTCCACGCCTCGTCACAAAGACCGTCCGGCTTTGCATAGTCGGCATAAAAGACCTGGCCGGCTCTCATCATGGGACAGGCGGTCAGACCCTCCACACCGTATTCGGCAGCCAGCTCCCGGTCCAAGGTGGTTTTCAGTACCGTGATCTTAACTTCCTTCATAGTGAGACCCCCTCGCCGTTTATTTTTTTAATTATATCAGACAGCGGACGGGGGATGCAACCGGGTATGGAAAGGACTGCGTCGGGGTGGTATAATCAGGGGCAACGCCGGGCAGGCCTCGCGCCAAAGCCCAGGACCAACGGATGAAAGGGGAACCTCCATGCGCTATTATGCCGCCCCGATGGAGGGCGTGACCAGCTATCTTTACCGAAAGGCCCACAGCCGCTATTTTAAAAAGGCGGACAAATACTTCATGCCGTTTCTGTCCCCCAGCCACGACCATATTTTCACAAAAAAAGATTTGCGGGAGATTGCGCCGGAGCACAACGAGGGGCTGAACGCCGTGCCGCAGCTCCTGACGCGGCGCGCGGAGGACTTCCTGTGGGCGGCGGGCGAGCTGAAGAAGATGGGTTACCGGGAGGTCAATCTGAATCTCGGCTGTCCCTCCGGCACCGTGACGGCCAAAGGAAAAGGGGCGGGCTTTCTGGGGGAGCCTGCGGAGCTGGACCGCTTCCTGGAGGAGATTTTTGCCGCCGCAGAGGTGCGCATATCGGTGAAGACCCGCCTGGGGCTGCGGGAATCGGAGGAGTTTTCCCACCTGCTGGAGATTTATAACCGCTATCCCATCGCCGAACTGACCATCCACCCTAGAGTGCGGGCGGATTTTTATCGGAACCGGATACGGACGGAGGCGTTCGAGGCCGCCTTGCCGAAGAGCCGCAATCCGGTATGCTACAATGGGGACTTGGTGACGGCGGCAGAGTGCCGGGCGGCGGAGGCGCGGTTCCAAACGGCGGCGGGACTGATGCTGGGCCGGGGGCTCATCGCCGATCCGGCCCTCATAGATAAGGCCGGCGGCGGGCCGGGCGCGGACAAGGACAGGCTGCGGGCTTTCCATGACGAGCTCTATCAGGGCTACTGCGCCGCATTTGGAAGCAGCCGAAACGCCATGCTGCGGATGAAGGAGATCTGGTTCTATCTGATGGGCCTTTTTGAGGACGACGGAAGGTATGCAAAAAGGCTGCGAAAGGCTGGCGATGTACGGGAATATGAGTGTCAGGTAGCGGCCGTATTCCGGGACCTGGCACTTAGAGCGGATGCCGCCGCGGTCTGGAGAAAGTCCGATACATGATTTTGCTCCGGGATGCACATGCTGTCCCCGAGGTGATTAAGAAATGGGGTCCATTTGGAGTGAAACCGTAACCCTTCCCTCCCGGTCGGCGCTGGAAGGGGAACACAGTACAGAGGTAGCGGTAGTGGGCGGAGGAATGGCCGGTGTGCTCACAGCCTGGTTCCTGCGGCAGAGGGGCGCAAAGGTGCTGCTGCTGGAGGCCGAACGGCTGGCCGGCGGTCAGACTCGGAACACCACGGCCAAAATCACGGCGCAGCACGGCATGATCTACGAGCGGCTCTCCGAACAGAAGGGGGAGCTGGCGGCACGGCAGTATGCCTCGGCCAACCAGCGGGCCGTGGAAGCCTACCGGCGGCTGGTGCGAGAGCGGAAGATCCCATGCGAGTGGGAGGACTGCCCCGCCTTCCTCTATTCCACCCAGGAGGAGGATCCGGTCCGGCAGGAGGCGCATACCGCCGCCCGGTTGGGCCTGGAGTGTTCCTTCACACTGGAGACGGAGCTCCCGTTTCCCGTGAAGGGGGCGGCCCGGCTGGAAGGACAGGCCCGGTTCCACCCTCTTCGGTTTTTGGGCGCGCTGGCGGAAGAGCTGGAGGTTTTTGAGCATAGCCGGGTGATCGCGGCGGAGGGGGGCGCGCTGCGGACGGAGCGGGGACGGGTGAAGGCCGAGCAGGTGGTGTTTACCACCCATTACCCTTTCATCAATGTGCCGGGGCTGTATTTCCTGAGGATGCACCAGGAGCGCAGCTATGTGCTGGCGCTCCGAGGGGCGGCCCGGCTGAAGGGAATGTATTACGGCACAGATCCGGACGGGGTGTCGCTGCGCCCCTGCGGGGACCTGCTGCTTCTGGGAGGCGGGAAGCACCGCACCGGGGAAAACTCCGCCGGAGGCCGCTACCGGGGGCTGGAGGAGCAGGCGGAGCGGCTTTTTCCCGGTGCGTCCCAGGCGGCACACTGGTCGGCGCAGGACTGCATCAGCATAGACGGGGTACCCTATATCGGGCCCTACGCCTCTGCTGCGCCCAACTGGTACGTGGCCACCGGCTTCGGCAAGTGGGGCATGACCGGTTCGATGGTCTCCGCCCTGCTCCTCTCCGGACTCCTCACCGGGGAGCGGGACCCGGACGGAGCGGTTTTCGACCCGGGGAGGATGGACCTGCGCGCTTCGGCGGCCAACCTTTGGGAGGACGGAAAACAGGCGGTGAAAGGCCTGTGCCGGTCCGCCTTCGAGCCGCCGAGGGCGGCCGTGGAGGCGCTGACGCCGGGCCATGGCGGGATCGTGGAAGTGGAGGGGGAAAAGCTGGGGGTCTATAAGACAGAGGATGGGGAAGTTTTCACCGTCTCGGCGCGCTGCCCCCATCTTGGCTGCCAGGTGGAGTGGAACCCGGACGAGAAGACCTGGGACTGTCCCTGTCACGGGTCGCGATTCGACTTCCATGGCCGGCTCCTGGACGGCCCTGCACAAAAGGGGCTTTGACAAAAGCCTGTGTTTGGACTATGATGGGGACGGGAAAAGATTCCAAACATTGTCTCAAAGTGAGGGATGCCAGATGAAACAGGAAGCAATGAATGTGCTTTTGACCCGCAGGAGCGTACGTCAGTACCAGACACGCCAGGTTTCGGAGCAGGAGATGGACCAGGTGCTCCAGGCCGGCCTATATGCCCCCACCGGAAAGAATGTGCAGGGCGTGGAGTTGGTGGCGGTGCAGGAGAAGGAACTCCGAGACCGGCTGGCCGCCCTGAACAAGTCCTTCTGGGATAAAGATATGGACCCCTATTACGGGGCGCCGACGATCATTCTGGTCCTGGCGGATACGGTCCGGTATACCTGGGTGGAGGACGGAAGCTGCGCGCTCTGCAACATGCTCAACGCGGCCCATGCACTGGGGCTGGGCGCCTGCTGGATCCACCGCGTCCGGGAGATGTTCGACTCGGAAGAGGGGAAGGCGTACCTCCGGCAGTGGGGCCTTCCCGAGAGTATGCGGGGTGTGGGCAGCGTTGCCCTGGGCTACCCTGCGGGCCCGGAACTCAGGCCCCTGCCCCGGAAGGACGGTCGGGTGATCAAGCTCCTGTAGTGCCGCACTGCCGGTCAGGTGATCGACTTTTCCATGACAAAATTGGTGAGCAGGACAGCACGCCGTACCACCTGCTGTTCCCGGAGGGTCCGATAGCCCCGGTGAGAGAAGAAGGGCCGGGCGGTGATGGAGGCGTGGGTGGTAAAATGAGTGACGCCGGCGGCCGCGGCATGGCGTTCCAGTGCGTCGCAGAGCGCGGTGGCGGTCCCGCGGGACTGGAAATGCCGGTGGACAAAAAGCCGATCCAGATATCCGCTGCCGTCCATGTCCCCGAAGCCGATGATCAGGTCTCCGTCCAGCGCCACCAGGGAGTGGTGTTCCCGCAGTGTGTGGTCCCAGCGGGCTGCGTCCACGGCCCCGGGCGCCCAGGCCCAGAGCTGTTCCGGGGTGTAGTCTCCGGCGTTGACCGTGTGTATGGTTTCAAAAAAGAGGCGGGTAAGGGATTCCAGGTCCTCAGGGCGGTAGAGGCGCAGATACATGGCACAGACTCCTTTCCAGCGGCGAACGCCGGGAAACTGCACAAAATTTCTTTCCAGTATAACACAAAATCTGTCCTTGCAAAACCGGGTTCTTTTCGATATACTGAAAGCAGAAAACAGAATATGCGGATGATGGCATCGGGAGAGACCGCGCAATGCGGCGCCGAAGGGGATCGGCAGAGAAACTCTCAGGCAAAAGTACCGATGCCGGACGAAACTCCGAAGACCGGCGGAAACGCCGGACCGAAGAAGCAACCTGTTGTCCGGAGAGGACGCGGAGAATCTTTCAGGTGACCAGACGGAGGCGTGCCTTTTTTAGGCGCGCCTCCGTTTTCAATTATTTGTACTACCAATCTGAAAGGAGAAGGAGAGCATGGAAGCAAAGACACCCCTCTACAGCCGCCACGAGGCGCTGGGCGGCAAGATCGTCCCCTTTGCGGGATACCTCCTGCCGGTACAGTACCCCACCGGGGTCATCGCCGAGCATATGGCAGTGCGTACCGCCGCGGGGCTTTTCGACGTCAGCCACATGGGAGAGCTGGTATTCACCGGTCCGGACGCCTTGGGAAACCTCAATCATATGCTGACCAACGATTTTACGGGCATGTATGACGGCCAGGTGCGCTATTCCCCCATGTGCAACGACCAGGGGGGCTGTGTGGACGACCTCATCGTTTACAAGCTCCGGGAGGGGGCCTATCTGGTGGTGGTGAACGCCGCCAACAAGGATAAGGACGCCGCGTGGATGCGCGCCCACCTCTCAGGGGACTGCGCCATGGAGGACATTTCCGCCGACGTGGCTCAGGTGGCCCTTCAGGGGCCCAGATCAAAGGAAATCCTGCTGCGGCTGCTGGAGGAGCCCGTCCTGCCCAAGAAATACTACAGCTTTGTGAAAGATGTGGATCTGAAGGGGATCCGGTGCCTGATCTCCCGCACGGGGTACACTGGTGAATTCGGCTATGAGCTCTACTGCGCCAATGCCGATGCCGGCGCCCTCTGGGACCTGCTGCTGGAGACAGGGAAAGATCTGGGGCTCATCCCCTGCGGGCTGGGGGCGCGGGATACCCTGCGCCTGGAGGCGGCCATGCCGCTCTACGGCCACGAGCTCGACGACGAGATCACGCCGCTGGAGGCGGGACTGGACTTTGCCGTAAAGCTGAGCAAAGGGGAATTCATCGGCAAGGACGCCATCGCCGCCAAGCTGCCCATCGCCCGGGTCAGAGTGGGGCTGGAGGTGACGGGCCGCGGCATTGTCCGGGAACACCAGGACATTTACATCGGCGGCCGGCTGGCGGGAAAGACGACCTCGGGCACACATTGTCCCTTCCTCGGTAAGGCCATGGCCATGGCCTATCTGGCCCCGGAGGACGCCGCCGCCGGCACGGAGGTGGAGGTGGAAGTGAGGGGGCGCCGCATTCCCTGCAAAGTGGTGGAGCTGCCCTTTTACAAACGCTGAACCGGTCGGAACAGTTCAGTTGATGAGATAAGCGTAATGGACAGCGGTGGAAATTGGCAAGCAACAGTCCTTGTCCATTTGTCAACCTGCCCTCCCATACGCACAGAGAGGGCGTCACGCAGTCCAACGCCCCGGGGGGCGAAATGCGGATATTCGCCGGCAAAAGCACATCTATTATTTTTAAGGAGGAAACGATGATGAACACCCCTGAAAATCTGCTGTATACCAAATCCCACGAATGGGTCCTCATGGAGGGCGACACCACCAGGGTGGGTCTCACCGACCACGCGCAGGAGGCTCTGGGCGACCTGGTCTTTGTCAACCTGCCCGAGGTAGGGGACACGCTCACCTGCGGCGAGGCTCTGGGCGATGTGGAGTCCGTCAAGGCGGTCTCCGATGTCTACAGCCCTGTAAGCGGAACGGTGAAGGCTGTGAATGAAGCGCTGATGGACGCACCCGAGGGCATCAATGCCGATCCCTACGGCGCATGGCTGGTGGAGGTCGAGGGCATCACTGACAAGGAGGACCTGCTGGACGCGGCGGCCTATGCGGCCCTGTGCGCCGAGGAGGGCTGAGCCGTGGGCAGCTACATTCCCTCCACTGCCGCCGAGCGGCAGGAGATGCTGGAGGCCATCGGCTGCAAGAGCATCGATGAGCTCTATGCACAAGTCCCGGCGGAGATGAAGGTGGAGCGGCTGGACATCCCGGAGGGCAAAAGCGAGCTGGAGGTCCGGCGTATCCTGGAGGGCATTGCCTCCAAGAACACCGTGTTTCCCTCTGTGTTTCGGGGGGCGGGAGCCTACCGGCACTATATTCCATCCATTGTGAAGAGTGTCACGTCCAAGGAGACCTTTCTCACCGCTTACACCCCTTATCAGGCGGAGATATCCCAGGGCGTCCTCCAGTCCATCTTTGAGTACCAGACCATGATCTGCGCGCTTACCGGCATGGACGCCTCCAACGCCTCGGTCTATGACGGGGCCTCCGCGGCGGCGGAGGCCGTGGCCATGTGCAGGGACCGGAAGCGGAATACCGTGCTGGTCTCCGCCGCTGCCCATCCCATGGTCCTTCAGACCATCGAGACCTATTGTTTCGGAAACGGTATGGAGGTAAAGACCGTCCCCATGAAAAACGGCTTTACCGACCAGGAGGCCCTCGGGGCGCTGCTGGACGACACGGTGGCCTGTTTTTACCTCCAGCAGCCCAATTATTACGGCCGCATCGAGTCCGCCGCCGATATGGGCGAGGCGGTCCACGGCTGCGGCGGCAAATTCATTATGGGTGTGAATCCCATCGCCATGGCGGTGCTCAAGACGCCCGGCGAGTGCGGCGCCGATATCGCGGTGGGAGAGGGGCAACCTTTGGGACTTCCTCTCAGCTTCGGGGGGCCCTACCTAGGCTTTATGGCGGCCAAAAGCGCCATGGCCCGAAAGCTGCCTGGGCGCATCGTGGGTGAGACCGCCGACCATGACGGCCGGAGAGCCTATGTCCTCACGCTCCAGGCCCGGGAACAGCATATCCGCCGGGAAAAAGCCAGCTCCAACGTCTGCTCCAATCAGGCCCTCTGTGCCATGACCGCAGCGGTGTACCTGGCGGCCATGGGGGCAAAGGGTCTCAGGCAGGCGGCGGAGGGCTGCATGGCCCACGCGCGATATGCCGCCGAACGGATCTGCTCGGTGCCCGGCTTCGATATGGTCTATCCTGGCCCTTATTTCCATGAATTCGTCACCACATGTCCGGTAAAGCCGGAACGCCTTCTGGAGGGGCTTGCCCTGCGGGGCATCCTGGGCGGACTTCCGGTGGAAAGCGGCATCCTGTGGTGCGCCACAGAGATGAACACCCGGCAGGAGATCGACGCGCTGGAAGCGGCCATTCGGGAGGTGTGCTGAGATGGAATTGCTGTTTGAAAAAAGCCACGCCGGGCGCGGCTGCGACCTGCTGCCCCCGCTGGATGTGCCTCCCGCCCACCTGATGGAGGGCACGGAGCGCCGGACGCCGCTGCGTCTCCCCGAGATGTCCGAGGTGGATCTCTCCCGGCACTACTCCGAGCTGGAGCGGCGGTCCCACGGGGTGAACAACGGATTCTATCCCCTGGGCTCCTGCACGATGAAGTATAATCCCAGAATCCATGAGGAGACGGCGGCCCTGCCCGGCTTTGCGGGGGTACACCCCTCCCAGGGCGCCGACACGGTCCAGGGCTGCCTGGAGGCGCTGTACCTGGCCGAGGAGCTGCTGTGCGAGATCACGGGAATGGACGGCATGACCTTTATGCCCGCCGCCGGCGCTCACGGGGAGTTCACCGCCCTGCTGATGGTGAAGAAGTATCATTTGGACCGGGGCGATACCCAGCGGACCAAGATCATCGTTCCCGACTCTGCCCACGGCACCAACCCGGCTTCCGCCGCCATGTGTGGCTTCACCGTGGTCAACGTGCCCTCCAATCCCCAGGGCGGCGTGGACCTGGAGGCGCTGAAGGCGGCTGTGGGGCCGGATACCGCCGGGCTCATGCTTACCAATCCCAATACCCTGGGCCTCTTTGATCCCAATATCCTGGAGATTACGCAGATCGTCCACGACGCGGGCGGGCTCGCCTATTATGACGGGGCCAACCTCAATGCCGTCATGGGAGTGGCCCGACCGGGCGACATGGGCTTTGATCTGGTGCATCTCAATCTCCACAAGACCTTTTCCACCCCTCACGGCGGAGGAGGACCCGGCTCCGGCCCTGTAGGTTGCAAGCGCTTTCTCATGGATTTCCTGCCGAACTATCACGTGGCGGAGGGAGAGCACGGGCTGGAGTTTGACCGCCCCTGTAAGAGCATTGGCAGCGTAAAGGCGTTTTACGGCAACTTTGCCGTGGTGGTGAAGGCGCTCACCTATATCCTGACACTGGGCGCAGAGGGCATCACCGAGGCGGCGCAGGGGGCTGTCCTCAATGCCAATTATATGCGCGAAATGCTCCGTGGGACCTATGACATCGCCTACGGCGACGGCCCCTGCATGCATGAGTTTGTGCTCACGCTGGCCGGGCTGAAGAAGGAAAAGGGCGTCTCCGCTATGGATGTGGCCAAGGCCCTGCTGGACCACGGGATCCATCCCCCCACGATGTACTTCCCGCTGATCGTGGAGGAGGCGCTTATGGCCGAACCCACCGAGACCGAGTCCCGGGAGACCCTGGACCGCGCGGTGGAGGTGCTCAAGACCATCCGTGCACAGGCGGACACAGACCCGGAGAGGCTCCACACGGCGCCCCACACCACGCCCATTGGTCGGCCCGACGAGGTGAACGCCGCCCGGCACCCGGTCCTGCGGTATCTCTATCCGGAGGAGCGGACATGAAAAGCGTCCTGATTGTGATCGGAGGGGGCCCCGGCGGCTACGTGGCCGCCATCCGGGCCGCCCAGCTCGGACTGCGCACCGTGCTGGTGGAGCGGGCCGCCCTGGGCGGCACCTGTCTCAATCGGGGGTGTATCCCGACCAAGACTCTGCTGCACAGCGCCAGCCTCTACCGGCAGGTGCTGCACAGCGCCGCCTTTGGCGTGACGGCAAGCGACGCCGGTTTCGACTACGCCGTCATGGATGAGCGCAGGCGTCAGGTGGTGGAGCAGCTCCGCAGAGGGGTGGAGGGGCTGCTGAAAGGCAATGGGGTGGAAGTGATCCATGGCAGCGCCGTTATCGAGGGGCCCGGCAGGGTCCGTGTGGGCGAGGCGATTTACGAGTCGGAACACATCCTGGTGGCGGTTGGGGCGCGCCCGGCCCTGCCGCCCATTCCGGGCCTGGACCTGCCCGGGGTGGTCACCAGCGACGGCCTGCTGGGGGAGGGCATGTACCATCCCCGCCTGACCATCATCGGCGGCGGAGTGATCGGCATGGAGTTTGCCTCCCTCTACAGTGCTCTGGGAGCCCAGGTCACCGTGCTGGAGGCCATGGACCGAGTGCTGCCCACCATGGACAAGGAGATTGCTCAAAATCTGAGCATGCTCATGAAAAGGCGGGGCGTAAAGCTCTGTACCGGGGCCCGGGTGGAGCAGGTGATGCGGACCGGGGAGGGCCTCCGGTGCGCCTATACGTCAAAGGAAAAGGCCGAAACCGTTGCGGCGGACGCCGTGTTGGTCTCCACCGGGCGGACGCCCAACACCGAGGGCCTGTGCGGGCCCGGCCTGGACCTGGGACTGGACCGGGGGGCGATCCCGGTGAATGAGCGGTTCGAGACCTGCGTGAAGGGCATCTATGCCATTGGAGACGTGGTGGCGGGCAGCATTCAGCTGGCACATGTGGCCTCGGCCCAGGCGATCAACGCTGTGAGTATGATCGCGGGAAAAGAGCCGCCCATGAAGCTGAACGCCATCCCCGCCTGTGTCTACACCGAACCGGAGATCGCCTCTGTGGGGCTCACCGAGGCCCAGGCCAAGGAGGCGGGGATTCCCACAAAGGGAAGCAAGTACCTGATGAACGGCAATGGGCGGAGCATCATTGCCGGCGCGGAACGGGGCTTTATCAAGGTGGTGTCCCATGCCGAGACCGGCACGGTGCTGGGGGCGCAGCTCATGTGTGAGCGGGCCACCGATCTGGTGGGTGAATTCACTCTGGCCGTCGCAGAGGGGAAAACGCTGGAGGAACTGGCCGCCCTGGTGCGGCCTCATCCCACCTTTGCCGAGGGGATCTCAGAGGCGGTGGAGAGCGGCCTAGGGCTTGCCATCCATCAGCTCAACCGATAAAAAAGCATAAGAAGGAGCGCGCCGGGGAAAACCGGCGCGCTCCTTTCTGCATTGCGGGGCCGCGGGAAAGCAGGGCGGTGCGTTCAAATGTGTCTCCCCCGGTGAAGGGGCAGACGGAGCGCAAAGACCGTACCCTCGGGCCCGGTTCGCGCCACCCGCAGCGTCCCCCCATGGAGAGCGGCCAGTTCTTTTGCAATGGAGAGGCCCAGGCCAAAGTGCTCCTTGGTGGTGCGGGAGACATCGGCCCGGTAAAAGCGGTCAAAAATATAGGGGAGAGACTGGGGGGAGATGCCCGGCCCGGTGTCGGCGACCTGTAGGCTCAGAGCGGCGCCGTCCACCTCTGCCCGCAGCGTGACTACACCCCCCTGCGGCGTATAACTGAAGGCGTTGTCCAGGAGGACGGACAGGACCTGACGGAGCCGTTGGGGGTCTCCGGTAACCGGGGGGAGGTCCCGCTCGGGGACCTCCAACAGCAGACGCTGCCCTTTCTGGCGGGCCACGGGGCAGAAGAGCTCGGCGGTCTCCAGCAGCAGGGCGTCCATATCCACGGTCTCACGGGCAATGGTCCAGGTTCCGGCGTCGCTCCGGGCCAGGGAGAGCAGGTCGTCTACCAGCCGGGACATGCGGGCGCATTCCACCTCGATGTTTTGCCGGAGCCGGGACGCCTGGTCGGGGGCCACGGCCAGGGCGGAGGCGCTGGTACGGATGACGGCCAGGGGCGAGCGGAGCTCATGGGAGGCGGCGGCGATGAATTCGGCCTGTTTCCGTCGGCTCTCCTCGATGGGACGGATGGCCCGACCGGCAAAGGCCCAGCAGAGCAGGAGCAGAGCGGTCACCCCGGCGGCCACCAGAGCGGCGAAGGAGCCGCGCAGCAGCAGAAGCTGCTGGTCGGAGGAGGACATATCCTTGAGCAGGACCAGGCTCTGCCAGCCTTGCGAAGACGGGATCTGGGTGACGGAGGCCAGATATCGCTCGCCCAGGTCTCCGCGTACCTCAAAAACGGGGGTGGAGGTGGTGTCGATGAGGGAGAGAGGAGGGCTGTCCGGCTCCACGCCAAGGGCGCGGGCGCCGGCGACTGCACGCTCCAACAGCAGGGGGCGGGCGGTCCTGGGCGTCCAGGCGCCGGAGAAGCTGAGGGGCGCGCCCTGGTCCCGCAGGGAGATGATGAGCCCCTCTCCGGACTCCAACTGGGCGAGCCAGGTCGTGCTGACCACCCGATCCGATCGGAGCTTGGCTATGATGGCGTTGGCGCTGGAGAGAAACCCTGCCTCTGAACCGGCGCGGAGTTGGCCCTCCGCCAGGGACAGGGCAGCCAAGGCCATGGCCAGCAGTACCGCCCCCGTGCAGGCCGCCGAGAGGAGTGTGAGCTGCCGCCGGAGCCGGGTCAGCATGGCCCGACCTCCAGCCGATAGCCCACGGAGCGAACAGTGGCAAGGCGGACGGCGCTCCCTACTGTACGGAGCCTGCGGCGGAGAAAGTGGATATAGTTGTCTAGATTGCCGTCCTCCACCGGAGCGTCCGGTCCCCAGACCCGGGAGAGCAGAAGCTCACGGGTCAGGGTCTGCCCGGCGTTGCGAAGGAAGAGTTCCAGAAGCTGTTTCTCCCGGCGGGAGAGGGAACAGGCCCCCGCGGGCCCGCGGAGGGCGGCGAGCTCCGTATCCAGCTCCAGATCCCCGGCGGAGAGCCGGCTGGTGGACTCCCACTGCCTGGGGCGGCGGGACAGGGCGCGGATCCGGGCCAGAAGCTCTTCCGCGGCAAACGGCTTGGCCAGGTAGTCGTCGGCCCCGGCATCCAGCCCGTCCACCCGGTCTGGGACGCCGTCCAGAGCCGTGAGCATAAGCACCGGGGTGGAGAACCCCCGGCTGCGCAGGGTCCGCACGGCCTCCAGACCGTCCAGTTCAGGCAGCATCCGGTCCATAAGAATCAGGTCATAGGCGTTTTGCAGGGCAAAGTGGAGGCCATCCTCCCCGGTGTGGGCATAGTCCACCGTATAGCCCTGCTGCCGGAGATGGATATCCACGGCGGCACAGAGCGCCTGATCGTCCTCTACCATAAGAATTCGCATAGAAAGGCACCTCGTCTTTGATATCGGTGCTCTCACTATATCATGAAATCCTCTAAAAAACCTATAGCCGTTTGGGATCACGCGAAAATAAGCAGCGGAGCGCCCCGCCTGCGCCCGCGGACAGGGGCTGAAAAGGCACAGGACTTATTTGCATGCTGGCAATATGCCCTGCGTTGGGACGGGGTCACAATTTTGAACAAGCCCTGAGATCTCATAAATTTCTAAAAAACTTCCAGGTGGTTTAGAGAAAGCCGCGATATTCTGATGCTACACTGAGTGAAAGGAAGCGGAAGCCATGAAACGTATCATTTGTGCCGCCCTGTCCGGCATCCTTGTCCTGGGACTGCTGGCGGGCTGCAGCGAAGCCGGCGGAGAGGCGGGGGAAAGCACGCCTATGGGCCGTTATATCGAGGAGCAGACCGCTGTGCTGGAGGGGATATCCCGCGTTTTGGACCTCCACCTGGACAGCGACGGCCGCCCTGTATTCTATGTCCTGGGGGAGGGGACGGACGGCGCTCTGCGTTTGGAGCGGTGCGTCCTACCCGCCGGAGGCGGAGATCTGGAGCGGACGGAGCAGACATGGACCGGGGGGCTCGCCGGTATCCGGGACATCTCTGAGGCGTCCGACGGCACAGCCTATGTGCTGGCCAGCGGGGCGGAAGGACAGAACGGCATCTACCGTCTGCGGGGCGGGGCCTTGGAGCCCGTGGAGCTCCCGGAGCTGGGGCAGGATCAGGCGGCCGGAGAGGGACTCGCCGTTCAGCATGCTGAGAGCGAAGTGACCGGCACGGTGGCCTTCTGTGCAGGCGGACGGTTTCTCTCCGGCGTCCGGGCCCTGGACGAAGGGGAATTGCTGGTGATTTTTGGCGGGGAGGGCATCTCCCGTTACCGGAGCACCGACGGGCATCTCCTGATGGAGTATCCGACCCAGAGCTATAACAGCGGCGCGGCGGTCCTGGGAGACACGCTGCTGGCCGTGAGCGCCGACGGAAAGGAGACGGTGCTCTACGATCTGAAGACGGGCAGACAGACCGGCGGGAGCATATATGACGGCCTGAGCTTCCTGACAGCGCTGGGACTGGACGATGAAGGCGTGTATCTGGGCGATGCCACCGGCATCTACCGACAGACGGCTGGAGGGACCATATGGGAGAAGCTGGTGGACGGCGAGCTCACCTCCCTCTCGATGCCTACGCTGAGCCTATCGGGCCTGACCTCCGACGGGGAGGGCGGCTTCTACGCCCTGCTGCAGGGGGAGGATGACGTTCGGCTGCTGCACTATTCCTATGATCCGGATACCCCGACCCTTCCGGACACCGAACTGGTGATCTTCGGGCTCAGGGACAGCGACACCATTCGCCAGGCCATTGGAGAGTTCCAGAGAAGCAACCCCACGGTGCGGGTCAACTTCCAGGTTCTGCTGGACGAGGAGCTGGGCGCCACCGCAGAGGATGTGATCCGTACCCTCAACACCGAGCTCATGGCGGGGAAAGGGCCCGATCTGCTTCTGCTGGACGGCCTGAATGTGGACTCTTACATAGAAAAGGGAGTCCTGGCCGATATGACAGAGCAGACCAGGCGTCTGGAGGAGGATGGGCTGATGCCCAATCTGACGAACGCCTATTGCCGGGACGGCAGGGTCTACGGCGTTCCCGCACGGTTCACCGTGCCGGTGATGATGGGGGAGCGGGAGTGTGTGGAGCAGGTGCGGTCTCTGACGGATCTGGCCGGACTGGTCGAAGAGGGTCAAGGCGGAGAGCCGGCGTTCCTCTGCCCCTCGGCGCAGCTCTTCGGCGAAACGGGGATGCTGATGGACTACTACGACGTCTGCGCCGGGAGTATTGTCACGGAAAAAGGGGTGGACCAGCAGGCGCTGGAAGGCTACTTTGCCGACATGCTCCGCATCCAGCAGGCAGAGCGGGAGAATACCCCTGAGTTGGGGGACGGGGTCAGTTTTGCCATTGTGGTGGCCGCCAGCGGCGGCGGGAGCGGTGCTGAGATCCTGGACCCCGGGTCCAATCGGCTCAGCGAAGGGAAAGCCCTCTTCCACGTGCAGGAGCTTGCCGGCCAGTTCTCCCTGGAGAACATCCTGACCGCGCTCAACGGACGGGAGGGGGGGACGCCGCTGGTGTCGTACAGTACGGGCGGCTCCGGCGGGAATACAGGGGAAAAGCCCGCACGGGACTGGACCCTGGACACCCTGTTCGGCGGGAACGCTTATACGCCCTCCAGCGGCGTGGGGATTGTGTCCACCGGAAACCAGAGGGAGCTGGCCGAGTCCTTTGTGGATATGCTCCTCTCACGAACGGTACAGGACAGCTATCTGTACGACGGCTTTCCGGTGAACGGCGGCTCCCTTGACGCCATGGTGGAGCAGGCGGCGGAGAACGCCGAGGACGATATGGGATTCCGGGCTCTGTGCGACCGGCTGGACGCCCCCATCCTGTCGGACCAGGTGGTAAAGGAAGCGGTGGAGCGCCAGTTGAGAGGGCTGTCGGACGGAAGCCTGACGCCGGAGCAGGCGGCGGCGAATGTGATGGAAAAGACCCGGATCTATCTGGCGGAATAAGCGCCGCAGGGCGCGAAAAAAGGAGTGGATCACCGATGGACTTGGAGCCGGTGGAAAAGTGGAAGGAGTGCGTGGAGCTGGAGCGGCGGCGGCTGGCGGCAGGAGAGCGGCCTAAGCCCCTCTTTTCCAACGGCGTGCAGCGGGCGGCGGCCCGGGGCCTGTGCGTATTCCTGGCGCTGATGGCTGTTCTTACCCTCCTTTCGAGGGCGGCGGACGGGATCACCGTTGCACAGGTGCAGGCCCAGAACCCCAAGACGGGCATCCTTACCCAGCGGGTGACGGTCAATGGGAACATCGAGCCCCTGGGGGATCTGGTCCTCAGCCTGCCCAGCGATGTCCTGGTAAACACCATCTCGGCAGAGACGGGGCAGCAGGTCAAGGCCGGAGACGTGCTGATGACGCTGGATGACGAAGCGCTCCGGCAGTCGATGGAAAAGCTGGAGAATGAGCTTGCCATCCTGGAGCTGAAGATAGCCAATACCATGCAGGGGACCAGCGGCGACTCCACGGATGGGATCCTGGAGGCGGAACAGGCCCTGGAGGAGGCGCGGGAGGATTACGACCGGCTGTCCGGCAGTGCGGAACGGTCGGAGACCCGGGCCGCAGAGGATCTGGAGACGGCCCGGGCCGATTATGAAGAAGCCCTTGCCGGCCTGAAGAGGGCGGAGGAAAAAGCCAGAAATCAACTGGTAAAAACGGCGGAGGACGAGCTGGAGGCGGCGGAAAAAGCCCTAGGGGACGCCGAGGACGCGGCACGGACCGCGGTGGAGGCCGCGGAGGAGAGTCTGACGGCGGCCCAGGACGCGCAAAAAGCGTACAGCAAGCAGTACTATGAATCGGTGCGTGATTTGAAAGACCTCAGGAGCCGGTTGAACGACGCCCAGCGGGCGCTGGAGGCGCTCATCGAGGCGGGGGCCGGCGAGGAAGAGCTCCAGGCGGCCCGGACCAGTGTGGAGGACCTCCAGTCCGCCGTGGAGACGGCGGACTGGAGCATGGAGTCCTACAACTACGGATCTGATCTGGCCGTGACCCGGGCGGAAGAGGCCCTGGAAAAGGCAAGAGCACGCCAGGAGGAAAAGCTCCAGGCGGCGGAGGCGGAGCGGGACGCGGCCGAGAAAAAGCTGGAAGAGGCCCGAGCGCGCACGGACGTCGGCGAGGAAGAACTGGTGCTCTCGGCACAGGCTGCCGTGGAAAGCGCGGAGAAAGCCCTGCGTACCGCCGAGCGTGCCGCAGAGGACGCGGGAATTGAAACGGAGGAGAAGCTTCTCAGCGCCGCACGGACGGTGGAGAGCGCCCAGCGGGCGCTGGAGCAGGCCCGCAGAAAGGCGGAGGAGGAGCGGCAGTCCGGCGAGGCCGGCAGCCGGGAGCGGGAGGCCGAACGGCTGGGCTATGTGAGCCAGCAGCGGGAGACCCGGCAGCTCTTGGAACAGCTCAAGGCTGTGGAGGCCGCCGGTGGACGGCTGACGGCGCCGGTGGACGGCACAGTGGCATCCATCCTCTCGCAGCCGGGCAGGACCCAGGAGGGGGCGCAGGCGGCGGTCCTCACCCGGAACGACCAGGGCTTTGCATTCCGGGGAAAGCTGGACCAGAAGAAGGCCGAGGACTTGGCGGCGGGGGACCAGGGGAAGCTCACTTTCACCCTGGAGGGAAAAGCCGGAAGCGCGGAGGCGATTATTACCTCCGTGGGGGCGGCGGACAGCCAGGGTCAGGTGACGGTGACCGCTCAGCTCCCAGAGGGGAACTACGGCTCCGGCGGGTCCGCGGAGCTGGAAATTTCCAGGCGCAGCCAGCAGTACGACATGGTGCTGCCCCTGAGCGCCCTGCGGATGGGGGGAGGCGATGCCTACGTGCTGGTGATTCAGGAGAAGCAGAGCGTCATGGGCGTGGAACAGACCGTGGTGAAAAAGACCGTCATCCTCCAGGAGCAGGACAGCGAGAACATGGCGGTGGAGGGGGCGCTGCTGGAGAGCGACCAGGTGGTCATCTCCTCCAATAAACCCGTCGAGGAAGGAGACCGGGTCCGCCTTGAAACGACAAACGAGTAGGGCCGCCCTCTTCCTCCTGGCCACGCTGACCCTGATCTCATGGCTGGGGGCATCCTTTCTGGCACAGCGTGCCGGAGAACTCTCCCGTGGGGCCGTGATCCGGTGGGAAGCGGGCGGAGGGATAAGCCCCGTCCAGCTCCTGCGGGCCGAGCGATACGCCCGGGAGGACGGCGGGGCGGCGGTGCCCACCGCCGCACTCTGGCGGGAGCACCGGGAGGGGTACGTGGAGGACGGAGCCGGGCGGCGCAGCACTTCGGCGGCAGTGTTGGAGCTCTTTGGAGACGGCGGGGAGGTCTGGCCCGCAGCCTTTCGATACGGAAACTACCCGGCCAGGGGGGATGAGACGGGCTGCGCCGTGGACGAGGCCACGGCCGACGCCCTGTGGGGCTCGGCCCGTGTGGTGGGGCAGGCGGTGCTATGGAAGGGGAAGACCTACTATGTCAGGGGTGTGATGAAGGGGAGCGGCGGGCTTCTTCTGGTGCAGGGAGGGGAGGACGCGGAGCCTTGGCCCAACCTCCTGCTGCGCTTTCGGGACGGAGACGCCGGGACCCAGGCAGAGCACTTTCTGAGCCAGAACCAGATCCCAGGCGGACAAATGCTGGACCTGTCCCTGCTCCACCAAGGCCTGACCGCACTGGCGGCCTTGCCCGGCGCGGCGCTGACTTTGGGGATACTGCTGCGCCTGTTCCAGCGGGGACGGGCGCTGACCGCCGCGCCGCTGCTGCTGGTCTGCTATCTGCCGCCGGCGCTGCTGGGGGCGGGGGCGGTCCTGTGGTGTGCGGGCGCTCCATGGTCTGTGCCGGAGCGGTTCATTCCCACCCGGTGGTCTGATTTTGAGTTCTGGGTCCGGCTGTTCTCGGGCGGGATGGAAAAGCTGCGGGGCTATCTGACCTTGGCGGCCGTTCAGCGGGACCTGCGGTATGGTGCCCTGGCAGCGGGCTGTGCGCTGCTGTCTCTGACCGCACTGGCGCTGGCCGTTTTGGCCGCAGAGCGGGCCGGGGTCCGGACAGAACGGGTACTTGCTGTGAGGGCCTGCGCCGTGTGGGCGCTCACCTTCGGCATCGCTCTCGTCTTTGCGCCTTTTGGGGGTGTGAAGGTGAAGCGGCCGCTCTGGCTGCTGCCGGCGGCGTGGTTGCTGTCGGATTGGTGCCTGGAGCGGCACCGCCGTTTTTTGGATCGGAGAAGAGAGGAGGAACGGGGAGATGAAATTGCCATGGAGCCGTCGGCGCGTGCCGGCGAAGGCGGCGGGAGGCCCTCCGCCGGAGTTTGAGCCGGAGACAGATGGGGCGGTCCCATGGCTTTTCCTATGCCCCAGTCTGCTTTCCGTGGCGGTGCTGGTGCTGCTGCCCTTTCTGGACGCGGTGCGCCGCTCCTTCTTTTCCGCCATGAGCGGTCAGTTTGTCGGGTTTAAAAATTATGCCGCCGTCCTCCGGAACGAGGCGTTTCGGCTGGCTGCCGCCAATACCGCCAGATTTGTGCTGGTGTGCATCCCCCTGCTGCTGGGGTTTTCCCTGCTGCTGGCCCTGCTGGTGAGCGCTGTACGGGAAAAAAGGGGTATTTTCAAGACCTCATTTCTCATCCCAATGTCCATTCCTGTGGCCTCCGTGGTCCTTCTCTGGAGGGTGGTCTTTCACGAACATGGACTCTTCAACGCGCTGCTGGGACGGTTGGGGTGCGCTCCGGTAAACTGGCTGGACAGCGGCGGGACCTTTTTTGTGCTGGTGTTTACCTATCTGTGGAAAAACATCGGATATGATATGGTCTTGTGGCTTTCAGGGCTCACGGCCATCCCGCCCGCCCTCTACGAGTCGGCCTCCATCGACGGCGCCGGCGCGCTTCAGCGTTTCTTCCGCATCACCCTGCCCAATCTGACGCCCGCCTTCTACACCGTCGCGGTCCTCTCCCTCCTGAACTCCTTCAAGGTGTTTCGGGAGGCCTATCTGATCGGCGGGAGCTATCCCAATCAGAGCATCTATATGCTCCAGCACCTCTTCAACAATTGGTTCACCAGTCTGGATGTGGACAAGATGTGTGCCGGGGCCGTGCTCATGGCGCTGGCGGTCTTTGCGCTTATTCTGCTGCTCCAGCGGCTGTGGGGAAGGGAGGGGCCGGGATGAGAAGATGGTTCCTCGCCATGCTGCTCTCTGCGCTGGCCCTGTTCGCCTGGGCACCGCTCTGGATGCTTTTGTCCGGGTCCCTCATGGGGGCGGAAGAGGTGGCCGGGAATCTGGGCCCCGTGCTTGGGGATACAGAGGGGGCGGCGGTGTGGCCCCTGCTGCCCCTATACCCCACGTTGCGGCCCTATGTGGAGCTGCTTTTGGATTCACCGGAATTTTTTACGATGTTTTGGAACTCCTGTAGGCAGGTCGCGCCGGTGGTGGCGGGACAGGTCCTCATCGGTGCGCCCGCCGCCTGGGCGTTTGCCCGGCTCCGCTTCCGGGGGAAAAAGGCCCTGTTCTCTCTCTACATCGTGCTCATGCTCATGCCCTTCCAGGTGACCATGGTGTCGAGCTATCTGGTATTGGACGGGTTGGGGCTGCTGGACACCGTCTGGGCCGTGATCCTTCCGGGGGCGGTGTCCACCTTCCCCGTCTTTCTCATGGTCCGTTTTTTCGCCGCCATCCCCTCCGCCCTCACGGAAGCCGCGGCGCTGGACGGCGCGGGACCGCTCCGGACCTTTCTGCATGTGGGGCTCCCCCTGGGAGCGCCGGGGCTCCTCTCCGCCGTGGTGCTGGGCTTTCTCGAGTACTGGAATGCACTGGAGCAGCCCCTCACGTTCCTCAAGGACAAGACCCTCTGGCCGCTGTCGTTGTATCTCCCCACCGTCACGGCGGACAACGCGGGGGTATCCCTGGCGGCCTCCGTGGTGATGCTGCTGCCGGCTCTGCTCATCTTCCTCTTTGGGCAGAAGTATCTGGAACAGGGGATCGCCGCGGCGGGGTTGAAGGATTAGGGCATGCCCCGGAGATGGTTCATACGCCCAAACGCCGGGCCCGGACAAGTCCTTGGGGCCGCTTTTGCGAAAGGCCCGATCAAGTGCAAGGGAGGATATCAGACGATGGAAGCCACTGCTCTGGAGATAGAACAGGTGAATAAGTGGTACGCCGCCGACGTCCACGCGGTGCGGGATGTGAATCTCGCCGTGGAGCCGGGAGAATTTATGATCTTTGTGGGCCCCTCCGGCTGTGGAAAGTCCACTCTGCTCAGAATGGTGGCGGGGTTGGAGCGGGTGGACAGCGGCGTGATCCGCATGGATGGAAAGAGTATCCACCGGGTGCCCCCGAGGGACCGCGATATCGCCATGGTTTTTCAGAACTATGCCCTCTATCCCACTATGAAGGTCTATGACAACATGGCTTTCCCACTGAAAATGCGCCGATGGGGGCGGGAGGAGATCCGAGCGCGGGTGATGGAGGTAGCCGAGAGCCTGGGCCTTCTAGAGTACCTGGATCGCCGGCCTGGCGCCCTCTCCGGCGGCCAGCGCCAGCGGGTGGCGCTGGGACGGGCCCTGGTGCGGCGCCCCCGCCTCTTCCTCATGGACGAGCCTCTCTCCAACCTGGACGCCAAGCTTCGGGTGGATATGCGTCGGGAGATCGTGTCGTTCCAGCGGGACCTGGGCACCACTACCGTCTACGTCACCCACGACCAGACCGAGGCCATGACCATGGGAAGCCGCATCGCCGTGCTGCGGGACGGCGTCCTCCAGCAGGCAGGTACGCCCCGGGAGGTGTACGATCGGCCTGCCAACCTCTTTGTGGCCCGGTTTATCGGCTCGCCGCCCATGAACGTATGGGAGGGCGAGTACAGGGGCAGGCCCTGTACAGTTGGAATCCGACCGGAGCATGTCTACCTGGCCGGTGAGGGGGAACCGGGAGCGGTCCGGGCGATTGTGACCGACGTGGAGCGTACCGGCCGTGAGAGCTTGCTTTTTCTGAATCTCCCAGGCATGCCCGTGCTGACGGCAGCCGTCGGGGCGGACTGCGCGCGGTGCCCGGGAGAGGAGACCGGGGTGATACTGGACCGCGGCAGGCTCCACTTTTTTGATCGGGAGACGGAGCAGAGGCTGTAAAAGCGTACGGGGTGTGTGCCGAGACGGCGGAATCTGATGGGTGGAGCGCCTGAGAGGGCACAGACCGCCGCGAATGGAATGGGCCGGAAACCTTGCAGAGCAAGGATTCCGGCGCGTAAAACGGGGGCCTTTCACCGCTCAGCGGCGGAAAATAAGGGCGTTTTTCAGAATGTGGGCGGGCCGGAGAAGGATTCCCTTCCCCGACCCGCCGTTTTGTGGTACACTGTTGGAAAAATGCGAAAGGAAGACCGGCGGATATGTGCGAAAAGGGCCGTTTTGCACCCAGCCCCAGCGGGCGGATGCACCTGGGCAATCTCTTCTCCTTCCTGCTGGCCTGGCTGGATGCCAGGGCGGCGGGAGGGCGGATGGTGCTGCGGATAGAGGACCTGGACCCGGAGCGAACCGGGGAGCCCTGGACGAGCCTTCTGGTAGAGGACCTTCGGTGGCTGGGGCTGGACTGGGACGAGGGGTATGCCGCCGGCGGGACGTGCGGGCCCTATTGCCAGCGGGAGCGGACCGCCCTCTATGACGAGGCGTTCCAAACCCTGAAAGAGCTGGGGGTGGTCTATCCCTGTTGGTGCAGCCGTCATCAGCGGCTGGCCGCTTCCGCGCCCCACCCCGGAGAAGAGCGGGACCGCGGGGCGTGTGCCTGCCGGAAGCTCTCCAGGGCGGAGCAGGAGGCGAGAGCCATGGTGAGGCCTCCGGCCTGGAAGGCGGCCATGCCCCATGAGACCATCTCTTTCGACGATCTGTGTCAAGGCCGTCAGCAGTTTGATCTGGCCAGGGACTGCGGTGATTTTGTGGTCCGGCGGGCCGATGGGGTCTACGGCTATCAACTGGCCGTCACGGTGGACGACGCGCTGATGGGGGTCACCCGAGTGGTGCGGGGCCGGGATCTTCTGGACTCAGCGGCCCGGCAGCTCTGGCTGATGCGCCTGCTGGGATACTGCGCTCCCGTCTACGGGCACGTCCCCCTGCTGCTGGCCGGAGACGGAAGGCGGCTCTCCAAGCGGGAACGGGACTCGGACATGGGGGCTCTGCGGGAGCGATATGCGCCCGAAACGCTGACAGGGACGCTGACGACGCTGGCCGGGCTGCCCGCCCCGGCGGGGAGATGCGGACCAAAGGAGCTGATTCAGAACTTTTGCTGGGATAAAATAGCAAAAAATGACATTGTGACGGAATTGTAAAAACATATTTTGATATTTTACATTAACTTTACAAAAATACAACAAAAGCTTTACCAGCCATGGCTTGTAATCCCTTCCAGATGGTGTTATTTTAGCAGTGGGATTGGTTTGGGTGCACAATGTTTGGACAAAACTGAGTTGGGAAAATTGTCTGAGTGCACAACACTCGCACCGCGCTACACACTACTTAGAAACCGCGCATTTTGAAAGGGAGGGTATCCATGCAACAATTCAAGCGGAAGATTGCTCCGGTGCTCCTGGTTCTCACCGCAGCGCTCGGCCTTCTGCTCACCACCGCCTTTGCGGAAGGCGAGGCCGAGTACGTCAGCAGCTTCTACTCCAGCGCACTTTCACTTTTGCCGCCGGTAGTGGCCATCGGACTCTCACTCATCACGAAAGAGGTCTATACCTCTCTGTTCCTGGGCTGCCTGGTGGGCGGCTTCCTGTACGCGAATTTTAACCCTGTCTTGGCCGTCACCAGCACATTCGACACGCTGTGTACCGCGGTGGGCGGCAACCTGGGCATCGTGGCGTTCCTGGTCATTTTGGGCATCATCGTGGTGCTGATGAACCGCTCCGGCGGCTCCAAGGCATATGGCGACTGGGCCAAAAAGAAGATCAAGACCAAACGGGGCGCTCTGCTGGCCACCATGGTGCTGGCCATTGTGCTGGGCGTGGACGACTATTTCAACAACCTCACCACCGGCAACGTCATGCGTCCGGTGACCGACAGCCACAACATCTCCCGCGCCAAGCTGGCCTACATGTGTGACGCCACCGCCGCTCCCGTATGCATCATGATGCCTATCTCCTCTTGGGCCGCAGCCGTCTCCGGCGTGGCCGACACGATGGAGGGCGTCAGCGGCCTGCAGCTCTTCATCAGCGCCATCCCCTGGAACTATTACGCGCTCCTCACCCTCTTCATGCTGGTGGTTCTGGCCGTGTTTGATCTGGATTACGGTCCCATGAAGGTCCACGAGGACAACGCCAAGAAGGGCGATCTCTACACCACCCCCGAGCGCCCCTATGCCAATGCGGACGACAGCAAAAACTCCACCAACGGCAAAGTCACCGACCTGGTGATCCCGGTCATCATCCTGATCATCTTCTGCGTGACAGGTCTGCTGTACACCGGCGGCATGTTTGAGGGCGGAATCAGCGTCATCGACGCCTTCTCCAACTGTGACGCGCCTACCGGTCTGATGTATGGCTCCTTCCTTGCACTGGTACTGATCTTTGCCTTCTACATGATCCGCCGCACCATGACGTTCCAACAGTTTACCGACTGCATCGCCGAGGGCTTTAACATCATGGTGCCCGCCATTCTGATCCTGACCTTTGCCTGGACCATCAGCGACGTGACCAACGGGCTGCTGGGCGCCAAGTACTTTGTGGCCGACGCCATGGCCTCGGTGGCAGGCAGCTTTGCAAATCTCCTGCCTGCGGTGATCTTCCTGGTGGCCTGCGGCCTGGGCTTTGCGACCGGCACCTCCTGGGGCACCTTTGGTATCCTGATCCCCATCGTGGTGAGTACCTTCGGGGCCGACGCCGGCACCATCCTCACCATCGGGATTGCCTCCTGCTTGGCGGGAGCGGTCATGGGCGACCACTGCTCTCCCATCTCCGACACCACGATCCTGGCCTCCACCGGTGCCCAGTGCTACCACCTCAACCATGTAAAGACACAGATCCCCTATGCGGTTACGGTAGCCGCTGTGGCATTCGTCAACTACATCATCGCCGGCTACCTCCAAAATGTCATCATCGACCTGATCATCGCCTTTGCCTCCATGTTTGGAGTGCTGGTAATTATCCGTATGGTCGAGCAGAAAAAGCAGCCGGCTGCGGTAAAGAATTAAAAACAAAATCTAATAGGAACTGTGGGAGGCGGGGTAAACCCCCGCCTCCTTTTTGCACTTTTATTGAGTGGAATTGCACAATTTAAAGCAGCAGAGAAATGAAATAAAATTGAAAAATATGGTATGAGTAGGCATTAACTATAAAGAGCTACAAAAAACACACATTGTTTTTATGAAAAATGCCTTGTCTTTTCTCGGGAACTATGATATCCTGAGTGTGGGAATTGGTTTGGTTTATTTCAGCGCAGCACGTACCTTGACAACCGCATATTTGAAAGGGAGGGTAAACATGCATAGAACAAAGAGGAATTTTGTCCCCTTTATTCTGACCATCGCAGCAATTGTAGGAATCCTTATGACCACCGCCTTCGCAGAGGGCGAGGCCGAATACGTCAGTAATTTCTTCTCCACGCCGCTTTCTCTTCTGCCTCCGGTGCTGGCCATTGCGCTGGCCCTCATCACCAAGGAAGTCTATACGTCCCTGTTCCTGGGCTGCCTGGTGGGCGGTTTCCTGTACGCCAATTTTAATCCCGTCATGGGCGTTACAAGTACCTTTGATACGCTGGTGGAATCCGTGGGCGGCAACGTGGCCCTTCTCGCGTTCCTGGTCATGCTGGGTGTGATCGTGGTGCTGATGAACCGCTCCGGCGGCTCCAAGGCTTATGGCGACTGGGCCAAGAAGCACATTAAGACCAAGCGGGGCGCCCTGCTGGCCACCATGGTGCTGGCCCTGGTACTGGGTGTGGACGACTACTTCAACAACCTCACCACCGGCAACGTCATGCGCCCGGTGACCGACAGCCACAACATCTCCCGCGCCAAGCTGGCCTATATGATCGACTCCACCGCCGCTCCCGTATGCATTATGATGCCCATTTCCTCCTGGGCCGCAGCCGTTGCCGGCGTGGCCGACACCATGGAGGGCGTCAGCGGCCTGCAGCTCTTCATCAGTGCCATCCCCTGGAACTACTATGCCATCCTGACCCTGTTCACGCTGGTGATCCTGGCCGTCTTTGATGAGGACTTCGGTCCCATGAAGATTCACGAGGACAACGCCAAGAAGGGCGATCTGTACACCACCCCCGAACGTCCCTTCGAAGGGGCCGACGACGAGAGCAAGAACTCCACCAAGGGCAAGGTGGCGGACCTGGTGATCCCCGTGATCGCCCTGATCATCTGCTGTGTGTCCGGCCTGCTGTATACTGGCGGCTTTTTCACTAGCGATTCTGACTACTTTATGGATGTAATGGGCGCATTTGCCGACTGTTCCGCGCCCACCGGCCTGATGTACGGGTCCTTCCTGGCGTTGCTGTTCGCCTTTATCTTCTATATGGTCCGTCGTACCATGAACTTCGCCCAGTTTACTGACTGTATCGCCGAGGGCTTCAAGGTCATGGTGCCCGCCATCCTGATCCTGTGCTTTGCCTGGACCATCAGCGGCGTGACCAACGGTCTGCTGGGTGCCAAGTTCTTTGTGGCCGACGCCATGGGGGCTGTCGCCTCCAACTTCGCAAACTTCCTGCCCGCAGTGATTTTCCTGGTGGCTGTGGGCCTTGGCTTCGCCACCGGCACCTCCTGGGGCACCTTCGGCATTCTGATCCCCATCGTGGTGAGCACCTTCGGCGTGGACGCCGGCACGATCCTCACCATCGGTATTGCGGCGTGCTTGGCCGGCGCCGTGTGCGGCGACCACTGTTCCCCCATCTCCGATACCACGATCCTGGCCTCTACCGGCGCTCAGTGCTTCCACCTGAACCACGTGAAGACGCAGCTTCCTTATGCGCTCACTGTGGCTGCGGTGGCCTTTGTGAACTATATCATTGCCGGTTTGATCCAGAATGTCATTGTCAACCTGATCATTGCGTTTGCCTCCATGTTTATCGTACTTATGGCACTGCGTGCCACCCTGGGCAAAGACAAGGTCAATGCCAGAGCGGCTGCAAAATAATACCGCGCGATTTGATCTAAAGGGAGTGGGCTTCGGCCCACTCCCTTTTTGCATGGAAACCGCCGATCCGCTTGACTTTTTCCTCCTTTCTGCGTATACTAAAAAACAGCAATCATGAAAAAGGCTGTGACGGGAAGGAGTACGCTGTTCCCCCAGGTCCAGAGAGGAGCCGGACGGTGCAAGGCTCCCCCGGGAGAAGCGGAAGGTGGTCCCAGAGCTTCGGCGCACAACAGGGCGGAGCCCTCGGTAAGCGCCGGCGTGTTGCCCGCGTTATGGGCAATGGAGTGCGGACGCGGTGCGTCCGAATTCAGGTGGTACCGCGGAGAGATTCGCCCTGAGGCCGAAGAGGCTTCAGGGCTTTTTTATTATATGGGCATTGCAGAGCCTTTGCAGACCGAAAATAGCGGAGCGACGCAGTGCGTCGGGACACACGGCAATTTGATTCCGCCGATTAATGAGGAGGACGGGGAGCATGAAGCGATTTGAAGTCCGTACAACTGGGAAGGTATTCAGCAGTTGGACCGATCAGTATTGTCTGTTCCGGCGGGCCAGAGAGGTACAGGGCAGATCCTTTCGACTGGCAGTGGCGGGTGAGGCGATTGTGGCCGCGGCGGCATTTGTTTTGGCGCTGTGGGGACGGCAGTCGCCGGCACAGCTGCTTTTCTTCTTCGGCGGGTCCCTGTTGATCACCTGGCATGTGACCGGGAAGATCCAGGGCCGGGACACGAAAAAATTTATCAAAAAGGCCCGGGAACAGGTGCTCTCCCCGGAGGACGCGGCCAAAAAGCTGGTGGTGTCCTTTGACGAGGAGGGGTGTACCCTCAGCGCACCGGGCACAACTCTCCCCAATCAGGAGGTGGAGTCCAGGCGGCTGTTTGAGTACCCGGAAGTAGGCGGCCTTTTCGTATCGGAGGACTACATGCTGGTGGCCTGCAAAAAAGCGGTCAGCGTATGCTTTGCCAAATCCTGCCTGACGGGGGGATCTCCTCAGGCGTTTCAGGATTTCCTGGAGGAGAAGTGTGGGCGCCCTTGGGTGTCCTACACCCTGAAAACCAAAGCACTTCAGGCTATGCTCCGGTGAACGGGCCCTGATCCGGAACCGCGATGCCGCATGAGAGTAAAAAATAGGAGTGAAACCAATGAACAGAGAACTACCGAAGGTCTATGAACCCCAGGAGGTGGAGGGCCGCATCTATAAGATGTGGGAGGAACACGGCTGCTTTGAGGGACATCGGGACCCGGATAAAAAGCCCTTTACCATCGTGATGCCGCCACCCAATGTCACCGGGCAGCTCCATATGGGGCACGCTATGGACTCCACCCTGCAGGATATCCTCATCCGCTTCAAGCGAATGCAGGGATACGCCGCCCTGTGGGTTCCCGGCACCGACCATGCCGGCATCGCCACCCAGATCAAGGTGGAGGAGGAGCTCCGCAAGAACGAGGGCCTCACCCGATACGACTTGGGCCGGGACAAGTTCCTGGAGCGGGTGTGGGACTGGAAAGCCAAATACGGCGGGCGCATCGTTGAGCAGCAAAAGAAACTGGGAGCCTCCTGCGACTGGTCCCGGGCCCGCTTTACTATGGATGACGGCCTCTCCGCCGCCGTCCGGCACGTCTTTGTCACCCTCTATAACAAGGGCCTCATTTATAAGGGCAGCCGCATCATCAACTGGTGTCCCCACTGTACCACCGCCCTGTCCGACGCAGAGGTGGAATACAAGGAGAAGCCCGGCCACCTCTGGCATATCAAGTACCCCATCCAGGGGGAGGAAGGCCGGTATGTCGTGGTGGCCACCACCCGTCCGGAGACTATGCTGGGCGACACCGGTGTGGCCGTGAATCCCAACGATGACCGCTATCGGGACCTGGTGGGCAAGACGTGCATCCTGCCCTTGGTGGACAAGGAAATTCCCATTGTGGCCGACGAGTATGTGGACATGGAATTCGGCACCGGCTGCGTGAAGATGACGCCCGCCCACGACCCCAACGACTTCGAGGTGGGGCTCCGGCACAATCTGGAATCCATCCGGGTGCTGGATGACGACGGCAAGATCAATGAGAACGGCGGCAAGTATCAGGGGCTGGACCGCTATGAGGCCCGGAAGGTCATCGTGGAGGACCTAGAGAGGCTGGGCCTGCTGGATAAGATCACCGACCATACCCACAACGTGGGCACCTGCTACCGCTGCGGTACCGATGTGGAGCCCCTCATCTCCGCCCAGTGGTTCGTCAAGATGGAGCCGCTGGCCCGAGAGGCGCTGCGTGTGGTAAATGAGGGAGAGGTCAAGTTTGTTCCGGACCGCTTCTCCAAGACCTATACCAACTGGATGGAGAACGTCCACGACTGGTGCATCTCCCGCCAACTCTGGTGGGGCCACCGTATTCCCGCCTGGTATTGCGACGACTGCGGCCGGATGACAGTCTCTGAGACCGATCCCACCGAGTGTGAGCACTGTCACTCCACGCACATCCACCAGGAGGAGGACGTACTGGATACGTGGTTCTCCTCTGCGCTGTGGCCCTTCTCCACCCTGGGCTGGCCCGCGGAGACCGAGGACTTCAAGTATTTTTACCCCACTGATGTGCTGGTCACCGGCTATGACATCATCTTCTTCTGGGTGGCGCGGATGATCTTTTCCGGCTGCGAACACACCGGCAAGCCCCCCTTCCACACCGTGTTCATCCACGGCCTGGTCCGGGACGACAAGGGGCGGAAGATGTCCAAGTCCCTGGGCAACGGTATCGATCCGCTGGTGATCGCCGAGCAGTACGGCGCGGACGCGCTGCGCTTCAACCTGGTCACCGGAAACTCCCCCGGGAATGATATGCGCTTCTATACCGAGCGGTGCGAGGCCATGCGTAACTTCGCCAATAAGATCTGGAACGCCTCCCGCTTCCTGATGATGAATCTCACCATCGACCGGTGTGAGCTGCCCGAGCACCTGGAGCTGGAGGACAAGTGGATCCTCTCCAAGCTCAACTCGGTCATCCCCGAGGTCACGGAGAATATGGACAAGTACGAGCTGGGCGTGGCAGCCCAGAAGGTGTACGATTTCATCTGGGACGACTATTGCGACTGGTATATCGAGCTCACCAAATCCCGCCTTCAGGGGGAGGACGCCGAGGCAAAAATCAACGCTCAGAAGGTCCTGTGCTATGTCCTCACCCATATCCTCAAGCTCCTTCACCCCTTTATGCCCTTCCTCACCGAGGAGATCTGGCAGGCCCTGCCCCACGAGGGGGATTTCCTCATGCTTCAAAGGTGGCCCGAGCACCACGTGGAGCTGGACTTCCCTGAGGAGGAGAAGGCTATGGAGATGATCATGGACGCCATCGGCGCGGTCCGTACCAGAAGAGCCGAGATGAATGTCCCACCCTCCAAGCGTGCCCACCTTACCGTTTCCACTTTGGAGCAGGAGGTGTTCACCGCCGGGATTCCCTTCCTCAAGCGCCTGGGCTATGGCAGCGATGTGACCATCACCGGTGTGGCGGAGTCCGGCAGTGACGCCGACCAGGCCGCCAAGGGCATGGTCACCGTCATCACCCACGCAGCGCGCATCTCCATGCCTATGGCTGAGCTGGTGGACATGGAGAAGGAGAGGGCGCGGATGGAAAAGGAGCTGGGCAAGAGCCGGGCGGAGCTGGAAAAGCTCAATACCAAGCTCCATAACCCCGGCTTTGTCAACAAGGCCCCCGCCAACGTGGTGGAGGCCGAGCGGGAGCGGGCCGAAAAGCTTGCCGCCCTCATTGCCAAACTGGAGGAACAGCTCTAGGCCATGTGAGTCCTGTGCTGGCAGACCACCCCACGCCGTCCCGGTTTTCGAGCCGGGACGGCGTTATCATACATAAATTGGGGAATCATTAAATTTCGACGAAATACCGCATCAATACCGCGCTATAATCGGGTTATACCAATATTTGGTATAACCCGATTTTTTACTATCCGGACGGGAGGGAGAGAGAATGGGTTTGACTTGTACCGGGGGAGACAGGGAAATCTGCATGGCCCTGTCCGGCGAGGTGGACCACCACCACGCCCGGGGCCTGATGACGGAAATAGAGCGGGAGATCGACCGGGAGCTGCCCAAACATGTGACGCTGGACCTAGGAGGCGTCACATTTATGGACAGCTCCGGCATTGCGGTGGTGCTGCGATGCTACAGGCGGACCGCTGAGCTTGGGGGGGCGGTGACGGTAAAAGATGTGCCGCCCCAGGCAGAAAAGGTTCTGCGGGCCGCCGGATTGGAGCGGCTCATGCGGTTTGCGTGAAAAGATGCGCGGGCGGCGGAGTCCGCCCGCGGCCAAGGAGGAAGTACATAGGATGAAACCGGTCAACACAGCCACGATTGAATTCCTGAGCCGCTCGGCCAACGAGGGGTTCGCCCGCACTGCGGCGGCCTGCTTCGCCGCCCAACTGGACCCCACTCTGGATGAGATAAACGACATCAAAACCGCTGTCAGCGAGGCGGTGACCAACGCCATCGTCCACGCCTATCCGGACCGCCTGGGACGGGTAAAATTGAAGCTGAGGCTCTTCGAGGACAGCCTGCTGGAGATCACCGTGCAGGACTGGGGTGTGGGGATCGCCGATGTGGCGCAGGCCAGGACCCCTCTTTTTACCACAGGGAACGAGGAGCGTTCCGGCATGGGGTTCACCATCATGGAGAGTTTTATGGACACGCTGCGGGTCCGCTCCACCCCGGGAAAGGGCACCACAGTCACCATGCGCCGCCGCATCGCCCGCCGCCTGACGGCGGGCGGAAAGTGAGTACCCTGGAGGCCCCGCTCTCGCAGGAAAGGGACATGCTGCTGGCTTCCGCCCGGGCCGGAGACAACGACGCCTGTGAACGGATGCTGGAGGAGAACGCCGGTCTCATCTGGAGCATCGTGCGGCGATACTATGGCCGCGGGGTGGACCCGGAGGACCTGTACCAGTTGGGGTGTCTGGGTTTTCTGAAGGCGGTGCGGGGCTTTGACCCGGCCTTCGGCTGCCAGTTCTCCACCTATGCCGTCCCCAAAATCGCCGGGGAGATCCGGCGATTTCTGCGGGATGACGGGGCGGTAAAGGTGAGCCGTGGGATCAAGGAGCGGGGGATGACCATCCGCCTGGCACGGGACAAGCTGGGCCATATGCTGGGACGGGACCCCACCCTCTCCGAGCTCTCGGAAGAGACGGGGCTGGAACCGGAGGATATCGCTGCCGCGGAGGAGGCAAACCTGCCCGTGGCCTCCCTCCAGATGGAGACGGGAGAGGACGGGTTTACCCTGGAGTCCATCCTGGGCACGGAGGGCATGGAGGAGGGAGTGGTGGAACGTCTCGCCCTGCGCGGCGCCATCGACGCTCTGCCGGAGCGGGAACGGCAGGTCATTTTTCTGCGGTATTATAAAGGCCTCACCCAGGATCGGGCCGCCAGAGTGCTGGGCGTGAGCCAGGTCCAAGTCTCCCGCATCGAGCGCAAAGCGATGGAGCATTTGCGGGAAAAGCTGGAGGCGTGACCCGTCGGATGCGCCCGATAAAGCAGCGCGCATCCGAACGCTTTGCCGATTCGCGGCAATAGCTGAAAGCTATTCTTTACTTTGATAGCTTTCAGCTATATCATGAACAATGGTGATTGTTTTGGTGGATTATGTTGGGATCATAAAGGCAAGGCGGAAAAAATTCGGCTACAGTCAATATAAAATGGCGGCTCTGGTCGGGATCACACAACCATTTTACAATGAGATCGAGCGCGGAACAAAAAAGCCGTCACTAGAGGTTTTTTTCAAAATTTGTGAAGTGCTGCATATTTCAGTTATGAGCGAGGCATCAGATGACCATGTGTGACACGCTTTATATCGTCGTTCCGTGCTACAACGAGGAGGAAGTTCTGCCGGAGACCGCACGGCGGCTGGGGGACAAGCTCCGGGGCCTGATGGCGGCGGGTAAGATATCGCCGAAGAGCCGGGTCCTCTTTGTCAATGACGGCTCCAGGGATGGGACCTGGGGGGTCATTTCAAGGCTTCATGCCGCGGACCCCCTCTTTTCAGGGGTGGACCTGAGCCGGAACCGGGGTCATCAGAATGCCCTGCTGGCCGGGCTCATGACTGCCCGGGACCGCTGTGACATGGCAGTGTCCATGGACGCCGACCTCCAGGATGATGTGGATGCGGTGGATGCCATGGTGGAGAAGTACAGCGAGGGTTGCGACATTGTCTATGGCGTCCGTTCCTCCCGGAAAAAGGATACCTTTTTCAAACGGGTTACCGCCGAGGGGTTTTACCGGGTGATGAATTTCCTGGGGGCGGAGACCGTGTTCAACCACGCCGATTACCGGCTGATGTCCCGCCGGGCCTTGGATGGATTGGCCGAATTCCGGGAGGTGAACCTCTTCCTCCGGGGCATCGTCCCCATGATCGGCTATACCGTCGGCACGGTGGAGTATGAGCGGGGAGAACGCTTTGCCGGGGAGAGCAAGTATCCCCTCAAGAAAATGCTCTCCTTTGCCATGGAGGGCATCACCAGTCTGTCTACCAAGCCCATCCGGTATATCACACTGCTGGGCTTCCTCATCTTTCTGGTGAGCCTTCTGATGCTGGTCTACTCCATCGTCCGCTGGGCCCATGGGGATACAATCGTGGGCTGGGCCAGCCTCATCTGTTCCGTGTGGGCCATCGGGGGACTGATCCTGCTGTCCCTGGGGGTCATTGGAGAGTATATCGGAAAAATCTACCTGGAGACCAAGGCACGGCCTCGGTTCCTGATCCGGGAGATTCTGGAGGACGGCAATGGCAAGGCTGATTGATTCCTCCATCCTCAAATTCCTGCTGGTGGGGGTGGGCAACACCCTCCTCTCCATGGCGCTGATGTTCCTCCTGGAGGATCTGGGCTACTGGCCCTCCACCGCCATCGCCTATGTGGCTGGGGCGGTGATGAGCTTTTTCCTCAACCGGTCCTTCACCTTCCGCAGCGACGAGACGCTGGGCCGTTCGGCGGTAAAGTTCGCCCTGAATGTGGCGGTGTGCTATGTGCTCGCATACGGCGTGGCACAGCCCGTTGGCGGACTGATCTTGGGCCGCACATCCCTTCCCACGGTCTGGCGGGATAGGCTGACCAAGTTGGGCGGTATGGCGCTTTATACGGGCTTCAACTATTTTGGACAGCGATTTTTTGCATTCAGGAGAAGATAGATTTTGACCGGGACGGCCGTCCCGGTCAAATTTTTCAGATATCCCGAGCGCAAGCGGTACATCCCCATTCAGGGGAATACCGGCGGCCCTGGCGATTGGATGCCGGAACCATGCGAGAAAGGGGCGATGCCGGTTGCGGCGGCGCCCCTTTTAAGGTAAAATAAGAAACCGATGGACCGCCCGGCACGGAAAGGGGGAGCTCCCATGGAATATGTACCCTGCAAACACCTGATTATCCGCAATCGGGATACCTCTTGGTTCGGTACCGACCATACCATGAACATCTACCGGGGCTGTCCCCACGGCTGCATCTACTGTGACAGCCGCAGTGAGTGCTATCAAAATGAGGACTTCGACCGGGTGCGTGTGAAGGAAAACGCCCTGGAGATCCTCCGCGACGACCTGCGCCGGAAGATCCGGCCCGGCGTGGTGGGGACAGGCTCTATGTCGGACCCCTACCATCCGCTGGAGGAAAGGCTGCAGCTCACCCGGAACGCGCTGGCGCTGCTGGACGCCTACGGTTTTGGAGTGGCCATCGCCACCAAGTCGGACCTGATCGTGCGGGATATCGATGTGCTCACCCTGCTGCATGCGCACGCGCCCGTGCTCTGCAAGCTCACCGTCACGACCTGTGACGACGCCCTGGCCGCACGGCTGGAGCCCGGTGCGCCCAGCCCCACCCGGCGGCTGGAGGCGGTGCGGAGGCTGTCGCAGGCGGGCCTGCCCGTCTGTGTCCTTCTCATGCCTGTGCTGCCCTTCCTGGAGGATACGGAGGAAAATGTGCTGGAGGTGGTGGAACGGGCGGCGGAGGCTGGGGCGCGGTATATCTACCCCGTGTTCGGCATGACCCAGCGGGACAGGCAGAGGGCCTGGTACTATCAGGAGCTGGAGACGCGCTTTCCCGGCCAGGGCCTGGCGGAGAAAAATCGCCGTGCCTTTGGGAACCGGTATTGGTGTGTAAGCCCCCGGGCAAAACGTCTGTGGGGAGTGTTTTCCGCGCGGTGCCGGGCACTGGGCCTCCTCTATGAGATGAAGCAGATCGTCTCCAGCTATCAGCAGGGCTATGGGGACAGGCAGCTCAGCTTTTTCTGAGGGGAAAGAGCAGCGGGAGAGGCGTGCACCTCTCCCGGCGGGACTATAAAAAGCCTTTCATCTGCTGGATATTGGCCTCCTCTGTTTGAAGAAGCTTGTCGGCCAGGTCCTTTACCCGGCCGTCCTCGGAAGCATAGGTCCGCATCTGGCGCAGACTCTTGGTCATGCCCATGGTGTTGCCCTGGACCATCATCTCGGCGATTTTGGAGGGAGAGGGGTCCATCCACGTCTTTACCGCAGAGGTCATCCGGGCGGACAGCTTTGCGGCTGCCGGGACCCCTTTCGGTGTTTTGCCCCGCTCCTCCAACAGCCGTGCCGAACTGCCCATCATCTGCTCATATTCTGTAAGCTGCTGTTCCAGAGCCGTCCGAAGGGCGGTGTCCTTGGCGCTGCCCAAGACGGAGAGAATTCCCTCGCGGCCCATTTCCGTGCTCTTGTGGATGTGATGCAGCATCTCGATATCTTGCATAACAAAAGATCGCCTCCGGGGAGAGTTTGCCCAGGAGGCGGCTTTTCTTTTCAAAGAAATTCATGTATACTAAGAAAAAGTCCAAAATAAGCGAGGAACCGTTATGCTGCTATCTGCGGAACAGATTTCTAAAACCTACGGGACACGGAAGGTGCTGGACCGGGTGTCCCTCTACCTGGAGGCGGGACAGAAGCTGGGAGTCATCGGCGTCAACGGCACGGGAAAATCCACCCTCCTGCGGATCCTGGCAGGTGCGGAGGAGCCGGACGAGGGACGGGTGAGCCGGGACCCCAATGTGCGCCTCAACTATCTTCCCCAGCTTCCGGCGTTTGATGAGAAAAATACGGTGCTGGAGCAGGTCTTTGCCGGGGTCTCGCCCGAGGCGCGGGCTCTGGCGGAATATGAGGCCAAGACCATCCTCACCCGGCTGGGAGTGCCCCTGTTTGAGCAGCGTGTGGGAGTGCTTTCCGGCGGCCAGCGCAAGCGGGTGGCGCTGTGCTCCGCGCTGGCATGTCCCTGCGATGTGCTGATCCTGGACGAGCCCACCAACCATTTGGACAGCGGTATGGTCGCTTGGCTGGAGGACGAGCTCCGGCAGTTCAAAGGCGCGCTGGTAATGGTCACGCATGACCGCTACTTTTTGGAGCGGGTGGTCGGACGCATGGCGGAGGTGGAGGGAGGAGCCCTTGCCTTTTATGAGGGCAACTACGACAAGTACCTGGAACAGAAGGCGCTGCGGGAGGAGATGGCCCAGGCCAGCGAACGCAAGCGGCAGGCCATCCTGCGCAGAGAGTACCAATGGGTCATGCAGGGCCCCACCGCCCGGGGGACCAAGAGCCGGGAGCGTCTGGAACGGTACGAAGCCCTCAAAAGTCAGTCCGGCCCGGAGGAGCGGACGGCGTTGGAGCTCTCCGCCGTCTCTTCCCGCCTGGGGAAAAAGACGGTAGAGCTCCACGGTGTGAGCAAGTCCTTTGCGGGGAGAACTGTGCTCCGGGACTTTGACCTGATGCTGCTGCGGGAGGACCGGATCGGAGTGGTGGGCCGGAACGGCAGCGGCAAGTCCACGCTGCTCAACCTGATCGCGGGACGGCTCATGCCCGATTCCGGCGAGGTGGCGACCGGTAAGACGGTGCGCATGGGCTACTTTTCCCAGGAAAACCCGCCCATGGACCCGGAGATGCGGGTCATCGATTTCGTCAAGGAGATCGGTAACAGCATCGAGACAGCGGAGGGGAGGGTGACGGCGTCCCAGCTTCTGGAGCAGTTTCTTTTCCCGGCGGACGAACAGTGGGCTCCGATCGGGAAACTCTCAGGCGGGGAGCGGCGGCGGCTTTTTCTCCTCTCCATTCTGGCTGCGGCGCCCAATGTGCTGCTGCTGGATGAGCCCACCAATGACTTGGATATCCAGACCCTCACCATCCTGGAGGATTATCTGGAGACGTTCCCTGGCGCGGTGATCGCCGTCTCCCACGACCGCTATTTTCTGGATAAGACCGTCCGGCGTATCTTTGAGGTGGGGGAGAGCGGCGCGGTTACCGAATACGTGGGGAATTACACCGACTACCTTGACGCCCGGAAGGCGGAGGAGAAAAGGGAAAAGACGGTCTCCGCCCCGGCTGAAAAGCGGCGGGAGAGACCGTCCGGCTCCAAGAAGCTGAAATTCAGCTATAAAGAGCAGCGGGAGTATGAAAACATTGATGGTGAAATCGCCGCCCTGGAGGAGCAACTCGCCCAGATCCGGACGGAGCAGGAGGCGAAGGCCAGCGACTATGTGGCCCTCCAGGCGCTCCAGAGCAGAGAGTCCGAGCTGGAGGCTGCACTGGAGGAAAAAATGGAGCGGTGGGTCTATCTCAACGATCTGGCGGAGCAGATCGCCGGACAGGCGGGAGGAACCTGATCATTTGTAGAACCAATGGACGCCGATGGTCATGATATAGTCCCGGTTTTCCATGATCCAGTGGTTGTTGGTGAGGGTGGGGGCCAGGAAGTAGAGGCTCTCGCCAGCCACGTCGGCCCCCTCCAGCACCAGCTTGGCGGCAGTCACGCTCTCCTCGGTGGGGGTGTGATAAATGGTGCCGTTGCGCACCGGCTCAAACTGTCCCCCCCAGCGGGAGTCGAAAATCACGCCGTAGATGGTGTTGGGGAACTCGCTGTGAGCCACTCGATTCAGGACCACATTGCCCACAGCGATCTTTCCGGTGAGGGGCTCGCCCCGGCTCTCTGCGGAGATGATGTGAGAGAGCCAGCGCAGGGCGTCCGCGTCGTACTGCTCGTCAGCGGAGGGAATGGCATCTGTACCGGTGGTGACATTTACATGGCCGGTGGCGGAGTCCCACTCCACTTCGGCGCCCAGCGCGGCGGCCAGGACGCGGACGGGCACCAGTGTGCGTCCGGACTCCAGCAGAACGCCGTAGGGTATGTACAGGGCACGGCCGTTAGATTCCAGGTACAGAGCGCCGGGGGATGCGGTCAGGTCCAGACCGGTCCCCCGGACTGCGGCGCAACTCCCCTCCCAGGATACGGCGGCGTCCTCCAAGAGGGCCTCGGCCATTGGGCGCAGGGCTACGTAAGTTGTGTTTTGGCGGACGGTGGCATATGCGGCCACGGGAGTTCCATCCACAGATACCGAAGGGCTTGCGGCCAGGGCGGGGTTGGCGGCCAGCGTCAGACTCAGTGTGAGAGCGGTCAAAAAGCGTTTCATAGGGAAATCCTCCGTCGGTCGTTTTGTAACCGAATTGTAACGAATTTGGCCTTGACAGGCAAGTCACAATCATTTCCAGCAGAGGACAGGCAGAGAGGAAAGGGCGGCGGAACCCGCGTCGTACGCATTTGACAGATAGGATGCGGTGGGGTGGGGCACCGCGGGCGCGCGAGCGCAGAGTGAAAGGAATCATTTGCCGTGAGATGGGGCTGGAATAGCGGTTCAAGGGGTGGCGGTCATGGACAAGGAACGCTTAAAAGAGCAATGGCTGAAGGAGGAGCGCGCCGCCCATATCCAGGGGTGGGATTTCTCACACATCCAGGGGCGGTATGAGGAGGAAAACGACCTGCCGTGGAGTTACAGAGCAGTGATTGAGCAATATTTGGAATCAAGATACCGCCTGCTCGATCTTGATACGGGCGGAGGGGAATTTTTACTGTCCCTCCGCCACCCCTATTCGAATACCAGCGCAACGGAAGCATATCCTCCCAACGTGCGGCTATGTGAAAAGACGCTGTGTCCGCTTGGAGTAGACTTTCACAGGGCCGACGCATCCGAAGACCTTCCCTTTGAAGATGAGGCTTTTGATATCGTCATAAACAGGCACGGCAGCTTCTGTGTATCAGAGCTACATCGCGTGGTAAAGCGCGGCGGGATTTTTATTACCGAGCAGGTAGGCGCTGAAAATGACAGGGCCTTGGTGGAACTTTTGCTTCCGGGTACGGAGCTTCCCTTTCCCGAGATGCGCTTAAAGCTGGTATCAAAACGGTTCCAAAAGGCAGGGTTTGTGATTCTGCAATCGCAGGAGGCATTTCGACCGATCAAATTCTACGACGTGGGGGCATTTGTCTGGTTCGCCCACGTGATTGCATGGGAGTTTCCCGGTTTCACGGTAGAGAAATGCCTGAAAGAGCTATACCGCGCGCAGGAGATATTGGAACAAACGGGATGCCTCGAGGGACAGATCCATCGGTTTCTGCTTGCGGCAAGGAAAGCGTGAGGCAGGCTTATATTTGCCGGTTGTGTGGTTTATAGCTGCGCGGCCCATTCCGCGCTCCGCCGGAATGGAATAAAAACGGAGAGCCGCCTCAAATTCAGGGACTCTCCGATCAATGGGGGCGGCTATTGCCGCTTCCATATCATAGAATATTCTCTTTCGCCCGTATTTTGCTCCGTGTGTTCTCCTGAAATCTCAAAGCCCTCTCTTTGATAGAACCGTACTGCCCGTGTATTTTTTTGATATACATCCAAACGCAGTTGACTTCGTATGCCTTTTGCAAAATGGATCAAACGTCTGCCGATCCCACTGGATTGAGCCTCGCCGGAGACAAAAATACCGGCGATATAGTCCTCCTGCAATCCAATAAAACCTTGTATGCTGGCGCCCTCTTCATAGACGTACACTTCCGCTTGCGGAAACATTTCTTGCACTATTTCAAAATGGTCCATCCAGTACTGGGCGGAAATAAAATTATGGGCTGTTATATTGACCGCGAACCAAATGGTTGCAACCCGATTTATATCTGCTTCTTGTAATTTCCTGATCATGTTGGTAAGCTCTCTTTCATAATCAATGATCGTTTGTGCGTCCTATTGTACCACAGGAGGGAGCGGCCCACAAGAAGTCCTGCTGGTAAAACCGATCGTAAAATGGACTTGAAAATGTCCTCTTGACAATGGAGATAAAATTGCATATAATACTACTGTTAAAGCCATACGAATGGCCCTTTCGTGGCAGGCTTGGCTTGTCACTTCGGAGGGAGGGGAAACAATAATGTCGGAAGTCCATGTCAGGGAGAATGAGTCTCTGGAGAGCGCGCTGAAGCGTTTTAAGCGTAGTTGCGCCAAGTCCGGGGTGCTGGCCGAGGTGCGTAAGCGTGAGCACTACGAGAGTCCCAGCGTTAAGCGCCGCAAGAAGTCCGAGGCGGCCCGGAAGAACAAGAAGAAATTCTATTGATGAACAATAAAGCCCGGCGCCGTACGGCGCCGGGCTTTTGTTATCTCTTTCGCCTACAGCAGGGAGGAAGACCAGCGGATCAGCCGTTCATATTTTTTCTCTGTGCCGCCGGACCAGGGGCCATAGGACAGAGCGGTTTCCCGACGCGTGGACGGGTAAGCGCCTGTACGACGGAAGAGCTCCAGGCGGGCCAGGAAAAAGGCGCTCTTTTCCAGCGCCGGGAGCGCGGTGGAGGGGTCATTGTCGTAGAGAAAACAGTGTACCGCGCTGTGATAGAGGGCGGAAGCGCCGATTTGTATGGCCATATCCACATCGTCGGGGGTAAATTCGTGGAGTCCCTCCAGCGTACCATAGAGAGGGCGCGTATCCCAGACGAGCTGCATCAGGTCGTAGCGGGGCCAGCGATCCAGTTCTACGCGCCCGCATAGAAAGCCGCAGGCCAGCGCCCCCTGATCCATGCCCCGTACCAGACCGCGATAAGTCTCCAGCTCGGGGAGCCCCACATGGTCCAGGATCACAACGAGGTCGATGTCGCTCTCCGGTGTGGCCTCCCCCCGGCCGTAGCTCCCCTGAAGCCCGGCGAATATCAGCCTCTGGGGAAAGGCGTCTAACAGCCGACGGAGGAATTCCTCCGTCCAGGCGCAGAGATCCGTTAACATAATGAGCACCTCCTATTGAAATAAATGGATGCTCAATTTATCAGAAAATGGTGAGAAAGTCAAGGGAGTACGCTACGGAGAAAAAATCAGGCCAGAATTTCCGGCAAAATATCCGCCACCTCGGGATAGGGGAGAAGGGCGTCGGAGATATCAAGTGTGCGGGCCACATGCAGCTTCTTGCGGATGGAGGACGCGTCATCAAAAAGGATAAAGTGGGCGCCGTTCTGTTTATTCATATAGGTGAAGTAATGGGCGCACAGTTCGCCTGAGAAGAAAATGGTAGGACTGCGCTCCTCGATGCGAGCCTGCAGTGCTTCCTGGCTCAGGGGGATACCCTGCCCGGTGGGCGAGGGAAGGAAAAAGTCTTCGGCGGCGCGCTCTACAGCCAGCGCGATCCGGGATGCGCCGTACTGGGCGGCGGCCTCTTCCAGGCGCTGGTGCAGGGAGCCGCCAGAGAGGGCGGTGGGAATCAAAATTTTGGCGGTATCCGAATAGCGGGCGTAAAGTTCACTAATGTAAAAAGGCCAGCCCTGGCGTTCCAACAGGGGTGAGAGTTCGGCGATGACCCTGCCCAGCAAGGGGAAGGGACGGTCGAAACCGCAGATCACGCCGGTATAGCCTCTGGCTGTGCACTCCCGCATTACCTCCTGGCAGAAGGGACCGGGGTCGCCTCTGCCATCGAAGCCGGCGTCGTCGATCATCATGAGCCCGCCGCGGGCGGGGATGGGCAGATTGGCCCGGAACAGGTGGGGGCCGCCGCCCACCCGATACGCCATGTGGGCCAGGGTGAGGCCAAAGGACTGGGCCGCCATCATTTCGGTGGGAGCGGCCGCCAGGATCAGGTTGGATTTTGAAAGCATGTGGGTTGTCCCCCTTGTCCGTGTTGTGTTATAATGCAATCTATGCGGGCAAGATTATTTTCATGAGGTGAATACATGGCTTTTTCCCTGATTCCTGATCGTGTTTATTCCTCCATTTTTGAGATCGATGGGACGGAGCTCTCCCGGCACGGCGTCTCGTTATTGCTGGCTGATCTGGACAATACCCTGGCCAAATACGGACAGCCGGACCCGGAGCCCGCCGTCCAGCAGTGGAAATGCGGCCTGGCGGAGGCAGGGGTGGAGCTCTTTCTGCTCTCCAACAGCCGAAAGCCCACCCGGGCCGGACACTATGCGCGGTGCCTGGAGGTTCCCTATCTGGGCCATGCGGGAAAGCCGAGGACAGAGGGGTTTTTCAGGGCCATGGAGCAGATGGGCCGCACGCCTGCCCAAACCGCCATGGTGGGGGATCAAATTTTTACGGATATACTGGGGGCCAAACGCGCTGGCGTACTGGCCCTGATGGTTGAGCCGATGGAACTGCGGGGAAATCCCGGGCGCTATCTCCGCTATGCGGTGGAGGAACCCTTCCGGGCCTTGGGGAGGAGGAGATGAGTCTGTGGGTGTAAAATTCGGCCCTGCCGGGCAGGCGGGGAACTATCCGGGCAGGTCCTCGGTGGAATATCCTGGATGGCTTGCCTCACAGGGCCTGGACGCCTTTGAATATCAATGCGGGAAGGGCGTCAATGTGGGGGAAGAGACTGCTCGGGCAGTGGGTGTAGCGGCCAGAGAACATGGGATACAGCTCTCCCTCCACGCCCCTTACTTTATCAACCTGGCGAATCCGGACCCGGTGAGTTTAAAAAAGACCACCAACTACGTCCTGGCGGCCTGTCAGGTGGCGGACTGGATGGGGGCCGTCCGGGTCACGGTCCACACCGGCGCCCTGATGAAGCGGACCAGGAGGGAGGCGTTGGACATTGCCCTCATCTCGCTGCGGGAGGTCATCCGGGCCTGCGACGGGGAGGGGTACGGACATATCACCCTGTGTCCGGAGACCATGGGAAAGATCAATCAGCTTGGAGACTTGGATGAGGTACTGGAGCTCTGCCGGCTGGATGAACGGCTTTTGCCCTGCATTGATTTCGGCCATCTGTACGCCCGCTCCCTGGGGGAGCTTGAGGGCGAAGAGGCCACCCGGCGAATACTGGATCGCGTGGAGGAGAAGTTGGGGGCCGACCGGGCGTCTCGTTTTCACAGCCACTTCTCCAAAATTGCCTTTACACCCGGCGGAGGAGAAAAGTGTCATCTGACCTTTGACCAGGAGGATTTTGGGCCTGACCCGGTACCGCTGATGCGGGAGCTGGCGCGGCGGGGATGGAGCCCCACCGTGATCTGTGAAAGTGCCGGTACCCAAGCGCGGGACGCGCAGGAGATGCAGACGCTGTATCGGAGGTTTCTGAAGGGCCACGGCGAAAAAGAGAGGGAAGGGGTCTGATGCGGAAGGCGCTGCTATTCCTCTTGATGCTGCTGGCGCTGCTCCTGTGTGCCTGTACGAGGGAGACCCATCCCAGCGTTTATGAGGTGGAGCAGAATGGAAGAGTCTACACGGTAGACAGAGAGAACGGCGTCCTCACGTGTGGGGGCCAGACATACCAATATTGTGTCGATAAGGATGGGAGTATTGAGATTCTCTATCCGGACGGCGCGACTTTCTGGTGGACAGTGAGGGGAAACACCGGCTTCGGCGGGTGGAGCGATGACTATACCGAGCGGGAGCGGGTTCCGGGAGAGGAACTGCTGGAGGTACTCGGCCATGAGATACCCCGCTCTTCCGGGAATGGCGCCGGCGGAGGAGGAAATGCCCTGTTTGCCCTGGCGGCGCTTGGATTCGGCATATGGGGCCTGGCGGCTCCCTATTCGGCCTGGTATGCGGCTTATGGCTGGCGGTATCAGGATGCGAAGCCGTCCGTCCCTGCGCTGACGGCAGAACGGGTTGGCGGTATTGTGCTGATTGTGGTTGGACTGATCGCGTTTTTTTCCTGAAAGAATATTTATCATGACGGATTAAGAAAGGAAGTCATTAGGATGAATCATTTAAAACAGATCGCGGCCAGGCTGCCCGAATACGGTGTCGACGCCATGCTGCTCACCAGTGAGCCCGGAGAGTTTTATGCCGTGGGCTTTCATGGAGAGGGCGTGGTGGTCGTCACCGCCGGGGAGTGCTTCTACTTTACCGACTCCCGGTATATCGAGGCGGCAAACCATCTGATCACCGGGGCCTCCATCTCCATGACCGACCGGAGCCGTAACTACAGGGCGATGGTCCAGGAGGTGGTGGATCGGTGCGGCGTCAAACGGATGGGATTCGAGGAGGAGTATTTGTCCGTTGCCTCCTATCAGATCTGGAAGGAGGGCGTTACCCCTGAGCTGGTCCCCGCCCAGAAGCTGGTGAACGGCCTCCGGGCCGCCAAGGACCAGGAGGAGATCGAGCTGATGGTCAAGGCGCAGGAGATCACGGATCGGGCGTTTCGTGAGATCCTCACGTTCATTCAGCCCGGCATGACGGAGCAGGAGATCGCCGCGAAGCTTCAGTACGACATGCTGCGTTTCGGCGCTATGCGGATGTCCTTTGACCCCATTGTGGCCTCGGGTCCCAACGGGAGCAGGCCTCACGCCATTCCGGGGCCCCGCAAGATACAGCGCGGTGAATTTGTCACCATGGACTTTGGCTGTGTATACGGGGGCTATTGTTCTGATATGACGCGCACCGTCGCCATTGGGGAGCCCACAGAGGAGATGAAGAAAGTCTATCACATCGTGTTGGAGGCCCAACTGGCGGGGATCGCCGCCGCCAGAGCCGGGGTGCCGGGAAAGAGCATTGACGCCGCCGCCAGAAAGGTCATTGAAGAGGCCGGATACGGCGAGTATTTCGGCCACGGCTACGGACACAGCGTCGGCATTGAGATCCATGAGTCCCCCAACGCCAACACCAGAGACGAGAGCCTAATGCCGGTGGGGGCCGCCGTGTCCGCGGAGCCGGGCATCTATCTGCCGGGGAAATTCGGCGTGCGCATTGAGGATGTGACCATTCTCACCGAAAACGGCTGTATCGATATCACGCAATCCCCGAAAGAGTTGATTATTCTTTGAAAGCAGGGGAAAAACCCTTGCAATACGGGGAAGAATAAGGTAAAATAACTTAGATAATCTATATGTCGGGTGTTGATGTGCCCGGCAAAAAATGAAAGCTGCTTTGGAGGATGAATACCAATGCCTATTACTGCCAGTGATTTTCGGAACGGCGTGACCTTTGAGATGGACGGCCAGGTGATGCAGGTCGTCGAATTCCAGCACGTAAAGCCCGGCAAGGGCGCGGCCTTTGTGCGCACCAAGATGAAGAATGTCATGACGGGCGCGGTCACTGAGACCTCCTTCAATCCCACCGCCAAGTTCGAGACGGCCTATGTGGAGCGCAAGGATATGGAGTACAGCTACAACGACGGCGATCTGTACTACTTCATGGACCCCGAGACCTTTGATTTGGTGCCTGTCAGCAAGGACACCCTGGGTGACGATTTCCGTTTTGTGAAGGAGAACATGTCCTGTAAGCTCAACAGCTATAAGGGCAAGATTTTTATGGTGGAGCCCCCCACGTTCGTGGAGCTGGAGGTCACAGAGACCGATCCCGGCTTCCGGGGCGACACTGCCACCAATGTGACCAAGCCCGCTACGCTGGAGACCGGCACGGAGATCAAGGTGCCTTTGTTCATCAACCCCGGCGACAGGATCAAGATCGACACCCGCAGCGGCGAATATCTGGAGCGCTGCAAGAAGTAAGCAAGCCGAAAGGCGATATTAAAGGAGATTTTTGCTATGACGATTACTGAGAAGGTCGCCTATCTGAAGGGGCTGTCCGACGGGCTGGGGATCGATACCGAAAAGTCCAAAGAGGGCAAGCTCATCTCTGTCATCATCGATATCCTGGAAGAGATGGGGATGTCCATTGAGGACCTGGAAGAAAACGCTACCGCTCTGGGTGAAGAGCTGGACGCCGTGTCCGACGATCTGGCCGACGTGGAGGAGCTCCTCTACGGGGATGACGAGGACGAGGATGACGAGTGCTGCTGCGGCGATGAGGACGAGGACGACTTTTTTGAGGCAGAATGTCCCAACTGCAAGGAACCGCTGGTCATCGATGAGGACGTGCTGAGAGCCGGCGTGATCGAGTGCCCCAGTTGTCACAGCCAGTTTGCAGTGTCCGATGAATGCGACTGTGATGATGACGACTGTGATTGCGGTTGTGGCTGTGACCACGACGACGAATAAGATGTGACGAAAAGCGCCGCCCGGCAACATTGTGCCGGGCGGCGCTTTTTCATCTGGGGAGAGGGATCTGCCCTGCGGTGGCGGAGAGATTCCGCCAGTCAGAAGGATTGGATCACAGCTCTATGGCCTGTCCGTGCTCCAGAAGGACCTTGCCGGGACAGTCCAGGCGGTTGGCCTGGGTGTGATTATACGCATAGCTGGGGTCTGTATGGATAGGGATGGTGTGCTTTCCACCGATACGGCGGGCGCAGGTAGAGGCCTCGGCCGGGTCCATATTGTACACGCCGTCCACTGGCAGCAGGACCCAGTCCAGCTTCCTGGGGGCAAGGACCACCATATGGGGCATGGTGGAGGTGTCCCCCGCGTGATAGAGCGTGACGCCGTCCACCGTGAGGATGTAACCCACGCACTCCTTCGGATTGTGGTTCCGGTTTCCGGCGGGCACTGTCTGGATGTGGACGCCGTGGATGTCAAAGTTATGGTATTGTCCGCCGGCCAGCGCATCAGTGGACCGGATCACAGTGCAGTCCGGCCTTTGTGGTACCTTGCCCAAGTCGTTGTGGTCCTCGTGTTCGTGGGTGATGAGGACCAGATCGGCCGGCAGATCATAGCCCTCGCCGGCAAAGGGGTCAATATAGATGACCGTGCCGGAATGGGTGGTGATGCGGCAGCTTGCATGTCCCTGAAAGAGCAGTTTAGCCATAACGATACCTCCTTGTATCACAGCCTCTGTTTACGGAAACAAAATGTAACGGCGAAAAAGATCGCCAGGTACAGCGTAATGGCGGCGCCGGCGGAAGCTTCAATATAATAAGAGGTCATCAGGCCGGCAATGCCGGCGCAGACGGCCGACAGAAGGGAGACGAGATGATACTGACGCATGTTTCGGGAGACGTTCCGGGCCGCTGCCCCGGGCAGCACCAGCAGGGAGTTGATCACCAGCAGGCCCACCCAGGTCATGGAGATGGTCACGACCACAGCGATGGCGGCGGAAAACAGGGCTTCCTGCCAGAAAACCTGGATGCCGCGGCTGTCCGCCAGGGCAGGATGGACCGAGGCGAGCATGAGCTGATTGAAGGAACAGACCCATAAGACGACGACCAGGGCCAGGATTCCGGCCAGCAGACCGATTTTACGGGGCTCCACGCTGAGGATGTCGCCGATGAGCAGAGCATTGAACTTGGTGAAGCTGCCGCCGCCCAGAGTAGCGATAAAAATACCCAGAGCCACGGCTGTGGAGGAAAAGACGCCGATCACAGTATCGCTGGCCAGGCTGGTCCGTTTGCGCACAAAGGTAAAGAGCAGCGCAAAGACCACGGCGAACAGAACGGCGAACCACATGGGGTCGGCGCCGGAGAAGAGGGTGACGGTAGAGCCGAGCAGGGTGCCGATGGCGATTCCGGTAAAGGCGGAGTGACCCAATGCGTCGGAAAAAAAGGACATCCGACTCTCCACCACCATGGTGGAGAGCAGCCCGAAGAGGGGGGAGATGACCAGTACCGCCAGCAAGGCGTTCTTCATGAAGAACATGGAGCCCGGCTGCGCCCATTCAAAAGGCAGCAGATCGACAATGGAGTACCACAGATTCAATTGCTCCACCCCCTTCCCAAAGAGAGATGAAACACGTCCCGGAATTCATGGGAGGACAGGACTTCTCTTGGAGGCCCGGACTTGAGCACGGAGCTCTGTAGCAGGATCACCTTGTCCGCGTACTCCTCCAGCGTGGCGAAGTCATGGGTGGAGAGGAGAATGGAGAGATCATACTGCTGCCGCACCTCGTCGAGCATGTCGAGGAGCTGCCGCTCCCCCTCGATGTCCACACCGGAGAGGGGCTCGTCCAGGATGAGGATATGGGGAACCGGCTCCAGCGCCATAGCCAGCAGGACCCGCTGGAGCTCTCCGCCGGAGAGAGAGCCGATGCGCTTATCCACCAGGGGCTCGGCGTGGACCCGGCTCAGGCAGCGGAGGACCCGTTCCCGCAGCTTTTTCGGGGTGGGCAGAAAAACGGGCCAGTCCGCGATGGAGGCGATGAACAGGTCCAGCACGCTCACCGGGTCGCCGCGGTCGAAGCTGGGGCTCTGGGGCACATAGCCGATGAGCGGACGGGTGTGTTTTCCGCCGGCGCGCTGGAAGTCGATCTCACCGGAGTGGGGCAGTTGTCCCAGGATCGTCCGGAACAGGGTGGACTTTCCCGCCCCGTTGGGGCCGATGAGGGCGGTGATTTCCCCGCAGTGGAGATGGAAATTCACGTCTTCCAGAATGACCTGGTCACCCATGGATACCCCAAGGTGGGCCACCTTGAGGCAGCAGGAACGGTCACAGCCGGAACCGGAGAGATTGTCATGCTTGCGTACGCTCATTGTACCCTTACCTGCCCCTCGCTCAGCGCATTGGCGATGGTCTCCACATTCGCGGAGATTGCGTCGCAGTAGGAATCCAGGCCGTCTCCATCGCCGCTCATGATCATGGAAAGCGGGCAGACCGCCACACCGGTTTCGCGGGCAATGGCCTGTGCGGTGGAATCGGAGCCATTGACCTCGGTAAAGATGGCGGGAATCTCATAGGTGCGGATGAGCGACACGATCTCCCTGATCTCGGCGGCGCTGGCCTCGCTGCCCTCCTCCTCTTCAATGGCCTTGAGAATGTCCAGGTCAAAAGCCTGAGCAAAGTACTGGAATCCGTCGTGGAAGGTGATGAGTTCCCGGTGCGGGAGTCGAAGGTCGGGCTGATCCGAAGCGATGATATCCCGGAGCGTGGATTTCCAGTTCAGGAGCTGGGCGGAGGCATCCTGAGCACGTTTTTGATACGCTTCGGCATGGAGCGGATCGGCCAGGGCCAGACCGGCGCCGATGTTTTCCACCATTTGCGCCGCCCGGCCCGGGTCCATCCAGATATGGGGATCGAAGTGGTCCCCCGCTTCCTCGCTGTCGCCGTGGTCGTGGTCCTCATGTCCCTCGTAAGGGAGCAGCTCGACGCCCTCCGAGCTGTCGATGACCATGGCGGAAGAGGCGGCCAGGGCGTCGTCCATGAAGTCCTCCAGGCCCACGCCGTTCATGACGATCACATCGGCCCCTTCTATGATCTTCATATCGCCGACCGAGAGGGTATAATCGTGGAGACAGCTCATGGGCTGATTGATGACGGCGCTTACCTTCACGCCCTCCATCTCCCCGACAACGGCCCTTGTGAAGAGGTAGACGGGGTAAGTGGTGGCGGCAATGGTCAGCGTATCCCCCTCCTGGGAAGAAGGGGCTTCCCCGCCGGACACGCCGCAGGCGGAGAGGGTGAGACAAAGAACAAGGAGCAGGGGAAAAATCGACTTTTTCAAGAGAACACCTCAAATACAATTTGCTGGCTGTTGTTATTATACCCTCTGGAACGCGGTTTGTAAAATAAAAGTGCGGGCGGCGATCCAAACCGGATTGCCGCCCGCGCCGTCTATGCGGGATCAGAGGGGGTAAGGAGGCGCTTGTAGTAGGAGTCAAGCTGATAGAGAACGGCCGCGGGATTGTGACCGGTGACCCGATCTTTGGCGACCAGAGTCGTGACCAGGGCGTCGGAGTAGCGGTAAAAGAGACTGTCATGCCCGACGCACAGGCCAACCACAATGTTGAGCTCTGTACCCTCCCGATTGAGGCGCTTGGCTTGGAGGATAGGATTGCACATGTTTTTTCCCACCGCGTGGCAGGCCGGATCGATCCCCACCGCGGTTTTGTCCATCGCCCCGGCCTTGCAGGCGATGCCGAATACCGCAAAGCCGTGCGCACGGAGGATCCGGGCCAGAGCGCGGCTTTCCCGGATCAGGCCCACGCAGGTGGCGATCCCAAGCTTGCGAAAACCCATGCGGCGGGCAAAATCCATAATTTCCTCTACGCGGGTGAGCTTACAGTACCCTTCAAATTCCACCTGTGCCGCGGTCAGCATGATCTCGCGGTTCCGATCCTCGTCGTAGAGGGCCAGCGCCTCTTCCAGTTCCCCCTCTTCCAGGGAGGTGGTAAGGCAGAATTCTGGGTATTGATGTTTCTGTGTGCTGCAATTGATCACGCCGCAGTCAATACAGGAGCGGCAGACAGGATCATGCTTCTCCATGGACATACCCTCCAAAGCACTTGTTAATATAGGGGAGGCGGAAACAAGGATTCACTGTGCGTAGTAGTTGATGAGACAGCCCGCCAGAATGATATCCCGTTCCTCACGGGTAAGGCCGGGCAGCTTCAGCGTCAGAGGGGTCTCCTTGCCGTCCTGGAGCAGGGTGGCAGCGATCTCCTCTCCGTCGCCCTCCAGCAGCGCGCGGATACCGGGAATGTAGACCTGGTCGCCGGGCTGGAGGTTCTTTTCCGGCAGGCCGTCGCAGAGGAAGGGCAGCATGCCCCAGTTTACCACATTGGAGCGGTAGCGCTTGGTGGCATATTCCTGGGCGATGTTGGCGCAGCCGCCCAGCACCCGCTGGCAGGAGGCCGCCTGCTCCCGGGCGGAGCCGTCGCCGGGCCGCAGAGCCATCACCAGAGAACCCAGACCGGTACGCTTGGGATCGTAGGACAGGAGGGCTTCGGTGGGCTCGCCCGCCCGGCGCCTGCGCTCCTCGGCAAGGATCTGCTTGGCCCGGGGCACATACTGTGGGTCCTTTCGGGAAAGGGCGAACTCCGCCAGACGAAGCGGGTTGGAGCGATAGGAGGAGGTCTCGCCGGAGGGGATGAGCTCATCGGTGGTGGTCACCGGGTCGTAGATGGCGGCACAGACCGTCAGGAGCAGATCCTCGGTCAGGGGCACCTGCTCCGGCCAGTCGGCAATGTTGGGGCCAAAGACCAGCTCGGCATCCGGGTCGGGCCTGCCCACACCGTAGTAGACGCGGGAGCGATAGGCGGAGTCGTCATAGCGATAGGGCTCGCGGGCGTGGTCGATGGGGATTTCAGGAAGCTCGTCCGCACCGGTGAGCACCCCTCCGTTCAGGGCGGTGGCGGCGATGCTCCGGGCATCCATCAGGGCCACATAGGAGATTTGGCCGTCCCCCGGCTTGCTGCCCTCGCGGTTGGGGAAGTTGCGGGTGGAGTGGCGGATGGAGAAGGCACCGTTGGCGGGCACATCCCCCGCACCGAAGCAGGGACCGCAGAAGCAGGAGCGGATGGAGGCGCCGGAGGCCATCAGGGAGGCGATATAGCCGTTTTTAGTCAGCTCCAGATGGATGGGCATGGAGCCGGGATAGCAGGAGAGCCAGAATGCATCCGCGCCGATGGAGTGGCCGTCCAGGATCTGCGCGGCCCGGACCAGATTCTGATAGGTGCCGCCGGAGCAGCCGGCGATGACGCCCTGATCCACATGGAACTGGCCGTTCACGATTTTGGCGGTGAGAGAGGCGGCGTTCCGAATGCCGAGCTGTTCCGCGGCGTCCAGGTCCACCTGGTGCAGAAGGTCGGCCATATTGGCCTTGAACTCCCGAATGGGATAGGCGTTGGAGGGGTGGAAGGGGAGCGCGATCATGGGCTCCACAGTGGAGAGATCAATTTCAATGAGGGCGTCGTAGTATGCCCCCTCCGCCGGAGCCTGCGACTGGAATTGATCCCCGCGGCCCAGAATATCCAGGTGCTCCCTGGTGATATCATCGGTGGACCAGACGGAGGAGAGGCAGGCCGTCTCCGTGGTCATGACGTCGATGCCGGAGCGGTAATCCATGGAGAGGCGCTCCATACCGGGGCCGAAGAACTCCAGAACGGCATTTTTGACAATGCCCTCCCGGAAGGTGGCGCCGATCAGGGCCAGCGCTACGTCCTGAGGACCGGTGCCGGGACGAGGCGCGCCGGTGAGATGGACTGCGATGACCTTGGGATAGGCGATATCGTAGGTCTTTTCCAGAAGCTGGCGGGCCAGCTCAGGGCCGCCCTCGCCGATGGCTACGGTACCGTAAGCACCGTAGCGGGTATGGGAGTCGGAGCCCAAGATCATCCGTCCGGGGGCGGCGTACCGCTCCCGCATATAGGAGTGAATGACCGCCTGATGGGCGGGGACAAATTCGCCGCCGTACTTCTTGGCGGCGGAGAGGCCGAAAACATGGTCGTCCTCATTGATGGTACCGCCCACGGCACACAGAGAATTGTGACAGTTGGTGAGCACGTAGGGCAGGGGAAAGGCGGTGAGGCCGGAAGCCCTGGCCGTCTGGATGATGCCCACGTAGGTGATATCGTGGGAGGCCATGGCGTCGAATTTGATCTTCAACCGTTCCGGGTCGCCGGAGGTGTTGTGCGCCCTGAGGATGGCGGAGGCCATGGTGCCGGTCCGCTCCGCCGCAGGCCGGGGATGGGCGGGGATGAAGCCTCCGCCCTGATAAAGTACGGGGGAATTGGTGATTTGGATCATAGTTTTGGATACCTCCATCGGGGCCCTTGGTGTACAAAAGCAAATGCGGCTTTTGCGTGAGAAATGCCGCCAGGCGCCCCACCGGCCTTGCTGGCTGGCGCACTGCCCTTTGTATATCCAGGGTAAGATCATAAAGAATAAAATGTATTATATCATAAAGCACAAGGCGGGACAAGCCCGGGGAGGGACTGCATCAAAGTAAAAAAGCAGGGCGCGCCGGTCGGCGCGCCCTGCCCGAGATCAGATTACAGCATATTCATCAGGTTGAAAGCCACGACGAGCCCGGAGAATACGATGGACACGGTGGAGCACAGCTTGATGAGAATATTGAGGGAGGGACCGGAGGTATCCTTAAACGGATCGCCCACAGTGTCGCCCACGACGGCGGCCTTATGGCAGTCGGAGCCCTTGCCGCCGTGATGGCCGGACTCGATGTACTTCTTGGCATTGTCCCAAGCGCCGCCGGCATTGGACATAAACACGGCCATGGCGAAGCCGGTGACAGACACGCCGCCCAGAAGCCCCACTACGCCGGTGGGCCCCAGGATTAGGCCGGTGAGGATGGGCACCACGATGGCCAGCAGAGCGGGCGCCACCATCTCGTGGAGGGCGCCCTTGGTGCACAGGGCCACGCAGGACGCGTAGTCAGGATCGGACTTGCCCTCCATGATGCCGGCAATCTCACGGAACTGGCGGCGGACCTCCACCACGATGGACTGCGCGGCGGTCTGCACGGCGCTCATGGTGAATGCGGAGAAGACAAAGGTGAGCATGGCGCCGATGAACATACCGACCAGCACGGTGGGGCTGGTGAGGGTGAAGTTCAGGACCTCGGCGGTCTTGGTCTGGACGATGTCCACGTAAGAGACCAGGAGAGCCAGAGCGGTGAGGGAGGCGGAGCCGATGGCGAAGCCCTTGCCGGTGGCGGCAGTGGTGTTGCCCAGGGAGTCCAGAGCGTCGGTGCGCTCGCGGACCTCGGCGGGGAGGCCGCTCATCTCGGCGATGCCGCCGGCATTGTCGGCCACGGGGCCGTATGCGTCGGTGGCCAGCGTGATGCCCAGGGTAGAGAGCATGCCTACGCCGGCGATGCCGATGCCGTAGAGGCCCTTGTTGAACTCAGCGGTGAAAAGACCGCTGGCGTCCACGACGTTCAGAGAGCCGCCGGCGGCAAAGTAGCTGATGAGAACGGCGGCGGCGACAATGAGGATGGAGGCTACGGTGGACTTCAGCCCCAAGGAGATGCCGCCGATGATGACGGTGGCGGAGCCGGTCTCAGAGGAGGCGGCCAGCTTCTGCGTGGGCGCATAGGTGTCGGAGGTGTAGTATTCGGTGAAATAGCCGATGGCGCAACCGCCGATCAGACCGGCCAGAATCGCCACATAGACGCCCCAGTTGCCCACGATGGTATATGTAAGGGGCGCGGCGACAAGGGCGGAGAGCAGGGCGGCCAGATAGGTGCCGGTGCGCAGGCTCTTCAGCAGAGACTTCTGATCGGCGTTCTCCTTGGTCTTGACAAAGAAGGAGCCGATGATGGAGCAGACGATGCCCTCCACGGCCAGGCACACGGGCAGGAGCATACCGGAAAAACCATAACCCGCCACGGCGGAGAGCGCGAAGGTGGCCAGAATGGAGCCGACGTAGGACTCATAGAGGTCGGCGCCCATACCCGCCACATCGCCCACGTTGTCCCCCACGTTGTCGGCAATGGTGGCGGGGTTGCGGGGGTCGTCCTCGGGGATGCCGGCCTCCACCTTGCCCACCAGATCGGCGCCCACATCGGCGGCTTTGGTGTAGATGCCGCCGCCCACACGGGCGAAGAGAGCCATAAAAGAGGCGCCCATGCCGTTCATGACCATGATGTTGGCCAGGGTGGTGGCATCGGTGATGTGGAAGGCATAGTGAAGCAAAAAGTACCAGATGGAGATGTCCAGCATACCCAGGCCCACCACGGTAAAGCCCATGACGGAGCCGGAGGAGAAGGCCACGCGGAGTCCCTTATTGAGGCTCTCGGAGGCGGCCTGCGCGGTGCGGGCATTGGAATTGGTGGCAATCTTCATGCCGACAAAACCGGCCAACATGGACCATACCCCGCCGGTGATGAAGGCGAAGGGCGTGAATTTGGAGAGCATTTCGCCGTTGGAGGCGAAAGCGATCACCAGCAGGATGACAAAAACGACGACAAAGACCTTTGCCACGGTGGTGTACTGCCGCCGGAGGTAGGCATTGGCGCCTTCCCGGATGGAGGCGGCGATCTTCTTCATGGTATCGCTGCCCTCCGAGAAGGTCATGACCTTCCGGCTCTGGACATAGGCGAATGCGATGGCCAGCACGGCCCCCACAAAGCCAATCCAGAAGAGATTTTCAGGTGTCAAAATTCCCCACTCCTTTTGCACAAGCGCCGGGCAGATCCCGACGCAGTTCTTGTTTATAATTTTAGCATAACAAAGCGGATTTTCAAGGTGCCCAACCGCGCTTTTCCCTGCAAATACGCCGGTTTTACAGTTCCTACGAAAATGAAAAGTTTTCGGTCGATCTTTCCGTGCAATCTTGCCATGACATGGAAAAACGAAACAGTAAACGAAAATAACACCCCTTCAAATGAAAAGAAAGGAAACTTACGAGCGGCGAAAGAAAAAAGTGCCCGCAGGCGGAGGGCGGTATTGTCAAGAAAAAATTTTTCTGTTTTTCACAAAAAATGCGCTCCGCCGGACTTCCTAGGAGTCCGGCGAAGCGCAGGATCGCGGGGAGACGCCTACACCCTCTGCCAGGCATTCTTACTGAAGAGGACCAGGATGGGAAAGACCTCAAGTCTCCCCACGATCATGCACAGAGAGAGGACCAGCTTCGTCAGGGGAGAAAAGATGGAGAAGTTGCCCATGGGGCCGACCAGTTCCAGGCCGGGACCGATGTTGCCGATACAGGCCACCACTGCCGTAAAGGTTGTTCCAAAGGAGAAGTTATCCAGGGCGACGAGCAGCGTGGCCCCGAAGGTGATGAGCATATAGGACCCCAGGAAGATCATCACGGTATGGAGTATCTTTTCATCCACGACCCGGCCGTCCAAGCGGACCACATTGACGGAACGGGGATGGAGGATCTGGCGGATCTCCCGCCCGATACATTTAAAGAGAAGCAGGACCCGGGAGCACTTTACGCCGCCGCCGGTAGAGCCGGCGCAGGCCCCGCAGAACATAAGGATCACCAGCAGGGCCCGGGAGAACTCCGGCCAGAGGTCGAAATCCACGCTGGAGAAACCGGTGGTGGAGATGATAGAGGAGACCTGAAAGAAGGCGTGGCGCAGGGAGGTCAGAAAGGAGCCGTACATGCTCTGGATATTGCAGGCGATGAGGAGAACGGAACCGCCCACCACGCTGGCAAAAAAACGGAGTTCATCGCTTTTGAGCGCCTGCCGCCATTTTCCGCACAGGATCAGGAAGTAGAGGGCAAAATTCACGGAAAAGAGAAGCATAGCGATGCCGAGGACGATCTCCACCGCGGGGCTTTGGTAGGCGCCGACGGACAGGTTGCGGGTGGAGAAGCCGCCCGTGCCGGCAGTGGCAAAGGCATGTGTCACCGAGTCGAACCAGTCCATTCCGGCGGCCCGCAGGGCAAGGATCACCAGCACCGTGAGGACCAGATAGATGCCGTACAGGATCTTGGAGGACTGAGAGGATTTGGGCACCAATTTACTGATGATGGGCCCGGGCGACTCGGCCTTCATCACATGAAGCGTGCGCGCGCCCAGGGAGGGGAGAAGGGCGATGGTCAGGACCAAGATCCCCATGCCGCCCAGCCAATGGATGAAGGAGCGCCAGAAGAGAATGCCCTTCGGAAGAGGCTCCACAGCTGTGAGGATAGAGGCTCCGGTGGTGGTGAAGCCGGAGATGGACTCGAACAGGCAGTCCACAAAACTGGGAAAATAGCCGGAGAATTGGAAGGGAAGCGCCCCGAAAAAACCCACCAGAAGCCAGATGAGTCCGGCCGAAAAGAAGCCCTCTCTGGAATTGAAACGCGTGTCGGCCCTCAGTAGAGATAAAAGAAGACCGGCCAGCGCGGTAATGCCCATCGCAGACAGGAACGGCATGGGGTCCTCCCGGTAGAGCAGGGTGACCAGCAGAGGAAGGACCATACAGGCGGCGGCTACCAGCAGGGTTTTGCCCGCCAGCTTGAATACCAGCTTAAAATTCATTGATTTCCGGCCCCCAGGTCAAGGATGGAGTCATCGAAGATGTCGTTGATGTCCAGAATCCCCTGATTGCTGGAGATGATGATCACAGTGTCGCCCAGTTCAATGGTGGAGGAGCCCTCGGGAATGATGGTACGCCCCTGGTGGACGATGACGGCGACCAGAATCCCCTTTTTCAACCTCAGGTCCTTCAGCGGCGTGCCCAGATGGCGGGTAGTCTCGTTGACCACGAATTCAGCGGCCTCCGCACCGCCGTCCGCGATGCGGTAGAGGGTGCTCATAACGCTGCCCTTGCTGTTCTGCATCCCGCGGACGATGTGCAGGATCTGGTTTGCGGTAAAGAGCTTGGGAGAGATGACGCTGTCCAGGCCCAGATCCCGCACGATGCCGGTGTAGTTTTGCCGGTTACATTTGGCCACGACTTTGGCGACCTTGCGCTGCATGGCGTAGAGGGAGATGATCAGGTTGTCCTCGTCCCGCCCGGTGAGGGCCACAAAGGCGTCGGCATCCTCCAGGTTTTCCGATTCCAGGAGTTCCTGGTCGGTGCCGTCGCCGCAGATGATCAGGCTGTGAGGAAGGATCTCGGAGAGCTGGCGGCAGCGCGCTTCGCTGAGCTCCACGATCTTTACGTGCATATTCATGCGCTCCAGGATGGCGGAGAGATAGTAGGTGATGCGCCCGCCGCCCACCACGAACACATTGCGGATATGGGGGGCGTAACGGCCGATCAGCTTGAAGAACTCATGTACGCCGAGAGGGGCCCCGATCACATAGATCCGGTCCTCGGCCTGGGGGACGAAGGAGCCGTCCGGGATGATGACCTCTCCATTCCGCTCCGCGGCGCAGAAAAGGATGGGGAGGTTCCGCACCTGCTGCGAGAGGGCGGAGAGGGGCTGGCCCAAGAAAAAATCCTCCTCCCGGGCCCGAAAGCTCATGAGCTCCACGCGACCGCGGTAGAAGGTCTCGATATTGGCGGCAGAGGGAAACCGGAGCAGCCGGGCGATTTCCACCGCGGTGGCGTTCTCCGGGTTAATCAGGGTGTCGATGCCCATATCGTGCTTGAGGGCGCTGGCGTCCACCGTATATTCGACGTTGCGGACCCGCGCGATGGTGAAACGGGTGCCCAGGCGCTTGGCGGTGAGGCAGCAGACCATGTTGATCTCGTCCATGCTGGTGGCGGCGATGAGAAGATCGGCTGTGTCGGCGCCGGCCTCCCGGAGTGCGGTGATGGAAGCGCCGTTTCCTTTGATGCACATGACGTCCAAGGATTCGTCGGCTTTGCGCAGGGCCTCCTCGCTGGTGTCCACAATGGTGACATTGTGCTCCTCACGGGAGAGATGCTCAGCCAGTGTGTAGCCGACTTTGCCGTCGCCGACAATAATAATGTTCAAGGTGCGTACATCCTCTCTGCTCGGCCCCATGGTGCTCACGGCGGGCCGTCTTTACACCATCCTAATATAGACTATCGTACAGGGATAAGCAAGGGGGAAATCCGAGGTTTTCGGAGAAAATCAATGAAAAAAGGGACGGCATCCGGAGGAGGGAGGGCACACCCCGCGGACTCAGTCCCGCCACAGCCGCACGATACCGCAGTCGTGGGCCTCCTTGATCAGGATGGCGGCCAGGGGGGAGAGCACCATCCCGACCACACCGAAGGCCCGGAACCCCACATACATGCACAGCAGCGCGGCCAGGGGGGGAAGGCCGACGCGGTCTCCCACCAGCTTGGGCTCCAGCAGGCTGCGCACCAGGGACACGATCAGGTAGAGGACGAAGAGCCCAAGCGCCATGGAAAAACGGCCTGAAAGCAGTTCCAGCAGGGCCCAGGGGATCAGCACGGTGCCGGTGCCGAATACGGGCAGGGCATCCACCAGCGCGGTGAGGGCCGCCAGCAGGATGGAGAGATCCACGCCGAGAAACAAAAAACCCAGGGTCAGTTCGCCGAAGGTGATGAGCATCAGCATGCCCTGGGCTTTCAGCCAGCCGCCGGCGGTTGCCCGGAAGCGGCGGCACCCGGTCCGGAGCGCAGGCCGCCAGGAGGGAGGCGCCTGTCGGCGAAGAAAAGCGAGGAGCGCGGGCCGTCCGGCGGAGATAAAATAGGTGGCAAGACCGGTGGTGAAAAGAAAAAGTCCCCAATCCGGCAGGGCCGCAAGTGCGGATACCGTCCAGGTGGACAAGGTGCGGTAGAGCCAGTCGGGCAGCGCGGCGCTCTGCGCCGCCAGGGTCTCCAGCGCCTCCCGCAGCGGTTCCTGCATTTGGGGCGGGGCGGCGATGATGAAGCGATAGGCCCACCGCTCCAGCGGAGCGCCCAGGGAGGGCAGGGCGGAAAGCAGGGAGGGCAGGCGTCCAAGCAGGAGAGAGCCCTCATACCAGAGCCGCCAGACGCACAAAAAGAGCACGGCGCCCACTGCGAGCAGCAACAGAACCGTGCACAGCGCCGCTGCCGCCCAGCGCGGCAGGCGCAGCCGGTCCATAAAAAAAGTCACCGGGCGTTCCAGTAAGGCGGCGAGGAGCAGAGCGAGGAGGAAGGGGAGTGTCCACGGAAGGAGGAAATGGAGCGCCAGCCATAGGGCGGCCCCTCCAAGCGCCAAGTAGGCGACTGTGAGAAGAAATTTCAGATGTTTATTCTCGGGCATGACGGACCTCCTCACATTATGGTTACTATGACGGAAAAATCCGGCATAGTGCGTCAAAAATCGTGGTATGTTCCCGGAATTCGGGCTTGCACCCGCCAGAGGACTGTGCTAAAATAAACTTCACACGTGGACAAATGACTCTGTAACAAAGACAAATGTACCCGCTTAGAATGAAGAGACAGGACCAGGGAGGTGTATGAAATGGCGAACCCGCCGAAATACTTTATTGTAGAGGCCAACGCACTGCCGGAAATATTCAGAAAGGTCGCGGAGGCCAAGCGATTGCTGGAGACCGGAGAGGCGGAGACGGTCCATCAGGCCACGGGCATGACCGGGATCAGCCGGAGCGCATTCTATAAATATAAGGATGCGGTGCGACCCTTCAACGATATGCTCCATGGCCGCATCGTGACCTTCCAGACCCGGCTGAGGGACGAGCCGGGCGTCCTCTCGTCAGTCCTCAATAGCTTTGCCGTCTCCGGCGCGAATATTCTCACCATCAATCAGGGCATTCCGGTGAGCGGCTGCGCGCTGGTAACCATCGGGGCTGAGACTTCGGGACTCCATATCCCGGTAGAGGAGCTGCTCTCTCGTACGACGGCGCTCAGAGGCGTCCTCAAATGTGAGATTCTGGCCGGGTAGGCAATTCAGTACGCGAGGAGAGTTTGATGGTATGGTAAATGTTGCAATTCTGGGCTTTGGCACGGTGGGGTCCGGTGTGGCCGAGGTGCTGGCCAAAAATGGGGAACATATCGACCAAAAGGTGGAGACGCCCGTCCGCCTGAAATATATTTTGGATGTGCGCGACTTTCCGGAGAGCCCCTTTCAGGACAAGATCATCCATGATTTTTCTACCATTGAAAACGACAAGTCGGTAGATATCGTTGTGGAGACCATCGGTGGGGCCACAGTGGCCCTGGACTATACGCGCCGGGCGTTGCGGGCCGGGAAGAGCGTGGTTTCCTCCAATAAGGAGCTGGTGGCCGAGCGCGGGTACGAGCTCATCCAACTGGCGTCTCAAATGGGCGTGAGCTATCTGTTTGAGGCGAGCGTGGGCGGCGGCATCCCTATTCTGCGTCCCCTCTCTCAGTGCCTGGCCGCCAACGAGCTCACAGAGATCTGCGGAATCCTGAACGGCACGACAAATTATATCCTCACCCGCATGATACGCGCGGGCCTCTCCTTTGAGGCCGCGCTGAAAGAGGCCCAGGAGAACGGTTATGCAGAAAAGGACCCCACCGCCGACGTGGAAGGACACGACGCCTGCCGGAAGATCTGTATTCTCGCCTCCATCGCCTTCGGCCGTCACGTGTACCCCCGGCAGGTACCCACCGAGGGGATCACCGGCGTCACGCTGGCCGACGTGGCCTACGCTGAGTCGTGCAACCGGAAGATCAAGCTGCTTGGACGGGCGGTAAAGGAGCTGGACGGAAAGATCTGCGCCTATGTGGCCCCTCATCTTATAGATGCGGAGGCGCCTTTGGCCGGGGTGGAGGACGTGTTCAACGCCATTATGGTCAAAGGGGACGCCATTGGAGACGTGATGTTCTATGGCCGGGGCGCGGGAAAACTGCCCACCGCTTCCGCCGTTGTGGCCGATGTGATGGACGCCGCCCGGCATATCCGTTCCCGAAAGCGGGTGGAGTGGGGCCCCGGCGGAGAGGATGTGACGGTGTCGCCGGAGGGCGTCCCCTTCCGGTGGTATGTCCGCTGCGCCGGGACCGCCGAAAAGGTACGCGCCGCCGGGCTGGATGCCGCGCTGCTCTCCCGGCCGGGTGCGCCGGCGGACGAGGTGGCCTTCCTCACCAGGGCCATGCCCCGGGGCGAGCTGATGTCTGCCCTCTCCGGCATGGAGCTTGGCTCGCTGTTCCGGGTCCTGGAGTGAGGGCATAGAATGGCATAGGCTTCTCCAGCTCCCTCCCCGGAGCATACCTCCGAGGAGGGAGGACCTGGCTTTTACACGTAACTCTTAGGGGGTACATATACATGTCACTCATTGTACAGAAATTCGGCGGGACCTCCGTCGCGGATGCGGACCGGATCCGCAACGTGGCCCGCATCATTACGGAGACCTACCGCCGGGGACACAGCCTGGTGGTGGTCCTCTCCGCACAGGGAGACACTACGGATGACCTCATCGCCAAAGCAGGGGAGATCAATCCCAAGGCCTCCAAGCGGGAGATGGACATGCTGCTCTCGACCGGCGAGCAGATTTCCTGCGCCCTGTGCGCCATGGCCATTGAGGCGATGGGGTATCCGGTGGTCTCTCTGACAGGCTGGCAGGCCGGCTTCAAAACCAACTCGGCCTATGGCGCGGCCCGGATCAAGAACGTCCGTACCGAGCGTATTTTGGCGGAGCTGGACAAGCGGAAGATCGTCATCGTCACCGGATTCCAGGGCATCAACAAGTATGGCGACGTTACCACACTGGGGCGGGGGGGTTCGGATACCTCGGCGGTGGCTCTGGCGGCCACCCTGCATGCCGACCTGTGTCAGATCTACACCGATGTGGACGGCGTGTTCACCGCCGATCCCCGCTCCGTCAAGGGGGCCCGGAAGCTGGACGAGATCACCTATGACGAGATGCTGGAACTGGCCACCTTGGGCGCTCAGGTCCTGCACAACCGCTCCGTGGAAATGGCCAAGCGCTATAATGTCAATCTGGAGGTCCTCTCCAGCTTTTCCGGACAGCCCGGAACGAAAGTCAAGGAGGTTGCAAAAACCATGGAAAAGCCCTATGTCAGCGGCGTAGCCAAGGACAAAAACATCGCGCGCCTGGCCCTGGTGGGCCTGCCGGATAAGCCGGGCACCGCCTTCCGCATCTTCTCCACGCTAGCAAAGTACGGGATCAACGTGGATATCATCCTCCAATCCATCGGACGCAACAACACCAAGGATATCAGCTTCACGGTGGGGCACGAGGATATGGATAAGGCCCGGCAGGTCATGAGTGAGATGAAGGACATTCTGGGCTTTGACCACATCGACGTTACGGATGAGATCGCCAAAGTCTCAATTGTAGGCGCGGGCATGATCAATAATCCCGGCGTGGCCTCCCTGATGTTCGAGGCGCTTTACAACGCGGGAATCAATATCCATATGATCTCCACCAGTGAGATCAAGGTCTCCGTGCTGGTAGATAAATGCGACGCGGACAATGCCGTTCAGGTCATACACGACCGGTTCTTTGAGGAATATGGAAGCCTGTAGGGGAACAGAAAGACAAAGGCGGCCCGTTCATGGAACGGGCCGCCTGTTCTATTGTGGACTTTATGCAGGATAGGTCCTACCATTTTGAAAATCACATCATTTCTTCCAATTGTATTCGTGGAGCAAACCGCTATAATCACTATAGTAAATCAGCGGAAGTATACTATGTGGAATGCGGAGGAAGCCTTGAAAATGAAGGGAAACAACATCCTGAAGCTCTCCTGGCCGATTTTTGTGGAGTTGCTGCTCCAGATGCTGGTGGGTAACGCGGACCAGATCATGGTAGGCTGGCGGGACCCCAACGGCGTAGGGGCCATCGGCAACGCCAATCAGATCACCAACCTCCTACTGCTGGTATTTTCCGTGGTCTGTACAGCCGCTATGATCCTGATTTCCCAGTACATCGGCGCCAAAGATACCAAGCGGGTGAACCAGACTTATACGGTGGCGCTCCTGATGAATCTGGTATTCGGCCTTCTGGTCAGCGCCGTGCTGGTCCTCGGCTGCGGACCTATTTTCAGATTGATGGGTGTCCATGCGCTGATTTTTGAAGAGACATGCCTTTATATGCGCCTCATTGGGCTGGGTATGATGTTCCAGGCGGTTTACCTCACATTTACTGCCTTTTTCCGCAGCAGCCAGATGATGAAGGAGACCATGGTGATCTCCGTGGTGATGAACTGTCTGAACATCGGCGGAAACTATGTGCTCATCAACGGCCTGGGCCCCATTCCGGCCATGGGGATCGCGGGTGCCGCCATCTCCAGCGGTCTGTCCCGGATCATGGGTGCGGCCATCATCGCCGTGCTCTTCCGCAGAACCTTTGGGCCAGTCATCTCACTGCGTTGCCTCCGGCCCTTTCCCTGGGACCAGCTTAAACGGCTCCTGGCCATCGGCGTGCCCACAGGAGGGGAGTCGGTCTCCTATAATGGTTCTCAGATCTGCATTCAGACGGTGTGCAATCGTTTTGCCGCATATGTGGTAAATACGCGGGTCTATGCCAACTTGTTTGCCAATGTGACCTATCTGTTCGGCTCAGCTCTGTCACAGGCCTGCCAGGTCGTTGTGGCGAGGCTCATGGGCGCAGGCGAGATTGTCGAGACGGACCGGAACGTAAAGCGCACGGCACTGGCAGCGGTGGCGGTGTCGGGTATCCTATCAGTGGTCCTCTGGCTGCTTGCACGGCCCATTTACGGCATTTTTACAAAAGATGAGCAGGTCCTGACGCTGGCGGGGACCATCATGCTCATTGAGATCCCTCTAGAGCTGGGGCGCGCGGTGAATATGGTCATGTGCCGGGCCCTTCAGGCCTGCGGCGATATCCGCTTCCCCATCACCATCTGTATCGTTGACGCTTGGCTGGTGGGTGTGGGAGGCAGCGTTCTTCTGGGGGTGGTCCTGGGGTGGGGACTGGCAGGCCTCTGGGCGGCAATGGCCATCGATGAGTGTATTCGGGCGGTGCTGTTTCTGAGCCGCTGGAACAGCCGGGCCTGGAGCCGGAAGCATCTTTTGGAGGAATAGGACTCAGGCGGCGCACGGTCGGGTGACGGCCATGCGCCGTTTTTTTGTCTTCGGTGGAGGGAAAAAGATTATGTATACTAAGTTGAGAGGCTAAAAGAGAAGAGAATTAGAGATTGAGCCCTGTGGAAAAAACGGTGAAAAAGTGGAAAAGCTGTTGAAAAAGAAGGGGCGAGTGGGTGTGGATAAACCTGTGGATAATGTGAATAACTCTTTGTAGATGAGATTACTGCTTGAAATTATGTAAATGGAACAAGTGTATTCTGGATGAAAATAGAAAATTAAAAGTTAAAAATATCGGCTATAATCGGAGAAATAACAATCTTTTTGATGAAATGCCAAATAGAAATTTCAGGAGGAACGACAGATATGTCCGCTCAGGGAAGGCAGAGCGGCTTTGGCACAGGGGAGAAAGCACAGGGATATACAGAAGGTAATATAAAAGCAAACAAAGAAAAGACAAGGTTGGTGATTGACGGCGCGAAAAAAATGTGCTATCATAATTTACCGTCAAGTCTATGATTGATTTGCTACTGTGGCTCAGGGGTAGAGCAGCGCACTCGTAATGCGCAGGTCGTCAGTTCAAATCTGACCAGTAGCTCCATAAAAAACGAACGCTTGATACCGTAGGCATTCAGCCTACGGTATCAAGCGTTTTCGGGGATTTTGTCTCTAAAAATTCGTAAAACGAACAAATTATGAAAATGGAGATTTCGGAGTAACTGACGGGAGTTGAACTCCCGACAATCGCAGCCAAAGGCCAGCGCCCTTTTTGAGAGGGCGCTGGCCTGATGATATGCTCCCTGTCAAGTAGACAAAGTAAGAAATAAAAGTTAGCAGAGGATTCTATTGTATGTAGGATTCTCTGCGCATTTATTTTTTGGAGGTTGCGATGAATTCTGCCGGCGTCATGCAGCCAAGCTTTTTTTGATACCGGTCGTTGTTATAAAAGTCCATGTATGCATAGGGTGAGTTTATCATTTCTGGTGAACAGGCCAAGGTGCTTGCATCTGGGAAATAAAGGAGAAAAACAAATGAGAATCAAAGTAATTGGTAAGGCCCGCCTGTCTGGTACTTCCAAGAAAACCGGCAAGCCCTATGACTTCGTTCAAATCCATTATAATGGCAAGGCCCGTGGTGTTGACGGTCTGGCCGCTATAACCCTTTCTCTGGACTCCCGTGACTATCCCCTGGAAACGGAGTTTTACCGTATTTATGAGAATGCTCCCGGGCTGATGCGTCAGGCTGTGAAGATCGGCTGGACACAGAATGTGGTCATTCTGGAGGCGGAGCTGACGAAACAAATTCATTCCGCCGAGCATTTGGAAATTGTTCTCGACTGTCAGGAGGGCGTGTGCTATACTGAGCCTATCGAAAACAGCACAGGAGAACGGAAATGAACAGGATACTCTTCGTCTGCCACGGCAGTATCTTGAAGAAATCCGAAAAAGCCTGTAAAATCAATGATTTTACAATGGAAAAAGGCATTTACTACACCACTACTACACCATTTTTGAAAGAGCCTTGAAATGATATGATTATGAGAAAATATGAAATACGGTAAGGCGGCAGTTTCCGAAAAGAGGAAGCTGCCGCCTGTTTTACAGATAGAGAAATTGTGGAAACAAAGATAAATTGATGATTGGAAAATTTTGTTCAATAGCTTGTGGGGCAAAATTTATTTTTAACAGTGCGAACCATACATTATCTTCTTTATCAACATATCCTTTCCCTATATTTTTTGAAGAATGGGAGTTAGACTGTAAAGATGTTGCTAATGCATAGGACAATAAAGGTAATATTATTGTCGGTAATGATGTTTGGATTGGATATGAAGCTGTTATATTTGCGGGTGTTACTATAGGTGACGGGGCAATTATCGGCACTCGTGCCGTAGTTACAAAAGATGTTCCACCATATACGATTGTCGGAGGAATACCAGCTAAACCGATAAGAAAACGATTTTCAGAAAATGTAATAAATACATTATTGTTAATAAAGTGGTGGGATTGGTCAAGGGAGAAAATAAGCGAAAAAATCCATGCAATACAAACAGGTGAAATTGACCAGTTACTATAAAATGTTAATGTTGCTTTGCGGCTTTGCTAATTGGTAATCAGAGGGGGCGGCAGTCTAAACGCTGCTGTCCCTCTGAAATATAAATGTAACTATTAACCATGCACCGCCCCATGTGGGAGAAAGGGGGAATCATTTATGCCTTGCACGGAAGCATACAGAGAACATATCATGTATACGTTCAATGGCTATTGCAAGACCGTCATGCGCTTTGCGGCTATCAAGCAGATGGAGGCAAAAGGAAATATCCCTTGAATACCTCACAGAAGAAAAGTTTTACCATTTAGGCACAACAGACGAATATTTTGAAGCACCCTATGAAGAATACCCCATTACGATATGCGGTCAGACAGTTATCCTCACCAATGGGGAACTTGCTGCCGCCCTGTTATCTCTGCCGGATAGAAACCGGGAAATCATTTTCCTTTATTTTTCGGGGATTATACACAGCAGGAAATCGGGGAAGTGTACGGACGTTGCCGGAGTACGACCGGGTATCTAATCCGCAGGACTTTGCGGTTCCTGCAAAGGAAAATGGAGGTGCTTTCGCATGGAGAATCCGAATCGCTGCCATTGAAAACGGGCATATCGACAGGGATACCGAGGACAGCATAAAACAGCGGCTTGTCGCTGCCCTGTTCAAGTTCCGCTTTGATGAACAGGAAGTATAAAGAATCCCTTTTGTTTTTCGAGAAAAGGTATATAATAAAGCAATGGAAAATCGGAATTTAAGGAGGAATATTTATGGAGCGTTTTAAAAAGATTTATCAGCAGGGAAAGATTGATGTGGTTGAAATTTGGGTTGATACACAAACTGGTGTAAACTATGTTTTTCACAGAAATGGAAATGCGGCAGGATTTACCCCATTGCTTGACAAAGATGGAAAACCAATAGTAAGTCAATAATGCTACAAATTCGTGTTTGTAGAATTGTATACTAAAAACTGAATAACCGCCGCTACATAGAACGGCATACCAAGACAGGGAATCAAAAAAGATTTCCTGTTTTTTGCGCTTATTTTTGGCAATTTTCATTTTTCGGTGGTGTGGGAAGTGAAAAGAAAATGAAGAAATTTTCGCAAATCTCCGTCAATTTTGCTTTTTGTGGTGTTGTAGGTATTAGGGGGAGAAATATCTCCGCTACTTTGGCAGAATCCTCACTTGCGGCATGAAAGGTATTGACGGAAGCCCACACCGAGGAAGCCGCCACTTTCTTAGAGCGAGTGGGGCAACTCGAACGCCCGGCATCTTGCTCCCCAATCGAGCGCGATACCACCTTCGCTACACCCGGATTTTTGGTTTTATTTCCGTATGGGTCAAACACAGCCGCCTCCGCTAAGACACTCAGCGGAGGCGGCTTGCTTAGGAACACAGTTCTGCCATAAATGTAGCAACTACGTTACCGTTGCAATCAATGTCACAGGTAAGATTCGTGAAGCGCACGTTAGAGTGGGTACGGTCGAAGTTACCAATACAGTCGCGGAATATAACGCTGTCTTCAAAAGATCTGCTCTTTTTGTTGCCTTTGCAATCGACGTATTTAACGGCAATGCCAAAACCAGCGCTGAGGACGCACCCACATTGGGTCTTATAGCAATGTAACCCCTTATGGTAGACATAGCAGTACCTAAAACTGCCGAAGCCGCAGATGGGGGGGAAGCGCCTTCGTACACATTGACGGAATTCACGGCAGGACGGCTCCAGCGGCACCGACACACAGGCGGAAACAAAGGGTTGGCAAGGCGGAAGGACAATTTCGATCATAGTGTGCTTGCCTCCTTCGGCGAGATGGGGGAACGGGATAACCGTTCCCCCATCTGGCAGTCAAATCAGATGGATTCTTTTACGAGAGCGTCACAACAGCGGGGCAGCAGGTGAAGTCGTTGTCAATATAGTGGGCCATGAACTGCGCCTGTAGTACACGCTCTGTACAAAGTCCTACGCCGTCGTCCGGCAGGACAAAACGGATACACGTGACCAGCACATCCGAGCAGGTCGGACGCGCATGTCCGGGAATGGTAAAAAATTTGATACCCCGGGGCTGAGGCACATCGTCCTGGTCCAGCTCCGTCAGCACCACAGCCAGTGCCACCCGTCTGCCAGGGCAGACATTTAACAGGTTGACATCCAGTTGTAGAACCCGGCCTGTATCCTCCAGAGCGAGGTCCCCGGCATTGAATTCCACAAAGTCCTCGCAGCCGTCCAGAGTGACGTCCACGGGCTCGGGGCAGGTGTCGGCGGGGAAGGTGGGCTCACAGTTTACGAAAACTTCCGGGTTGCCAAAGCTGACCTGGTTTCCCTCCGTATCCGTATACGTGAGCGATTGATCCACGTGTTTGATGCCGGTCGTGTCAGCGATATGCTTGATGGTAAAGGTCACGGTAGCACTCTCCGTGATGGAGACCCCCAGCTGGTCGATGGACCAGCGGAAGGAGGTCCCTGTCAGAAGGGAAATGGTTCCCTTTGTGGTGACCGGAGGGGCTATAATAACAAAGTCCGGGTTAAGGGCTTCATTGATCACGATATTGGTCGCCCCAGGAACGGAAATATTGGCCGCCAGATCAGCAAAGAGCTGCTCCAAATCGGCACTGGTCGGCGCAACCGCCACATGGGTGACGTCCGGGTCGGTGGCCCAGTCGTTGAGGGCGTCCACGTCGATCCCCGTATTGCCAATGAGGCCGATGCAGTAGATCGTAATACCCATGGCCCGGGCCGCCGCCGCAATGGGAGAGGGATCTGGCCCGGTGGTGGTTTCCCCGTCCGTAAACATGACCATGACGCGGTTATTTGTGGAGGTGCTTAGCAGCGCTGTGGCCTGGGTGAACGCGGCACCGTGATTGGTCAGGCCGTCGGCGGTCAGTGCGGCGGTAGCAGCTTTCAGGGCGGCCACCGAGGTGATGAGGCCGGTGTCCTGAACTGCGGTATCCGCAAAGCTCACGATCCCGATATGGCTGCCGGAACCGATCTGGTCCGGAGCGCCGCCCGTCGCCTGAGCGATGATATCAATAAACGTATTCACGCCGATCTTCAGGTCGGCGAGAGACTGTCCCGCCATGCTGCCGGAGCGGTCGAGGATGAGCACAATGTCGGTCGGATTGCTTACGATATCGGGTGCCGCCGTAATGCCAATGGTCACATCCAGAGTGCCGTTGCAGGGAATGGCGGTAATACCGCCGATAGATTTACTGGAACTGATAATGCCCATATCTTCCAATACCTCTTCTACTTTGATTTGAGCATCTCTGCTCTGTATCAGTATATTCCCAACACGTCCATTTGCACTTGAAACAGCCATGGCCTGACCGCCAACATATCCGACCATGTTCGACTTCACTATTCTTTTGAGGACAGTTTTACAGTGTAGCGCCGGTTCAGAGAGCAAAAATTATTTATGCGGGTTTGACTCGGCGTGCTGAACGCCTACGGCGCGGTCCGGTGGAGCATTGAGGTGGACATCAAGTCCTTTATCGCCCCAAAGTTTGAAAACAATGTCATTCTAGCCAGCACCGAGCAGCTCATCATGAACACCCCGGCCCAAGATTTCGGCCAACGCCCGCAATCTGAACGCCTGTATCATCGGCTCGCCCGGCCCGGGTAAGACCCACTTCTGGCGCACCCCCCGGTTGCTCCAAGCTCATTCCTCGTATGTCGTTGTCGATCCAAAATCCAGCGTCCCCTCCCAAGGGGACTTTCTGCAAGGGCAGGGTAATAGAATCAGGGTTTTCAAGAGCATCGACTTTTTCAAGAGTATGCACTATAGCTTACTCATTATTAAAAAAGATAGAAAAAAGATAGTTCAATTGTTGAAGTTAAGAATTTCTATCGGTCCAAGGGATGGGTTCGAAAGTGTTCGTACTTTCCACGTCGGGGCAAACTCCGCTTTGCTCCGACGTCTTTTTATCCTCGGAACAAAAAGAACGCATCGGCCCGCTCCCTTTTCCTGGGGGCAAAGTCGAACCCGCTCCCTTAGGCTTTGACTTTGCGGCCGCTCTTCCAGCTTGTTTCAAGCGATATATCGCTTGAAACGAGCTTTTCTCTCTCCATGAAAGGCATCCTTACGCCTCCTCTGGTATCGGCCATTCTGCCGGGGGCGCATTTGACAAGGCTTGCCTTCAGCAGCGCTTTTTCACGGCTGGAAAACAGCGATTGGCCCGTTAAGAACAAAAAGAAACACCAGCCTGTCAGCTGGTGTTTCTTTTTGAGATCGGATGCGCACGAAGCGAGGGGCAAAAACGTTCGGCCTGTGTGTCGTTATTGCGGAGGTCCAGGGATGCCTCTGCCACGACGGAGCGATTTTCACACGTCAAAGCTGCATGATCAGAGGGACAAGCACTGGTACGGCAAAGGAGAGAATGACGCCGGAGACAAAGGAGTAGATGGTGATACGCTCGTGAGTGGAACCCACCACAACGGGCAGAACGGTGTCCATCGCCGCGGCGCCGGGCAGGGCGACACATTCAATGAAGCCCAGGCGCTGGGCAACGATGGGAATGAGAAGGATGGAACCCACCTCCCGCATAACATTGGAGAGAAAAGCCACGGCGGAGAGGGTGGCCGAATAGGAGGAGAGGAGCATGGGTGCCAGGGAATACCAACCAAAACCGGCGCTGGCGGCCATGGCCTCCTGGGCGGTGAGGGGCAGGAAAAGGCTGCTTACGGCGGCAAAGCCGATGGTCCCCACGGCTACAGCGACAGGGATCAGAAGGACCTTAAAGCCGGCGGCCCTGATATCCCGCCAGACGTTGCCCTGCCTCCCCATGTCCACACCCACCAGAAAGAGGATTAGACAGAGTCCCACGGTAATAAAGGTGCCACAGTGGGCGGCCAGGGCCTCGGGAACAAAGAAGTACCCGGCCAGAATGCCGCCGACAACGGCGCCAATGATCCACTTAGTCATAGCTTGCCCTCCTCCTGTTCACAGTCGGTCCGCTTCTGCGCGGCGGTACGGCCTTCCCGGTCCAGCTTCAGGAGCCGGCGGACCAGAGAGACACACAGGATGGAGCCGGCCAGGGCAAAAACGGTGATGATCAGGGCGGAGAGCCCGATCTCCCCCAGGGAGGAGATCACCTTGTCGTCCGCACCGATCTCCACGCCGAGAACGGCGATCAGAGCAATGAGGGCCACAAACTGTACCCTTCCGAGCCAGGGAAGTTCCCGGCTCCGCACCGATTTGCGGGAGCCCACGAGAACGCCCATTGCCAACATCCCGATGTACAGGAGGAGGCTGAAATCCATATACTGCATGTGACGAATCTCCTTCTCTTTGATGGCGCGATCTCTTCCCACTGAGACCGCTCAACCAATCCACACCTCGTAAGGGTAGCAGATATGGCGGGGGATTGCAAGCGGCAGAGAGAAAAAACGGGACCGGCAGTGGCCGGGCCCGTTTTT
>CDZJ01031610.1_pt1 | contig 90229 bp, 147 predicted proteins | sample 557391 | NCBI WGS metagenome assembly CDZJ01 (sample SAMEA3182111, study PRJEB8094) | gut metagenome | biome: human; feature: gut; material: Stool; isolation source: human stools | place: Canada | collected 2013-05-07 | reverse complement strand
TGAAATGGAATCTAGCTACATCGGAAAAACACCGCTTGCGATAAATCCTATTAACGCTCCGATTATTCCTGTCAAAACACTTGTAGCAATCGTTTCATATCTTTTCCCAGGTTTTTCCATAAGAACCTTAACATTACCGCTGATTTCGTCTAATTTCTCATTAATGTGCTCCCTGTCGCTTTTAGAAGAAATCATGTCTTTCTCAACATCTTCCAGTCGATTAAAAAACTCTTTATGATCTTTAGAGTTCTTATCTCTAAATTCCTTAAAATCTTCTTCGATTTTTTTTAATCGGTGTTCATTCACGCAATTATTTTCACATCCCATTTAAACACCTCTTCTTTTTCTTCTCTCCCTTTTTTAATTTTGCCAACTCCCCAACCACACTCATTGTTGGCACCCTGCGATTAAAGCGGGAGGGAATTACCTTAACCACGCACCGGCTTTTACTGCAAAAACTATAAAATTCTTGCTATTGGAATAACATTGTGCAAAGAATAAATCTCCGATTCACTTTCCCAAGATCGGTTTGTACTATTTTCAGAATGAGAACCTTGAAATTCATATCCTTGTTTTATGGCCCAATATAAAGACAAATCCAAGAGACAAGAATAATACTTGTCCATATCCTTCTCAATCATAATTTGGGGATAAGCGCTAGGATAGTTCCTTTTATTTTTAAAAGATTTTATTGAACGTTTGATGCAAAAGAGCAGAGTAGATTCCTGCTCTTCCTCATAATCATCTCCAAAATAATTTTTCAAATCTTGAAGTATTTCCAACTCCACTCTGCTCACCTGCCTTTATATTTGTTGGGAAAGAAATTCCCCAATCACTTCATCTTTAATAACTTTAGTAATCATAATTCCATTATCTTCCGCCAACTTTCTTATATCCTTGACGGTCATTGCGCTCAAATCCTCGTATGTATATTTCTCGTCAGAACCTTCAAACGCAATATCCGTATCATCAAAAGGCATTATCTGCTCTTCTTTTTCGTCATTTGGAACTTCTTCTTCGGCGAGGTACAAAACCCCGCCGAACTTTACTTTATGGTCATACTTCATAGCTTGACCTCCGTTATTTCACTTTGATTACATAGATAGCATCCATTCCCTCGAAGGATGGCAAACAAATCTGTGAAGCCGTGGTAGACACCAGCACAGGCGGACCATAATCTGTTTTCTTTGCAATCGCAATACCATTCTTCACGATAGATACATCTACTGTAGAATCTCCCAGCAGCGTTCTTTCCTCTGGTGTTGTGCCGTAATATGTATTACCCAGGACTCCATCACCGATAATAGTTACATAATCATCAGGGAAGAAGTTCTTGTCCGTGCCATCAAAATCTGTATATCTCTTATCGTTTTTGATAAGCTGAAGCTCTGTTTTTAATTCAAACAAGTCCCTAGTTCCCTTTGCATCCAGATATGCATTTTTTACACCAGAAGCGGTAATCATTGCGTTCATCATCTGCTCATTGTCAATCAGATAATTAAACGTTTTCGTAGTCATCATCGCAAATCTAGGTTTAAAACCAAGATTTGCCAGATATGCGGTACCCTCTGCGATATCACTCAATGGCTTTGCTGTTTCTGGTTTGTCCCAAGTATCCGTTCCAGTCAGTTCTACATAATGTTCCGATTTCCATGTTCCATCCTCGTCATATTTATAGTTGTAAATTGTGTTGTCTGCCATTCCAACAGAAATCTGCATAGTGCCATTGATAGGTGCCAGTAGATTCATTCTCATCTTCTCAGCAGAAATATCAGCGCCAAGGGTCAATTCTGCTGCATCATCAAAAATGTGTCTAAGCACATCCTGGACATAAGGGTCATTGGAATCCTGCGCTCTCTGAATCTCCAGCATGTCAGTCTCGTCAATCTGCATCGACTCCCTAAATAAGGGCATTTGCTCTTTTGTTGCCTTAAATCCGCCTCTGGTGCGAATGGTAGCCATAGAATCAAATGCGGACGGTTTCAGGGCAACGCCAAGCCCTTTTCTAATCTTAATCCATTTCAAATCAACTCCGGTCTTTTTAATTGCCGGAAAAAATACTTCCCCATAATAGGGAAGATTGCTACTCGGGTCATTTGTAATGTAAGCGGCGATTGCTTTCGCCGTAAAAACATCAGATAACTTCATTTTTCTCCTTTCCACCCCGTAAACTTTTAGGGGTCAGCAACTAACTTCAAATTTTATTAGTCGGCAAATTTATTAAGCGCCTCCTCCGCTGGCTGCGTCTGGAATAGTCCCAACAACTCCGGGTTCCTCAAATACAATGCGGCAGCCAGCATTTACCAAAGCCGCTACCAGTTTTGCATCATATGTGCATCCGCTATTGTCCTGTGCCCTTTTCGTATGTATGTAAGCTTTTTTCAAAAGTGCCCCCTGTGGCCTGGATTCATAAGTATCCCGATAAAGAATTCCTACTGCTCCAGTAAACGGTGTGGTTTTCTGCGGCTTACCGTTCTTATCAACGGGTGTTCCAGCCTTCACCACTTTTTCTCCTGTCACCTTATTTGTATCCGTGACACTAGTAAAATCAATCGTCATTGCGATCGCTTCTTTTTCCTTACGATTTAAAATCGTGGGCTCGGAAACATAAGTTAAGGTATCAACTTTCATATCTCCTCTTGCCATTTGCTCATCCTCCTTATAGCAATCTTTTTAATAAATCTTCATTGATTCCACGCCCGGCCTTTTGCGATGCCAGATTTGTAGCAAACTGGATAGAGGCCTCATCCTTGCTTGTAGCCCCGCTGCCGGCCTTAATATCCGGGTTATCCTTCAAATATGTTTGAAGTGCATCCTCACCGGACTGCTTTTTTACTGCCTGTACAAATTTTCCTAAAGCAGAGAAAAACTTATCTGTATCAGTCAACTCTCCAGTTAATTCGGACAATGACTCTGCTGTCTTTTCATCCATGCCAATTCCCATATACCGCTTGCTGTAGTCCATCGTTCGGAATTTGGATTCAAGTTCCTGGATTCTGGCATCTTTGGCTTCATCGGCGGCTTTCTTTGCCTCTGCCTCTTGTTCCTCGGCTGTCATTTTAGCTTTTAACTGCTTTTTAGCATTGGAAAGCTCAGAAGAAGCTGTATCAAATGAATTTTTCAATTTAGCCTTTTCTGCCCGTTCCTTCGCCAGTTCAGCCATCAGTTCTTCTACCGTTGGTGTATCATGCCCTGGGGTTTCGATGACCTGACTTTCAGTTTCAGCCATTGTTGTTGATTCAATGTTCTCCGCCATATAAATTCCTACCTTTCTGCGATTATAGACTTCTCTGTCTTCCTTATTTTGCGTTTTACGGTTTCTCTACCGTTTGCGATATTTGTATAGCCCCTTCTCTGGGGCATATAAAAACAGCCGGTTTCCCGACTGTAATTAAACTATTTGCTTTGAATTATTTGTTTGCATCCCATCTACACCAGGGCTATTTTCTGTCTGGTCTGATTCATCCTGTGTCAGCCGTTCTGGTGCTTCATTTTCCTTATCCTTGTCAAACAAAGACTTCTGGTATGCTTCCATAGTATCCTTGCTATCAAGCCATACTTGCTCAATATCCGGCCACACGCCGCCGCCCATCTGTAACGCCCATCTAGGATGTACGCCTATATTGACTGCCGCTGCGCTTGCATTTATTTTACTATTCAAGTCATAATTTTTCTGTCTGACGAAGTGGATATTAATATCAGTATGATGAATTTTCCTCAAAGGATTATCCGATGGCAATTTATCTGTTGACGCAAAACTTATTGCCCGCAATATCAATTTTAGTTCTTCTCTGGCTGCGCCCTGTACAAGCTGTTCTTCCCTAGCCGCGTCAACTGCTGTAGCGTTCCATCCCGACATAGTGTCCGTGGCTATCCCGGTACTTCCTCCTCCTTCGGATGAGTATTGCATTGGAACAAAACACCTTTTCAAAATCTCATTGCGTGTCGTTGTGATATTCTCTAAAACCGGAGCCGAATCCAATGTGCTCGACAAAGGAGCTATCTTTGCGTCTTTCCCTTCTGCGCTATACGTTTTCACCCATTGTCCGCTCTTAGGAGTAACCTCCTCTCCCGTTTCTGGGTTTACTGGAAAGTCCGTGTTATGCGCCCACCAGATTTCTTGCGTTCGCTGCACTGCATCATTCGCTACGCTTGACACCAAGGAATTGAGGTTGTCCATAAGGTCAATTTGCCGCTCAAAGCAACCTGTCCTATCAACCGCGCGTTCATATTCCACAACTGGAATCATGCCCAGCAGATTTGCCCGGATATCTACAATTTTCCCTGCCTCAATCTCAAACCGCTGCTTGTCAGTAAAACAGGTAAACAAATTCTTTGTCCCACTTTTAACATAGGTGACACCCAAAACCTTCTTTTGCCCGACACCATTATGATAGACACAAAAGGCAAATCTGGAATCCAAAGTGTTGACATTTACATAGGAACTCTGAATTTTTTCATCTTCCCATTCTGTTTTAACACCAATCAACCTATGCCCTATACCTGTTTTTTCCACAAAATCTGCTAATTTCTGATTTTCTGCACCTATGCAAATTCCATTCAGCATCATTTCATTTAAAGCTGAAATCCCGGAACTGTCTATATCCTCATCTGTATCATGCGGTTCTTGATTTCCTCTCTGCGTATAAATAGGAGGAATCCCCCAAAAATATCCCTTCTTAAACTCTGTCACATAGTTAGCCATATTGTCGGTAGTTTGGATATTTATTTCTGGGCGCACAATTTTATGGTATGGTAATGGCTGCACACCAATTTCATAATCTATAAGAAATTGCATTTCGCAGGCGTTTATCCGATGCTTAGAATATGCTTTTTGAAGAACAGGAATAATATTTTTTTCTGTTATTTGTTTTTCATCTGTTAATATCTTTCTTCTTCCTGCAAGTTTCATTCTTACCACCCATTATGTTTTTACATACTTTCCGCCAAATTGGACCCCGGAACCCGACACACGCTTTTCAAATTTGGTTGGTATGTCTACCCATTTCTTTCCTTTTATTCTTCTATAATCTTTCAATCTGTTTTCTCTTGTTTTTTCCACTTTTACAATTTCCAACAAAAAGCACCTGGACTCGCCAAGTGCTTTCTTTTATTTGTAATATTTGATAATATCATTATACCATCATTTTAAACATCGTTGGTACTCATTTTTATGTATCTTTTCGTTGATTCAACAAAAAGAAAAAATACCGCCTATAATCATAAAAAGCTGACCGACTGATCGGTATTTCTGAAATATCTCTAAGATACCAGAACGGTTGCTCATAACATGCCGATTTAATGATTTCATTCCATAATTCCCCTGCCGCATCCTTAGCTGTCTTTTCTATCAAGTCCACTTTTTTTTGCAAAAACACTCGTTTCAATGCAAGATCGGCTGTCTTATTACTTATATTATTTTTACTTCCATAAGAAACATTACCTATTTGTTGGCTTTTTACAGTATTCACATTATATGCCAATTCTTCCTTCCATTCTGGATATTGCTCACAAAATCCGCAAAGTTCTTTATAACGCTTACTAGAAATTCCGTAATTTTTTAAACTTGATTTTCTTTTATCCATCTATATCACTCCTCTTAATCAAATCGGACTATTGATTATTGTTGTTGGTTTTTGCACTGGCCTTGCTACATATTCTGCAAGCATTGCCAGAGAGTCTGGCCCATCATCATGTGGCGGCTTAACTTTGACTGTATATGTAACCACATTTTCCATGAACAAACCATAGTCTGATTTTGGCGTATATAAACTTGGGTCTAAAAATATACAGTGTTTTTTAATCCAATCAGAATTGACTAATATTTTGGTTTCTTTGTTCGCTTGTGTTCTCTCAGGCTCGATCTGTGCTCGACATTTTCCATCTATCAATTTTTGAACATTATGCGCGACTCTGCCTCCTGCACTATTTGATTCAAACCTTATCTTATGGGGATTGTGTCGAATCAAAATATTAGCGGATTTCATATCCAATGTGTCATAATCTGTTGTGTCATCAAATACTACATCCGGTATAAAAAAATCTTCTCCAAATTGATATGCAATCGGTAAAGATTCAAAATCCGCTCCTGTATCCTTTGTATCGCACACCGCCCATATAGCATCAGGCGTCCGCTCTGGCATAATAATAAACTCTGTCTGCTTTTCCGGTACTTGCTCCCGATTGAAGAAAAAGCGGCGCAGTTCATCTGTAGGAAATAGTAATCCCTCTCGCTCAATCGGCTGTTGCTGATACAGGCATTTAAAGGATAGATCATCCATAGATTCCTTAGCGTCCATGAAGTATTTCTTTGAAAATCCATTCACCGCAAACATGAAGTTACTCTCGCCATCTTCGTTCAAAGCCGGAACCGCAATAAATCTGGCTTTGGGATTTCCTTCATATAGCTGTTGTAGTTTTCCAATCGGGTCATGGACAGACCATCTTGTGGCAATATAGATTTCTTTACACCCTTCAAGTCGTCTGGAACGAAGATCATTCACAACCTTTGTCCAAAGTGTTTCCAGGCGTGACTTGTTCAGTGCTTCTTCAATTCCAGATACCAAGTCATCTGCTGTCAAAAAACGATTACATCTTGTGGCTCCCGTCAACGAACCATCTATGGAACGAAAAGTCCATGTTTTAAATCGCCCATTCCTTTCGAGGTTTACTGTGGTTTCCTTAGCATTTGTTCCAGTCAGCTTTACATTAGGAAATATTTCATGCCATGTATACTCTACCGGGTCATTTATAATTTCCAATACGCCATCATAAAGGGAATGGGTCAAAATGCTACTATGCGCTGAGGATAGGTTAAAATCATTTGGGAACCATCCACCAACAAGGGATAAGAAAAAATCTTCCAGAGTTGATTTACCACAACCCGGTGGAACGCTCAAAGCAAAAATATCAAGTTTATCATCCATCAAATCCTGTAATGACTGGATAATTTGGTGCTTTATAAAAACCTCTCGGCGCGGCTCATAAAATCGTTCCTTGGGAACTCTATTTTTTTCCAGATATAGAAGTCCGCTATCCACTTGATAATTTTGAGCTTCCAACAATAACAATTTATAGTACAAATCATTAAACTTTCCGCTTCCCGTCTGCCCTGCTACATAGTCAGCCATCTTGTGTGTGTACTGGCTGATCTTCATAGCATAATCACGAATTTCTTTATCCTCAAAACCTAAATCTTGCTTCATATTCAAAAGAAGCTGCCAGCTATCTATTTGGTTTTGGTATTGTGTCATGTCGTCTTTTAAGATTTCCGAAAAAATTTTTTTGTACCATTCAAGCGTTCCTTCTCGCAAAACAAAAGAGCCTCCTTCCCTACTTAGTAAGAAATTTGGCTCTCAAATGACTCTCATTTTACTATTTCATCTTATTTTACTTAACTTCTATTTCTATTTACATAGAAGATTTTGCTTGTTTTACATTTTTTCATCTCGATTCTGTGAATATAAAAATTTTTCAATCTCCGCTTACGCTTGGCTGCTACTCAAAATATGAACAAAGATATCCATATCGAGATATTGAAAGTTCTTGCGAACATTTCTTACTGCTTCTCTGTATATGCTTTCGCCCTGAGTAAATACAGATACTACTCACAAGTTCTTGTACACTCCACAGTCGTCAATTCCCGACTAGCCATCGGTACATACCTGCAAATGCTTGTTTATGCTACTTTGTAGGATGTGGCATCTCTTAAATTAAGACTTGCATTATAATCTCTATCTGCATGATATCCACATTCGCACACATATTCTCTGTCAGAAAGTTTTAAGTCTTTCCTGATACAACCACATTCATGGCAAAGTTTACTGGATGGATACCATCTGTCTACAATTCTCAATTCAATTCCATATTCTTTGCATTTTGCTTCCAATTTCACTCTAAATTCATAAAATTTTTGTGATGCAACAGCCTTCGAAAGATGCCTGTTCTTCATCATACCTGATACATTCAAATCTTCAACAGCGATATAAGATGGTTTGGTTTTCACAATCTCAGCTATTGTTTTATTGATGTAGTCAGTGCGGATATTGTCTATCCTGCAATAAAGCCTTTTCACCTTTAATATTTGTTTTTGAATATTTTCTCTGGAAGACTCTCCTTTCTTATTATTCTTCTTTAAACTTTCGTATTTCCTAGAAAGACACCGTTGTTCTCGTTTTAGTTGTTTTTCTAATTTTTTTACCTTATTTGTTTTATTGATGTTTTTCTTTACAAGCCCATTGCTTATAACCGCAAAATTTTTAACACCAAGGTCAATTCCAAATCCAAAATCTTGTAATTGTAGTCTTTCTCTTTCTGGTTGCTCAACCAAGACTGATACATAATATCGTCCAGCTCTACAAGAAACAGTACCACTCTTGATAATGTAAGTATTTGAATCCCAAGGAATATATCCCTTTTCTTTTAATCTAACCCATCCGAGTGTCGATATTTTGATTCGGTGTCTTTCGCATGTTATTATTGTCTGAGAATTTGTTTTCATAAAATACATTTTTACATCCGATTTTCCTTTCTTCTTGAATTTAGGAAAACCGGACTGTCCTTTGAAGAATCTCTTAAAAGATCTTTCGGAATTCATAATGCTTTGTTTTACCGATTTTGTGCTAACCTCTTTTATCCATACATACTCTGGATTCTCTTTTAAATAAACATTATTTAGCCATTTTGAGAACTCCATTCCAGATACAAATTTCTTCTCTTTTTCATAAACTTCTTTGTTGCGGGCAAGATAAAAGTTGTATACAAAACGGCAAGTGCCAATTGTTTTATTGATTTTATGTATTTGTTCCATAGTTGGATTGATTTCCGTCTTGTAACTCTTTAGCATCCTTTCTTGGTCTCCCTTATCTTCTTCATTCATTAAACCACATTCCTTTTAGAATACTACTTTCAACTGCTTGTAGTATATCATATTTAAAACTGAATTGCAAGTAGTTGAAAGATATGATATAATTATCAAATCAAAGGAGGATTCTATATGCAAGAAAATCGTGGTTTAAAAAATCGCATAGCAATATCTAACGCTATTGATAAAGAACTATATTCTCGTTTAAAATCTTATTCGGAAGAAACATCTATTCCCATAAGCAAATTACTTGATAAAGCTATTGATATGTATTTAAAGTCCGTTGGAAAATAACGGGCTTTTATCTTTTCCTCCCAACTTGTAAGAAATCCTTACAGGTTCATTCACTCACATACAATGTTCCATCTGCGTTCAATCTTGGCGTGATGCCTTCAGATGTTGAAATGTACCATACTCCCGTTTCTTCATCTTTAAATGTATATACAAAGCAAGAACCATCATTTAATATGCCATACCAAGATGTGTTTTCTTGGTTTTCTAGTCTATTTCCTTTTATGCACCCCGTCAATCCAAAGCAGATTGCCAAAATCAGTACAATTCCTATCACTTTCTTGTTCATACATTCACCTCAAAAATCTCCCGGCAATTTGATCCCTTGCACTTAAACTTCTGCCCTGTGATATGCGCTCCGGGCGTTAATGGAAAGTTCTTCTTTCCGCAGAAAGGACAACAAATATAATCTTTTCCAGTTTTATAATCCCTCTGTATGTACGCCTGTCCGTTATGAGGTAATGGTCTATTCATAAATTGTTCAAAACTATCGCTTCCCACCATTTCATGTGTCATACCATCTATAATTTCAGTCATGCTCATACTTCTGCTTTCTCTCCTTTTTTTCACGTTTATAAGTCTTCTGCCGCTTCATTCTTTTGCACTGATTGCAATTATTCCGATTTTTACAATCCCAGCAATTATCGCTATCCCACCAATACCATCTTGCTGGCTGTGGCCTTGGTTTACGTTTTGCTTTTCCCATTTATTTTCTTCTCCACTCGTCTATAATTACACAAAACCTGTTTTGCAAATCTTCCTCCGTTCAATGTTTGATATGTAATTAGAATTTCTTTTTGACAGTTTCTCAAATCACTATGTTGTATGTAACACTGATTAATAACCGGCGACACCATCTAATTCTCCTCATTTATCTCTTTAAATATCGCCCCACCGTAGCGATAGTGAGGCGGCTTGGCGTAATGAAATGAGTGCTGTCTACAACAATGCACCCGATCTGGCAGGGGAGAATCGAACTCCCCATTTCTGTCCCCGGAAGCCATCCCCTTGAATGGCTTCTATTTACCAAGTATTATTAGCCTGCGGATGAGCGTTTCGTCCATTGAAACCTCTGCCAGAACCTTTGAAAGAAAATAAACAAATTTCCTCAGATTGCAGTTCTAAGGAATGGATAGGTGGGATTTGATACCCACACGCACACCCCGAATCTAATATAACCCCTTAGTATAATTCAGGGTTACTGCTATGGCCTTTTTGACTGCCCTGCAGTCGGCTTACGCTGTTCTCCCTATGTATGCTTGCCCTTAGCGTCTACTTCCGCCACTATCCATGCCCATTTTTGTCCACAAGGGCTGTGTGGGGCTAATCAACATCTGGCATTTGCCTGTCTGTGCGGCCACGTACCGAACTTTGAATGTTGAATCAGAACTATGCGTACAACGAAACAGCAATCCACGCAATTCATAAAATGGAATACAAATCAATCCTCACGTTTCATGCCATTTGTACATTGCCGCAACCGGAATGGCCGGATTTGAACCGACGATCTCCTAATCCCAAATTAGGCGCGTTACCAAACTACGCTACATCCCGGAACCGACAAGGTAAGAAAAGTTGGCTTTTACTCGGATTTCTTTTCAAACGATGCCGGTATATAATATCGCCTATCACGGTTATGCAATCCGCAGACTGCATAGGTTGATTTTCACCTCAAACGCATATTTTATCATCATCTGCGTCGAATGCTCCTTGTGCACTTGGTACATGAGCTAAAACCAGTAATCGTCATACGAAAACCGGATTCCTTTTCTGCACTTGGCAGATAGATTAAAGACTGAGCATGATAAAATACCCCCGCACTTTACCGAAAAACATATCTCCTGGTGGCCAAACCCATTTGATATTTTCCCTCCAGGCAACATTATACGCGCCTTAGTTCCTGGATCTCAGTCTTATCAGCAACCATTCACGGCTTATTGCGCCGCCGATGTACCGGCCATCTGAATTGCTGTAATTTACGTATAGAGCACTAGTTTCTGTTTGCCATTCCGCGAATTGGTATCTGCACAAGTCTCCATACGAAAGCCGATAATCGGACTCGAACCAATAGCATCTACATTACAAGTGTAGCGTTCTACCATTGAACTATATCGGCGTATTCCCTTATAAAACCACCATGCAATTAACGTGTCGCAGGTACCACAGACTTACGGCGTTTTGCATCTCATACTTCCGGGAATCTTCCAGAATCACCGACTACTGCTCCTCACGACCTTTGGTCTTATCTCTCTAGAAAAGTTTTTTCACAGGATTTCGTAGCAGGTATACCCATCCTGCTAAGTGGTAAAATCGAGACGGGCGGATTCGAACCGCCGTCTTCTGTACATAGTTGTATCCGGCTTTCAGTGCTCTGCCAATTTAGCTACGTCTCGTGGTTCCTACCATAGCCGCTGCCGTACCTGACAGCCAAAGGGTACTAGCTATGGCGGAATGGATCATGTAGGACTCGAACCTACGACCTTCTGCTTATGAGGCAACGGCTCTCACCATCTGAGCTAATGATCCGTAACGGGATTTCTCCCGTTTTTGCATTATTTATCGTGCTGCTTTAGGCACCATGCGGTATTTAGAATCGTATCGCCTTACCGCCAATCTACACGCTGTTCTTTTATTTTACGTCCTCAAACAGTAGTCGGACAAAACCACCCGGAGCATTTGAATCTCCTTTTGTCACAGCCTTGCGCCGTAGGTGGTGGAGAAAGTTTCTATGCCAAAATCAGAAACCAACTGGGCTAGCTGGATTCGAACCAGCGTAAAGAGCGTTCCTTCTCTTCCGGGGTCAAAGCCCGGTGCCTTAACCGCTTGGCGATAGCCCAAAATAAGCCTTATATCCACATTAGAGCAATACTCGCTATATAACTGAAAAACATTATTCCGAATCCTAAAATAGAGGCTTTATTATCTTCCCAGGACAATCCATTCATAAAATATATCAGGCAAAAAACCATTAAAACATCAATGAATGATATTAAATACCTAAACCACATATCTTGCACCTAATCCTTTTTTACTGTCACGCTGAAAATACTCTTCAAAATGCAAATTATCAACCATATTCCTGTAGCAATCGCCCAACTGAACTTCCACCCAAAACACATAGTAATCAGTTTTATAATCCCGCAGGTAACGATCCAGCTTATTCCATACAACACTACTAAAAGTCCAATTACTACTACTGCTATAATTCCACCCTGCTTAATTTTTTCTTTCATATCATTCCTCCCCTATAATCCTGTTTAAAATAATTTCCGGCATTTTATCAATATATGTACCTTCTGGAATTTCATTTAATGCACTATATATGCTCGCCGAGAATGCTCTATAAAGATCTTCGTGTTCCAGAAGTTCTTCTCTAAGGATTCGGCAAGCATTCTGGATTGTAAAAGGAGTATCCAAGAAATTTACATCTGCCTGTCCTTCAAAATCAATACCGCTCATTTGCTCAATATTTAATGTGACGCTAGGAATCTCCAGCGGATTTATCTGAAAATCAAGGTGTGTGATTTTTTCAATCTGCTTTCCATCTACAAATACTCTATGTATGTGTTTATCATTCTTATCCTGCTCAATCTTCACGTTTGCTAACATTACGTCTCATCCACTTCCTTTTCAACTTTTACCGAACAATATGTACGTTTTCTATCCTGTGCTATAATTTGGCAACCACACATCGGACAATCAAAGGAATCAAACAAGCTCTCCTCATTATTTGCTCCAAAAGCCGTTGCAAGTCTGATTTTCCCATTATCCCAGCAAATATAATGCCTCTCTTTTACTGGCGGAAATTCTGTTCCGCAAATTTTACATTTTAACATTTCAATCCTCCAAATTCCTACAAATCTCAATAACAACATCGCCTTTTTCAAATTTTCTCATTTCCCTATCTCCTTCCAAATCACGCAAATATTTGGCTATACTTTATAAATCTTAGTCCTTCCACATTTAGAGCACATTTTCATAATTATATATCCCCTGCTATCTTTTACTGAGTTTATCCTTTTCCATTCATGTTTACAAAAAATCGTCTTTAAAGGATTTTTTAATTTAAACTTCTCTCGCATAAAAACTATCAATCCTCTTTATCGGACAGAAGTAAACGACAGAATCCTTTTTATACAAAATAAGATATTTGCCTTTGATCTCTGCTCTGTCCGCACAAATAGTCATTCCTGTATTTTCTCCCGTGTCGTCCAATAGCTTTTTAAACCAAATCACATATTTTGTTTCAACTGGTTTTATTATCATTTCCCCGACCATTTAGCATTTCCTCACCAAGCATTACACGAATTAGATCGTTCATATCATCTATTTCTTTTGCCCCAATCTTTGTTCTTGAAATACATAACTTATGAAACCCATGTTCTTCCCATCTTGCATAACCCGTAAATATGTAGTAATCAAATGGGAGTCTTTGGAATAATCCTGAATAACTTAAAGTTTCTGATACACATATCAAACGAGCGTTTTTTGTTTTTATTGACATAGCACGTTTATTAATATCAAAAATTATCCCTTTCTCAAATAAATCATTTGCCAAGTCATTCAGAAATTGATTACATTCTTTGAATGTGTCTGCTGCAAAAAGAATATTTTTTATTCTGCCTTTATCCATGTTATCAACCCCATTTACATCACCTGCGTTTTTCTTTTAATGACTTCTCCGCTTCCTCCACTGTGTCAAACCAATTTATTACATCTGTACAAAACTTTGTATTTCTTCCGAGATAAGATTCTGTAACAACCATTGTTTTCCATCCAGACACATAATCTTCCAGAAACACATTTACAACTTTATGTTCTATTACTTTTCCATACATAATTGACGCTTCATATAAAACATCTCCAACTTGGATTTTAAATTTCTCTTTCCTCATAATTTTCCTCCTATACAATCCATCTATTCAACTGCTTTGCCACCGTCCAGATTTATTTCTATCAATTTTCCGATCGTGACGGCTGAGATACATTTCATCATAACTCCTCTAACTCTATTTTCAGTTCTGCAATTTTATCTGATATATAGTTTTGAATTAATACTACAAGTTCTGGATAATCTTTTAAATATAACTCTTCTTTCTCTGCCACTAACCATACTGTGCTATTCGAAATAAACATTCGTCCAAAATAGTCAAGTTTATCCAATTTAAATCTGATCTCATTTGCCTTTTCCAACTGTTCAATCGTCATACTATTTCACCCTTTATCACTCTTCCAATTTACCACCATTATTTTCGCCTTTTTCGTATTTATCACAATATTTGCCATCCTTTGTACAGAATACACATTCATTCGCTTGGCAATACCAGCACTCTCCAAATCCAGTTGGAACAACGATTAAGTCCGAGTAATTCTTACATGTTTCACATTTTTTCAAAGTCTATCAACTCCTGCTCTGCCGCCAGTTCCCGCTTATCGTTCTTGTGCGTCCGATTTCCTAGACACCAATCACATGTTCCATGATTTCGGCAGCCTTTAGCTATAGATTTTGCTCCAGTATACGGTTTGCGATGTTCTTTGCCTGACTTGATAGATTTGTTAAGGCTCATGGTTGCTCTCCAATTTTAAATAATCTATCAAGCCACTTTGAAGCTATTTCATTCGCCCGATCTGCTGTCATATTTGGTACAGAATCATAAATCATCATTGCAAGATTAGATTCCCAAACATCATATATTTCGCCTTTTATATCTCTTGTTTTTCTCATTTCTTTTTGCATAATTTTAAAAGCAAGTGCAAATGGGTTTTTCAAATCTTCTGTTTTAAAGACAACTTTTGTCTCTCTTGGCTCTATTGGATCACAATCTTCGCAATGTCGAACTAAGATAAAATGTTCCGGAGAATGACACTCACATTCAAATGGGTATCTAAAATAAGTTCTCTCAAGTGGTACATTATCTTTTCCACAGCATTCACATCTTCCAACTTCAATTTCCCCACACATTATTTTCCTCCATTTCCGGGAACGCATATTCACTCATGGCATTGTCTGCAAATCGTATCTGTGCTGGCTCTACCTCATGGATTGTGCCGTCCTCGTATTCAACAAGGGCAAACGTGGCCGAAATCTGTCCCGCATGATAACCGCCATAACACAGTGGCTCTTCAACAAGTTCAGACCGGAAATTCCAACAGTGAAATAACGCTTTTATATTCTTTTCTGGTTCAATCACCTTATCATACACATTCAGCTCATCGCCTCTCTTACGATAATTCTGCCGTTTTTCTGGAATATGTACGATACACGGTCTGAATTCTCTTTCGATTATGATTTTTCCGTCTAATGCTGACATATTTTCACCTCAATCATAAGTGTCTAAATGGCGTTGCAATAATATCAAGTATCTGCAATATCAGCAGAGGTACAAAAGCTACAATCACTCTCAGGACATATAAAACATCTCTCTTGTTTGGTGTCTCTGGATGCTTTGTTATGCAATGCACAATCCATCGAACCTCTCTCCACCACTCAATCAGCACCTGATTATACCAATGTCCTTTTAGAACGAATTCTTTTCCGCATTTATCGCAATGGAATGATAATTTTGAAATTTCTAGAATCATATCTACCTCAAATCTGAATCGCCTGATAGCGGTCACTGTTCAGGACGGAATACATCATTTCAACCGGTGTCTTATCCACGCAACCGATCAGGTTTTTAAATGTGCTTACGGACTGTCCAGAAACAAGCTGCACACCCTTTCGGTTCTTATCTGCCAGAAATACATCATGCCTGCTATTAACATTCCAGAAAACTACATTCGGGATTTTATACCCATGTTCCTTATATACTCTGGAAACATAATCGTAGAAATTCTCTCTATGTTTCTGGTTTGTGCAGCAATCAATCTCCATATCTGAAATGATAATGAGAGATTTCGGCATTTCTTCCTGTGAACAATGATTTTCAATCGCCACATCCAGAATCTTCATCAGGGCAGCTTCAAGGTCTGTATTCATCTGCCAACTTGCTCTTGAAATGAAGTTGATTTTTTGAGTTATGGTATTTCCTTTTATCTCCACGAACTTCGGGCGACCAGAGAATGTCATAAACAGATTATGGTATGCACCTTTGTTTCGCTCTGCGAAGTACATTGCCAGTCCAATAGAGGTTGCCATCGGTCTGCCATACATGGAGCCTGACACATCCGCCATAACCACTGCGTTTACATCTCCATCAACGTAGTTTGGCAGATTATCCCATTGAGCCTCCAGAACCTTGCTATTCTCACTGTGATACAAAATTTTCTCAACAATGTCATACGGATAAAGAGTGGCTGCATTGATTTTCTGTTCGCCAGAGGAAACTTTGTTTATATATTCTTCAAAACGTTCCTGATCGTGACGAGCAAATGCCTTTCGGTAATTCATCATTGCCCTGGATGGAACCGCCGGATAATTAATGGTATCCCACTGGCGGGCCGACATGCGCTGCTCCACAACATCAATATGCTTTCTCAGGCGATTACAAAGACGTTTATAGTCATATACGGACATTCCTAACTTCTTTGCCGTATAAATTCCCAGTTTCCGAGTGTTCGGGCTAGAAGCATCAGCCTTTTTGAGCCATTTAGCGAGAAGGGAAGACGACTCTTCATTCTTCATCAATACTTTATCTTTTAAAAGTTGATACTTTACATCATCCCACATATTATCCTCTAATTTCGTTCCGACGAGAGAATAAACGTCGTCCCAGCGTCCGTATTCTGGTATTTTATCTATGTTCTTTCTTAATTCTTCTGTATGCTTATTTGCTATGTATGTCAAAAGAACACGGAACACACGGCGCTCGCCTAAACCTCCATGAATGTCTCTGGCATAGAACAGGCAACGCATAGCGCCTAACGAGTCTTCCTGAAATGCCAGCTCAAATTTCTTGACAATCTCATCCTCTGATCTGGTACGCATGGCACCGATAGTCGCAAACATATCCAGCAAAGCAGAATCCGTAGTATTCTTTGCGTCTGCTCCGTTCTCGGTCTTTGTCCACTTGCTTTCTTCTCTCATTACATCTGAAAAATTCATAAAAATCTCCTTTCATTACGCCAATTTCCCTTGACCACTAGGGCATATCCTCCACGGATACGATTGGAGTTGAACCAATATGCTTTTTTAAGCGAATAAATTGCTGTTTGGCGTTACATAGGTTTTTAGTTGTTTTTACAGTACGCATATTTCACGGAATCGAACCGTATTTTCTTTGTTTTGCATACAAATCATTTGCCATTAAGTCATTGCTGTTGCTGCGTACCTCTGTTTTTTACAGTTCTCAAAATATAAATAGATTGCCCTACCAGCTGGGCGACATTCCATTTCAGGAATGATTGGACTTGAACCAATGACACATCTTCATTCTGCTGTATGAGAACCAAAACGGGAACAGAAGGACTTGAACCTTCGACAACATGATTAACAGTCATGTGCTCTCCTGGCTGAGCTATATTCCCAAACATTTCCTGTTTTTTCGCTTTTATAATCCCAAATTATACGCTTAATAGATTGCAGTTCAGGAAACATAATACATTACGCCATAGGTTTTATGATTAGGGGTCATATCCAAAATTGCGGTTGACGTAACTCGTTTTTTGTTTTTGGAATTTTTTCGGATTGCCCGATTTTATCTTTTGTGGAATTATTCACCCGAATGGGCTTTATCTTTTGTAAGTGAATTAGAATTTATCTGATGTGTTTGCCGGTAGGCGAAAATTGTGGTAAAATTTTATGACACTATTTCGATAGGACAGCCGAATCGCTGTTCAATTTCTTCCAGAGTAACTTTTCTTGGTTTAGGAAGCCGTGTTTCAGTCTTAATGTTACCTCCATCAACTGTTTTCGCAAAAGCGGAACCGGAATACTCATTGTCATTTTCATCTGCATAAATTCTAAGTATACTATACCCATGCGCTCGACAGAATCTAGTTGAACGATCTAAAATCTCTTTGAGTTCCCTATCTTCATCACCGAATGCGTCTGCATAGTCAATAACTGCTTCATTTGCCGATATATTCTCTGGAAATGATACCGCCTTATATGGAAAGCCTGTGAATTTAAAAATTCGGTTTCCAATTAAAGCGGCAATGCCTTTCGGAAGATGATAGCCTTGCGCTACTGCAATTCTCAATAGCCTATTACTCTGTTCATCGGACTCAGTTCTGAAATATTTATTTGATAAATCAATCATTATTCGCTTCCTCCCGTTCTTTAATAATTTTGTCAAGTGTCGGTCTTGATACACCAATATTTACTGCAAATTGAAACTTTGTAATTTCTCCATTTCTGTATCTTACAAGATTTTCAGTAAATAATTGCTCGTCAATCCTTTTCGATTTTCCCCCTTTGTATTTCCCCTGTGTTTTCGCAATGGCGATACCCTCACGCTGTCTACGTTTTATGTTGTCACGCTCTTTTGCAGAAACATAAGATAATATCTGGAGTACCAAATCTGCTATAAAGGTTCCGTCCAAATCTCTTGAAATTGTTGTATTAAGGAGCGGCATATCTTGAACAATTACATCTGCCTTGATCTCTTTTGTGATAATCCTCCATTGTTCAAGAATTTCCTCGTAGTTTCTTCCAAGCCTGTCTATTGAATGAAGTACAAGGACATCTCCATGTTTTAGGCTAGAAATCATTTTCTTGTACTCTGGACGGTTGAAGTCTTTTCCTGACTGCTTATCTATATATATTTTCTCCACGCCTTCTTCCTGCATAGCTTTAATCTGCCTTGCCACATTCTGGTCTGCTGCTGATACTCTGACATAGCCAATCTTCATAAAAACATCTCCTTTAAGTTTATTTCAACTACTTTCAATTATATCATTTTTGAAAATAAAATCAAGTATTTATTGAAATAAATTGAAAGATATAATATACTTTTTTCAAAAGGAGGTGTATCTTATGACTACAAACAGAGGTCTTAAAAACAGAACCGCTATATCTACTGCCATTGACAAGGAATTGTATCAAAAACTAAAGGATTATTCTGATAAAACTGGAATACCATTAAGCAAATTATTTGATAAAGCTATTGCAATGTATCTTGAGTCTGTTGATAAATAACAGGCTCTTTTTTATTTTTCGGGAAAAATGGAATCCAGTATTCTTAAAACGGTCTTTTTTCTTTTTGGGGCGGATTTAGAGGTCATTTGGGCGGTGCGGCTGATCTGTTTTAGACCCCGTCCCATCTGTCAAGCTGTCAATGCTCCCCTCTGCCGTATTCTTTAGCACTATTTTTATTGTCATATTGCACAAAAATAAATCAATATCTAACTGTAAAATCAAAGTGTACCCTGTTTTTACATTGTAACAATCAATATATAGCATTATAAATCTGATTTAAACTATATATTGTGTTACATTTATAAATCTTCCGGTAGTTCTGGCTTTTCAACTTGTCCTATCTTATGCCGTGCCGCTATGTCTGCTGCGATCTGCTCCGGCTGCTGGCCATTTACGATCTCTACACGTTGCGGTGTCTCTGTATAACCGTAATTAGCTTTTAGGGCAAATATGCACCCCACAGAGTTCCGTTCCGTGGCTCCGTCGACCAAACTAGACTCACATTCTGCCAGCCATTTTTTGACCGTTTGAGAGTGTGCAGAGCTTGCCCCGTCCTCTCCGGCCCTGAATTCCCCGCGCCTCCAAGTATCAATAGTCCTATTATCAATGCCTATCAAAAGACTAAAATTTAATATAGTCGGACGTTTATTATACTTATAACAAAGCTCTGTATATACCTCCCAGATATTATTTAATAACTCTATATCTCCCGTATCTAAGTTAGTATTAGCATTATACTTTACTTTATCTTTTTTACCAGGCTTAAATAAATGCTTATAGATATACTTAATCATGCCAGTAAATAAACTAGGATTATTATTTATGCTATCCTCCTTTTCTGGTAACTGACTTATATATTCGTCAGCATAATACTTTATATCATGCTCATATACTTCTATTCCGTTTTCCGCCTTTATTGCATTACTCATAACCTCACCTACTTTATCACGTTAATTTGATATATTTAAAATTAAATAAAAAAAGAGCTTTGACAAGCTGCCCGTGTCCGATCTTTTCAGGACTCCAAAGGCGCTCTACTAGCTCTTTATGCGACCTCACATTATTTAGATACTTTATTTTTTACCACATTTTCTTTTTTATGTCAATACCTAAGTTACAATATCTTGTAATACTGTATCATATAAATCAATATATAGTATATAATATATATACACGCGCGCACGCGTTATTATATATATAATAAATATCTCAGGGGCTTAGAATCTATAGAAGTAGTATATATTATATAAAAAGTCAATAGTAATAATATATAAATATAGGGGGGTAAAAATCGTTATTTTATACAATAAAAAGGCAGACTTCTCCTGTCTGCCTTGCTTATTACTTTAAATTTTCAGTGTGCTACTACTCCTATGAGTTCCTCGCCCCGTCGATAGATGTAGGATATCATATCAGGCGTTATTGTGTCAAGCCTGAATCATATACCAACAAAAACAACTATTTGTCTGATAATTTTAGCGCTAAAATTAACTTGTAAATAAATACATCAAAAATAGAAGACAACCATGCCCCCTATTTATAGCTCCATGTCACTTAAAAAATCATCATCAATATCATGACAGTCCATATCTTTAATATCCTGCAACGAATACCCTAAATGAATTAGTGCAATATTAAATTCTTTTGAGTCAAGTTTTGGCATATCAAAAAAAGATAAATTTTCAGCCGCTTTATCCAGTGCCATTTTTTCGGCCGCCTCGCAAATCGTTTTTGCTTTAGTTTTAAGTGGCATAGGTATAGACTCTCTCCGCATATTCGGCGCCCTTTTTGATGCAGGCATATTTTGTGATGCCGTCTTTTACGTATGTTAAAACATCCGTATCGAGAATTGGCAAATCAGTCCATGCTATACCATTTTCTTTCAGCTCTTGTCTAAAATTATTATTTTTAAATGTATCTATTATCTGATACACTACATTAACACCGTAATGTGTATATTTTTCGATCATTTTATGTGTACACATTCATTTTTTCTGAGTTCAGGACTCCATAATTACAATAAAGATCTATCGTTGTACCTTTTCTGTAATTCTCAATCGTTTCTATCGTTTTCATTGTTTTTCCCCTTTTCATAATTTCATGTGGGGAGCGGTGGCAAGCCCGCCCTCCCTGATTACCTTATTTCTGGTCTTTTGCTGTCGCTATTTTATCTAAGAGTTCTACAATTTCTTCAGTGCTGTACTGTTTCTTTTCCCCTTGTGTAAAAATCAATCTCAATTCGTACAGCGTGGACATTTTAACTGTCTGCATTTCTTTTTCTGTCATTTCCCTTACTTCCTCCATTCTGGTTTACTCCTTTCTTTCTGCTAAGGTCTTGCCCTTCCTTAAACTGTCTTTATTATATCATATTAGTGTTTAATTGTCAATAGTTATCTAAAAAATTAGTGTTTATTTTTTCATCTTTTCTAATCTGTCTAATTCCGTTAAAATTAGCGTTTTTGCAAAATCGGACCGCTTAAACCCTAAAGCATCTATTCTGTCATTTGTACCTTCTGGCAAAATTATATTTATTCTGTCTCTTTTTGCCATAGTTGCCTTGACTCTTGCCCGGTTTAATTCTGGATCAATTTTCTTCTTATCTGCCATTATTCAACCTCTTTCCCGTATTCATATATTGTGTCACTTGCTAGATCAATATATTCATTCCAAAAAACGCACGTTCGACTTTCGTCAAGCTGTGCTTGTTCAAAAAGTCCTTGTATTGTTTCCAAATCCTTATACTGTTCTATGCTGTCTATATCTTCTTTTACATTATACAAGCATTCTTTCCCATCATCAAAAATAACATATAAAATATAATTTTCATGTGGTTTTACGCTCTTTATTCTTGGTATCATTTCGCCACCTCCCACGGGAAAAAGCCGCTTATAACGGCGGCAGTTTCCTTAATTTTTGAGTTTCCCACATTTTTAAAAGTTCTTCTTGATTCTTATAAAGCCATTCCTTTATAAGCTCCTGCGCTTTCTTTGGTAAGTCTCCCTCTGTCATTTCCATGCTCTGCAAGTCAAAAATTCCGACATACTCGCCATATAAAGCATGTATATGACTTGGTTCATGTTCTTTTGGCTTGAAGAACATCTTTATTACTATTCCGTAAAATCTGCTTATTTCTGGCATTTCGTTCACTCCCTTTCTGTTTGTGCCTATATTATAATATATTAGTGTTTAATAGTCAAGCATTAGCGTTTAATAAAAGCGCACAATTTTCAGCCTAATATTAGTGTTTAATTTGTTAGTTATTACATATTGAATTAGCGCTTAATTATGCTATAATATAATCATCAAAGGAACACAAAAACAATCATTAAAAGCCAAACAATAGGAGGTAGAAAGATGTTAAAATCTGTATATGTTGGGAAAATGGTAAACGGAACAATTCAAATCTGTAAAGTACTTGATAGCGATATTGCTACCGGTTCATCAACTGTTTTTAACCGCGCAACGAAAAAAGTGGAAACTTTAAAATACAATGAAAAACATACACTTAATCAAAATATTAGAAAACTTGCTGAAGATACACCAGAATTTGACTGCGGACATTAAGCCGGACACGTCCGGCCCTCTAATGCAGCCGAAGCTAGTCGCAAGCCTGGAAAAATGCAGAGCGGAGGAACAAACAAAAAAGCCGCTGAACGGCCTGAGTAGCTAAACCAGCGGCACCAATCAAAAAGAAAGGAAAACCCATTATAACAGGGTGAAAAGGTAAAAATCAATGTTAAAGTTACAATTTGCACCAGATCAAAAGCTTCAGAAAGCTTTAAAAAAGCGGGAAAAGTCAATGAAGAAAATTGAAAAGAGCTTTCGAGAACTGGACAAGATCACAGCGAAACTTTTATTAAAATGAAAGTCTTAGAACTCTTTTCCTATTTCCCAGCCAACAAATAAAAAGTCACGCCTCCTGGATGGCTTGTGTGGTCTTCTTTTTCGCACGGTTGCGGAATTGTGTATAGACGACGCGATGGGAAAATGATTATTGTGACAGGTGTGCAAGGGGATTTTATTTGTGACTAGCCACATAACCGCCAACCATTACCTTGAAATTATTGGAAAATAAGCACGCTGGAGCCATTGCGGGCGGTTCGATTCCGTCCGGTGCCTTTTGTATATCCTAGCTCCCAGGGAAAAGGGAAGAAAGTGAAAATATGAGTCGCGAAAAAATTGAAAATACAATTTTTGCTTTAAAAATGGCATTGTGGCATATTTCAGACAGCAGGACTGCTGAAAACCTGGCCGGTGATCTATCGTGGTATATATGGACGGGCCGCGCATCATGTGATTATATCCGCGCTTTTTGTTGTCTATCAAAATACCGCATTAATACACTCGCACGAAAAATATTAGATTGTGGTTGTACGGATGATGTTATAGCTGCGTCTAAAAAATATTTAAAAATTTCATAGTAACCGACTTTCCTGGCATTGCGCCAGGATTGTTCATGTGATAAAATTAAAAAATGGAGGTTTCCAGAATGGAAATAAAAAAGAATGGTAATAACATAAATATTTATGATGAGGAAAAGCTAACCTTACATATAGACAGACGCGACGATATATTCACAGCCATAAATGACAGCGTAAAAATATCGGCAAAAATTGAAAAAACAAGCGATACAACAACAAAATTTTCTGATGTATCGCTAAAAAGAATGAATTTATCCGGTAAAATGTTAAAAAATACATCTCAAAAATGGACGCGACATTATACAGCATGGCTTGAAAGTGTGTGTCGTGAATATGGTTTACTTTAGGCAGGTTTTCCCCTGCCTTTTTCCTGTGCTCTGGTGCTTTTTAGCTGGTTCAATTCCGGCCGGCACGGTTCTACAAGCGTGTATTCCCTATTTTGAGATGTTTAAAACGCAATCACCGGAAAGCAACGTTACATTTCAAAAACGCTATATAAGGCAAATTAAAACGACATGGACCATAAAAATGTACATTGACAACCATATATTACAATGCTATGCTATAAGTGTTTAAAGGGCTTTTAGCCGTTTTTTGATCGCATAGGTAGGTTATAATGTCCAAACGAGTTACAAACGATTTTAGAGCCGTTTAACGTGTTCAGCATAAGTTTTGGAGTACGTAAAGAATGCGCTGTTCTGTTTATCGTTTCAGTTTAGAACAAGAATCGGCCTGATATATAAAAAATATCGAAATTAAAAAACGGGCAAAAAACCTACAGGAGAAAAAGCACCTTATAGATCAAATTTTGTACAATAGCGCCTATATGTATACACAGTGTATAAACTTGAGCTGTCAATTTGCACAAAAATCGAAAAATTTATTTTGTCAATATTCTATCCTTAATCATTTGCTCTAACTGACGACGTGTTTTTTCGGATCTTTCTTCTTGCTCTTTCCTTCTTCGTTTATATCGCTCATTATTCTCACTACTTGTCCCCATATTTATCCTTTCCGAATCTTTCATTCATTCTTTGATTTCTTGCTTTAAGATTTATAACTTTTGTTAAATCCCTCAATTCATCTGGCAGCCTCCCCACAACTATAATTCTTGTTGGTTCTAATTTGCTACACATCTGATAAAAACCGTCACAAAATTCTTCTCTAGCTCTTTTAGACCTTATTCTTCCGTTTGTACTGCAACATACTGTACTATATTTAGGAATCCCATCTAAAAGCCATTTTCGCCCCTCATACGGGACAATATTTACATTTGGGATAACTTTAATGCCCTGTAAAGTTAAATACCAATCTAAGGCCATGCTTCGGTACTTATTCCACATCTGCATAACAAGCGGCATCTGTGTATCAATGGAAAAATCAAGACCACAAATTGATTCAAAACATTTAAGATGTTCTATATATCTATCTGGTGCTGAGTACAAACGTTCAAATTTTTCATCGTCCACAAAGAAATTCACATTCAATCGTTTATGTCCCTTCAATTTTCTCGATAAGCTTTCGGAAAAATCTACGGTGTTAGATGGTACGGTTTGTACCATCGGAAGTATTGGATACCCCATTTTCGTCAATTCTGCTCCATAGATCAAAAATTCTTTCATCACATCATTTACTGTTGAATATCTCGTATATCGTTCAGCCATAGAAAATCCTCCCATAATGCAAAAAATCACCGCAAAATTCCTTTGCGATGTCATATATTCAGGATTTCCTCCTCTTATCTTTAACTTAAATCGAACATATGTCTGATTACCTTTTTGATTACCTTTTGATTACCTCATACAAAAAACCCTTGTTTTATAGGTATTTCCAGATATGGACGCGGGTTCGATTCCCGCCAGGTCCATGCATAAAAACGCGTTTTTTCTTGTAAAATCAAGGATTTCGCGTTTTTTTGATTATCAAACATTTTGATTACCCGTGATTACCTTTTTATTGCCTAAGTCAAATAATCTCGGATAATATCTCTCTTTTATAATCCATTTCAGAAATATCATAACTATAATTTAAAGCATTAACTTCTTCTGTGTGTCCAAGCATTGATGCTGCAACAATGCTTGACACACCAGCACATCTTAATTTTGAATTTAATGTTCGCCTTAGTGATTGGATGCTTTTTTCTGGAATTCCGGCCTGTATACACCTATAACGTATACAATGAGCGATAGAAGAAGAATGGAGTTTTCCGTTTTCATTCTGGAATATGTATTCGCCAAGAAATCCATACTGCATTTCTATTTTTTTCACTTTATAAAGTAAGCTTGAAATTTTTTGAGTAATAGGGAATTGACGTTCTTTTCTGGTTTTTGTAGAATCAACGATGTATTCCTTAGTTATTCTATCGTGCTTTTCGGAGCAACATATTACAATAACCCCCAGATCTTCGCGAATATTTTCCCACCTTAATGCAGTTATTTCCCCAATTCTCATTCCGGTATATATAGCTAATTCTACCGCATAATTCGGTATATAATGAGGTTTTTGGGTTTGGCTAATATATAATTGTTTCAATAAAAGATTCAAATCGTTAGTATTAATGGTTCTTTCTTCAGGGTTTTTTTTATCCCGATTAAAAAACTTCGAAAAGTTTCTTGTTTCGACGTATTCGCAAGGGTTTTCTGATATTATTCTTTTTATTCTCGCGTGTTTAAAAACTCCGTTTATATATCCCATAAGCGATTTTCCCGCTTTTTCTTTGAGGTTCAGCTTTTTGATTTGCTGAATAACAAAAGCGGTAATATCTTCTTCATTGATTTTTCTTATATCAAGTTTTTCAAATTTCGAATTTTCAAAATATCGCTTATAATCCGAATCATACTTTGTCAACGTATTATTTGAAACTCCATAAGAAACCTGCTTTTCTTTCCATTTTTGAAAATATGAATGAAAGCTATAATCTTCAGTCTTTGCTTTTTCTATATTCTCGTAATAACTCACAATAATATTTTGCACTGCTTTTTTCGTCGAAAGCTTTTTTAAAATTCTTTTCCCATTTTCATCGAGAATATATGTTCTCCATTTTCCGTCTTTTCCTTCCCAAATTTTATACGGGTGTTTTTCTAATATTTCCTTTCTTTTGTTCATGTTTACTTGTTCCTGAATATATGACATACTTATCATATCATGTTCAAGAGCATACTGCAATAAATCACGATCTTCCATATTTTAAAAAGGAGCCGGGACGTCCCTTCGCTGGCCAGCGGCTCCGACTCCTTTCTAATTTTACAAAATATCAAAGATATTTAATTGCCCATTAATTTCTTCCGGTACCGGTTCTTCAAAAAATTTACAAGCCACATAATTTGATTTCCAACATACATCTGATTCAAACAGATCACATCTTAGTTTTTTTCCATTTTGATGGAAGTGTTTGCATTCTTCACAATTATGTCTCCATGATGAGCCTCCTGATCTTTTATACATTTCACTAATTTTCCTCATATCAGTATTCTCCAAAACCAAATTCTTTGTTAATATCCATTGAATCAAATTCTAACTCAATTCCCATTTGCTTTTGCAATTCTTGATATGTTTTTTCAATGCCATTTCTGGATACATACTCTGTTGCCGCATTATAATTTTCGAGTAACCTTTGATTGGCCTTTGTATATCCCCAAGTCATTTTAATGGCAACCAGAGTAATCAAAATGTTCGCCACTGCAATATAGTCTTCTGCTTTCTCTAGTTTTTCTCGTGCCTCTTTTTGATAAATATCTTCAAATTCTTTTTCTCTAGCTTCACACCAAAATTTAAGAGAATCTACTCTGCATTTTGTCAAATCTGATATTTGATTTAGAGTAAAATTTGCGACATTCATTGGATATCCCGATGATTTTACTTTTCTCCTCAGCTTATTACTCATTTTTCTTTCTCCATTCATTTTATATATTTCCAATATTTCCGTTGTATAGAGAATTCCCCTGCTTTCTTTTCTTCAAAGCCTTTTCTGCATCTGCCAAGCTAAAATATAAATTGGGGTAGCTTAAATCTGTCCAATCTCCACCATACATCACAGCTTTTGCTGATACATCCTCTACTGTATAGCTGTTTATGTAAAAATGGTGATACGGTACAGACTCTTCAATGATTTCGTATACAGTACTTCCGACAGCAACGGGAAGAACTATCAAGCGTCCTTGTTTTTCCAGTTCCTCATACCTGTTATTCCGCAGTTCAGTTTTTCTAAGACTTTCTTTTGCCGCTTTTCCATCTCTTTGATTGTACGGTCAAGCTTATACTCCATCATCAGCTCCACATCATCCCCAATCTCTAACAAATATTCCACCTGCGGGGCCACATTCTTTACGTCTGCGATCTCTTCAATCGCAGGGCACTTGTCCCCTGTCAATACATACTTGCTCAATGCCTGGACCAGCTCACCGCACTCCTCTGCCAGCTTCCAAAGCTGCTTTTCCTGGTAGTGATCTGCGATCTGGCGAAGCTTCTGCTGCCGTTCATCAATCATGTTTTCAATCTCTATCATTCTTATCACCCTTTCTTTGGATATAGCCGTAAAACATCGTATAATCTCGATACAGCCTTTTGATTGCTTTCCTCAACCAATTTTACATATTCATCCAGATTAACCGTAGAATCGTCCATAATCGCTTTTTGTCGCTCTTCTAGATATCTTTCCGCCAAAGTTGTCATACTACCATAATACCCGATTGTACGCTCTACCTCTCTTCCGCTCTTCCTTGATGTGCCTCTCTCTTTCAAAATATAATTTAACCGATCTGTTTCAACAAAATATTTCTCGTCAAGATTAATTTTCATATATTTCTCCTTCTGGTACTCTCCAATCCCTAGTATGATATATATTTTTAATTCTAGTTACAAAATTTCAGAAAGCAATTTTTTATTCCGCTCCCTTGCCTGCGTCTGTCGCACGCTCTCCTCTGGAAATGGTATCTGATAAGTCATATCCTGTACTCGACTTTTTATCCGATCATCATAATCAAGGTGCTCAACAGCTACATTACTTGTGAAAAAAGTCAACTTTTTGTTTATGTATCGCTCGTTAATAATGTGATAAAATTTATCATTTACCCAGCCTGTGAGATTTTCACTTCCAAAATCATCAATAAACAAGATATCTGTCGTCGCCAAATCTTCCAAAAGCTCATTTTCTTTTTGTTTACTGTCTTTGTCATAAGTTTTTTTGATTGCATTCAGAATGCGAGAACTTGTAGCAAATTTAACCACATAACCATCATCCAAAAACTTATTTGCAAGACTAGCAGCCATTCTTGTTTTTCCGCTTCCCTTTGTCTCCGAATACAGATACAGGCCTAATCCAGATTTTTTATATTCACTAAAATAATCGAGATATGTTTTTATTTTCTTACAGGCTGCTGTAGCAATCCTCTTTTCAGACGGATTTTGATATGCACTTAGTGTAAAGTTATTAAGTCGAGTTTCTTTATAAACCGGCGGAATATCAGCGAATGATATTCTTTGTTTCAAAAGTATGTTTTCTCGGCATTTACAAGACACCGCTTCTTTTTGCCCAAACTCATTAATGCTTATTATCCAACCGATTCCGCCACATACAGGACACTCACTCAAATCCGTCGAAATCTCCGTTGTAAGATTCTGCGGCTTGTCTAAGTTCCTCAGAGAATGTAAGCTTTCCAATTTTTCTCTCAGGTTCATCCTTCATTCCTCCTAGATAATCAACAAACGGAGTGTTAGGGCCTAAAAATGTAGCACCAAGTTTGATATAACGCTCCTCTGTGTGATTCTTTTTGCACTCATCAGCATATCTTTTAACTGCTGTCTCCAATTCGTCTTCCGAAAATCCATCCGCCAAACGTGCCATATAACACTTATAGGCCTTGGCCTTTTCTTTTTTTCTTGGGTATGCATTCCATACACGTTCAAAACCACACATATATGTTTTTTTATCATTTTCATTTACATTAACATTTTCATTTACATTTTCATTAGGTTTTTTTTGGAGTTTTATTTCTCCAATTACTTCTTGTGTTTCAAAATAACCTTCGGTTTTAGTTTGGTTATTTATCTCTTCCATATTTTTATAACCATCGGTTTCTATATTGTATCTATTTTTTGAAACCAATGGTTTTTGATTTTCATAACCGATGGTTTTTGATTTTTTGGGCCTACCACCCTTTTTCCCATTTGAATACCGTAAATTATTTGCATCAATTTGTACCTTTATCATGGAGAAAATTCCTAGTTCTATCCCTTTCAATTCAGGTTCGCGTCCATTGAATACATATTCGAAAACAGCATTATAAAGAGAGTATCCACTTTTTTTCGGCAGTTCTTTGATGCAATCATAAAATGTTTTATAAAAAATAAAGCTATCTCTCATCTTTATTCCTCAATTTTTTTGCAACGTTTCTTCTTTTTTGATTTAAAATATCCTAACTCTTTGCACTTTCTCGGGTCACAGAGCCTACATTTCCCCGTATTTTCGCTATAATTGCAAAATCTATAAAGCATGTTATTTTTCTCTCCCATCCCTGAAAAATGTGCACATTTGGTACATAGTTTTCTTTTTATACTATTTACTTCAGGTTCTGTTAGTTCTTCCCAAATTTTGAAAATCATTTTTTCTCCTTATAAAGTCACTAAAAAAGGTTCCATCATTATCCATTTATTACTGTTTTGCATAGTGATCTAACATGATTAAATATTGGAATTTCGGGCAGAATCGCCTTTTATCTTTTGTAATTAGAATTGCCCCGTTTCCGGGTTTTATCTTTAGTAGAAATGTTAATTATTTCATCGCCAACTCTCTGTTAGCTGCCTCAAAAAATTTTAACTGTTGATACTCAGGAATTTTCACAAAATTGCTTCCAAAAATCAAAGCGTATAATCCAGATTCATTTACCACATACATCTCTCTGCTTTGACCTGAGTCGGTGAAATACCTTGTCAGCTTATCATCGTACTGCACATGTCGTTTTAATGCATCAGATGTATCCTTATAACCAAGTGCAGTAGCAACATCCTTTCCAACGAACCATGATTCTCCATCAATAATAATTGTTCTAACTTTGCCAAATTCCTCATTTTCAAAAATTTGTAAATCATTTCTCATACTTACTGAATCCTCCGTTTCGTTTTCTTAATCCTTCTTCATCCGCAATGGATAACCGTCCGGCAAGGCTCTTATCAAATTTTTCGTGACATTTAATGATATTTCTTGTATAGATACAAAAGTGTTTCGCTCACAAGTGTTTAGTTCTGCAAGTTGACTGTTTATAGAATCATTGATTTCGCCCCTAAATTTTGGCGTCAAAGGCGTATAAAACTCTTGACTCATTCCTCATAACTCCTTTCATCCAACAATCTGTTGAACTTCTCCAATGCCTTTTGAGACACCTTATTGTTCTGCTTGTCCTCCCGGAGCTGAACGGTCAGGTGTTTGTCGATAATATGAGACAGCTCTTTTGCCAAATTCTTTCGACCCTGCTTTAACCCATCCATATATCCTTTTGCTGGCTTGAAATCCGCAATCTTGACTTTCCCAACTCCCTGAGAACCGGCGGTCTTGTTCTTCAATGCCCATCCTTTTTCCGCATAAAGTTGAATGTAATACTGTTCCATTTCATCCAGCTTGCTTTTCGGGTAGTGCAAGAAATTCACTTTATATCCGTATGGGTTATCTTCTGAATACAAACCATGAGCTTTCAATGATCTATCTATGTGCTGTTCATATCCAGACAAGTGGCTTGCCAATCTCTCATCAAGGTGTCGCGCCTGTCCTATGTATATCTGCGGTTCATTCCGTGTCAGAAAGTATATGCCACTCTTGCTGTCAATGTCTGGATTTAATTTCTTTAATCGCTGAATATTCTGCCGCTGAATGGATTTCACCCTTGCTATGTTCTTTCTGGCTTGGCTCAATAATTATCGCTTCCTTTCCTCATACATTTCACAGCAGTAGGAATACTCTGTTTCCAGGGCATATTCCTCTGCCTCCGCATTATTGCAAATCCAGTCACTCTCACCCGGAATTTCACCGGGAACATGGTATTCGCAGGTTCCGCAACATTCATTCATTTTTCACCATTCCTTTCTATTTCGTCCAAACAGGCGTTCCAACCGCTAACGTAATCAAAGTCTTCGTAAGCGTTCCTACTGTCTGATTCTAGTTTATCTGGAATCGGACGTATCTTGCACCAAACAGGCTTTTTATGTAATATATCCTCTAAATATACTTGCTCAACTTCTTCCGGCATAATTTTGCATTTATACAGACGTTCATATTTGAATTTTCCGAGACTCATATCTTCTGCGTGATAATACATAGGACAATCTACGCATGACTTTGGAATTTCGTCTAATACAATAATTCCTTTTGCCATCAAACCACCTCTTTTCAGAATATTTTCTTACATCTTCTAACGAAGCAAACGACCACATATAACCACCACATGTTTTACGCTTGTTTCTACAACACATAGAAATTCCTTGATATAATAATCCCAATGATTCCGAGGCTTCTTTTATACTTTCCTATATTTTAATTGCATTCTCACACATATCATACTGTATAATCTTTGAATTTCTTTTCAAAGCTCCTTTTCCATATTTGCAATTATATTGATATGTACACCATTCCAAATTATCAGCACTGTTATTTTCTTTGTTTTCATCAATATGATTTACACACCTGAAATTAAATGGATTTGGTATAAATGCTTCGGCAACCAATCTATGTATTAGCACATTTTTGTTTATACCGTATTTTAATTGAATGTGTCTATATTTTCCGCTTTTAGATGGTTTCAATATATTTTTTGTTATTTTATTTCGTATTCTACCTAAACTACTTATTTCATAAAATTCTTCCGCTCCAATAACATCTTTCCAGATTTCCAATAGAACACCTCCATTTTAATTAAATGGAAGCTCTTCCATATCTGTCGGAATTTGCATAAATCCCTCTGAATCAACCATAGCATTTTGTGTATAAGATTGTTGTACAGGATTCTGTGAAGGAGTGAAATTCCCTTCGCTTTTGCTTTCGCAGAAATAATGCTCATTCACAATGCACTCATGCGTATACACCTTCTGCCCTTCTTTATTAGTATAGGAACCGGTCTGCCATGAACCAACAATCAGCATTTTCATTCCCTGGTGTAAATACAACTGTGCAAATTCCCCTGTCTTTCCAAAACATACGCAATTAATAAAATCTGCCGTTTGTTCGCCTTTTTTCTTAAACCTTCTATCCACCGCAAGGGTGTATCTGGCAACTGCCATTGGCTTTTCGCCTGTAGTATATCTAACCTCTGGATCACGAACCAATCTTCCCATCAAAATCACTTTATTCATCGTAATTTACTCCCTTCTTTTCTTCCCACATTCTTCTAAAACGCTCTCCGGCAGCTTTCCGTTGTTCCTCTGATACTTTCCGTGGTGGGCTTAACTTTATGTAACTAATCGGGATATGGAAATACGCGGAACCATCTTCATTCTCTGCTATTACCTTTACTTCATCTGGTCTGCTTTCCGCATACCTCATCAGTTTACTTTTCAACGCTGTTCCCGACTGAACCGTAACGCCTGCATAATCAGCTCCCTTGAGCCATTCAATACAAAATTCATTCATGCCTTTTTCTCCATTTCTTTCAATGCTTTCTCTGCTTCTTCTCTAGTAAAGAAGAACTTATATCCAATATCCTGTTCAACTATCGTTATGTGCCAAAATTTATAATTTTCTTCATCTCCGGCATACCACAATTCTATTTCTATCCTTTTTTTATAAATCCGTATGCAACGAGCCTTAAAAGGGTACACCTTTCCACGGCTAAAACAAAATAAAGTATCTCCAACCTTACACGGTAATCGCACCAGAAGTCCTCCCTCATCGGCGTTTTCGTATTCTGCCAGTTTTTCCACGCAAGCTGTAGCTTCAAATACTCCACGACAATATTTTCCTGTCAGTTTATCTTTTGACACTCCCTCTGCTCCATGAGGATATTTTTCTTTCGTTGTCAGTCTTTTATGTTCTGTCACTTGCTCCACCTCCTACATAAGTTGTTTTGTTATCTGCTCTTGTATCTCCAACATCTTCTGAATACCCACATACACAAGCCCATAATGTATATGAATATCCAAATTTGTATTGAAGATGCGGCGTCATATACCGCCCGCATTTCGGGCATCTCTTAAAATAGTCCATTATTATTTTTCTATCTCCTTACTCAATCTATATCTTTTCATAACAATAGACTTCATTGATCTATGTATCTTTTTTGAAAGTTCGCGGTCACTGATATTTTCATCAAACAGCATTTGAATTTCGTTTTCTGTCCACTTTCTTGGCAAATATAACGCTGTCTTGTTATAATATTTTTTATTATACCTAGAAACCGTTTTCCTCCATTTTTCCAAATCGGTATATCCAGATTTTCTATACGACATTAAAAATCCTCCCTAAAACAAACCTCATAACTCAATCCCGTCACCGCCAGAATCTTATCTATCGTTCCTTTACTTGGCTCTGTTTATCCATTCAGCAGCCGACACATGGTAGAACTTGGAATATCGCACCGTCTGGCAAATTCCCGCAGACTCAAATTATGGTCTGCCATATATTTTTCGATTGCTGGGTATTTCATTCTTTATTCCTCAATTTCATAACAATCTGGGTGATACTGTAATAGTAATTCAATCTTGTGTTCCCTTCCTCCAAGTTTGATATAATGGTAATATCTTCTTGCAAGACCATTATCATCTGTAATCATTTCCCCATGCTTCAATCCCCAATAAAATGTACATTCTTCATTGCTGAAAATGTCTTTTCCATTGTTATATCCATACGCACAATATTTATTGAAATAAGTGTTTGCTTCTCGTATCTCTGACTCTGTGGCTTTGTCTATGTAAAATTTCAAATAAGTAAATCTATCAATTTTCAAAAGTTTATCTAAAGACATTTTAGGAACATTTTTATTTACAAGTTCTTTCAATTTTTCTTTGGCCATTTCTGCATTATTAAAATCAAACATCAAACCTCATTTCCTCCAACTTCTTAATTTGCTGTTTCAAACTCGCGATTTTCTTCTGGCGCATTTCTTCAGCATCTTTAATAGCTGAACTTTTAGATACACTGTAATCAAGTATATTCATTAGCCTAAACATTCCTAATTTTGTACCGATGTATTTAGGGATTATGATGTATGTCCTATATGTCAACTTAAATGCAAGAGCCTCAATAATCCCATCTGTCAGAGCATATTTTGTAATCCAGACTTTCATTTTTATTTGTTCCTCCCTAAAACGGATATTTACTAAGTAATCAATTTGAACCTTTTTCTGTTTCTTTTTGCGCCATGATCGGACATGATAAAATTCTCACAGTCTAATTTCCGGCAAATCTTATGATTAGATTCTCCGGAATACACTCGACATTCATCACAAATAAAACAAGGTTCATCTGCGACTTCTTCCAGTTTTACCGTATTGTATAATTCCTCGACATTATGGGTGCAATACCGGCAAAGACAATTTGCACAAGGAATAAGTGGATTTTTAATCACAGGCAGTATCTGTTCAAACAATGTTTCTTTTTTCGGCTTATCCTTTTTCTGTTCTGAATCAAATAAACTTAACTGTTCGTACATAGATAGTTCCTACCACGGATATTTACTTAATTTCAGTCCCATTCCGGCTTTTGCAACCGCAATATTACACCACTTCCCGGCAACTTCCTGTATCTGCTTCTGCATTTCCACTGGGTCTGCGTTATCTCTGGACAAATGGCATAGAATCACGTTTCGCAAGTCCGGCGTTTTGTTTACCTCAATGATTTTCTTAACTGTTGACAAACTGCTATGCCCTTTAATAACATGAGAATATTTCGCCGAATCCCTATTCACCATATCGTCCATGTGGTTGCACTCAATTAACCAATGTTGCACTCGCTGCACTTTGAATCTAAAAGGTATGTATTCAAAATCTGTGGCGTATATCAACTTTCCCATTTCTTCATGCTCAATTAAGAAACCAAAATTAGGTGTTCCATCATGGGGCAAGTAAAACGGAATAATGATATAGTTTCCTACTTTGAATGGTATTTTCTCAGGTTTTCCTATCATCTTCTCGCCAGCGACAATCTCAAAATGTTCTTCTGCTTCATCGTTAGTGTAAATCGGTATTCCATTCTGGAAAAGCCACTTATAAGACTTTGAGTGATCGCCCAGTATTTAACCATGTTCATGACTTAACACCGCACCTACAACATTTGAAATTTTATAGGAGATTCCTCTCAAAATACGATTTGCTTCACATCCAAAATCCAAAAGTAAAATTTCGCCGGAATCAGATGTTAAAGCATAGCAATTACCTGACTGAGAACCCGTTGATATAACTTTCATGAACACTACTGCACCACCTCGCTTTCATCTTTGAATTTCCAGATAAACCCTCCGGCTGTGCTCCGTATCTTTCCTGGTTTGTATTCATCTTTACTTGCAACCTGAAGTATATTTCTATGGCACACACCAGTTATTTCTTCTGCAATTTTTGAGTTTGGAAATGAAGCTAAGTAATTACCATCTTTATCAAACATCAAAATTTCTCTTGGTCTTTCGTACTGATTATAATGATTCATTCCTGATACAATCTGAGGATTTGTTTTTAGAGTCTCTTTATAATGTTTTGCTGGATGTATAATTTCCAAATTTGTAACCACATTGTTTTGCCTGTTTCCGTCTTTATGATGAACGTGATAACCTTTTGGAATTTCTCCAATAAAATGTTCAGCAACAAGAACATGAATTCTTTTTGTTGATGATTTTCCATACTTATCTTTCAAAACGACTGTAAAATACCACCCAAATTGATTAGTCTGCGATAAAACCATTCCATTTTTATTTTTTAGATAACTTTTCAACCTTCCCATGTTGGAAATGGCATATCTTCCTTCGTAACCTTTTATCCATTTCCATTCTTCTTTCAATCTATCACCCGCTTTCTGCCGGGCTTTTCAGCCATTTTAAATAGCATTTACAGTTTTTACAGATTGAACTTTGACATTCTTTTGTATATTGATAATCTTTACAATCAAACAAACTATTTCCTTCACTTTTAACTGCGTTCAATAAAAACTTTGCCAATTCCTCATCCGTCATATTCCTGATTCGGTCGGCGTTGGTCTGATTTCTATTCTTCATAATCTCACAATCCTTTAATGCCACACGGATAACTTTCGATTCATCAATCCCACAGTGAATGACATTTAAAACATGTTCCAAACTATCCAAGCCTGTAAATGGTTTTTCATGTGGAACAGGGATGGATGAGGCTACAATAGGAACATCACAGTATACATTGCTTTGAAAATGTGACACTACTTTATATATGTGCAACTCCTTGTTATATCCTGTTGGTATCTTCACATACTGACCAAACATATCTGTATTTACAACAAATTCACTCATTCTGCACCTCCTAATAATTCTGGATTGTCAAAAATGTTCCCGATCACCACACATTCATCCCACATCTCATCTGTGAATTGCTGTTTACCAAGATATTCATCATTTACCCACCAGCCGACGTAATCTTCTGCATACCATTCTACTGCGCCAAGCACAGAGGAGATTTCATGCTCGACAATATCATTCTCCCAAATCCGCTTACCGTTCTTGTCGGTCAGTCCTGTGTACTGGCAGAGGGTTTCGGGGTTGATTTCCACTATATCAAAATCCTCCACTACACCATCTACTACACCAAATAGATAACCAATATATGCTTTTTGATCGTCTTTTTCATCTGTGATAAAATTTCCCTCAACCCACCATTCCTCTTGCGACAGCTCCCGCCAGTTCTTACGCTTTGCCTTAAATAAAATTTCTCTGCTCATTCACATCACCTTTTCTTTCTTCCTTTATCTACGTTCAATTTGCAATATCCGTACTTGCAGCCTTGAATCATACTTATTTTTCCTGCGTAAAATGATGTTATCATTGATCGTGATTTATGATATTTGCACCTATGATTTTTGCACTCCATGATTATCTCTCCTCGAAAAATTCTTCCCGTTCCCTCAGACGTTTTCCGTCTGGACCTTCCTGTGACTTTTGCGGAATAACACCAGAATGTAAAATTTCAATCGCACGATTTTTCTCAATATATTTCCCATACACTGGATATTCGCTTACAACAAATTCCATCTCGTTTTTCAACGCCTTGGAAACTGCTTCCACATCATATGCAGTCGGCACTTCTTCGAGAATACAGCTTATATCATCATTCAGTGTATTATCTTCATTTGTGTGCTTGTCTACCGCTTTTATTACATCCTTTTCGTTAAGTAGTCTCATTTTCTTCGACTTCTGCTTCTCGCTAGCCTCCCGGCATTCTTCCACCGTTCCGATTTCCCGGTACTGCTGGATTTCTTCGAGGGCTTTGATTGCCATATCGTATGCCTTGCACAATTCCCCTTCTGTGTATGTCGGCTTCTCGCCGCAACCTGGTCTCATACTTTTGATAATTTCAACTGCTTCATCAATTCCCATAATTTTCTATCCTTTCAAAGTGAAAACCTTTATGAGTATCTCTTTCTCCCGTAATACATTTTCCTATATTTGCGTCACTTCCATTTATCGACCTAGCACATTCGGATATACTTGAAAATTCCTGTCCAGTTTCTACAATTCTTACACCGACTCCATTTCTTAGTCCTACCGCAAATGCATGGCGTGCATTTTCCGAACAATAATTCCATTCCAAATTCCATACACAATTATTTTTCTTATTTCCATCAATATGGTTTACCTGTGTTTTATTCAATGGATTGGGTATGAAAGCGCTAGCAACTATTCTATGAACCTTTTCTGTTTTTTGTTTTCCATTCTTGTATAGACACACATTCATGTACCCAAATCTATTAACGCATGGAGACAATTTCTTTTTACTTTTTACACTATATATTTCGCCTAAAACATTAACTGTATACAGTCCCTCATACCCTATAACATCACGAATACAATCTTTCTCTGTCATTCCTCTACCTCCACTTGACCAGATTCTTCCAGCCAATTTTCTATACATTTCAGGCATGTATAACTACTAACAGGCTCACCATCCATAAAGCCGCTCTCATATAACGCCCTGTCACCTTTATTTATCGTGCTTTGACACACAGAACATTTATGTTCTTTCCTACATTTCACTATTTTTTCTTTGCGGTGTTCCACATCACAATCCATGTCGCCATCATACAGCCCTGCGTCTAAATACATTTCTTCCGGGTATTTCATTCCTCTACACCGTCCTCTCCTGCTCGTTTATTCCATGCTCGAATAGCTATATTTCTATCTTGATTGTATTCGGTTGTTGCATGACATTTTTTACAACTCCCCGCAAATCCTCTCATTTTCCAACCAACGTCCAAAAAATCCTCACAAATCTCATGTATAAATGCCTCGCCTCCACAAAACGGACACGGCTTTAATTTGATTTCTCCCATGCTTAAATACCACCTTTCTCGACAATCTCAATCGCTCTTGTGTATGCGTTCATTTCTCCGAAAGCGTCTTCATCATCAAATTCATTCCAATATTTTCTGGAATCCTCTGCTAGACTTTTTAATTCCTCAATCACCTTTTTCTTGTCAAATGCTGTCGGTTGACTGTCGATTAAACTTTTTGCTCCGTCTATTATGTCTCTTGCAAATTCTGAATTACCACCAAACACCTTTTTAAAATCTATCTTGTCTGCGTCAATCAGTCTCATGCTCTATCTTCTCCTTTCCGGGTGGTATGGCTCATGGATTTTCCACGCTATGACATTTTCAATTTTTCCATATCTTTTATCAAACCATTTGCAACCATCATAACATCCGTGTATGTATTCCACGGTATCTGTCATATATGCAATTTCTAAACGTTTAAGCCACGGGATTCCCCTGCTGTCCCCGCCACAATATTCCTCCTTATCCGGCATCCTCTTCTCGCACGGTATCCAGCCGCCATTCATGTGCTTGCGGATGATGTCTTTTGCTCTATTCATCGTTTTTTCGTACAACCTCCATCCAGGTGTATCTTCCAAGTCTTCGCATATTACACGTTCCTTTGCAATTTCCTTATCTATCTCTTCCAAAATCTTCTCTAATTCCTGCATAATTTCACCTCCTCACTTTCTAACTCTCTATTAATTTCATATAGACTTTTACCAAATACATTGAACTTATTGTTAGCTACATTAGGTACATTCTCTAACCCTATAAATTGCTCCCACACATCCGGGAATATCCTCTTTATTTCTCTATGCTCTGCTAATTTAGCGTTTGGACAAAACCAACAACCGCCCCTTTTCGAATAACTGTATACTGGGCTTAACAGTTCATATTCTTCGCATTTTTCTTTTGCCATTTTTTCTGTAATATTGTATTTTTCTAAAAGAGAAATTCGATTATTTTGTTTGTGAAGGGAATCGAGTCTTCTTCTTTCATCAGCACATATACCAACATATTGAATAATTTCATCGTCTATAGTTTTATAAAAATCATCCATAGGTTTCAGTTTTAGATCTCTTTTTACTCCGCATCTCCCATATGTTGGAAATCCAAATTTTTTCCCTTTGTGATCCATATGTTTCCGTGGCTTTTCTATGACTCTGCTGAAAAAATCTAAAAAATCTCTTGTCGCTCTTAAAATTTCAACTCTATATCCCCAACTTTCAAACAAAGGTTTTGCCTTTTCCCGAATAAATTTAATGTGATTTGGATTTTCCCCACTGATTCCATTCTTGAGATCGTACATAACCTCTACGAAAATGATAGAATCCAGGGGTTCTTGATGTTCGTGTGCCAAAATGATGCTTGCTGTACTATCTTTTCCACCAGACCAACTTAATGAATAGTGCATACCGGATTGTGTTGATACACATATCCGTTACCTCTTGACTACCATTAGGTTGCATCCAACCCGCAAAGGCTTTGGTATTACATTGTTCGCCGCTCGCCATCACAATACGTTTAAGCGTTCAACAACATCCTCCTCTGCACCTTATTTCCCTGGAGAAGCTTTCTCCAAAAGAAAATTTCATCTTTGTTATTAACGTCGATGGAATATTGTAACATCGCAATGCAGTCATCTATTGCTTCGTCTAGTTCTTCTATTGTTGATTGATTATTATCACCATTGCAGCATACATCTTCACCCATAAGTGCAACATAAAAATCTTCCTGTTCTTTTAAAGTAATCTTCCTCCCTAGTTTCTGCATTTCAGTCCTCCCTATTAAAAACGTCCGCAGCATCCGCTCCCGGTAGTCCATTTCTCTTATTCATGATTCCCTCATCTCTCTTTCTGGCTGTCGATGAACTTCTGCGACATAGCTGCTACTTGGATTACTTCACAGGCAAGATTGATAGCCATGAGTTTTAATCTGCCCGATATAATTACGGACATCTTATTGTCAGATTTAACACGACTCCACAAGGCTTCAAACTGTATTTCTAAGTTTTCCATCTCCTGTTTGCATTCTTCAATTTCCTCAAAAATCACCGCTGCACCCTCATGGTCTGACCGGAACATCGGAAATTTCTGATTTGCTGATTTCAGTTCCTTTTCTACCAACTTCTCTACATCCGCTCTTACAGCGTCCATTATGATTCCTCCCAAATTTCCTTTCTCAAATCTACTACACGATACCTCGCATGGAACTCCCGCTTCGTCGCCCATATACCATTTCTAGGATTAGAACACAGAAAACTTCTACAAATCTGCGGCCTTACTTCATAAGCCATACATTTCCGTTCTGCGTCATTCCGCAGAGGACAGGTCATGTCAATGGTAGGCTCAACCGTTGGCATTAAATGTTTCTGTGGTTTAATATGATGTTTCTTGACGTACCGCTTAATTTCCTTTAATCCCTTTTCTGACATAGGAAGAAAGTTTGAACAGCATTGTCCACACTGACTGCACTTCCCGTCTTTTGTGAAGTCATAAACACCATGTTCCATATCCTTAATCATTTGTTCGATTGTGCCGATCATTCTCCCAACTCCCTTATATGCTCATAAGACCACATAAGCCTTTTGAACAATTTGTTATTTTCTTGTATTGTTTTCTGGATAACATCAATCTCATCAAGCAAAACCGTAAAATCCCCGTTGTAATTCATCCATTCAACAGTGAACAAATCATGCTTTGAAATTGTCATGTTATTCTCGCCGAATTGGATTCTTAAATGCCCTGACAGAGCCATTGATACACTACAGTTTTCCCCTGTGGCATCAAATAGAAGTTTCTCACACGTCAATTCCAGCGCTCTTGCTTCTTCTCTTGTCATCTTTCTACCAACAACCGATTCTTCATATGGTTTCCATGCTACAATAGCTGACCTATAGAAATAATCCGGATCGCCTTCATAGCATTTTCCTCTTGTTATAAATCTTCCATTATCAGTAAGTGTTCCGACAAACTCCATCTGCGGAAGCAAAAAACAATTATCAGCGGATAATAACCTTACTTTTGTATCAAGTGGGCAAGAATCAATATCATAATTCCAATCGTTCATATTTTCACCTCACTATTCAGCCAGTCTTTCATGTTACGGTACAAACCGATATAATGCTCAATGTGACCTTCTATCCACTGACTTCCTACTTCTTTTGAAATATGATAGAGTAACATGCCCACTGCCTGTTCATCTATCACTTCTGCCCTTCCCGGGATGTCTAATAATTCATAATTTTTCGCTCTTCATCATCCTCCCAACTGTCATAATTTCTTCTGACATTTACCGAATACCAGAAATCAAATAAATCTATTTTTATGATTTTCTTTACTATTACTCCACCAACTCATATGTCTTTTCAAAAATATCGGGTTTACATGGATAGAGTTCTCCGTTCACTCCCTTGATAACATAATCTCCCACCGTCACATGATGGTCTCCCTCAAGTGTGCGGATAAAAAGTTCAGGACCATCATAATACATGATGTTATCATTCGTTGCAGTGATCGCCCATTCTGGAACATACGGTTGACCAAAAGAATCTATCATATCTCCATCATATTGAAATGCTTCAATTACAACTGGTTTCTTTCTGTATCTCGCCATTACTAATTTCCTCCTACTATTTTTCTCATTCCCGTTATGGGTCTAACATTGCTGAAATACTTGCAATTTACTGGCGGCAAATTTTCAATTTCCTTTGCCATCTTATTAAGATATTCCAATGTCGGTTCCTGTTCTGTGTTAAATGATATAACCACTGCAAAACCAATATTTTCAACTTTTGCCACCGCCTTCATAATCCTGTCGGTTCTTAAATCTCGTTGCGTGGCTCTGAATCTTACAGTATACATATTTCTCCTTTCAAATCCCGGCATAACCATATCTAAAGCACGTTCACTTATTGGCTACTCCGGTTACTCGGCAACATTTATTTGATAGTTGAAGCATTTCATAAATATAATTAAGTTGCATACAGCCATTCGTAAAATCCTTGGTTACTATAAAACCGTATTATAGGGTTGGGCGCATTTCTGCTTTTTCCCACGACAAATCCCTGACATCAATGGTGTACTTTAAGCCGTACCTGTGATTTATTTCTGTATGTAGAGTGAATTACGGGCTTTGTTCATAAGATACCGCTTCAGGCTCACTATCTCCGCACCTGTCGATTATCAAATATCTGTTGCCTTTCTCCTTTACTCCAAACTTTCAGCCGCCGAAAATATTAAATAATCACATTTACCAAAGCCAAACTAAGCATAATTATTACGCATATAGACATTATCTCTGTTTTATCCTTGTAAATTAGATTCAGAACGAAGCTAACTATCCAAGCAATAAACGCTATCGCCCATAAAATAAAAATAACTAATTTTAAAATTTCCATATCGCTACTCCATATTTTTCATTTTCATAAACGCCGGAATGTCCTGCTTCTGCTCTTTCTTCTCCACCTTAACCGGTTCTTTCCCCTTCTGCTGTCCGACTACATCAGCAACCGTTTTCGGTTCTGCCTTTTCCTCAATTTGGGCCGGGGATTCAATTACAAATTCTTCTTTGTTGGAGTTTTCGCTAATTTCTGCTTCAACTTCTGCAACAATATCTGAATCATTATCCACGTATCGAACTGTTCCATCTTCATCCAGAACACCCATATCGGCTTCATACGCTCTCTGCATTTCAATACTCATGATTCCCCACTTACTGATAAGTTGGCGAATCAAAGTTTTCTTCGCCATAGCGTCGAAATTTTTTGTCCAGAATGTATAAGATGTATTTTTCCTTAAATCGCTTGCATATCCTTTTGAATATGTCTTTGCATGTTTTTCCATCTGCTCCTTCGGCCAATACAGTTCCTTCCGAAAACCATTTGTCAGTTCAAACATCCCATAATATCCAACAACCGGAAGTTCTTGTCTTTTTTCCATATCCAGAACTGGGTTCATTCCGAATTCTTCTGTAATAGGATTAAAAAATCCAACTTCTCCGTCCTTTACATCAGATACAACTATTTTTCGATATTGTCCGCTTCTAATGGCAAGCTGGATATATCCTTTATATCCAATCTGAAATTGAGCTTCATTCACTTTCACTTTTGTTTCGCGTCCTGTTTTGGGGTCTGTAACCATTTTGTTATTTTCATACGGAACCATATAAAATTGCCCCAACTGCGGACTTGGTGTAAGCTGCAATGATTCCCCTAAAAGCGCCGCCGAAAAGATACTTGCATTTGTACATTTTTGTAAGTTTGCATTAGTTTGTACCGCCGATACGACAGAAGAAATAAAGCGTGTAGCGTTTTTTTCTCCCACTACATTCACAATCTGTTCTTTTACTTTTTCATTGCTCAAATATCCTGTGATACCTACTTTTACCGGTTTTTGCTGTGCTACTACCTGTGTGTTTTTGTTCTCTGCCATTTTCTATTCCTCCACTTCTTCAATTTCAAATTCGTTATCACCATATTCCGTATCTTCACAGGAATAGTCATCCAAAACAAAGTCAAGGTGATCTGTGTACCCCTCATTTTCCAATTTGTTCAACGCATCCTCTTTCGATTCGGCTTTGATTATTCCTTCTCGATGGCCGTACCTTAAATGTCCCATTACATAATCTGCGTCCTGCGATACTCTAAATTTGCCATATTACTTTTCCTCGCTTTCTTATTTTTGATATTCTGCCCTCAATTTCTCGACAATCCATATCTACCCTTTTCTTGTTCTACATAGATTTTTTTGCCATTTCAGAGCAATAACTGTCATATGTCATTAGAAAGTTATACTGTTTTTTCGAGTAAAATTCAGATAAGTCCGTCAAACTGTCCCATCACTCAAACTTCATCCTTTCTAACTTCTCAATCTGCTTTTTCAAACTGGCGATTTTCTTCTGGCGCATTTTCTCAGCTCTAACGAGGGCAGCTTCTTTTGTTCTGTGCCATTCTTTTCCTTCGCCATGATAGCAGTCACTCCACGCTTTCCCATACACTCCAGTTCCGTCTTCTGATTGTGATTCAACTTCCATTTCAAAAATCCCTGTTGTCAGCGCATATTTGGTAATCCAAACTCTCATAATTTTCTCCTTATTTGTTTTCTACTGGCTCTCTGAACAAAATACACTGCTGCTGTATAGCCTCATGACCATATGAGCAATAGAAGAAAGTAGCCACTGGGTCATTGTCTCGCTTATCTGAAAACTTTTCATTTACAAAATCTATCAGGTCTTTCTTTGTTAATGTTTCCATTCCCTGCATTACTCCATTACCTCCACTTTCAAACTACAATTCGCTCTTTCCAAACAAATCAACTGCTGTTCCAAATCCTGCGGAATCCGTTCCGGGTCAATCGTGTTGCTTTCGTCTAGCCAAATCGGCAGACACAAGTTATTGATTTCCTGCAAGCCTCGGCACAAATCCAATTCTACAAGTCGCTGATCGCCACCGTTTAAGCCAGAAAAATAATCCGTTCCTTCTACCATAAGCCGAAGCGTTTCAACCGGATTCCCCTCCTGCGTAAATTCAAGAAAGTTAAACTGAAAATGTCTAAAATGCGGATTCACGGCTGCCGCCAGCGCTTCATTCTTCTTAATGGAGAAATTCTTTAAGGTATCAATATCTTTCTCAATATCGGCCACTCTCTGATTTTCCGCTTTGAGCTTTTCTTCCAACTCCGAAACTCTGCATTCCTTTTCTACCTCATCAGAAATCTGCTTCTTGATAAGGGATTTCTTGTCGGAAATCTCGTTCAGAAGACCGTTACGCTTATTTCTTAAAATAAACCTTTCCTCGGAGCCGTTGTTCATTTGTTTTAGAGCCTCCTCTGCCATTCCAATCTCTGCTGTGACTTTCTGATACTCAACATTGTCAGATAAATCAACCGATTCCGGGATTTCCGATAATTTCTTTGATTCTGTCTGAATCTGCATAGCAAAATCAGCGATTGCCTTTTTGCAATTAGAAATCTTCTGCTCTGATTCTTCCTTTGTTTCTTTGGCTCCATTTAGGTTCGTGCTAGCTCTATTTCCCGCTACAATAACATTTTCAAGTTCCTTATCTCTGATTTCATAAGCATTTTGCTTTGTACTTTTTATTCCTTCTATCCGAAGTTTTTTCTTCTCTTCAAATTCTGCTCTAATTTTTTCTGCTTGTTCTTCAGGCAATTTCTGTCCACAAGTCGGACAAATAAGAGAATTTTCATCAAAAATTTCCCCTTCAATGATTTTGATTTCAGAATCATCAAATTCGTATACAGATAGCCTTGAATAATCTTCCTGCATTCTCGTAAGTTCTGTCTCATGTCTTTCAATCGCCATTGTAGCGTGTTTTAAATCCATTTCAGCCATACGTAAATCATTTTCCGCAGACTTTTTCTCCTGCTTCAAAGAGAAAATATCACCCTCAATCTCTTTTCTCTGCGCCACAATTCCCTCATTCGCTTTACGAACGATTTCAGACTGTTCAAACTTCAAATCCAGAACGTTTTTGGACTTTTCATCATATGACTTAATCGCCTCATCAAGAATTACTTCCTGCTTGTCCAGTTCTTCAATCTGGTGGTTTAAATCCGCAATCGCAAGTTCCAAATCTGAAATTTCAATCTCACCGAAAGCGCCACGGTTCTTTTCATAGGTAAGTTGTGTCCTAACGGTTTCCGCCACCTTCTTCTGCGCTGTCAGATTTTTTCTTAACTGTTTCAGAACATCCTCAATGGCGTGTCCTTTTGTAATATTCTCAATGTGCGTGTACTCTGGATTTTGAGTAACAAAATCTTCTATCTTAAATCCAGAAATCCATTCCAGTAGTTTTCTTGCTTCTGCTGTAGATTTTTGCACCATATTCAGGAATGGTCTGGCATTGGAACACATCAGCAAAATATCCGGATCCGCAATGGATTCCTGCCATTTCTGGTAATCTTTCTGTTTTGCTTCAAATCCATCAATGGTGTATGTAGTGATGTTTCCGTCAAATACTGCCTCCGACTGTCCTCTTGGCTTTCTCCACTTTTGCGCCGTTTTCTTTGTAACTGTCACCGGCTTTCCGTCAATTTCAAGTTCCAGGTCTCGGATAATATCAACCCGATCAATGTCAATTCCGTCTTTTGTATGTGGCCGAACTTTTGCATCCGGTTGTGAACCATCCGCTAACTTCGATGTAAGAACATCGAAAAAAGCATCTTTAACTGTTGACTTCCCCTCTCGGTTTCTCCCAGAAATCTTTGTCCTTTTCCCAAACTCACAAGAAAAATCTTTTCTTCCCGGAAGTGAACTGGAAAAGGATTTATAGTTTTCTAATAAGATTGATTTAAGAATTACTGTTTTCATTGATTGCCTCCATTTTTCTAATTGAAACTTCATAGGTTGTCATAACTTTCATGTTTTCATCAGGGATTTTTTTTACATACTGCCTGCTTTGAATTCTTCCATAAACACGTAACTTACTTCCGACTCCCAGCATACTCGCACAGTGAGCAGTATCTCCCCAGCAAATGCAAGGAATACAAGATGTTCTTTTTTCGGTTCTCGGAACAATAAGGAAAATATCTGTAATGAATTTTCCTTTCGGTGTTTCACGATATACTGGTTTTTTACCTATATATCCAGTTATAATCACTTCGTTTTCTTGGATATCCTTTTCTGAAAGGCATAGCTCTTTTACAAATGCTTTTACAATTAAATGTTTTCCTTTTGTATCGAGTAAGTTATAAGAACGTAAATCTCCATATATTAGTGCGGATGCATTTTGGTAGTCTTCCTTTGCGTTAACTAATTTTTCTGTTATTAATATGGGGACTTCATCATATATTCCGCTTTTTCTCCTGGTTAAAATGACATTTTTGTAGAATCTTTCCCCATAAGCTGTATGATCGTATTCAAATTCTTTTTGCAATTTTCCTGCAACGATTACTTTGTTAATTTCCATTTTTCTCTCCACTTTTGTCAATTTTGATTAATGCCATTACTCCAAACACACTTGATATCGCAATATTAATGAGAGCTATATCAACAATGTCTAATTGTGTAAATACCCACAAAGTTATAAAGATCATTACCCAAATTCCTATTTGTGATAACATCACAAGAAAGTATATAAATTTCATTTTCCAGTTTCCTTTTTGTCAATTAAGTTTCTCTTGCTAAAAACCGAAAGATAAACTACAATATTTATGATTATAGTAAGTCCATCTTACTGTGGCCGGGGTTACTGATCTGTCACATCGGTATCCCCGCTTTTATATTTTCTGCTATATAATAGGAAGAAACTTTTATTTCAGATTGCATATACATTCCTAGTGTCGCTATCATATTTAAGTATTAAGGTATCTCCGTTGCTATCTGTTACAAAAGCTTCTCTGGAATCTGTAAATTTGATATCGAGGTTGCAGATTCCAAAATGATTTTCAATCCAATTCATAATTGCTAACTGTGCTATTGTTTTAGGCATATTCTTTTCTCCTTTGTTCATTATTTTTCAACCATGCTGGAAGCGCATATGTATCTATTGCTTCATGGATAGCGTATAAAAATTCCGGTCTTGCATATTCAAGTCCAAAAGCTCCTGATTCGCGCATGGCCATATTGTATACATCTTCATATACCTTTTCTTCTTCGGTAGAATCGGCAATACCAGATATACTTTTTACTTTTCTTTCGATGTGGCACATGATTTCGCATTTTTCTTTAACGCTTAATACTTTTACTACTTCAATCATTTTTACCATTCCTCCATTTTCTTTTCCGCTTTATTTAAGAGTCCAATAGTCAGGGCCATAAAGACTATGGCTATAGTTAGACACGTAATAATAAAGTTCTTAGTTCTAATAAGACGTCCGGCATCCGCAAGTGTTTCTGTGGTCAGCTTTCGATCTTTCACATATTTTTCTTCCCACTGTTTCCATGTATTAATGGAATGATTTTCTTTTTTCTTCATAAAAAATATCCTCCTTGAATTTGTTCTTGCCAAAATCAAGAGGACTATGGTAATATACTCTTGACTATGGTAAGCGCTGTTTACTGTAGTCACGGGGTTATCTGTGGTCTAGACAGGTAGCCCCATCTTTATATATTAATTTTCGCATTACATTCCTTAATTGCCATTCTCGTATTGCTGCATGGTGTCCAATTCCGTATGTAGTCAACCGCATCATCAAATCGTAATCGAGGAATGTTATTCCTAGAATTGACATGGAAGTAATCTTTCACGTCCCGATTGCATTCAGAAAATACTTTCTTGCTGATTTCGTGGTATGCAGTACTGTCCTTACCTCCAAGTGATTCAATAACAACTGCTGCGACTTCCTTTTCGAGAACCCTTTGTTGTCCATAATCAATATTCATGGTGTTTTCCAATCTGGAAATTCTTTCTTCATGCCCGTCTAACATTCCAAGCTGAACCCTCATCATTTCCTCCGGTGTCATTCTCCTATTCACCCTGAAATACGAATCGACAAGCTGCCTTTGAACCGTCCACGCCAAATCATCGGTGAAGGACTTGACAAGCATAAGATAACCTGATTCAGTTATGAACACCTTGTCCATAAAATCGCTGTCGGATATAGCTATTATGTGGCTTTTCCGAATTTCGGAATTGCTTACAATAAAATAATCCTCTCCTTTTATGAAACGTTTTTTGTTATCGAGGAATCTTTTATTCGCTGTTCCATCTGGTCTTTCATGGACCGTATCAATATCTTTAAATGTGACAACCCTTTTCCCCTTGTATGTTTTTACTGAAATCTCATGATTTCCAATTTTCTGTAACTCTCCCATTCTCTTTCCCCTTTCTTCCTTAATTTAATAATCTCTTTTCTCTTGAGTAACTCCTGAATAGTCTTTTGAACCTCCAGAACTGCTAGAGCCAAAAGTTCTTTGCCTTGTGGCACATGGTTCTAAATAACTTCTTTCATGGCGTTTTCCAATTTTGTAAGCCTCTCGTCTGCTTCTACCTGTTTCTGGTCTAGCATCAGGATGGCCTTCAATTCCTTTGACATATTCTGTATCTGATAACCGCCGGTCTTCCGTATTGATGGGATAATTTCATCAGCGACCTTAGCTTGGAATTTCTCCGAAACTTCATTTTTAGCTTTCATTGCAAGGCGGTAGAATATGTTTTCTGGAATAAATTCGGGGCAATCTTCCTGATAACAAGAGCCGTTGCGGGAAGTTGCAACGCCCAAATCTTTCAAATATCCATGAACCACATTCCATCGAACAACCTCGTTACCGCTTTTAGCAATAAAAGTAAATCCAAGCCCCCTTGCTACCGCCTCCAGCTTTAAATAAGCCGTTCCATCTTTCTCATAGCACTCAACGCCACCAATATTTAAAATCTGTAACTCATTCACTTTCTCACCTCTTTCTGATATAATCACCTCATAGGAGGTATTTTCCATGTTAGATAAAAAATCTTATAAGCTACTTAAAAAATTATCCAAAGTTCCTTTTTTAACCTATTCTGAAATCAACGGTGTTCTTAAAACAAATACCAACTTTGAACATGAGATCAATGAATACACGCAACATTTATGTACTCTTGGCTATATCCAGCCGCATTCGTCTGGCGTGAAAGGGGATTTTAATTCCGATATATATGACGGATACGAAATCAACCTTAACGGGCAAGGTTATGTAGATGATAAGCAAGAAAAGTTCTGGCAGTTCTTGATACCATACTGTATTACTACCCTAGTTGCCATCATTGCTCTCTTTGTAGCAGCCTAAGAATTTTTCGTCCATATGGCATCTTCTCCACCATGCTTCAAATTTTTCTTCGCTGCAACCGAGATTTTTAGTGTGGAGGTGATGGTAATATTCTTTTGCCGTTAGACAAGACTGCAAATTCCATTGGACTTGTTGCAAATACTGTTTCTTTGTTCTTCTTTTCATCAGCTTATGCCACCAATGAATGTTGTACCTTGGCAAGTCATCAAAATCCTCACAAGGCTTTTCTCCCAACCTGTCATCCCATCTCCATCCATTTACGTTGTCAAGCATTTCGCAGATTTCTTCTTTTGAATACTTCTCTGCTATTTCTTTTTGGTATTGCAATAGTTCTTCTCCTTTTAATCCTATTTTTTAGGATTCTCTTTGCACAAAAATAAAGTCCATAGGGATACCTGAAAGATTGCTGATTGCTCGTAACTCACTTAAATCAGGCTCAGTTTTACCACTTTCCCAATTTGTAATTGTCGCAAGCGAAACTCCTATTTTCTCAGCAAATTCTCTCTGGCTAAGACCTGCATTTACTCTACATGCAGCTATGCAAATTCTCGGAATTGTGTTATTCAACATACTGTACCTCCTTTCTGTGGATACAGTATAATCCTATATTTTCGGATTGTCAATATAAAATTTAATTTTTTCGGATTTTAATTGAATTATTTCGGATTTTATGATATTATATCCATATCGAAAATGAAAGAAAGGACGGTTTTTATGAAAAAAAGCGCACCGAATGATAACTTACAAAAAAGAATATTCGCAAAGAATCTAAATTTCTATATAAGTAAAAGTAACAAACAGCAGAATGAAGTCGCAAAAGATTTAGGATTTCCACCGACTACTTTTAATACATGGTGTGTGGGAAAGGTAATGCCAAAAATGGGAAAAGTACAGGCGTTGGCAGATTACTTCGGAGTATTGAAATCAGACTTGTTGGAAGATAAAAACAAAGATGATTCACTACACATTTCCAATATCTTCCCGATCACCACTCACAAACTTCCGATGCTCGGAGAAATAGCCTGTGGAAAACCTATATTTATGGACGAAAATAGAGATAATTATACCATGATCGGCTCTAACGTGAAAGCCGACTTTTGCTTAAAAGCAAAGGGGGATTCCATGGTCAATGCCAGAATTATGGATGGAGATATTGTATTCATTAGAAGCCAGCCAGAAGTGGAAAACGGAGAAATTGCCGCCGTTGCTATTGATGATGAGGCAACTTTAAAACGATTCTATAGAGATGAAATTACTCAAACTGTTACGCTGATCTCTGAAAACCCAATATATGCACCCATGGTATTCACAAAAGAATGTCAAAAAAATGTCTATATTTTGGGTAAAGCAGTTGCTTTTCAAAGCGATGTGAAGTGATTTTAACTTAAAATTCTAGTTTATTTGATTATAAAAACCGCCCCCTTAAATTTATGAGGGGCGGTTTTCGTATAAAAGCTGAAAAAAAACGAAAGCATCTATATTGTAACAAAAAATTATTAAGATTCAAAGCCCCTATAAAAACAGGGGCTTGTGTGATTATGTGACTTAAATCCGACGCAGCTCTTTGGCAATGTTTAAACGTCGGTACAGTCCTCAAAAAATACGTCCGTAACGACACATTCTTATTTTACCATATTTTGGCATTATATTCATAAAAAAATATCGACATATATCGACTATCATCTACACCCTTTTAATGCTATCAGCCCAAGCATACCCTATGTACTGATCGGCCACACAGACCTTGTACCAGTTGTCCTCATAACCATCCCGGCCCAGGATATCCACACGATTTCCTTTGACAAGCTTCGGCCACCCAGTAATCGCATCCGAGGCCTTCTTCGGCTTCAGGTGAACCACACAGGTCTTCTGCACCTCGCCCACAAACCGAACAAAGCCCTGCTCTGTGAGGTTATCTTTATAGCTCTCTGCATCCACGGGCTTGACGCTGTCCGCCCAGACATAACCGATATGCTCATCCGCAACGCAGACCTTGTACCAGCCGCTTTGATAACCATAACGGCCTAAGACATCCACCAGGTTTCCTTTGGACAATTTCGGATATCCCATAATCGCAGGAGAGGCTTTCTTGGCAGCCTCATGGACCACACAAGTATTCTGTACTTCGCCTACAAATCTGGCAAACCCTTTTTGTGTCTGTCCTATCTTCTTTATCTCTGCATCCAGCTTCGCTTGCGTTGCAGGTCCCGCATTTCCGTCCTGTACCAGGCCATAGTCGCCCTGAAACTCCTGGGTTGCTTCCTTGGTAGCTGGACCGAAGTCCCCATCCGCTCCGTTCTTTCCGCAATCATAACCAATCGAGATCAGATTCTTTTGGTAGACTCTCACCGCCTCTCCCTGGTCTCCTTCGCATAGGAAATCCTTAGTCGGTGTTTCGGAGCTGCCAGATGTTACAATATAATCAATCCATACATAGCCATCAATCCCCGAATAATTCCGGGTGTAGACTTTGTCGGCCACACAGCCTCCGTTTGCCTCTACGTTATTCAACCCACCTTTTGAGGTATTCCCTTCGTTGGTGTAAATTTGAGTGGAAGTAACTTTCGTCACCCTGCCGATGTGGGCTCCGTTACGGAAGATTACCAGTGCTCCAAGCTTTGGCTCGCTATGCCAGGTTCTTTTGGATTTTGCATGGTTTTTGATACTGTTGCAGTTGTAGAAACCGCCTCCCATAATCTCTAAAGCCCTGGACAGACCAAAGATTTTTACACAAATCCAGAACTGGTACACGGCGCACCACGGCTGCCCCTGGCATCCAGGCTGTCCCCAGGCATTTACATCCCGGGCATACTTGGTATAATTCCCATAGCCAGCGTTGCCGGTCTTGCTGTCTAAATTACTTTCCGATGCTTTTTCCAGATATCCAGACTCCGCCGCCATCAATTCCGCTGTTTTACTCCACAAGTCTTCCGCCACGTTCGTTTCCTCCTTTTCGCCGTAATAATAGTTCATGTCCACGTTGCCTTGGATTCCTGCAATCCTCCCGCTTCTCGTGTACTGTTGATAGAGACAAGGATAATCTGGCTCGCCCGTGTAATCTGCCAGCCACAACGGGTACTTGTTCAGGACATCTTGGCGATACCAGTTTGTATAGTAGTCCCCATTAGTGTAAATACCAGTGTTGTAACCTCTTTTTTTGAAGAAATCGCAAAATGTCTGGGTAAACAGATTGCACTCATTGGGGCCAAGATTCACTCCTTTTTTGGCTGCGTTGGAGACGGTGTCATACTCAAAGTCCGCCCATACATAGATAGTTTTCGGCAGCCCCGCCTTTTCGATGTTAGCTAGACAGCTTTCCGCCTCTGCGATCACATCCTGGTTATTTAAAGCGTATAGGAAATGGTACACGCCATGGATGGGTACCTGGTTATTTTTGCACCCCTCCACGTTCCGGAAAAAGTATTTGTCCGTCGCCTTGCGGTATCCTTCTCGCAAGATCGCAAAATCAATCTGAGACTTTACAGCAGCCCAATCAATGGACTTCTGCCATTCGGATACATCAATTCCTGTTATTTTTGCCATCGTTTTTCCTCCTGTCAGATCAAAAGTTCTTTCTGTTCGATAACCTCATCTGCTTCCAGTTCACCCTTTAAAATTCCTTCTGCTTGCTCTTTGGTAATCTCTTTCCAAAATCGTTCATCCACTCCGAGTGTGCCGGGCTCCCAAGTGTTCATGATATCTTTTAAGGTATCAATCCAATATTTTTCGTTGTGCTGTACGACATCTCCGTAGCTATACCACTCCTGCGCAATTCCGTCCCAGGGTTCCCATGCTGGCACTGTAACCTCACCCGGCTCTGGTTCCGGTTCTTCTTTTAGCTTTTTCACCTCTTCTTCTAGTTTTGCCACTCTGCCTTCCAGACGTTTGTAGAGTTCTGCCTCTTCCGGAGCTTCTGTCCCTGGGTTCAGATGGGAGGTAATCATCTGGTGCAGTTCTGTACGCTGTTCATCTGTTAAGTCCCCGCTGACCCAGAGTACATCAATTTTATTTGTGATGTCAGCAACTTTAAAATCTCCTGATATGATAATACTTTTAATCATTTCATACATGTTTGATATCCTCCATAACTTTGTTTAATACTTGTGTGTTCGTGTTTACTAGGGCTTTTTGTAGTTCTTTAAATTTTTTGTCAATGTAAGACTTGGTGTCCGCTACATATTCCATTTCTAAACCTGCCTGCGGGGTGGAATCTGTGGAAACTTTCGTGGTTGGGTAATTGGTGTGAAGAGTGCGATAAGCTTCCAGTTGTTTTTCCAACAAATCAGTTTCTGTCTCAGGTATACCTTTATATGTAAAGTAGAACACAGCATCTTGAAGTTTTTTGTTAAAAGCATCAAGGTCTCCAACATCCTTTATTCTCGCCCAGATTCCGCCATAACCAATATAAAAACCAGTTTCATTTCTATTAAGAACAGTACTTGTATACTGCATATGTGTAGATATCCCTGCACCAGAAAGAGACGTTTCTTTTGTTTCTGAAATTTCTGGAATACTACAAAAATACAATTCGCTTCCTTCTACGGCATAATCACCATTCTTAGCAAAAACAGGATTTCCTTTTTTAATAACTCTTTGGATATATTTTCCTCGCTCCGGGTCTATCTCATCACACATCCACTGTTGGCCGCTTTCATCTGCGTAATTTCCGCCGGAGTCCACGGGAATACCGGGGAGACCATTGGGAGTAGAAAGAGTAAGGGGTTGGTGTTTGTAAGGTTCCCAGGTGCCATCCCCATCTTGATAGAGCATAGGCTTTACTATTCCTGATATGATTTCTCTTCCAATTCTTCCATAAAATTGAATTTGAACATGAAACGCTTCATCTTTTATTTCATTTTCTAATATCTCCAATCTAGTTTCTTCTTTGATAGTCGTATTTAACTCCTTTTTGGATTCATTAGAATAAATAACAATGCTTACATAAGGTTCTGTTTTATTAGCGCGCAAGTTTAAGAAACCTTTTTTTAATAAACGAACACTTTCTTCATGGTTTAAATCATACGCTTGCCTGAATTCGCTTGAAAGAGTTCCTTTCCCACTAATTGTAAAACTTCCATCACCATTATTTGTTACAGTTGCACCGCCCTGCGACTTAGTTGGTAGTTTGCTCGCATCAAATAGATTCACCCCTATCAAACTCACCTCAATCTCCCCATCACTCCCAGGAATCTTAATCTCCTGCGGATAATCAGGATTCGGACTAGGTTGATTGCCGGTGTAAGGTTCATACGGAGCTTGTGTTTCGCCCACGTTAAGCATCGGATATATGGTATAATTTGTTTTCTGTAAATCTGGTGAATCATATTTAATCATAACTCTTCTTGATTTATCATCCGCTTTAAATTCCATTGCAGTGTTTCTTAAATATTCTATAGTATCATCCTGCCGTGTTATATCCACCTGAAAGGTTAATGTACTGACTTCATGGCTTCCTCCTGATATGAAATATTTGCCTTCTGGGAAACTTGAAACATTTTCAAAATAGGCTTGTGCATATCGTTTGGTAGGTGTCCCTGTCACAGTGACACTTCCATCAGAATTTATCACACCCGTCAAACCATCATTAGTTGTTAAGTTTTCTTTTTTTGGTTGAAATAACTGCGCCCCAGTTGTCTTCGCTTGTTCACCCTTTCCAAACACCTTCAGCCCTTTTAGTCCCAGATCAGAGCTATCCGTAACATTCAGCATTTCTCCACTTGCCTTCTCCACAATCGCCGGGGCTTTCTGGGTATTTTCATTGATGGACTTTTCTATGTATTGTTCTGTCTCAGGGACATAATCAACCTCTATTCCAGGCATGAGAGATTCCGCTGTAAAGACGTTTGTTACAGGATTATTCAATTTTAATGCCCGGTAAGCTGCGATTTCTTCTGGGGAAAGATCGGTTTCTATAGGTTCGGCAAGAATTCCATACATGACTGCGTCGTTCATGATATCCGCAATATATTCAATGGTATCTGTCGTGTTTTTATAGTTTAGCCTGATGTTCCCGTTGTTATTTACAAACATCGTATTTTTTGATGCTCCCGTGTCTTTTCCCAACATATGCGAGCATATCACTAAGCTATCTATTTTATACTTATCAGAATCTTTGTTTGTATAATATTGGCCGGAATTATTTCTAATCCAACTCGTCTCAACAAAATTTGTCTTTCCTATTCTCTGAATATATTTCCCTCTCACAAAATCAATCTCATCGCACACCCACTGTTGTCCATCCTCATCCGTATAATTACCGCCGGATTTTACCGGGATTCCAGGTAAACCATTTGGAGTGGAGAGGGTGAGGGATTGGTCCTTATAAGGCGCCCAAGGGAGGGCCGTGGTGCCTGCATTAAGCATCGGATTTATAGTCACATTATCTACTATTTCATTTGTCGGAACAACAAGTGCAATATTATAAGGAGCTGTAACATTAGTAAAAACAAAAGAAACTCCTTCCCCATTATCTTTCGCCGCACTGTTATTTCCGTCATAATTCCAACATTGTAATGTTACGTTTGTTCCCGCCTTGTTCCCACTCAAACATAATGTTCCGATTTTGACAAACTGTTTTGCCAATAAAGCATCATTCGTAATTAGATTATAAACAGATCTGGCTTCTCCTGTATTTTGTCCATTAATTGTAACAGAACCGTCCGCGTTTTGCTTGAACGTCACACCATATTGCGTTTTTTCTACGGCCTCAGTGATCTGCATCAGATTCGCCGCTTTCAGTTCCACTTTAATTTCTCCATCATTCCCAGGAATCTCAATCTCCTGTGGATAATCAGGGTTAGGACTGGGCTGGCCACCGGTATAGGGTTCCCAGGGAAGAGGTGAAGAGCCAGCATTAATCATAGGATATATCGTTTTTGGTGAAGATTCCGTGTAAGTATACGCAACACCTGTTATCTGTATTTCTGTCTCACTGGTTATCGCACCTGTTTTTAATGCACTGTTTCCCAGCGTTTGTATGGAACAGTTCTGTATATAGTATTTGCCGGCCGGCAAAGTCATCACTACATCCGTTCCATTATAACTTCCAATAAACCAGAATGTTGCATTGTTTGATGACAACGTACCACTAAAAGATGCTATCCCCCCAGAAACACTCATGGTTACTCCAAATATTTTATTAGTTTTATCTGGTGCATTGAGTAACTGTGCCCCTGTCGTTGTATTCTGTTCGGCCTTACCATATACTCTCATCCCTACTGGCGGCTGTTCTGATGGATTTTCAATCTGCAAAATTTCCCCGCTGACTGTCTCAACTGGCCCTCGTAATTTTACAGCATCAATTTCATGCAGTCTTGCTCCAACCTTCTCCGCATCCGCAGCTTGCCCCGTCTGGCTTAGAGTATCATCTACTTTGATTGGGATTTCCCCCGGCTTTACTGTTCCGTCTTCCCCAACAACAAGAGCTTTCCCTGCATTTTCCTGTCCCTGGTTCTTGTCTAGTTTATTCCTTATGTCTTCGGTGTTTTTCTGTATCTGCTGTATATTTGTGTCTTCCGCTATCTCTTTTAATGCACTGTCTTTTGCACTGTTCACGGACTGCACAGCTTCTGTTTTTGCAGTTGCAATACTTTCTTTTGCACCAGTCTCCGCACTTGATACCGCATTTACTGCCTCTGTTTTCGCGGTCCCAATTTCTGTTTTCGCGGTTTCCGTCTGAGATTCTATCTCTGACTTAACTTCCGTGCCAGCGTCTGTTACCGACTTTATTACATTCTCTTTCGTATCACTTATAGCATCCAGCGCCACTGCACCTGTGCTTTTGATTTGTTCCTTCCAGCTCTCTCCTGCCGTTTGTACTTCCAACGTTGCTTCTGCCAGCTTGGCGGCAATGCTTTCCAGCGCTTTGCCTAACTCTGTCCCTATGGACTTTTCTGCCGTTGTTTGTGCCTGTGTTACCGCTGTTGTTGCTGTGATCTGTGCCTTAGAAACCGTTTCCAAAGCTTCCGCCTCAGCGGCATTTATATTCTTTAACCCGCTTGTGATTAAATCTGTAAGCTCCTGTACCTTAACGTCCGCGCTTTTCAAAGCTTCCTTTATGGTTTCCGCCGCCGCTTCCACCTGTACCACAAGCTCCTTGTATTCCTCGCTTGACACATATTTCAGGGATTCCAACCACTCTTCCAGCGTCCCTTCAAAGCCCTGCTGTACTGCCAGCTCGTAGGCGTTCAGCCCAACCACACGCCCCAGGTCGGCAAGCTCGATTCCGCCCGCCTGTAGTAAATCCTTCATTTCCTGCTCTGTCATGTGCTGTCTCCCTTCGTTCCAAAAATTAAATGCCCTTGTTCGTTGATATATGCCGCTGGGGGCTTATCTGCGGAATTATAAATCAAGTGTAAATTATTCCCTAAAATTCGAAAGGCAAACATTCCGTTTGCTGGGATTACAATGCCGGGAATCCCCTGTTCCCCCTGCGGACCTGGTGGTCCCGTAAACTTTCCTGCATCTGCATCGTCCCGAACACCCTGCGCTATTTCCTTAGTATCTTCTACGATACCAATTAATTGTTCATAGACATCCGGCGACGGCGGGTTGGAAGTGCTGCTTTTGGTGTAGCCGGATTTTAAAATCCTGACAAACGCTTCGTTTGCTGTCCGCAAGTCCTCACAAAATACAGATACGCTTCCCACACATTCTCGGTCTGTGTCCCAGAATTCCCACGGAATTAAACATTCGTTGTTGTCGTCCAAGACTGCCGCTTTGGTCTGCTTGCCTTGGGTAAATAACGCTGTTTTAATACCCGTCCATTCCGGTGTCTGAAAATCGAAATGTGCATAAAAATAATTCCGAGATTTTGCTACTGGGGCCAGGCTATCTATCCGGGTGATATATTGGCCCTTTAAAACAAATCGTAAGGTTGGCATCTAACCACTCCTTTCAAAAAAAATAAAACTACGTCAGTCTTTTTAATACCCTATCGCCAACCACAGGATACTCCTATCATTATGTGCTGCGCCGTCTGCTGCCCGCACCCGGAAGGATGCCTGTGACAAGTTTACGTTATTCGTGGGGTTTGCCGCCAGATAATAGTTTCCCAAGGGGATACAAGTCAGGAACGGAGGCGCCCCATAGGCATGTGGAAACGTGATCGCATCTGTCTGGATAGAACCCGAAGCAGGCACATCCAGATTGTCGATACGTCCCCATTGGATTTTTAGGTTTCCCAAAAGAAACGCTCCGCTTTGAGCCGACTCGCTTTCTGCATCCTGTTTTAGCTTTTCAAACACTTCTGACTCTACATCCGAAAAATATTTTTTGATTTTTCCAAATAAAATAGCCAGAGTTTCCTCTGACTGAATGTTCTGCCTCTGTGATGCTTCAGAAAAATCCACCTGCTGCTGAGACAGGTTTTCAACTGCGCCCGTATCACCTCTTGGTATGGCAAAATTCAAAACTGCCGCATTTTCTGTCCCGGTATTTGTCACGCTTGCTTGTGTCCCTGGCTTACCGGTGGTCACTGTTCCGATCTGAATGGTAGCTGCGGGGCCTTGTGGACCAGTTGCTCCTGTTGCACCTGTGTTTCCTATGGAGCCTTTCGGTCCAGTTGGTCCTTTAATGGAACCAATGTATTTCCATTTAGCTACAGACGCTAATCCGCCCACCGTGCAATAATAGACATAGCCCGTTGATATATTTAAATAGTAATCTCCTTTATTTGCATCATTAATCCCTGAATTGCTGAATATCTGTTCCGACGTTGATGTTCCTGTAATTTTGGTTCCATAATCCCATCTGCTTCCGCGTTCTCCTTTTGCAGCACTTTGAACATTTTTCTTCATATCTTCATATGTAGCCATCCGTTCAACAATCCCGGCAATATAACACAAGTAAATTGCTCTTCCATCAGGGTCATTCGGATCGCCAGATGTTACTACCGCCCATTCCCCAGGAAGCATCTTATTGGGGTCGAAATCAGCATATGCTCCTCTTCTACTTTGTATTGCCATTATGCATCACCTGAAAGCCTTTCTGTCACAATATTTTCGATTGATTTTACTTTATCGTAAATATCGCCAACTGCATAAAATGTCGGCGCTTTTTCATTTTTTTTGACAATATCTCCATTTTCATTTACTTCATTGTAAGTAGCTGTCACTGCATATTCGCCTCCTTGATTAATAATACTGATGATTTTAATTGCTTTCATTTATCAATTCCTCCATTTCCAAATCATATTTATAAATAACTTCATCTAACATCCCATGAATCTCTGCGTCTGATTCCTCTACTAATTCATTGATATTTTCATCAATTTCATCGTCATAGTCTAAATATGCATTTTGGTACAAATAATATAATTCAACATTATTTAATCTATAGCTCTCAAAATTACGCTGGATTGCTTTTATTTCCCAGGAAAACTCTAAATTTGGTGTTCCTTTAACAATGAAATAATCTCCTTCTTTTTTAGAAACCCATATATCTCCTTCCCCTTCCTTCTGGAGAAAAACATGATAATTAGCCACTGCACAGACCGTATTCGCAAATATAGGGTCTATGTCAATAATTGCAATCCCATCTGAATTTATCTGGCCGCCTCCTATATCTCCAAACATTGGGGTTGGTGTCTCATAGCAATATTGAGCAACTGTTTCGTAATTATCAGTTTCGACAATGCGGCTTTTTGAGCCAATTACTGCTGCGTCTCCTTCTATTAAAATTTTATTTCCTTTTAAATGAATCGTTCCATTTTCGCAGGAAAATGCAGCATGGCGACGTCTATCTTCATACTGAGCAACCAAATCTAAAATTGTCCATTGTGTATCACCTAAACCGCCAGAAATAATTGCATCTGTAAGAGAAATATATTCCACTCCCCAAACATTTGCAGACTTGCTCGTGAATTTTCCATTGAGTTCTGAACCGGATTGATCTATCTTTCCGACTAACCCTCCCGAACTATTAAGAACTCTTAATATCCCATTTTTATTAGAACTTCCACCGAGTGTCAGAGTTCCACCTTTCGCCCAATCGAAATAAAACCCTATAACAGCCAGCACATTAAGAAATGCGTTTCCTGATGAATCTATACCTGCATTCCATGTCTTTCCACCATCTGTAGAAACTTCGAAACCAAGTTCCGTTTTCTTCCATATCGTGTCCGAATCTTCTAGTTTCGGTTTATTGTGCTGGTAAACAATTACACCGCCATTTTCTGTCCTTTTTACCGTCCTAAACATACCCAGACTATTGGCTATAACGTCGGTTATCTGATTTACGATTTTTTCATACTCTGTTAGCTGCTGTTCTGTCTGATTTCGGTTATCGACATAGGCCTGTGTGATCTGACTATACCTTGATGCACTGTTTCTGGACGGTGTTTCAGCCCCACAGCTTAACTTCTGTTGATTTCCAACCTGAAAAGTAGAGCTAGTAATGAATGTCTGGTATGTGTTATTTTTTCGGTCAGTGATATAAGCACAATCTCCTGCCTCAATAGAAGGGTTTGATAATGCGGAAATAGAAAAAGGACGAAATCTAAGACCAATCAGTTTTTCACCAAGATAATCTGCCACATCTTGACCGTTTCCAGGTAAAATAAATTTATTGTTGGAAATCTCAAGCAAATATCCTTCTTCTCCTGACTCATAAGTCCCGGCTTTTTTTGAATCTTTGGCAAATTCTTTCACATGTATTCCTGTTATCACTACATCATCCGTAAATACTGTGGCAGAAAAAAAGGAATGCAGGTGATGAATACTTTCCTGATCTTCAAAAGTCCCGGCATCAACGACATCTCCTGTATCGAAATCAAAGGTTCCGCCATCTGCGCAATCAGCCATTTCATATTGTTCCTCTCCCTGCGCAGGAGTCCAGTACAAAGGAGCATCTACGTTTCCCTCGTATAAGCAAGCCCATCGACTTACTGTTCCGCTTCCACTATTTCCGAAGACAACAAATTTTACAGAATTTCCAGAAACACTTTGAGGGGTTGTGAACACAACTTTCTCTACCCCATTTTGCCCGTTTGAAAAATTACACAAAATATTACTGCTGGTTTTGTCATATACCCGAATAAATGCATTTTCATTCGGCACTTTCGCACTGGACACAAGTGTATATGTAGTATTGGCTTTTAATGTTTTAGATATAAAGTCTCGAATAACTCCTTTTGAAGCTGGCGCATATATAGATGTCCCAGAATTGCTAAGAAGATTTTCGAATTTCCCGCCTGGCTGATCTTTGAATGTTCCGCCATTTAAATTTCCGGTCTGCTCAAAGGTGGCCTGCTCATACCATTTTAAAGCTAATCTTCCGTAAACATCCATTCTAGCCCATTTGCAGGATATTTGGCAAATCCATTGAAGAACTTGGCGAAATGTAAGAGCCGAATCATCAGGTCTTTCTTTTACTACGTAATCATCATTATCAAATCTTGCTGTTATGTATGTAATTCCACAATTTTTGCAAGCATCTAAATAAATTTCTAGTAATGTAGCTGGATATTTCAATGTACTAATCGAATAATCTTTATCAAATTTTGATAGATAATCCAAGCAGGTAATTGATATTAAACTTCCATTATATTTTGCTTCATCAACAATAAATGTGCCTTTTCTTATTTTCTCTATTGTTCCATTTGAAAGTTCCATGCCAACATAAACTACAACATTAGCCTCTGAAAAATCATAAATTGAATAATTATCATATATATTATTAATTATAAAAGAACACTGATTAATAATTGCTGCACCTATATCAAAAGAGTTCTCCGATGATACTGCATCTTTGATAGCAAGAGAATTTCCCCAGAGCTCCTTATTTGTTAATTTTATTTCCGTTTTGTCTTTTAGCGTAATATCAACATATTCCAAATAGTTCCGATTATCTTTATTTAATTCTTTTTTGAAATCACTTGATAAATTAAGTATGATATTCACCTCTCAATAAAGTCGAAACTGACGCCTTCCATTCTCTGATTTCCTATCCACCAGCACTTAAAAGGCGAACTTCTGTCTCCGACATAAAAAGTTCTTACTGCATGTTTGTTTCGATCTAATAAATCTGGATATTCAACTTCTATGTACTCTGGATTTACTGCTTGTATAATGTCACAAGCCGTATCCCAGTCTGGTGCGTTCCAACCGATACTGAGTTTTCTTTTCTGCCCCACCCGGTTCTTATGCATAATAGTATCGTCTGTCCGGCCCGATTCCGATGCTGAAATGTCTTGCAAACCCCATGTAAATGACGAAGGACAGGGCATTGCTACCCCGTCCACTTTTAAGAATACATCTTTTATTTGTTTAGTTAATTCCAATACAACCATCTCCGTTCTTTCTGGTCAGCGACTAAATCCATTTATTAGCCGGAAAAAAGCACCTGCTTTTCGGCAAGTGCTTTCTATACATTACATATATTTTATATTATACTTCATTTTTCAGTTCTGTAGGTACTCACATTTCACATATAGTCGTATGGTGTCCGTTCTTTTTTTATAGGTTTATATACCAACTGCTTTTCCGCTTCCAATCTAGTCTTATATATTCTTCCTCTAGGAAGGCGTATTGCTCCCCCAGTCGGCAACAATACCGTATACAAATTCCCAGTAATTGAACGTATCACAACCTCTGTCACCTTTCGGCGGTTTTCCACAATGTACACAATATCGCCTTTTTCCATATATTATCCCTCAAAATACCTACATTTTTCCCTATAATCCGACTGCTCCTGTAAGAATAAGTTGACCATCTTTTGGGTTGTTCCTTCTTCTCTATATTCTCTAAAAGCTTCCAGGTATCTATTTCTATTCCGGTCTTCAATAATGAGAGGCACCAAACCATTTCTCAAACATTCTCTGAAAACAATTAATCGGCCAGTTCTTCCGTTTCCATCTTGAAATGGATGGATACTTTCATATTTCATGTGAAACTCAGCTAAGACTTCTAAATTTACTTTCTGGGTGAAATACCAATCAAGTAATTCTGTCATTCTCTCCGCAACTTCTGAAGGTGAAACTGTTTGATACATTCCAATCATATTAGGACGTTTTTTATAATCTCCGATTGCATATCCATTTGCTCTATCCTCAAATACCCCTGACTTTAATTCATAGTGAAATTCCTTGATTAATTCCTGGTTCAACGGCTGTTCTAAAGTATCTAGCATTTTATTGAACATCAGAAAATGCCCATTCATCTCTTCTACATCTTTCGCTCGATAATAATCGTTTGATTTAGGCAAATATCCTGTGTCAAACAAAGAAGCTGTTTGTTCTTCAGTCAATGTGCTGCCTTCGATCTTATTTGAATTATAAGCCAAAAGTTTTTGCGTATAAGCATACACCCCTGAACGGTCGGTTCTTGCTCTTTCTATTTTAAATCTATTTAACAAAAAAACTAAAAATTCAGAATTAGACATATGGCACCTTCTCTTTTCTATCTTAATACTCCTTGCATATAAAACAAAAAACATACGACGCATTTAGACAAAAAGCGTATTGATTCAGACAAAAAATTTTGCTATGATAAAGACGGGCGTTATCGTCGGGAGGGCGATGGCGGTTAGCCTTCCGCCAGGAAAACTGAATTTCCTGTTTACATAGAAATCCTTTGGGAAATCTTATGTATTGGAGGGATGCTTCATGATTACGTATGATAGCCTATTTGCCTATACGGTAATGATAGCTACAATCATCAAGATTGTGTACGATATAACGAAGAAGCACTAACCGCCCCTAGCAAAGGTATTAGTGCTCTTCAAGAGTAACTATTAATTTCTAGGCTAACCGTCAACGTGGTAACGCCTTTTTACATCTCTAATATAACATCTTCTTCTTAAAAAATCAACTAAGCAATTTCTAATAGATTGGCCGCCAGAATCCCAGCGGCCAAGGCCTTTAATTAAGCACCCCCCATTGCAATTTCAATTAGAATCTACATGGCGGTTTCCATTACTGCATTTGTGCTCCCATTATCTCTCTTGAAATAGAATCATATCCTGTACGAATATTATCAATATAATCCGTCAAAATTCCCAATTCAATCCCTATGCTTTGACGGTTATAAGCTAATATCGAATCATCTAAACTACTAGGTTCTGTACAGTCAAATCCATACTCCTCAATAATTTTCTCCGCCATATGTCGAGCCTTTTCTATATCCAATTCCAGATTATTAAGCACTTTTTCCGCTTCAAGCCTATTCATCTCACATTACCTCCTTAACCAATCCATTACTAAATCCCGTGATCTCTTCTGCATTATCTTTTAAATTTTCCAGCATCGTTTTGATTGCGGTTAGGGCTTCGCCTGCTTCCACCTGCGTAATACCTCCTTCTACTGTTGCATAATGCACTGCCTGAAACATGGATTTCACCTCACAGATTTCCCCGTAAAGTCCCTGAATTTTGTCATCCATCATGACAAGGTTTTTAGTTAAATCGGTAATTACTTCACTTGCTAAATTATTATTTTCTCTTGCGTTCATAGTAAAATCCTCCGCTTATCATAATCAAATATCAAGAGTCATCTGGGAATTGCAATTTCTAATCCGCTCCTCCAGGAATACTGGCGGCTGATATTCTCTTGCAATCCGAAGAGCAATGTCCATCTGGCATCTTTTAATGTTTTTGTAAGAATTAACACCGAAATTATATTTCAGATTTCGATATGCGTCACTAAATGCCGTCTGGCTGATACTTTTGTTATGATAAGCATTACTGTCCTTTCCACCGAGAACTTCTACCACTCTTTTCTTAACAGTGTGGGACAGTTCATCTGCATTCACTGGCAGGAGTGGTAAGTCCTGCTCAAACTTGTCCATGCGCTCGGCAAGGGTATCTACTTTCTGATACAGTTCTGTAGTACCCTGTGCGATAAGTTGAATCTGCTGTTGCAGAGTGGCAGGGTTTTCGGATTGTTTTTTCTCAATAAAGGCATTAGCGAGAATATCCTTTGCTTTTAGTTGGTAGTTGAGAAGTTTCTTGGCGAGTTCTGGGTGTTCATCTTCCATATTATTTGTAATAGAGATTTTTGCAAGCCACAAGGGAACAAAGTCAAGACGCAACGCATATACGGAATTTGAAGGGTCAAATATCCCTGCCGAGAATTCTCGGCACCCCTTTGATAATGTCTTATCATCTTGCACTCTCTTCACTTGCCAGTCCCTTTGCTTTTTGTTCATATCCAATCCCCGGCAGAAAGCGTTAATTCCGACCCAAATATTGCCTTTGCTGTCCTTTGCCGCCAATATAGAATCTCCTAGAACATTGACATTTTTAATAATTAAATCATTCATATTAAAAATACCTCCATTTTGAATTTGCCAAAATAGAGGTACAGTGCTATAATATTTATACCTCTATTTGTGGGGTGGGTATCCGGTAACTTTCTCAGGGTTTGGCGGATACCCTATTCTTTTAATTTTCGCCTAATTCTCTATCAACGATTTCTTCAAACCATTCAACCTTCGTCTTTCCTTGAGATTTAATACATTCTTCAAGTGCTTCGATTTTTTCACGTTTTAATGATACGTTGAATTGCTTAAATTCCTTTCTTCGTTCCCTAAAGTATTCGGCTCTGCTTTTGTTAGCCACGGTCATCCCTCCTTTGTAGCTAACTACATTTAGTATAGTGTAGTTAACAACAAATGTCAATCCTTTTCTTTAGCAATTTTCTGGCTACGGTCATTCCGTTTTCGTCTATTCCAAGGGCGATCTCGATAGGTGTCTGGAAATTAGTTGTCTGAATAGACTGAATATTATCCATAAGATAAAACTCCTTTCAGTGTTTGACAACTACACCAAAGGGAGATATAATAAATATATCAACCGCTTCGGTGTGTTGTGATGATTGAGTAATCGTTCTGGTCGCCAAACTTGATACGGTTACTCTTTTTCTCTTTTTTCGTACTGAATTTCAATTCCTTGTCTAATAATCTTTGACCTATCAGAATTTTGTTCAGCGACCAGACAATCTAATTTATCAAGGGTCTCACTGTCCATTCTGATTTGGATTCGTTTATCCTTTGGATTGTCTGTTAATTTTTGCCCCATTTTAGGTGACACTATATCGCCTCCTTTTAGTTTGTCAGTACATTTTGAACACTCTTAATATATCAAAATGTCAGTACAAAGTCAAGAGGCAAATTAAAAAAGGTGGAGAAAAATCTCCACCTTTACTATGCAACCTCCACACAGTATGCTATCATCATTTCCTTAATCACACCTATGTATATTTCTTTTAACCGTTTATCTGCCATGATTACAGTCAATTTGTTGATAGCATTAATCTGATTTTTTGTATATCCCTTTTCCTCTGCCCTTGCTATAGCGTTTCTGACCTTTTGGTCTAATCTACATCCGGCTTTTAATGTCAGACGGTCATAACTCTCATTTCTAGCCGCTGAATATCTATTTCCAAAAGAGTATGAAAAATTTGAGCTTTCAGCAATCTTATTAATGCACTTGTTTATCCAATGAGTAGTGTCTTCTTCTGAATCAGAATTTGAGAAGGTGTCCTTTACATTTTGTAATACCTCTGTTTGCTTATTTGTCTTGTCCTCTAGTTTCTGAAGCTGTTCTGCCTGACGTTTCTGCTCTAACTCAGTCTTGGCTATGGACTCCGACATTGCAAGCATTAACTGTGTCTGTGGCGAAAGCTGGGTACGATCAATAATCTGCCGTTTGTATCGGTTTTCAATCTCAATAAAATGTTTTCTAACCTTTTTACCAATTTCGTTTCTTTCCAGCATAGCTATTTCTTTTGCAATATCTAATTTCAAATAGTATTCAATAGATGTTGCGTTATTGGCTTCCATTTTTTTGTGGAAGCGGGAAAAGTCCTTATCTGCAACAGCATCACTCTCAAAAATTCTTTTCTTTATCCATGTGGAAAAATCTTGTTTACTTTCCAAAACACCATGCAACTCTCGACCGTCTACAATTTTCTCTCCCTTATCGGTCTCATATACTGGAACAATCTCATTGTCTACCATTGTCATATTATATTCCATAAAATTCCTCCTATTTTTAGTTGCGAGGAATATCCTGAAATGCTATACTTAATGTGAGGATATCCCTCTGATTTTTTGGTTAGAAGTTGTTCGCTTTGGTCGGGGAGCAACTTCTATTTTCTTATTTTTACGTACTCTCTATAATCCACACGATTATCCAGATAGGCTTTTACATCCTCTGATTCCCTATTGATGTAAACATAAAAATTTTTTAAATACTCTTCCAATTCATCAGAAATATCTGAGTCAAACTCCTTCGTATAATCATCTATATCTTCATCGCCATGTACTACTGAATGAACAGAAACCGCCCCGTTAGTATCAATGTACTTCATCTCAACAAATAAACCGCCCATATCAAATGGGTCAAACTCTTCATATCCACTATCTAATTGACTCATAAAGTGTTCTAATACAGCCACTTGTAAAAAATAATCTTTATTATCCTGCAACAATTCCGTAATTGCTACATTTACAAGGTCGTTTTGGCTTCGGTCCGTAAGTTCTGCCAAGATTCCCAAATCTCTTTCTACTTTTTCGTCAATTCTAAAAGACTTTTGAACTACATATTTCTTTCTTACTTTCATTTTGCCTCCATAAAATAAGATTATTTTTAGTTGCATTTATATTTTATCACACTCACTATCGATGTCAATAAGTATTCAAAAAAAAGTGAGGACTTTTAATCCCCACTTCGATATAGTTGATTTTATTTCATGCTTTAAAAATCTTTCCGCATTTTCTGCATTGATATTTCGTAGAAAACAGCCCATGTCCAATAATTTGAACATCTGCACTTCTGCATAGCAAAGATGGACACTTTATTTTTCCTGATATTTTATCAATCGTTCTCCTTTTTTTCATTTGTTTTATCCTTCCTCCTTTTTCTAATTTAATTCAATATATGTTCCAGATGACTGTCCATCAACATTCACATACAAAATTTCATACGATAATGCTGCTAAATCTGTTACCCTAAACTCTACCGTCCATTGGCTTCGGACTTGCCCTCCGAAAGAGTTAGTTGCATCTACATATCCTTGCACAGCTATAACATTACCACTTTTAGCGAATCCAATTTCATCAGTACCCCATGGAAATTTTGCAGAAGTCGGATTTTTCAAATATTGCATTACAATATCTTGTGCAATGACATAGTAACTTGTTCTATCTTCATCTTTTACAAACGTTTCATTCATCTGCTGTTTTGTCGTAACTACCGTCCCTTCTTCATAGAACGTATAGTCCCCACTCCATATCCTATATACATCATCACTCGCTACAACCAATACAGAAATGTCGTCACAATATACATTCCACACCGAGTCCCCTACATTGTCTTTTCCAACAAACTCTACTTTTTCAAATCCTAGATCAGAAGTAATAATAGTATACAGTTTATTTGCGATATCCGCTGACAAATATTTCGAAGAATCTTCCACAAATTGTTCTTTTGACGATAAACTCTCTTTTTCTAATTTACTAGAATTGTCACTTTCATCTTTAGAATCCTTTTCTACTACTTCTTGCATAACGATTGGTGATGATTCGGATTTTTCCGTTCCCAGATCATCAGGATCTACTTTGCAAAATAATTCATTCGCTTCTATGCCTTTTCTTCCAAATTGACACATTTTATTCCATTGTTCATTTGTTCCGCCATAGTATATCTTTTCAATATTATGTAAATATCCCCAAAATTCATCTTCTACATCCTCTAATGTAGATGGTAAAAAAATATATTTTATATCAGAACTATTAAATGTTGGATTATCTAAATGCTTCGTGCCTTCTGGAATTACAACGCTAATTGCATCGCAAAACATAAATGTAGCATCTTCAAACGATACAACTTTTTTTCCGTTATAAGAAGAATTCACACGAATTTTATCTTCATTACCTTCGTATCTTTTAATATGTATATCGTCACCATTTATATAATAATCAAAATCATCTAAATTTGTATATCCATCGAGCCATATATCCTCTTGGTCTAAATTGCTTTTATTATCTGAATTTGTTTCATGTTTTGACACTACCCAAATTAATAACAATATAACTACAAATATTGGCCACTTCTTTCTGCGATGCCAAAAAGAATTCCTTTCAAGATTAGGCTCATTCATTTTTTTGTTTTTATATGTGCCATAATGGTATCCGCAAAAAGGGCAAATCGAAATATCCCTTTGAATAAGACGTCCACATTTATAACATTTCATCATGTTTTCATCTCTACTACTTTTGGAAATAGTTCTACCACAAATTGGGCATTCTTCAGCTCTCTCGCTTATTTCAGTTCCACAACCTGGACACTTTATTAAAGCCATTTCTCTTCCTCCCTTCTCTACAAATTATACCATTAAATCCATTTAAGCGAAAGAAAATTCATGAAAAAGTAATAAAAGTATTCAGCAAATTCCTGATTTTGATTGCAATAGTTTTTTTAAAATTCTCACGATACCCTTTTATACTCGGTAAAATTCTGCAAACTTTTTAAGAGACTTTTAATGATATTTCCATACACATTTGTATTATACGTATTGACAAAACACGTATAGTATGGTATTATAATAGTGCAAGGAGGAAAAGTAAGATGCCAATAAAACCAAAAGAGATGGAAAAACTAATCCTTGCAGACGGATGGATTTTCAAAAGCCAGGAAGGCTCACATAGACACTATACACATCCGATAAAGCCTGGAAAAGTCACAATCCCTTTTCATCAGGGAAAAGATTTGACCAAGAAAACAGAAAATTCCATCAAAAAGCAGGCGGGGCTTAAATAGCCCCAATGCCTGTATTATCATAATAGGAGGTATATTCATATGTTATCAATTTATCCAGCTTGTTTTTTTCAAGAAGAAAACGGCGGCTATTCTGTCGTTTTTCCAGATTTAAATTATCTTGCCACACAAGGAGATGATTTTGAAAATGCTATGGAAATGGCTATTGAATGTTTAGCCGGATATCTTCATACTTGCAAAATGGACGGAGAAAGTGTACCCAGTCCTTCTAAACTATCTGATATTGACCCGAATGTTATCGCAAAAGAGTTAGACCCAGAAGCGCCAGAATGTGAATCTTTCGTTAATATGGTATCTGTAGACGTTGCTTCCTATGCAAAAGAACATTTTGAAAAATCTGTCAAAAAAACTCTTACTATTCCTGCATGGCTTAATACTGCTGCATTAGAAAAAAATGTGAATTTTTCCAAGATTCTCCAAGAAGCATTAAAGAAAGAGCTTCACTTGGGATAAAATAATTTCGGATGATTAAAACGTGGACAAATAAAAAATAATTCTAAATTCGTTTTTTATTGCGAAGGTAAGGAAGGGTTCAACGAATCACTATAGGAGGTGTTATTATCAGTAATTTACTTCTTGACGAACATCCTTTACAGGTTATGCCAACTTTGGCAACCATTATAGGATTGAATGAATCCATCATATTACAGCAAGTGCATTATTGGCTTAAAATTAAAGAAAAAAGTAAGCAGGATTATATTGACGGTCATTACTGGGTATATAATACCTACGAACAATGGCAGGAGCAATTCCCATTTTTTTCTATCAGGACATTGCGCCGGACATTTACGTCATTAGAAAAAATGGGACTTCTTTTGACTGGAAATTATAACAAAGTCAAATTCGACCAAACAAAATGGTACACCATTGACTATGGAACTTACGAAAATATCATTTCTTCATATGGCCAAATTGGCCACACGATAAGGTCAAATTGGACGATTGGAAAAGGACAAAATGACCAAACCTATACCATAGACTACACAGAGACTACTACAAAGACTACAGATATATTAAATGGCGCAACGCCAAAGCGTAGCGCTGTCTTCGATTGGTCTATTTTAGAAAAACAAATTATAAATTCCTGTAATAAAGTAGCAGCTGATGATCCGCAGCCTTACATAGACATCATAGAATACTATTATCAATCGTACATAAATACCTTCCATGAAGAGCATCCTCGCTTATCCAAGAAATCTATGGACAGTGTTGTTTCTGCTATTCAATGCGGTACTGATCTAATGAGAGATGATCGACTGGATGTTGATATGTACCGTGATATGATTGATAAGCATTTCCAGACACAATATCAAAACTGCGATTATAGCATTTGCCACTTTATGACAGAAGGGATTTGTAACAATCGTTTTCATGAATCATGTTACTGACGTAAAAATTCCCCGGCTTATAAAAGCCGGGGAAACTTACATATCATAAACTTATCTTCTATGTCCAACGGACAAAGCAAGAATAATTAGCTCAGAATCCTCTATCTGGCAAATAAGACGATAATCTCCTATTCGGTATCTCCATTGACCGCTACGGTTTGCCGTCAATCCTTTACCATACTGGCGTGGATTTTCAGTCCCGACAAGATTCTTATCTATCCATGATCTAATAATCTTCTGTGTGTATTTATCCAATTTCTTGAATTCTCGCTTAAACCGGTCGGATAACTCAACATTGTATTTCATCGTCTAACTCCCTCCAAAAATCAGCGATAGGAGTAGATTTACAGCCACTATCCAAGTATTCTTTGTAAGCTTCATCTGCTACAACAATATCGTACTCATCCTCGATTCTCTCAAATAATGCCCTTTTAAAAGCCTCGCCAACAGACAATGAATGAAGTTTTGCATAACTCTCGGCAAGAGATTTTTCTTCTGGGGTAAGTCTAATTGAAAAGCTCATAAACTCATCTCCTTTCTTGTAATACATTGTACTACAAAAAAGAGATTTTCGTCAAGGCTTTCAAAAAAATTACCAAGCTACCGAAGGATTAAACCTGTAATCTATGCTGTCCTGCCCCTTTTGTACTGCCCTAGCTAAAACTTCGTTATCTTCAGTATATAATGTTGCGTATACATTAATAGGCGGCTGATTCTGATTATTATTCATCATAGCCATTGCTACACCTCTTGCTACGGCCTCTGTTAAAATTCTTTCATCCATGCCTACAGATGCATTAGCTAAGATACTATCTGCGATCATCCCCATAGTCCGTTTATTTTCCAATGGCAAAACCGCCTCATTGCCAGCTTCACCTATTCCTGCAATCGTGGCCCTAGTAAAAAGTCCACCAGTTTTATACCAATCAATAGAAAAATCAGGAATTGGTATCTCCCAGTCTCCTACACTGACATAATTCCAATCCCAGTTCACATGCGGGAGCGGAATATATAAATTAGAAAAAGCATCTTGAATGGAATTCGCGCTATTTTGTGCAGAGTTCTCACCCTCACTGAATTTGTCGGAAAGATTATTCATTGTGTCGCTAATCATGTCTATCAAGGAGCTTCCTATATTTTCTATTCTGCTGGTAGGTTCATCGGCCTTTGCATCAATACCTTTCGCCAACCCTTCAGATACATTTTCGCCATATCCTTCAAATACCCTAGAAGGTGAATTAATTTCAAGCATTCCAGCAAACGGTAACATGATTCCATTATGAGCTAAATCTTCCATTTGGTTTTCAGTTTCAGATTTTAACTCTTCTATTTTTTCGTTATATCCTTTTACAGACAAAGCTGCATAACCGGAATATTTTTCCTTCAATTCTTCATCTAAATTTATTCCATCCAAGAACACTCTTTTTAATGAATCAAAAACTGTATCCCCAGTATCATTCAGTCCACTCTTATATCCATCGATCGTTTGTGTTCCGTTATTGTATGCGATTGTAACTCCCTCTGGTAAAATAGCGCTAATTTTGTCTATGGTAGCAGCACTAATCGCCAAGTCCGTACCTTCGCCATTTTGACTCATGCCCGAAGCATACTGTTGTATTGTCCACTGTCCATTTTGATATGTAAGAATACTTCCTTGGGGAAGAATGCTGTTGATCTTTGCGATAGTAGCGTTGTTTAAGGTTTCCCCTAATGTGAGTGCCCCTTCGTTAATTCCAGCTTCATATTGCTGAACAGTGAATTTTCCATTATCATATCCCAACGTATAGCCTTCAGGAAGCTTGTCTCTTAACGCTTGGAGCAATGTGGTATCTAACGTGGTTTTGAAATTCTCTGTTCCTTCTGTAATACCATTTCCAAAACTTGCAAGTACGCCATTTCCTAAATCATAATATCCTTGTCCGTTCTCAGGATATAAGCCTGATTGAATTCCAGCATAAATGCCAAGAGCTTTTTCCCCAGTTACCTGTTCCCATCCATTGAGTCCCTGAATCCAAATACCTTTTGCCTTATCTATTTCGCTCGCCGCATTTATAATATTATTTCCAATTTTGATAGAATTCTCGCTAACCTTATCGCTTGTTTCAGTAAAAGAATATCCTGCTGATTCCATTGCTGCTATCACTTTATTAGACAATTTATCAACATTAATTCCTGTTTGCTCTGTTGCTTCATAAATTGCATTTTGAAATTCTTCTGAAGAAACCCCTGCTTCTTCTAATGTAGAATTCACTTCGGTCAAAACATCATCAAAAGTTTTTGTCCCATTATTAATATCATTCACACCATTAGCTAATTTATAGAATTGGTCTAATGTAATGTCTCCGCTTTCTACAAATTTAGATAATGCTCTTTCTATGACTGTAAAAGCAGTAGTGGCTTCTATTGTTTCTTTTCTGGTTCCAGAAATAACATCCTTCAATTTTCCAAATAAATCAACTGCTAAAGCCGCGCCTCCGGCTTTTGCTAAAGACCCACCAATAGAAAAAGCTCTATTAATAAATGTTCCTATACTTTGCCCTAAGCTCCCTGTAGAACTCCTGGACATAAACCGTGTTCCCATAAGGGAAACTATTTTTCCGATAAGACTTCCTATTCCTGTTATATTCGCTATTTTTACCGCAATAAAAGCTTTTCCTAGAAACGCTGCTATTTTCCCAGCCATTCCAGATTCTTCTAATCCATCAAATAGTCCCCCTAAAGTTTCTACAATTATGGATATAACCGTTCCTAAGTGTTTAAGCCAGTCGATCTCTCCTAGAAATTCCCCAATGCCCCTTCCTAACTCTTCCCAATCTGTATCTTGTGCTATTTGAAGCAAAGCTCCCAGGAAGTCGCCAATAAACTGATTTAACGCTTGTCCATTCTCAGGCCAGTTGAAATTATGAATGGCATTATTTATTCCTGTAGATATATTTGTAGCGAGATCGTCCCATTCTACTTCATCCGTAAAACTTTTAAGGGTTGAAAATGCTCCGTTAATTCCGGTTACTAAAGTAGTTCCAATTTCGCCAAAATCAATCTTCTCGAATATACCATTGACAGCTTCTCCTAATGAAGTCCCTAACTCATCCCAGCCCGTAATACCTGCTCCGTCTTCCTTAGACATCTCCTGCACAAATCCAGAAAGCATGTCCCAAGAAATCATAAAGTAATTTCCTAAAAGATTACCCAGGTTCCCCCAGTCTATTTCTTTGATTGCGCCACGTAACCCTGTGGCAATCTTTGTCCCAATATTGGTAAAATCAATTCCTCCATCCCCAATAAGAAGATTCAAGGTATTTACGATTGTATTGACTCCGGCCCCAATGGTTCTCCCCATTAAATTCCAGTCAATATTATCAACTAGGCTATTAAAAGTTCTGGTAAAAGCTGTTACAAATGCGGTTATCTTAGGTCCGACGTTATTCCAATTAATAACATCGTAAATCTTCTTCAGTCCTTTGTTAATTTCCCCTGCAATGATCTTTCCAAGTTCTTCCCAGTCCTCTTTTTCGGCTGCCTTTCTCATTCTTTCGGCTAACTCAGAAATATATTTTTCTACCGGGGTATCCTTGAAAATATCACTCGGAACCAGTTCGCCATTTCCTAAGCTATTGTTAATACCGTCGCTAATATCCCCTAAATCCCCAACGCTGGAATCCAGCGAAGAGGTATCAATCGACGATAACTGATTCAATTCATCAAACGATAAAACTGATAATGCTTTCTTTAAATCCTGGGCGCTTTCTGTCGCATCGTCTAAACCAGATGAAGCATCCTCTCCCGCGCCTGCAAGATCATCAAGTCCAACAGATGCATCCCCAACGCCTGCAAGATCATTTACAATACCAGACTGGCCGCCAGGTGATTCATATCCTGTCAAAACATAGAGAAAATTCCGAAACGCTTTTGCTACCTCTTGGAGTTTGGCCAAGAGCGCATTTAAGCCTTGTATAACCGGCAATATTACAGCTATGAAACCTTGTCCCATGGTTGCTGATAAAGATTGAAAGTTCAGTTTTAATAATCGGAATTGGTTTGCAAAGCTTTGTGAAGTCCTGGCCCAGTCTCCTTGTTGGTCAGATGTAACAGACATTAAATAATTGTACCGCAGCATTACCTTCTCAGCTTGCGACATGGACATATACGATTTTGTGATTCCATTTGCTAAAGCATATGCCTCCAAGGATGCCACAGTCATATCTACGCCAAGCTGCCGCAAAGGTTCGATTTCCAATTATGTTACCGCACCGGCTTTTTATCCGATGCTTCCGGGAGTTTCCTCGCATTACGGGATGTTGCTTCATCCCCGGTTCAGCGTACATTTTCAACCATAAAATAAAATATCTCGTATATTTACCTATTATGGTTGTCAACCACTCTTGGGAGTATTATATTTTTTCAACTCCTACGCGTTACGGTGGCAATCAGCCTTTCGCAATCTGATCGCTTACCTCGGTATTAGCATGTTGATAATCTTCAAAATACATCCACCGGTATCCGCCTGCATGTTTTCTTTCTCCCCTGCACACAAGTGCTATGTGTGACCTTTGAGCATTATTGCTTTTTGCAGCTTCTGTTACCGTATCATATATTTTGATTTCATTGGTATTCTCGGATATTCTAACAACTTTTCTACTAACAGGACTATCTGCTCCTTTTAAAAGCCCCGTTCTATTCTTGCTCATTAACTCTAAAGACTTTTTACTGTGATGTTTTCCGTAAAACGGATTACCGCTCCCAAGCATTTCAAGTCTATATCTTCTTTTTAAATATTCTGGACATTTCGTTCCTTTATGAGCCTCCGATATTTTTCTTTTAGACTCATCGGATAAATGTTTTCCATACATAGGATTTTTCTCTCCCGAAAAAGCCAAGGAAAGCTTTTTCTTCTCTTCATCTGATAAATGCTTTCCATACATATGATTTTTCGGTCCTACCATTAATCCCTTTCTGGATTCTGACATTTTTCGCTTCGCTTCTTCCGAATGTTTTTTCCCACGCATAGGAGCGATTGTGTCAATCGAAATATTATAGCAAAAATCACTGTTTACATATTTTTCGATGTATAATTGCTCTCGATCACTTAGTTCCTCTACTTTGCATTCTTCAACTATCTCAAAAGAAAAATTTTCTTCTCCATACTTATTCCAAGCACGTTGTAGATACTTATTATGGTGTTTCTGTATGCGAAGTTCCCTTTTGTGGTCATACCATCTACGAGAGATATTTTGCGATGAGCCAATATAAAATTTTCCATTAACGTTGTTAGTTATCTTATAAATACCCGATATATTTTTCATTTTATCAATTTAGCTTTTACCGATTTTGGTCGATTTTCTATGCCGCCTTACAGCGACAAGGGGCAAATTGTCTACCCGCTATTCCTGCACGAATCTTGTAAAATGCTGCATCTGTGTCAATATTATAAAATGATGCCAAATCGCCTGCTAATCCAGCCAAAGTTGTAGACATTTCTGCTGCCGAATCTGTTGCTACACCAGATGCTTTTAACATAGACATCATGGTTCCCGAGTATTGTTTTGCAGCCAATTCCGAAAGTCCAAATTGTTCTGTAGCTGTAGAAGCAAATTCATAAGCCTGATTTGCCATGCTACCAAACGCAACATTAACCACGTTCTCCACTTCTGTAATATTAGAACCTAGCATGGTAGCTTGTTTGGCCCAATTATAAAGTCCTGTTGCCCCTCTATAAAGAAGTGCTGTGGATAATAAATTTTTCAAACTTAACGTAGCCTTATTTACAGAAGAACTAGAATTTCCCAACTGCTTAAAAGCATTTACAATCGCAGAAACGGATTTCTTTACAACATTTCCAGCTTTTGTAGACAGATTAGTTAATTTACTAAATGCAGTTTGTACACCGCTTGTTGACGAGCCAACTCTATTCCCGGCACTGGCCAACCTGGACAATGCTTCCACCATGCGCAGTGTGTTACTGCTAATACGCGGCGCGTTTTTCATCACATTGAAAAAATTCAAAGTTTCGTATGCAAGAACTCCCAACCCTAAAGAAGTTTTTGTGGCCTTGTCACCGGCATTCGCCAGTCGTGCGATTGATGAAACAAATTCATTCGTTGATTTCGATATGTTTCTGGCTTTTGACATATCACGAATCATTTTGCTAAGAGCTCTTGATAATTCCGGTAATTTATCGGATACTACCGTGATTTTATTTCCAGCATTAGAAAGCCTAGCCAAAGATGCTACAAATCTATTAATGCTGTTTGACACATCCGGCATCGTGCTTAACGCACTAATCGACTTTGTGATCTTATCAAAATCCGATGGATTGAATTTCGAAAAATCCGCTTTAAACAAACGATTTAGTGCATTAATAACATTGTTTAAATTCCGATCACTAAATGTTATTTTCGAAAGCACTTCCATGGATTCAGATATTTTTTTCAGTCCTTCCGCAACCTCCGGCATGTTTTCTGTTTTGATATCTGAAAATTTTTTTGCTGCATTCGCCAAAGAACTTAAATTTTTTGTATCTATTTTGGGAACCTGGATATTTTCTATCCCCTCCATAGATTTAATAGCAGAGGCCATATTCCGTATTGGTTCTATCCCGGCATTAAGTTTAGCGAAATCCACTTTACTTAATGCTGCCATCTCCTTAGCCAATCCTGATACTTTGGGTACTGATATTTTTAAACCATTCAAAGCCCTGAGAGAACTTGCAAGAGTATTTACATTTCTTGAAAAATTCCCCACAGCCACCGTGTTCATACCTTTAAATGACTTGTTGACTTTGTCTAAAGTCCTCGCTAATGATTCCAGTGATTTTTGCGCTTTGTTTGCATCGGCGGATATTCTTATATCCAGATTATCAATGTTTCCACTTCCCATATACCTACCTCCTAATTTTTTGAGGTTAATGATTATCATCTCGTTGATAACCAACAAAAGGGCGGGGTTCTTGCCCCGCCCTATCTCTTCTCGAGTCTGGCATTAGTCTGCCTTACTCTTAATGTCATGTAAAGTAACTCCTGATTCATTTCTTCTTCTGATTTATTGTTATTCTTCGCTATCTCTTTAATTGTTTTAGTGTTTTCTAATAAAGGATTTTCTGGGTACTTTGCTTTTTTATTAAAAGCCGCAACTACCGCGTTCATTACATATGCACCAGTAAGCCAAGACTGATGCTCTATGCATTTACTCTGATAATCCTTTTCCATGTAAAACGCATCAATGTATAATTTAACTTCCCTCAATGTAGAATGAAAAAATGTTTTCTTCGTCATTCCACATCGAATCGCTTGTGGGTATAATTCTTCAAGAATTACTGACCTGAAACTTTTCTTAGATGATCTTGTGGAACTTTCGGCACTTTTTTCACTTTCTTCTGACCGGCAGCTATAATCCTGTCTAGTCCCACCAATTTGAAAAAATCGTCTTCTCCCATTTGCTCAATACATATCTCCAAGATACCGTAAAAGTTTCCTATATCATCTTCAGCATGTTCTTTTGCATATTGCGCTAACAGTCGTTTTGCAGTCTGGATATCTGGCACTCTCCCATCTCCATCTGCGTGAGTTCCATGTGCTTCCATGAGTCCAGCGTAAAAAATTGTCAATGCGGTCTGTGGTATATTCGAAACGCCATCTAAAAGTTTCTCTATATCCTTTTCGTTTTCTGCTTGTCCCATATTCGTTAGAAATTTAGATAACTTCGCCACACAATCCGAATATAGTGCCGCTTCTATCGTGTACTCTAATTTATAATCTTCTCCACCAATTGTTAGAATTTTATACATGCGTTATCCTCCCTTTAAAATATCAATTCGCTTTCATCATCCTTGCTTCTCTTGTCAAGCGATAAACGAGAGAAGCTCATGATTCCCCCGCTGTCGGTTTAATCGGTGTGTCAGGCCCCTTATAATCGTTAATCGTTAACGTCATTTCTACTGCCAATAATCCATTTTGGTCAAATTCAGGCTGCGGAATTGTAGTGGGTGGCTCTGCAACAACATAAAATGCTTTTTGCAAAGTAGGAATAAAAGTTTCAAACCACGTGGACTTTCCACCTGTTTTTCCTGTTTTGTATGCTTCGATTAACGCTTCCCACTCTTCTAATGTTTCGTCAGTAACATTTACTGTTACCGTGAATGTTCCACCTGTACTTCCTCGACCAGCAACTGTTTTTTCTACTTTATCTTCCAGTGCAGAGGCATCAATCGTTTCAACATCAATAGAAATTCCACCGATCTGATTAATTCTTGTCAATAATGTAAATTTTTCTGGCTTTGTTCCTGCCACAGTTTCTACTCCATAACCGAATAATACGCCTAGTGTACTAACACCTGGTGCTGCCATATTTTCTCCTTTCTACCGCTAACTTTATGCGGTCAGCGACTACCTGTCTGGTAGTCGGTAATAAAAAAATAGCTCAATACAATTTGCATTAAGCTATCATTTTCTTGGATTCTGTTTCAATAAATTCTTTTATCTCTTTGTAGCCCCAGCCACAGTTTATAAGGCTACTTACAAGCATTTCCATGCCCTGAACTTGGGATAATGATTCCCCAGTAAAATAGTCTCTTAAATTTTCTTTCGGTTTCACCCCAAATTCTTCCTCTAATTCTTTTGCTGTTTTCCCGAACAAAGTTCGATAAATCAAATTAGTATAATTAGGATAAGCAAATCGCTTATGTGGACTGTCGGATATTTTCATCTTAATTGTATCGGTTAAGATATGACGAATTACAACGCCTTTATCTCTTTCAATCTGCCATTGCTGTCGTTCTGTGTAAATACGTTTGAGTTCGGACTCCATGGAATTAAAGGCTTCAATATATTTTTCCTTGTAAAACATTGCTTTCGGGTCTGTAAATCCCATAACAAGTAATACAAAGCCGTCTTTATCCATAATTATACATGGTTGCCTTTTCCCTCTTTCGTCCACGTATTCTGACGGTGAATAATGTTCACCGCGAAATTTTTCGCTGCATTTTAAATCGCGAATGGCTCTTAGAACAGCTTTGTGTTCTCTTGTATATTGCCTTCCGCTTTCTTCATCATAGTAGGTAAATGTTTCTGCTATTCTCAGGCTTGTTGTAACTAACTTTTCCTCATATCTTTTCCCAACAATTTCTACTAACATAAACTCAATCTCCTTTTCTGGTTTATTTGTTTAATCCTCTCGATTTCGATAGGTTTAAAAATAACCACCGCCCGATAAGGAACAGTGGTTATTCATTGTCTTACATATTCTAAAAAATCTCAAAATATTGAACCATGAAATTGTTAGTTCAAAATCAGTTAAATATTTGAACTATTCAAAAATTCTAAACAGTTGCACTCTAACCCTCATGCTGGGAGATAGATTTAGGATCACCAAACCTTTCTATTTCGTCTCTTTGTTGTCAATGGCCTGATTCTTTCTGCTGTACGTCGCCGCACTAATTCCCAAAAGAACTCCCAGGAAAGTATCAACCGCCGTAATAGTTCCAACGATCTCTTCTCCATAAGGAAATCCCCAAATTCCAGCAAGGGCAAAATACAATGTACCCAATGCGGGAAGTGCAATTTGAGCGACATATTTCAAAATATTGTAAACTTTATCGTTGATCTGCATTTGTGTTCCTCCTTTCTGCGCAAAAAAAGGAACCTTGTTTCCAAGATTCCTCTTTTCTTATTCCTTCTATCTTATATTATAATTCATATTTAAACCTTGTAGGTACTCATATTTCCAAAGAATCCCCATAGCCAACAATTCTTGTATACCTACTCGTAAGGCGTTTGATTGACGGGTCTGTGGACTGAATTAATTCCGGCCCCATACTTCTTCTGAATCCCATACTGGTAAGACAAGCATGTGATAAATCATCAATCTCATATGCTTGTGTTAAAGCTCTCTGCCCTTTCGTGTAAATATCAATCTGTGCCGTCGGTGTTACCGCAGCCTCATCTCCCTTTAAATCCCAATCGCTACCCGGAATACCTGTAAAGTACATTGTGGCGTAAGGTAATTTTGTAACCGTAGCACTGTTTTCCATTGAGTATCCGGTTACTTTATCCTTTATTGCGTCAGTCCATTGAGAATAAATTGTGTTTATCATTTCTAAGATTGTCATTTAATTACCGCCATCTCCTTTTTTGGTATATGTTGGTTTAAAAAGTTCTTTCCCTCTAACCCCTCTTTTATATCTATTCATAATTGTTTTTCTCCCAATTCCAGTTTCCCTTTCCCAATCGCATAGTCTTTTTGTAATTCCTTCCACTTCTATAAATGTGTTATTCTTTTGTGGTTTGTAAATCTTATCCTTTGAAATCAAATCTGAGACTGTGTATATTCCTTTTTTGTATCTTATATACCTTGTACGCAGTGTTGACATAGAAATTCCGTATTCTTTTTCTATGTCTTTTAAAGTCTTTTCTTCTCCATCAATAACAACTTTTCTTGTGACTCTTTTATTATAGTTCTGCGTTTCGCAATCGGCCCATCTACAATTTTCCGGACAATAGTTTCCATTTACATCAATTCGATCTATAGTCTTATTCTCAAAAAACTATGATACCGATTAGCAAAATACTGGATATGGCGATTAAAGATTTTATCAATAAAAATGTGGAAAAATAATCAGCCAAATATCTCTTTCGCCACTTCATTAACACTTTTCATTATTTCGACTGATGCACGATACACAGGCATTTTTGCCTGAACGCCGAAAGTGTGATGAACTTTTCCATCATCTCCATAGTAATACCACCCTGTTGGGCTTTCCCAGTTATCATACGGCGGATTTTGCTGTGGAGCATTTGATGGATATGTGCCAGGACCATAGCCCAACTCCGCCACTTTTGGATTTTTTGTACCACTGTAGCGAATACCGCTTCCAAATTCCAGAAATAAAATGTACGGGCCAGAAATTATTATCTTTGCCCGTACTATATTTCCACTGGTATCAATTTCATAACTGACTTTAGTAGAGGGCTGATAATCCTCTAGTTTTCCTTCTCTAAGTACTGTATTCGCGACCTGAACGCCAATTTCCGATAACCGCCTACAAATCTCCTCGCATTTCCTCGACAAATCATTCTTATACTGTTCTATCTGCCGGATTGCCTGTTGTAACGATTTTCCGCCATCAAGGAGATTGATTTTCATTGTTTTTCGTACCATTACTGTTTCTTCACTTTCATATTCCACGCTTTAATTTGTTTATTTAATGGTTCAGAAGATAGTAGCCATGTATCCGGTCTCATTTTACATTTTCTTGTATGATGTGCGTTTATATATGGTTTATCAAATAAAATATCTATGTATGCTCTACCACCACAATATTTGCATGGTTCTAAGTGAATTTTTTCGTTAATAACGACCATCATTGATTCCCTCCCACTTTGCTTATCCCATACCTCGCCACGCTTCCCTTTTTCGTGTCCAAAATCTTAACCAGCCGATAATCTGGCGGCGTAACTGGCGTATATCCATCTTCCTCCATAACCAGATTTCCAGTCTCATCCAACTCAGGCTCTACATCAACAAATACCCCCATTCCCTCAACTGGATTGAAAGGCTTACTTTTAGATTTATAATGAGTAACATATCGGTCATAGTTAGGTACAATCCCAGCCGCTATTTCCTCCGGTGTGCCGCTAGTTGCGCTTACGGTTTGTTTGCGCATTTCCGGCTTTCCATATTTTATTATATTATCTATTCCCTCGTGGATTTCTTCTATCGTAACCCACCATACTTTTTGTCTATCTCTTACTGGACTTCTATGCATACATTACCTCCTACGCAACAAGTTTTTCCATATGATAAGGAACAACATGAATCGCCTGTTCTCCTAATACCGAATAGGCTATACCAAATATCTGTCGTCCATAATCAGCAAGCAGGTTCGCACAAAATTCTTCCATTTCAATCCAGAATCGTTTCTTGCACATTCTATGAATTTCATTCACAAGTCCATAAGAGAACATTACGCAATGTCCAAGCTCATGAATAAGCACATGATTTAAAAACTCTCCTTTAAGACGATCTGATAGATAAATCGTCATAGTTTCTGGGTCGGTTACTGCACAGGTCAAAACATTTGTCCTGTCCACCAAAATAGGATTGCTTGGATTCGTCCACTGTACATTCCAATGAATCCCATTTATATAAAATTCATCTATCATGGTATCACCACCTTATTGACAATTAAACTATTTCTGATATAATCAATATAAATAACAGGGAACGCAAAGCCGTCAGTAGACCCTTGAAAAGTTGAAATTCCTTTCCATGTAAAACGTCGGGCAAGAGCCTATAGGCTCTTTTTTATTTTCTATTTAAAGAAATGCCACGATTATTTTAATAACCGTGATGCTTCCTGTTTCTTATTAAAAAATGCTTAAAGAATATCCAGTTCTTGAAATACCTTGAAGATTTTTGGAGACTGGATTGCATAGAAATCTATCATTTCTTCTCCCATAGCCCACGGAACATCAGCGCAAAAGCTATTTTGCCACAAACCACTCTCGAACATGAACGCATGTAGAATTTCGTGACGAATAACCCTCTTTCTATGTTCTTCTCTGCTTTCGTATCCGAATTTCTGTTCTTTCACTTCTTCATCCGTGTATAGGCGGACGTGGATTTTCTTAACTGTCGGGTCGCAATATCCATCACAATCAGCAAATGCCTTGTCCTGTTCTATCGTCTGAAAAATAATGTTCCATTCCGTTCCCAAAATATTTACTTTACAGTCCTGCATAGCTCCTCCTGTCAAATGCTCCGAATCAGTTCTTTTACATCCTCATACATATCTTTATAGGGAATGTCTGTTTTCAATAAATTTTCCAGTCGCATATCAATCAGCGTTTCCAAAGACTTCAACCGCAAAAGTGTTTTCTGGTCTAAATCATCTCTTCTCCCGGCTTCGATTCCCAAACAGTTCTGAACCAGCTTCGTGAAATTCTGGTAGTACATATCTGCATGGGTGCTGCCCTGCGATTTTGCGTACTCCACATATTTCTTGATTGTGTCCGTTTCCATCCGGCGTACTTTCTTTGTCTCTTCTCTGGTCTTTAACCGCTCTTCTCCTTTTCCGTCCAGAACATAGAATCCATTTACACGGATTTGCTTTAATACCTTTGTTACCCATTTTGTAAACAGCTTGGCTTCTGGTTTGTTGCTTCTGAACGCCATATTATAAACAGCTTCTTCAGATACAAATGTTTCTCCGTAATTGTTCAATGGTGAATTAAAATTCCGGGTGTAGAAAACTCCGACACCCGAAATCATTTCATTAGTAAATTTCTTCTTTTCTGAACGATCAATATTTCTTAGTGTATCACGAATATTTGCGATCCCTAATTCTTCTCCAACATCAATCGCACTAAACCATATTTCGCTCCTGTTTTTACTACAAATTATTCTTACATTACGTTCTTCAAAAATACTTACCATGCTACCACATCTCCTTTATAATTAAATTTTGTAATCAAAAAGAGCTAAACTCTCATAGAAAGCCAGCCCTTTTCATCTTTTCTTTTTCAACTCAAAATCTCTGTATCGTCTTTCCATTACTGTTTAAAAGGTAAATCGTTGTATTTCCTGAAAAAATCAAAGTCTTATTATTATGAGAAATTTCTCCATCTAAAAGCACAGCCACCTTAACCGCCTTTTCAGCATTAAGTCTTTCTTCATCGGACATTACTCCATCCATATCAAAGTACATCTTATTCTCTGGGTTTACTTCTAAATTCAAAACCTCTAACAAATCGTCTTTTGAGATTTTTGGCATTTCAGATAAATCCACCTTAGATAACGAAATACTTTCCGCTTCTTGATAAATTTTTTTGTTACCCTTGCTAATCTGTAAAATCATCTTTATTCCTACCTTTCTATCTTTCTTTTTATATTCAAAAGAGCCTGTTGCTCTAAAGCAACAAGCCCTTCTGTTTCCTTATTTACATACTCTGGACAAATTTAACCATATCCTGCTTCAATGCCTGCCATGCCGCCGGATCAGCGTCAGCCTTTACCTCGCTGAAAGAATCCATAAAGTCTTTCGCATAACGTTTCATGTATTCCTCCATGTGCTTTTTATCCTCTGGATTTTTGGACTCTGTATAGTGGCGTCTATACTCAGACATGCGATCATAAGATTCGCCGTATCTGGAAGGTCTGTTCATACCATCATATCCATATCTGCCATTATCGGAACCGCCTCCGGTATTCGACATATTTCCACTGTAGTTTCCGTTTCTTCCGCTTGTATAACCCATACGATAGCCAGTCATCGGATAAGGGATTTCATCGTACATTCCATCATACTCATCCATCTCCGGCATTATATGAAGATACGGGGTATATCCAGCGGAACGTCCTCGACCAGAGCGATGGACAAACCGTCCATTTGCTGCACGTCCTCTATAACCATATCTACCATTTCCCATCACTCCAAAATCCGGGTTTGAATCGTATTCCTCTAACATTCTCTCTGTCAGCTCGCCTTCATGGATTTTGTTCGGAATTTTAATCTCCTTCATGTACTCAGTTTCCAGACAAGCTTTCATGGTTTCCGCCACAAAGTATTTCATCTGCATAGCATCTTTCAAAACATCTACAGCCTCGCCAAAACATTTCCGATCAATGTGATCGTACCCCTTCGCTGCCATGCACTCAATATCCTGTTTAGCAATATCTTCAATCTTCTTAATCAATTCATGCATACCGACACCTCCTAGCACTCACGCTCTACAATAAGCGTTAAATTTTCAACTTCGATTGCCTGGGTGTTGGGATTGGTTATTGCCAAGTTTACCTGGCACTTCCCAGCGCAAACAATTTCTTCAAAAGAGACATTAAAGAAATTTTCTACTGCTGCCGGAGTAACCGTTGCAAGGGATGTCTGTAACACCTCTCCATTTAATGATAATCCAAGCGAAATCGCTCCAACTGTTCCGCCAGTTGGAATAGCTATATTTGCCTTTCCATATACTCTATATCTCGCAGGATTACAGTCGTTTCCGCTATTTGCCACACAAACCAGACCAGAACCTGCACGATGATTTACACATCTACTTTTAACAGGATCTTCTAACAACACTGCATTCTGCCCAGCCGCTATCCTCTGAACAAACGGGCTTGTAAATTCAGCCATATTCTTTATCTCCTTTCCAATGAAGAAAAGGGATAAACTTACCACGTCTACCCCTTTTCGTTATTTTCGCAAGACTACTTAGGTGTAGATATGGAACTTTGCGTTTCCAACATGCTTATTATTTTTTTGTTCTGTCTGATAATCGTTTCCAGATATTTAGAATTTTGTTTCTGTAATTCCTCAATAATATCAGTATTACTTGCATCGTCCGCAGCCCACAAGAATGTCATAAGCTGCAAAACTGTGTCATAAATCTGGAGATTATCAAACAACTGCTGATTTCTCATTAGCAGCCGCAAGTCCCGCATCCGCACCCTGTATAAGCGTATGGGTTAGGAACCGTATAAGCCGGAATAGGAGCCGGGCTGCGTAAAGCATTAACGATATTCGTCGTCTGATTTGCGTTAGCAAGCTGAAGCTGCGCGGACTGAAGTTCAGTCTGGAGAGAAGAAATCTTGTCCTGAGTAATCAGGTCAACGATTCTCTGTGTTCCTGCGTTCTGTGCATCAATCACATCTCTAAATCCATTGCAAAGCTGACTCTGGAGAGCGTTTGCGTTCTGATTCATGGTGTTCTGTAAGCTATTGGTCTGCATTGCGATATTATAGGAAATTTCGCCCTGCCCCTGTTTTAAATCACAGCAGCAATTTGCCATCTGTGTTGCAATAGAGTTAAATCCCTGCTGCACACCATTAAATCCGTTACACAAAGACTGTTCGATTCCAAACTGTCCATCACGGATTCCTGTCAGGCGATCGTTGAACCCCTGTCCCTGGAAACCCTCAAACATTTCGGCTCTGGTTAAAGCACCATTCGCGGAAGGTGTATTAAATCCACCACCATTTCCACCCCAGCCTCCGCCGAAGCCTCCCCAGCCGAACAGGCAGAACAGAAGAATAATCCAAATCCATTCTCCGCCCCATCCAAAGCCATCATTACAGCCACGGTTATTAGTGTTGCCAGTTAAAACTGCAACATCACTCGCTGATAATCCCTCACTCATCATAGAGATTACCTCCTTATTGATTTTTATATTTACAAAATCAAAAGTTCCGCGGCTCTTTTAATTGTTGTAGCGATTTAATTTATTTCATTCCAAACTGATTTTTTATCTGATTCATCATTTGATCTATATCAACATTCTTTTCTTTCCCAAGATTCCTACAAAGCTGTTCTAAGCCTTTGGAATCTCCTTTTTCCATCATCTGTAAAGCATTTGACATCACAGGATTATTTCCGGCCTGTTGTTTCATCATGTTTATAAGCATTTGACGAGGGTTTCCTCCATTTTTCATCATTTGCATAAGTTGCATCGGGTTAAATTGCATATTCATCATTTCTGATTACCTCCCCTCTGCACTTTAGGAGATTCTATCGGTGTAATCATCTGTTTAATCTCAGATAGTTCTCCGCCAATTCCCTGTAATATCTCTGCTTTAACTTGTCCAAGCATAGAATTAAGCATCTGAATATCAACATACGATTGATCTTCCTTTTGCTTTTCATCTTCCGGCTGAACTGCCTTATATGTAATAATCTGACTTGTTCCATCTGCCATAAGCCTTTTTACATATACTTCTGACAAATCGGATTTTGGATAAAAGGTAGGCTGGCCGCTCATGTCAACATTCTTCGCCTTTACCACGTCCAGGCCATCCACAATTTCTCCATTCAGACCAGGAGTTTGAGCCTGCTGAACAGGTTGGTTATATAACTGTTGCTGATTATACTGTGTCTGCATCTGAGCCAATCTGTCATATTGCGGTTGTAAAGGATTATACTGTTGATATCCTCCATACTGTGGCTGATATCCGAAGTTTTGATATGTCGGAAATGGTTGCATAACGTTTTCCTCCCCTGTCTTTATGATTTAATTTTAAATGACGGGACCGTTATTCACCATTCCATAAAACTGTCACATTTCTATCACCAATATGTCATTTCCAATTTTCTGAAATTCCTCTATAATATTTAGGTGCTGTTTTGATGATCTTTGTTTTCATCGTTCGATTTATTCTGTTAATAGTGCTAACGCTACAATTCATTTTTTCTGCTACTTCTTCCAATGGAATTTTACTATTTCTATACAAAAAGAG
>CDZJ01007653.1_pt1 | contig 91478 bp, 96 predicted proteins | sample 557391 | NCBI WGS metagenome assembly CDZJ01 (sample SAMEA3182111, study PRJEB8094) | gut metagenome | biome: human; feature: gut; material: Stool; isolation source: human stools | place: Canada | collected 2013-05-07 | reverse complement strand
GGGTAACAGTATCCGGAAACAACCTTTCCGTAGCAGAGAACCGTACGACCTCTTCGCGTAATGGTACTGTCACCTTTACACAGGCAACTTCCGGCAAACAGGTAACGGTACTTGTAGAACAGTCTGCCGGTACTATTTCCGAGAATTATATCTTTACCTTCAGTGATGGGAGTGCAAGTAAAGCCTGGAGTGGTGTCTCTGCCACCGGTGGAGCTAATAGCTATACGATAACCTCCCTTAAGGAAACCTATGTAAACGGTGCAAAGGATGCTACTGAAAATATATCCTATTCTGGTTCAAGTAATGTGAATTGGGTAACAGTATCCGGAAACAACCTTTCCGTAGCAGAGAACCGTACGACCTCTTCGCGTAATGGTACTGTCACCTTTACACAGGCAACTTCCGGCAAACAGGTAACGGTACTTGTAGAACAGTCTGCCGGTACTATTTCCGAGAATTATATCTTTACCTTCAGTGATGGGAGTGCAAGTAAAGCCTGGAGTGGTGTCTCTGCCACCGGTGGAGCTAATAGCTATACGATAACCTCCCTTAAGGAAACCTATGTAAACGGTGCAAAGGATGCTACTGAAAATATATCCTATTCTGGTTCAAGTAATGTGAATTGGGTAACAGTATCCGGAAACAACCTTTCCGTAGCAGAGAACCGTACGACCTCTTCGCGTAATGGTACTGTCACCTTTACACAGGCAACTTCCGGCAAACAGATCACAGTACTTGTCGAACAATCTGCCGGAGTTATAACGACAGACTATACCTTTACTTTCAGTGATGGCAGTACAAGCAAATCTTGGACGAGTATTTCCGCATCGGGTGCGTCAAACAGCTATACAATAACTTCGTATAAAAGGGTGTATGTCAATGGTACTTTGGACCGTACCGAGTATCCCGGCTATTCTTCGTCAGCAAATGTAAATTGGGCGTCGGCATCCGGCGGTACTATTTCCGTTTCGGAAAATAACAGCACTGCTCCTCGCGGTGGTGTGATGACTTTCACCCAAAGCGAATCCGGAAAAACCGTTCAGGTGACCCTATTGCAATTAAAGAAAAGTTCAGTAGATATTAATTAAGCACTAATTGAAATGAGAAATTTACTATGTTTTTTCTTCTTTATCAGTTCTATTTTGGTGTCATGCAGCAAGGACGGCAATGATGATCCGGCTGAAGGGGAAGAAGTGAAGATGAGCATCAGCTCATGCTACGTGGTAAAGAATGATAATAGCCAATCGGAGAACTTTGCTTCTCCGATTGGTCTGTATCTTCTTTCAGAGGATAACCAGCCTTATGATAACACTTCGTACAGGAATTCGGCCAGTTTGGTTGGCGGACAATGGAAGATTGCAGTTCCCGTATATGTGGAAAAACCAGGAAAGGTATATTCTTATTACCCTTACCGGTCAGGTGATAATCCAGAAGCGTTGGCGGTAGACATGGCAAACCAGGTCGATTTGTTATACAGTAAGGCCGTTGCAAATATAGCTCCAGGTTCTTCTTCCCTATCGGTAAAACTACATCATGCGCTTTCGCAGATTACGGTAACAGTAGAAGGTGAAGTGGTTTCCGGAATTTCGCTGGTTTCCCCTTTGACAGCGGAGTTTAATGTATGCACAGGCCTTTTTGCTCAACAAGTAACAGGTGTTGTGAATGTAAATTCTGACAACCTGTTAATCATCCCTCACGCTCCAGCGGTAAATACAGAAATGACGATCCGTCTGAAGAACGGTTCCAGTTATCAGTATTCTCTCGCAAACATGGACTTGAAACCGGGTGAGACCTATGTTTTCAAGTTCAAACTAAATGCAAACCGCGAAACGCTTGAAATAACCTCGTTCTCTGTGGTGGATTGGGTGATTCGTGAAAACCATGTTGATTATTTAAGATGATTACGATGAAAAAGAAATTAATATCATTAGTCCTGATACTTCAGGTGTCGGAAGCGCTTTCTGCCCAGACAATCAATGCCCGGACAGATCTGAATAACATATTGACAAATTACATTCTTCCAGTTGCGGGTCTCTTACTTTTTTTAGGGTTTATCATTTTGGTAATAGCCAATCTTGATTCCATAAGGGGAAAAAATGGCGCAAGTGCTGAAGAGGGGTGGATGAATGTTGGCAAAGGTACGGCATTTATATTTGTCATTCTTTCTTTGCTCGGTGCGATTGCTAATAAATTGGCAAGTATGAACTTTCAGATATAGTATGGATACGTGTAAAGTGTACATGGGGTTAGATGATAAGCTGAAGATCAGAGGGCTGAACAGTGAATATTTCACTATCTATCTTGCTTGTCTGGTGGGTTTTCTCCTCTTTGCTGGTCTGTCTGTCCTTTCCGCATTAACAGGCAGTCTCTCAGCTTGTATTGAGATACTACTTGAAGTCGTTGCTCTCCTGGTGATATATACATATTTCCATAGGAAAAGCAACCGCCCGAAAATGCCGAAGAAAACAAATGCCCTTACGATCTCAAATCGTGAAATATATAGAACACTGTATAAATAGTCAAATATGGATAATGCTTTTTTTTACCCTATATGTGATGTGATAGCTGATAATGAAGGTCGTGGAATGATTATTGGTAACAATGGAAGCCTGACTTATGCCGTCCGTCTCTCTTTCCCCGAAGTATATTCACTTTATAAGGATGAGATAGAAAGATTCCATGCTGTTTATATGCAAGCCTTCTCTCATATGCCGCATAATTCCTATGTACATAAACAGGATGTATATCGTCGTATGCAGTATCATTCTTCCTGTATAGGAACGTCTTATCTTTCAAAGGTTGATGCAGAACACTTTGCCGGAAGGGAGTATATGCAACATACGTGTGTGCTTGCATTTACCCTTTCCGGTCTTTCTTCTCTCTCAAAGGCCTATGAGGAGAACTGCTTCTCTTATAAAGAAGCCCTGACGGAAGCTGATGCCGAACGTTTGGACGAATTTCTCTCCGCCGTACAATTTGCATTGAATAATCTTGCTTCCTTGCATTTGGAAATTTCAGAATTCTCGGTAGATGCTTTGAAAGCGTATGTCTTTTCTACTGCCAATTTCTATGAAACGGAAGGAGTCAAGGATATTCATTTCGGGAAGGAGATAACTGCCGGTAAGTACACCGCTCACATGTATGCATTAACAGATGCGGAGTTTTTTTCGGCCGGGGTTTATCCGGTGTATGATAAGGATAATACAGTCAGTCTTGATAAGTCGGAACTGTACATGCCGCCTGCCGAAATATTTGGTGGCATTCATCTCCGGCATAACCATGTGTATAACCAGATACTGTATTTCTATTCTGACAAACTGCTGAAGGAGAGGTTAAGAAAGAATTTGGATGATCATATCAGAAATAGGGGGTTTGACAAGATAAATCTTCCGGGGAAGATCGAGGCACTAAAAGGACTTGCAGATGAGATAAGCAGGAACAAGGACATTCTTTGTTATGCCCATTTTTCTGTCATGTTGTGGGATGAAGATACTGACCGTTTGGACACGGCCGATAAGGATCTTCGCTCTGCCTTTGATATCCGTAATATCAATTATTATATACCGGGTTATGGAAACTTGGCGGACGTATATGCCGGCGGGATTATCGGTTGCTCTTCTTCACTTGGAGTTCCTTACATGTTTACGACATCCCTGTCTTTTGCCGTATCCTGTTTTGTGCATTATTCGGGTTTTAAGAATGATCCTGAGGGAATTCTTTTTAATGACCGGTTAACCCAGATTCCTTTACGCAAGGACATCTGGGATGCCAAGAACCGTCGTATCAAAGCGAGAAATGCCGTTGTAGTTGCCCCTACCGGTAGCGGAAAATCTTTCTTTACTAATAATATCGTTCACCAGTTACTTGACCAGGGATTTACGGTCGTTGCCGTAGAATTTGGTAACTCCTTCAAACAATTGTGTTATCTTTATCCGGATATAGCGGCTCATATCGAATACGAACCCAGCCAACCGCTCGGCATTAACCCTTTTGATCTTGAAGGGCAGCCGTTGACGACGGAGAAAGAGGACACGCTGATAACTTTATGCCTACGTTTTTGGCGCCGGCCGGATGCGGATGCCAATCTTACCGTATCGTTGCGTAAACTGATAAATGCCTATTATAAGCATGTACATTCCGGGCATAGCTTTCAGGGCTTCTACATCTTTGTCACAGAACAGTACGAGCACTTATGCCCGGAATTGAATTTGAAACCGGAATATTTCGATATTGATTCATTTAGCCATGTATGTAGTGACTTTATGCCTGGTGGAACTTATGAGAACCTGTGTTCTGCGGCGGGGGTGGCTTCCAGCTTTAGTGACAAACGTTTCATCCATTTTGAACTTACCAAGGTCAAAGCCAGTCCTTTTGTCGCATCCGTTGTAATGGGATTGCTTTTTGACACTATCAACAATAAGATATTATCCGATCCTTCCAAAAAAGGTCTGATTGTCTTTGATGAATATGCTGAAACGGCTCAAATGAAGTCCGCTTCCTCTCTGGATGTGGATATTCATCAGACGGTGGCTTTTTTCTATCAGAAAATCCGTAAAGAAAACGGTGCGGTAATGACTATTATCCAGTCTCCAGTCCAACTACCGGATAATGAATATACCAGAGGTATCGTAGCCAATACCCAACTGCTCTATGTCCTGGAAGGTACTGAAGTCGTTTATGATTCTGTCATAGATACGTTTAAAATAAAGTCATCCGCTCAAATTAATCAGTTGAAATCCATTCAGAACAACTATACATGTTTACATCCCTATTCTGAGTGTTGGATTCGTTTCGGAGAGAGCTATGCACTGACTGTTCGGTTGGAGGCCTCCCATCCTAAGTACCTTGCTTTCCAGACACAAGGGGAAATCCGTTCGGAACTGGACCGGATTTATGGGGAAAACGGACATAATATGCAAAAAGCCATAGAACAATATATAGAACAATCTAAATAACCAGTTATGATATGAAAAAGATATTCTTTTCCCTATTTGTAATGTCCCTGTGCGCTATGCAAGACATATGCGCACAAATACCTGTGACCGATGGTGCTGCGTTGAGTACGAATGTCGGCAATCAGATTACTAATGCTGCTACTTGGGGTAAACAGCTTCTCAATTTGCAAGAGCAGTCCTCTATACTTACGAAAACTCTGAAATTTGTGACAGATGTCTCATCCGCAGTACGGGATGTTGCTTATGCCAAATCCTTATTGGAGCGTCAGATGTATATTGTTGGCAGATGTACCGAACTACTAAAACGTGCGGATGGCTTGGATGCTTCACTTTACAGAAATGTGGAGAGTTCCGTCTCGTCTGTGCTTGTGAATAACAATTCTCTTATTGATTTGCTTACTTCAACGCTGACGACTAGATTCAAAATGAACGATTCGGAACGCCTGAGCATGCTGATGAACATAAAGGCAGAACAAACGCAATTGCTTCAGAACCTGCATACAACCGATATGATTATCTCGACTACCCTTGCTACCAATGATATAATGGAATATCAACTTTTAAAATAATATTATGAAAATGGGAAATATAGGGGCTATACATACGGCCTATGAAAGGACACAGCATTATATCGTTTATGATTCTTTTAAAACCATAATGATTGCGATTGTCTTGTTTCTGGTTTTTATGAAGCTGTTTGATGAATATCAGAAAAACATCACAAATAATAACAATACGTTTGATTTAGCCAGCTATTGGGGGCATATTAGGATTTATATAATTGTATGCGTGATCTCTACTTCAGCCGGAACATTATTTAATTTGGTTGAGAGCCTTTTTGGAGAACTTCAGACCAATTTAATCAATGATTTTGGAGGTGACCTTTCAGACAAGTCCTTTAGAACGATGTCAGATATGGTAAAACGCCAAGTTCTTGCTGTCCAGTCAAAAGAAGCGGAAGGCCTGACAATGGATATACCCTATATCACTGATATATTATGGAAGTCTTTAACTGCAATTTTAATGTCAGTAGGTGTGTTTATATTCAAATATACTTATACCTTTTTTATCTTAGGACGTTATATGTGGTTGCTTTTGTTACAATTGATTGCTCCCGTCGCGATTGTGCTTATTATCCATGAGAATACCCGTAGTTACTTTTATACATGGGTCAAGAATATGCTGATATGTTACTTATTGATTCCTATGTTTTTACTGGCGGATAAATTTTCGAACGAGGTGGCAAACTTCTTTATGGAAGGAGTAGAGTCTGCCGGGCATGTTACCGTTTTACTTGTTGTCTGTGTAGGTGTGTGGGTGAAAATCAAGATGTTCAGTATTGTAAGGGCCAAATCATCACAATTATTCTAAATATGAAAGATAAAATGCATAATGGTAAAATTCTCTTAATATTATCGGAAATATTCAACTCTTTCAATTCTAAAAGGGTGACATGGAAAGTGAAACTGGTACTTGCAGTTGCCGCCATTGTTATAAGTGTATTAATAACATATCTAAGAAGATTAGTCTATTAAAATGGAAAATATAAATAAAGAACTCCTGATTGAGAAGTTTTGTGCGTATGTCTCGGCTAAACGTAAGCAAGCATTATATCTGAAGCTGTTCTTCGTATCCGCTACGGTCATTATTGTTTCTGTGTTGTTCTATGCCTATTCGATAACAAAACATGCGTCAGAGCAGATATTGGTAGTGAGTACCGGCGGACAGTTTCTTCCTACTGAAACAATGGAGCTTGATCAATTATACAAGACCTTGCTTGCCGCCCACTGCTATTCAGTGAGTTATTATGTCAATAGCTTTAACGTGAATAATATTAAGAACAACCAGTCACGTGCAGCCTTTTTGGTTAATCAGACTGATCTTAATGCCATATATGGCAAGTACAAATATGACCAGGCATATTCGGACGCAATCAATAAAGGTGTGGTTTATCAAAGCGAATTTAACCAAATGGAAAATATCAGGAGCATTGATAACGGCAGCATGTATGAGGTTGTCTTTACGTCTGTTCTCAGTATTATGGATAATATCGGTACAAAGAAGTTCCAGATTCGGTCAAAAGGTACGGCCATAAGAGTTACACCTCGTTTCCCTGAAAATCCTACAGGTTTTTATTTCAAGAGTTATACCCAGGAATATTATCCAATAAATTAAAAGATAATGGACAAAAGAAAAAAGAACATATTGATTATCAGCGGTTGTCTTGCGGTGTCCGGAGTGTTACTGTTGTCTATCTTCTCAAGTAGCCCGGCTCCTACACCAGAGCAGCAAGTACAGGAAGTGTCTCTTAGAGCTGATGTGAATGATGTCTCTCTGTCAGATATGCTGATAACAATGGAGAACCGTAAAAGCGCTTCTAATCTCAACTCATCTTCCGAGTTGGCCTATAATAATGCTTCTTCCCTATCGGTGGAACCGGCTGATGATCCTGAGGCGGTTGCTCGTGTACAGGCCCTTATCCGGGCCAATAAAGAGAATGTCTCTTCCGGGCTTCAGGATATAGAGGCTGAACGTAATAGCGATGCGATATCTTCATCTTCAAAGGAAAACGATACTTCTGTACGTGAGCGTCGGCGACCTTCATTGAAAGAAGATACGAATAGGGAAGAAGCCGAGGAACCGGATAGTGTTAAGTTCACCGAGCCTGTCGAGCCGGTAAAGTATTCTCCCTTTCACACCATCACTCTTACCAATACTCAGAATAGAAATGCAGTCAAAGCATACGTTCATTCAGAACAAGTGGTAATGGCCGGCAGCACGCTGAAAATGCGTTTGGGAGAAGCTGCATATACGGATAATGGGGTTGCGATACCTAAAAATTCTCCGGTGTTCGGTATTGTCACCAGTATTGACGGTGAGCGGGTAAATGTACGGATTACTCATATTAATGTTAATGGTAATATTCTTCCATTTGAAAAGCAAGTGTATTCAAAAGATGCTCTTCTAGGCATTTATGTTCCCGGTAATCCTAAAGCCGATGCAACGAAGGATGTTACCGGTGGCGCTTTAGATGGTTTGCCAACCAGCGGGATTCCCGGTGTAGATGCTGCTGCCCAGATAGCCGGTGTGGTTGCCAGCAGTGCGGCCAATGCCGGCAAACAGGCCCTATCGAAAAATGTGCGGAAGATAAAGGTCACTATAAAAACAAACTATGAGATTTACCTCCGTCCGGAGGAAAAAAAATAAAATCAATGAATATGAACAAGTTTAATTTTATCACAATAACTGGCGCATCGGGTACAGGTAAAACTACCCTTGTACAGCACTATCTTAAGGAACATCCATGTAGTACCGGTTTTTTGGATGGAGCTAGATTCCATCCTTCCTCTAAAGACTTATTCAAACGTTTATTTTCTCCGGAAGGTATATCTTCTTTTTGCAGTTATGAAGTTCTTATACTTGATGAAGTCCTGATACATCCTGAACTTCGTAAGTCTATTTTGGAAATACTTGAATACAGGTTTGAGTGTGACAGAAAAACAATCATTGTAGAGCAGAAGGATACTGTCTTTAAACAAATGGATATGCCCATTATACATGCAATACTTCAATGTTCATCTTTTCGTTTAGAAGAATTGATTAAAGGTGCTCATTTTGAAGCCGTTTATTCTATACTTGAAGCTATGTTGAAAATTCGTTCAGACCGTTCATTAGAGTTCATGCTTTGGAGAAAATGCAGGAGTGGTTGGGAGGCAACTGAGCAATACTTTTCTCTTGTTCCGAATCTATGGAACTTGATGGTTACAAATGCCATATTTTGGCCGATGGTAATCAATAGCGAGCTTAAATGTTTAGCGATGAATGAGGATGGCGAAAATATGCAGTCCGGTTTTTTAGAATGGAAACCTGCAATGGAATATTTGGATGCCATTCTTCAGGACGAGAGTTTACCATCTGATTTGAAATTAGAACTGATGCAAATCAAGAGTTGGGTGGCTCAAGATTACTCAGCTAATTATCAATTAGGTTTGAATTTCATTTCTTCTATCTAAATGAGTAAAACAATGAATAAAATATTATTTTCCCTATCCGTATTTTTCCTTTGTGTGCAGTTAGTTTCTGCACAGGTTGATGCAGAGAGACAAGCTTTAGAAGATAGCGGGGTTGCTTTACAGGAAATCAATTCATCGTTCTTTTCGGTGTCGACAAATAAAACCTTTCATCTTATTTTCCCTAATGAGGTGAAGTATTTCTCAATCGGTGATGAGAATGTGGCCGGAGAGAAGACAGATGCTTATCCTTGCGCAATTCGTCTGAAGTCTGTTGTTCCTTCTTTTGAGGGTTTAACGAATATGAGTGTAGTAACAGCCGACGGCCAATATTACAGCTATAATATTTCGTTTGCCCCGGAACTTCTTGAAACTTATTTACAGGTAGGGAAAGATTATAAGCAGCCACCGGTTATAGCGGTAAATGATAACCAGCAGAGTCATCTAATATTTCCCGACAAAGTGATTTATGTCGATTATGGAACAACGGATGTGGAGGTTGTGAAAGCTTCCGGAGTGGATAATATTGTTGCTGTTCGCGCATCTGCGGCTTTTGAACGGCAGACAAATGTTACGGTAGTTACCCAGTCCGGGAAGTTCTATACTTTTAATCTGAAGTTTGCCGAGAAGCCGTCCCAACTCTCTTTTGTGGTTGATCCGGCTGCTAATGCTGCGAACAAACGTGTGGCTTTGTTGGATAACAAAGAACTGAACAGCGTACAACGTGAGAATTTGCGGAAAGAGATCAATTCCCGTTTTCAGTCTCTCAATAAGCTCTATAAAGATTATGCCGGTATCCGTTTTGCCATAACCAACATTTTTATAGACAAGGATATTCTGTTTTTCAAGTTCAAACTTACCAATTACAGTAACATTGATTATGTACCCGATTTCGTCCGTTTCTATATTCAGGATTCCAAGATCCGAAAGAAAACGGCTATTCAACAGATCGAGTAGACACCGTTGTTCTTCTTTGATCTTCCGGAACGTGTGGCCGCCCATGAGACCAAGAGCTTTACGGCAGCCATGAATAAGTTTACCATTCCGGACAAAAAGAAACTCATTATAGAAATGCAGGAGCTTGGTGGTGGCCGGCACTTTATCTATAAACTGGATAATGAGCCCATTATCTCCGCTGAGATCCTTAATCCCGGTGCAAAAGAAAAAAGTCTATTACCACCCAAACAGGTTTTTTATTAAAATGATAAAGCTGATATTGATATTATTCATTTACGGAAGTGTCCCCGTATCTCTTTTGGAAGAGCTTGCCGAAGATGCGAAGTCTCTATCACCTATATTGAAAGTGGCGGATTTGTACCTGTCAGCGGGTATGCTTGATGACTTGCCCTTGCAGTTGCCTATCCGCGAGGCCCGGCGTATTTCTTCTCCCTATGGGTACCGGAAAGATCCGTTTACGGGGCAGCGGAAATACCACTCCGGTATTGATTATGCCTGTGATCTTGCAACTACTGTTCATGCCACCGCTGGCGGTACGATCACTTTTGTTGGTAACCGGGGCGGTTATGGCAAGTGTGTTGAAATCAACCATCGGTACGGCTTTAGCACTATCTACGCACATCTTTCCGGCTATTACGTGGGGGAGGGGGCGTATGTCCCAGCCGGCAAGGTGATCGGTTTTGTAGGGAGTACCGGACGAAGCACAGGGTGTCACCTGCATTATGAAGTGAGAAAGAATGGCCGCATAGTGAAACCTTTATTTATTAATTAATATTATTCAGCGACATGGAAATGATAGAACATGATGAGAAGAAGCTCCAACAGATGAACAAAGAAAAAGAAAAAATTATCCTGCTTAGTATTACCAGATACGGTTATGCTGCGATGCCCCAGGATTATAATTTCCTCCGGCGTCATTCTTTGCTGAATATATATCTTGAGATTGTAGACCGGTCAATGAGAGGCGGTGATATACGCCTATTGGAGAAGTCGGTAAAGAGTGACGCTTCGCTACACGCAGCGTCTATTCAGAGTGACTTTTCTTGCCTGAAAGAATATAAGTTGTCCGCCGGAAACAAGCAGGCCAAGTTGTTCCTTGACGACAATTGTTTTTATTGGAGAACATTCCTTAGCGAATTAAAAAAGAAAATGCCATGAATACACTGGTTCAACTACATCGAATATTGGAGCTTCACAAGCTGATCCGGTCGGAACGCACAGGCCGTTATACAGATTTGGCTGCAAGGCTTCACGTTTCTGTCCGTACTATAAGCAATTATTTTGATGAACTCCGCGAAATGGGAGCTAAGATAGGCTTTGATGAGTTACATACCACTTACTACTATAAAAACAGTTTTGATATGGTTTATCATTTTGAAATCAAGGTTTCATCTTCAGAAGAGCATTCCCTTTCAAAACAAGATTGAGAAGAAAAACAATGTTTTATTAAGTATAAAGATTAGTTATGAAAAAGTTTGATTTGTTTATCCTATTGGCTATCATGCTACTGGCCGTAGGTTGTGAGAGTGAAGTGAATGACCAGAAAACTGAAAGACCTGTGATAAAAGACGGTCAGGCGAGCATCACCATCATGGGTGACAGTATGATAACAACGCGCAGTACCAATGGGCGTGTAGAGTTCGCCGGCGGCTACGCTACCGGTGCAGGGTTGTATGATGGAGATGCTGATGCGGTAGTAGAAGCCGTTCCTTATTCAGGTTACCAACTTGTTAACTTTACAGGTGGTCCTACGGATGGCAGCTCTAATCAGTTTAGTGGAGACAGTCGATATAGTTTCAATATCCAACGAAAAGACTGGAAATTCAGTGTGTCTTTTAAGAAAAAGATAGATTTACGCTTTATAGCAGTAGGTGAAAATGGTCATATCCTTTATTATGACAAGGGAGATGCTACGGTACGTCAACTTGACGATATAACCTGGCGGTCTTTGACTTATGGTCGCGGAAAGTATGTTGCTGTAGGTATAAATGGGAGCTATGGCCAAGTTGCTTATTCTTCTGATGGCTTGAACTGGAATACTTCCGATATCTCAGATGTACTTGAACTATATGGTGTAACGTATGGTAGTGACAAATTTGTAACAGTAGGCCATAGTAAATTAGCATATTCATATGACGGGATGAATTGGACTTCTACGAATATAGGAAAGTATAATTATAACGGTTTAAATGGTGTAGCTTATGGTAATGGTAAATTTGTCGCGGTTGGTGTTGGTGGCTATAGTAATAGAACCTTTGTTTATTCTTCAGATGGTATCAACTGGGCAGAAGTCGATATACCATCGTCCATGTATGCCGTAGCTTATGGTAATGGCAAATTTGTTGCGGTTGGTAACGGCTATAGTTTCTATTCCAGCGATGGGGTGAATTGGACTAGCTCTAATTTAACTGGGGCTTATAGTGGCATTACTTATGGTAATGGTAAATATGTTGCAGTTGGTACCAATGGCAAAGTTGCTTGCTCGTCTGATGGTAAGAACTGGTCAACAAATGTATTGATGAGTGGTTATAAAAGCTGGAGCTTTTATTCGGTTACATATGCTACCAATAGATTTATTGCCATTGGCAGCAAGGGTAATGTAGCATACTCTTCTGATGGATTGGATTGGGAAACTATGAGCACAGGAGTCGATATTCTTTTTCGTGGTATATGTCCTATCAATTAGTCTCAGATATGATTATCTTTTTGTTAAAATGCAATGTGATTGCATTCTGTATTCATTATATTTGTTGGATAATTTAAATTTAAATTAGTTATGAGAAAGTTTAGTTTATTTACCCTATTGGCTATTATGCTACTGGCCGTAGGTTGCGAGAGTGAAATGCTCGACCAAGAGATTCACAGACCTGTGATAAAAGACGGTCAGGCGAGCATCACCATCATGGGTGACAGTATGATAACAACGCGCAGTACCAATGGGCGTGTAGAGTTCGCCGGCGGCTACGCTACCGGTGCAGGGTTGTATGATGGAGATGCTGATGCGGTAGTAGAAGCCGTTCCTTATTCAGGTTACCAACTTGTTAACTTTACAGGTGGTCCTACGGATGGCAGCTCTAATCAGTTTAGTGGAGACAATCGATATAGTTTCAATATCCAACGAAAAGACTGGAAATTCAGTGTGTCTTTTAAGAAAGAGTACACTATTGCAGTCAGTGCCGGTACAGGTGGTTCTGCATCAGGTGGTGGAACAGTTCTAGAAGGTGAAAGTTGTACCGTAAATGCTTCAGCATATTCCGGTTATTCTTTTGAAGGTTGGTATGAGGGAGGTACGAAAGTAAGTTCTTCAGCCAGCTATACTTTTACGGTTAGTTCTAACAGAACTCTCTATCTTTACTTGACTTAATAAATTACTTTTCATGTCTATTGATTTTGTCGCCGAAAAATAACAGTAAAATCTCGTTAATTTCCTTAACGATGCAAATCTACATACATTTTTTTATTCTCTAAAAAATCCTTTAATCTATTACGATATATTAACTTTTAAAATAGGGTTGATATTAGTTGATTCTCATAGCTGTTTATTATTAGGGCGTTCCCGTTCCGGTCGGGCTATTCGTTACAAGTCCTCATGAATTCCGGTCTTTCCACTGCTATCCCTAACGCAATTTAAACCATTTAAAAAAGAATGTTTTTTGATATGTAAGCACGCATAGGGATAATAATATAACATGTTGATAATCAGAAAAATAATTTAAAATATTGTGCTGAAAAATTTGGCTATGTTATTGAAAATCACTATCTTTACAGTGTAATCAATAAGGGATTACAAGCATTATAAACCTAAAACTGCTTTAGCTGGCAGGGTAAACAACAGCAAACCATTATGAGTAGATTAGATATTTTGAAAACATCTTTAGAGAAGAAACAAGCAAAGTTTTATGAGAAATTGAATGAGCATTTTGCAGATGTAAGAAGTGCTAACGGGCAACCCCTTAATGATAAGAAAAACGGCGCTTCAACTATGAAACGTTGGGATAAGCAGAATAATGTTCTTTCTAATATGGAAAAAGAAATTGAAAAAACAAAAATGGCAATTGAACGTGAAGAAAGCAAAATAAGACGCATTGACTGCAACAAGGATATAATGCCGGAAGAAATTCAAGTATTGATAAACAACGGTACTTTAAGGCAATGGGGTAAATACCCTCATATCATGTTTGTAGAAGGTGTAGATAAAGCTCGTATTATATGGGATGATAAGAAAAAACTTGTTATGCACAAGTTTGTGAGTTCCATCACTGATAAAGAGCAGAGAAAAAAGTTTGCACAAATATATAATTCACTTCATGCTTCTGTTAATAAAAAATAGACAACCTGGTAGCCCTCGGGCTACCACAATATTCTACAGTTCTATTAGCTTCCGAGCAACCGAAAAGAAAAAAAATAGTAATAAGAAAAGGACATTTATGAAAACGTTTGAAGGAACATACACTATTAAATGGGGTAAAAACACAACTCTTGATATAAGGCCTATTACTTTTGATTGCATGTCAAAAGAAGAACTTCGAAAAGAGCAACAGCGTATTGTTGCTGCTTTTTCCGAAGGCGATGATAAAGAAAGTCCTTTCTACCAAAAGTGGCATGATAGTTTTATACCACCACATTCTGTACAGTTTAATATGAATGAACGAAAGTGATTTTAAGTTAAAATAATGCGGATATGAATGATAAGAAAAGGTTTACATTAAGATTAAATGAAGAAGAATATAAGGAATTGTCCAGGATAAAGGGACTAACTGGTACAAAGACCAACACTAAAGCGATTCAATATTTAATATCTCATTTCGTGGAATTGAATAATCGTTATATCGAAGAGATTAATAAAAACACTACGCTGAAAGAGAAATATAAGAAACAAGACCGTTGCGTTGAAAATCTGCTAAAGACATTCGGAACTTTGAAAGAACTTAAATGCCTGGAGGTTGTATTACCGGAAAAAGAGCATGTGAAAAAATGAGCATGGAGAATCATATTATAGATTTGCTATCCTATGATAAATATATTGTTAGCTTTTCTGGTGGAAAGGATAGTACAGCTACTTTCTTGTATCTCCTTGAACATGGAGTTCCTGTTGATCGAATAGAGTTATGGCATCAGGAAATAGACGGCCGGGAAAAGACTTTTTTTGATTGGGAAATAACTCCTGATTATTGCCGGCATTTTGCTGAAGCTTTTGGCGTAGCTATTTATTTCCAGTGGAAAGAAGGAGGATTTTACCGGGAACTGGTGAGGAAGAATAGTCTCACAGCTCCTAATTGCTTTGAGCTGCCAGGTGGTGGAATAGATAGAACAGGTGGCCAACGTGGAAAGTTGTCTACCAGGTGTAAATTTCCACAATGTTCTCCAGATTTAAAAGTAAGGTGGTGTTCCAGCTATCTGAAGATCGATGTTTGTTCATCGGCCATCATCAATCAGCAACGCTTTCGGGGCATCCGCACATTAGTATTATCCGGTGAAAGAGGAGAGGAGTCGGCGGCGAGGGCTAAATATAATATATTTGAGCCGGATCGCGCAGACCTTCGAAATGGGAAGTACTTTATTAGGCACGTTGATAGGTTTCGTCCTATCCGGGACTGGAAAGAACAACAAGTGTGGGACATTATAAAGCGATACCGGATAAGAGTACATCCATGTTATTACATGGGATGGGGGAGATGTTCCTGCAAATTTTGTATCTTTGGCAACAAGAATCAGTTTGCCAGTGCTGCAAGTATCAGTCCGGAACAGATAAGTAGAATAATAAAGTTGGAGCGGGATTTTGGATATACTTTAAAAAGAGATCTAAACTTACCGGAATTAATAGCAATGGGATATGTGTATAAGAATATCACTCCGGAGTTACAACGTCTCGCAACATCTTACAATTATAACCAAGCAATTATTCTACCGGTTGCTGAAGAATGGACATTGCCATCTGGAGTATTCGGAGAAAACTGTGGTGCTACTTAGTTAATTACAGATAGGGAAAGTAATATGGAAGTAAAGTATAGAGTTTATAAAATTGCCGGCTCAAAACCTGAGTTGATTATAGCTTATGGAGAACCGCACGTACCTATGAGGACGAGACGAAAATATGCCGGCAAGAAAGCCAAAATTAAGGCTATAGAACAGCTTACCGGCAATGTATTAGATGCTCATCTATCGACAAGTGAAATTAATGCTTATATTGGGCAGTATATTTTTGGAACTTCTCAATGGGCAGAGTATCACCGGTTATTTGAATATTTTGCCAGTGAACTGGAACAAGTACCGGAACCTGTAGAACTGAAATTTCATGTGATAGTTGAGTTTGATGAAGCGATGTGTAGGCCTGATGATGAACGGCTTATTTACATGGTAAAGCAGGCTTTAGGAAATAGTCCTATAGACATATACAGGGGACTTCAGAACCCAATCATTTCTTTTTATATCTGTGAAAATTAATGTTGTAATAAGACATCAAATTATTATATATCAGTTTTGCATATATGGTAATTTGATGTCTTTATTTCCCTATTTGTTGCCTTAGTCTTTGGAAATAGTGCTCCATTCTATGTATTAACACTTTCACTTTTGGAAAGGTTACGTTTTCCCTTTTGGAAAGTATAAAAGAATGATTTTCCTCATGAATGGAGGGAATAAATAAAGCTATTCTTTCTCTATTTTAATCCCATATTCGTGTTGTAGTTTGTATCCTATTAATGTTGCCGTATCTATCTTCTGAAAATCAGGATCTTTTTCTATGTCTCGTGTTAATATGTATATCCTTTCGACTGTTACATCATCTAATTTTTTTATATCTTCTTCAATGAATGGATAATTAAATGGGAAGATTTTTATTAAAATAGACTTTATGAAATCAATGTAACTGGGGCGTAATCTTTTTCGTCTAAGTATAACAAGGTTGTCTGTTACGCTGAAATTTATTCTAATAATTCTGTTACCAGGTTCCATTACTGACCGATCGAGGTTTATAGTAAAGTAGAATGGAATTAATTTGTCATCAAATAATTCCTGCACAATTTTTTCAGCAGGGGACAGAATTTTCACCTTCAGCATAGAATTGATATAATTGATACCAAGTTGCTTTTTCAGTTCCTCTGGTGTGCAACTATACTGATACCCTTTCGTTAAGAAAGAATATAGCACATCACCTTTCATTTTGTATCGTTCAAAGGATTTTATAAATATGGCTTTAATGTAACTGTTGTTGATTTCTGCATCAGGATGACGATAGAGATATAGCCTGAGGCCAAGAGGATCATGTTTTATTCTAATGCTTCCTTTTTCGTTTTTTATAAAATGGACAAGTTTACAAACTTCATAGCCATCGTTAGCATATAGCTTAATAATTGTATCTGTATATACGCATAGATTTGAATAGAACTCTTCTTTATTATCAAAAAACTCGTAAATGTTCTCCGTAGCCAAAGTCGTTTCTATATACTTTTCTTGCTTCTCAATTGCAATTAAGCTAGCTTCGTCATATAGTGAATAAATATACTTATCAAAGAGTCTCTGTAGTTGAATAATATTGGTTAACATGGAAATTGAATGTTAATGGTTGAGGGAAATATTTGGAAAGCAGTTCCTGCAAATTACTTAATAAGTATGTTTTGATATTGCGATGAACTTCTTCATTATCCACACTTAATATTAACTTATTGCCTTCGTCAGAACTTGCATAAGAATAGAAGTGTACTTGTTCAAATAGTTTCTTTACATCGTTAGAAGCTGTAGAACTTTCTGCAATATGATTACTGCACTGTAACCAGCATCTAATGCCGTAGCTTGTATCCTTTTCTTCTTTTTCGAATAAGGGCATATCTGAATATTCTGTTTTTCCCTTTGTTGAAGAATGGGGATTTATGCCATATTTGGAAAGAATGGAACAGAGGTATGCTACTTCATTTCTGATAGTCGTTACATCTTGTGACATATAATTTTCTAATCTCATCCAAATTAGTATGATTTTTTCGCTATTGAAGTTCTTTATTTGACTGAGTATATTAATTCGATATTTATCTAACTTCTCTTCCAAAAATTTATCAATCTTCAGATATGCCTCTTGTGCCTTTATATCTTGCCTTCTATTCCTTTCCTGGTTATAGACTGTGAATTCCCAGCCTGTAATCTTTTTACATTTTCCTACAACTTCTCTTCTTTCTTCAAATGTAAAGAAACGAGGTGAAAAATTCTGCTCATATAACCGCTTTATTTCTTCTTGTGTTGGCTTTAGTATTTTTTCCAAAATGTTTGTGACATTATATTTGGTCGCGAATTTTTCATTGATTTCATTTGGGGTCAGAAAGAATTTATATTTTTCACGAGGATTATCATGCTTGCAAATTTCCCAATAAATTTCATGACAAAATTTTGACTCAAATTTAGTTGTTAGATTATACTCTAAAGAAGTATAAGGATTACCGTTTCCAACAATATAATTTTGAAGGACCTTAGGAACAACATCTAAGAATAGCCCTTCATCGGTCAACTCTGCGTAGGCAAATAGTGTCATCATTTTAAAATTCCCATTTGGCATAGTTTCCTGTTTGATATCACGCATTTTACCGAAACAGACCTTGGCAATATCTTTTTTCCAATTGGGTCCAGGATACCACTTCCGCAATATATCTATAGGGATTACCATTGTGAGAATCCGATTTGTTTTTATATACTCCTGTACATTTATGCTGTTATACTGGATATATCTCTCAATGAGCATCTGGCTTCTATTTCCGGCCAAAGAGGAAGTAAAGCCTGGAGCCTGATTATTACGCTTGATCAAAACTTTATTGTCTGACTCCATATTTTTTTTTGTAATGTCTCCCATATAAATAATACAGTATTTATTTGTTGCAAATGTATGGATTATATTTTAATACTGCAAGAGTATTATAAGTTGTTATTTTATGAAAGTGTATTTTTTTAGCAAGAAGAATTAAAACTTTCTATTTTCACTAATATGTTAATGAGAGTGTATTTAAAAGCTAATTGGCTTAACTTTTATTAGCAAAAAAGACCAATTTAGGAAAAATAAACTTGTTTTTACATCGAAATATCAGACCATTCCAAAGGTGAAAGCGTACCTTTCCAAAAGGGAAAACGTACCTTTCCAAAAGGGAAAACGTACCTTTCCAAAGGTGAAAGCGTACCTTTCCAAAAGGGAAAACGTACCTTTCCAAAGGTGAAAGCGTAACCTTTCCAAAAGGGAAAACGTTTTCCAAAGGTGAAAGCGTAACCTTTCCAAAAGGGAAAACGTTTTCCAAAAGGGAAAACGTGTAACGACACAGTTCTGAAAATCAGAGTGTTACAAATGTTAAAAAAAGCTCCTTGCTTTAGCTAAAGAATTATATTGCTCTTTCTTTGCTAAAGATATTACGAGAAAACTCAAAAAATACTCCAAAACTCAAAAAGCTCTACAAAAAATGACTTTCAAACAAAAAACACAAATAGGGAAAAATAAATTAAGAGTTCTGATAGGCCTTTTTTAGCCGTTTTAAGGAACTCTCCAGCTTTTGATAAGAAATACCTCGGATGATTGGAGAAAAGCCAATCAGGACGAAAAAACAAGCCTATACAGCGCATTCTGAAATTTGTAGTCATTTGTCTTTTAAGTATTCTGATGTTTTCTTTTAGGAGCCTCTCTTTCGCGTACGCGTGTATACGAGCCTTGTACTAGCGTTTTAATATAAATATTTTTTAAACTTTTTCCCTAATGGTGGATTTCCCGGTAAAGGAAATGGAACGAAGTGTAATGTGATTAGCAAGAAGAGTTCACGCATTAAAGTGAACGTTTAACGCAAAGCGTTAATAATCAGTTAAATATGTTTTTATATTTTTCTTTTAAGTAGAATTTTGGTAGAATGTTTATTTTTAAATGACATATAATCAGAAAGTTATAAGGTGGTAATATATATTCTATGTATTTTTTAAATATCTATATTTCAGTGATTTACTGTTATTTTTATTAAAATTTGGTGGAAAATAGGTGGAATTATTAATATTAACTATCTTTGTCGCAAATAAATAGGAGTAAAAAACAATGGGGGATTTAAAATCAATCAAAATAGATAGTGAAGTAAAAAAAAGATTAGATTTTCAGAAGAAAAGATCTACTTATTCTGTCTGCATAGAACAGATGCTTGATTATTTTGAAATGACAGGTATAGAACCAAAACTTGGGCAAACTCCACCAGCAGCTATCATTAACAAAGCGATAGGAGAAACATCAGCGGCTCTATATAAGAGAATGGATGATGTGATTAAGATATTACGTAATATCGAAACAACTAAGATTGATGTAATACTACATGATCTGGAAGACTTAAAATCGGGAGAATTTAGTAATACTCCTGAAGTAGTAGAAAACTTTGATCAGGATGAAATATATCGTCTAATCCAATTGAATGAAACGTTAGCTAAAAATGCAAAAGATAAGGAAAATGTCATACAAAAATTGCAAGGAGATATTGTATATTTGAAGAAAAATACTAATATACAGACTATTATAGAAACTGTTGAGGAACTGTTATCTGAAAATAATTTAAGTATAGACACAAAAGGCAATCTTGTCCTTCCACGTGAGTATAGGGATCTGCTTATTGAAAAAATTAAGACAATTTCTAATGTATAGTAAATTAGACCGATTAGAAAAAAATGGGCTAAACTTGCCAGTTAATGCTGGTAGTTGTGTTAAATTGGCAAGTTATCTGAATAAGGAATTGGATGATGATAAGCAGTTTTTCTCGCATCATGAGGATGCTGTAACTTTGAAAGAAGTAGTAGAAAAAATAGATAATAATAAGAAAACACTTAAAAAAAATCAGGAGAAATTTTATTCGTTATCATATAACCCTTCGCCAAAAGAAATCGCTCATTTAGTGTATTTGGCTACTGGTAAAAAAGTAACTAATTTGTCTGAACTGACAGGTGAAGAAAAAGTGAAAGTCTTTGCTGAGTTTAAAAATTATATTCGAGATTGCATGGATATTTACGCTAGGAATTTTAATAGAGACCGAACTTTGAGTGCTGAAGATCTTGTTTATTTTGGCAGAATAGAGGAGTACCGGCATTATTCTTATAAGGATGAAGAAGTACGTCTTGGATTGAAAGAAAGAGGTCAACTCAAGGAAGGACTCAATTTGCATGCACATATCATTGTTTCCCGTATGGATGTGACTCAAACTATTGCATTATCTCCAAGAGCTAAAAGTAAAGGGAATACTAATTTTCTTAATGGCAAAGAGGTAAAAAATGGTTTTAATATGAAGGAATGGCAAAAGGAATGTTTTGAACATTTTAGTAATAAATTTAGATATATATATACTACTGATGAACGTTTTTATGACGATAATGTTTCTTATGAGAAACATAAGTTCCGAATAAAAAATGTGATAATGAATGAGGTCATGGAAGATATGCATGAAGAGCATAAATTATTATCAGGAATGAGAATGATTAATATGATCATTCACCCTTCAAAGAAAGCTATGAGTTTATATATAATGAAAAGAGTTAAAGATATTTTATCAGAAAATGAATCGGTAATATGAATTATATTTTTGTTGAATGTTTGTTTTTTTCTTCAATTTTAACAGCTTTATGGTGTGTTAAGATGTTTACTAAACGGTGGAAAAATGTGCTTTTTTATATACTATTAAGTTCCGCCGCTTTATTATTTGTTTCATATTTCTTTGAATTAGTTATTGGCATTACTAAACCTTTATACCTTTTAATACCATATTCAATATTTATTACTATTAGTTATTTTGTTTATGGGCTTGTTAAACCGAAATCTAATCCTCGAAAAGGAGAGGACATTTTTAAACTGGAAAGTGAATCGGGAACCATAGAGTTTTATTATCCACGAGATAATTTTTTAGTATTGGGCGGTGCTGGTAGTGGCAAGACAGCTTCCATCGGTAAGCCAATTATGGAACAGTTTATTCAGCATGGTTGGGCGGGTTTCATTTATGATTTCAAGAATTACGACTATACTCAGACCGCGTGGAATCTGATGCAGAAATACGGTTATCCTTATAAGTTTTACTACGTTAATTTTACGGATATGAACCGTACCTACCGTTTCAATATCTTGGATAAGCGTGTGATCACTACGGAAGCAGCGCTTCTTCAGGCGATGGATGACTTTCTTCAGGCGATGAAATCAAAGAAGGCTGAGGAGAATGAATGGTTTCAGGCTGCGCTAGGTTTGCTTCGTGGTATCGCAATCGTGTTTTATCATTTTTGGGGAGATTACAAGAAATACTGCACCTTGCCTCATATTCTTGCATTTACCCTGATGGCTTCTCCTGAAGAGCTTACCACTTTTCTGCGTAATGATACGAGTGCTTCTATGATGGCTTCCGGCTTTCTGGGTTCTGCGGGCAGTGACAAGACACAGAGCTCTATCATCTTTACGCTGAACAATATGTTGGCCGGCATCGCTACCAACAAGAATATCTGTTATGTATTAACGGGTGATGACTTTGTTTTTGACCTGGTTGATCCGGAAGATCCTAAGATGTTTGCGGTCAGTAACGACTATGCTTTACAGGGTATCATATCTCCAATAGTTGCGATGTTAGTTCCTATTGCTTCACGCCGTATCAAGTTTGGTAATAGGGTTAAGTTTGCGTTTGTACTGGACGAAATGACGACATTCAAAGTGAATGATTTTGAGGGTATGCTGAGTGTCTTGCGAGAGTTTTGCGCTGCTTTTCTTGTATTGACCCAATCTATTACTAAGTTTGATAAATTGTATGGAAAGGAAGATCGATCTTCTATTTTGGCGAATAGTGCGAATTTATTTATTGGCCGAACGAAAGATCCTGAAGCTTTGAAAACATATCCCTTATTGTATGGTAAAGAAGAAAAAGTGAAAAAAAGTATGTCTGCAGGTTCTAGTTCTGGTCGCAGTAACAGTAGTGTTACTACTAGTAAACAAAAAGAAGAGGTTTACGATAGCAAAACTTTTGTAGAATTAGAAACAGGAGAATTTATTTTATCGGCCGGAGACTCTAATATAAAGAGAATAAAAACTCGATTTAAAAGATTTATTTTAGATGAAAAACCGCTTCCGATTGTAAAGCTTACTACTAGTAGGGAGATTGACGACAATTATCATAATATACAGTTAGATTGTTTAAAGCTGTTGCATGATTTATGTGGTAGAAGTGTATAAATTACTATGGCTGAATATTTGTATGATAAAGATAGTGTACAAGCACTGATTGAATGGGGTAAAAATGCACATTTACCTCAAGAAATAGAATTAAGCGAATCTGAGTATATTTTTAATTTAAGTAAGTATGTACAAGCTAATATATATGATATTGAACAACATTATCCGGATGAGTTTTACAATCCGGCTATTACGCGTTTGTATAGGATTAAAGAGTTGATTGAGCAGGTAGGTACTTAACTGTGTTAGAAAGGTGAGGGTAAACTGATTTTGCTATATTAAACATAAGAATGATATTAATTACAAAAAGAAGTGTTGCTATTTGTCTGCTTTTATCTTTTAGCCAAAGGTAATAATAACCGTTCCACAAGTTCTTTCTTGTTCTCAACGGTCATCTTGTTTCTGCCTTTGGCAATGATTTCAACAGCCAAATCGCTTTTACGCCCGGCAATGTATTTCTGTCGCTTTCCGTTGATGACAGCTTCGATACGGAAATCATGCCGGGTGTTTTCGATGATGTTGATTTCTGATACCAGAAAGCCATTCTCTGTTTCGTAGGGTTCAACGATGGTGGGCAGGTAGTGCTTCATGGTTTCCCCTATGGTCGGAGATACCAAACCGGAAAGATGTTCTTCGATGCGGTCTTTCCAATAGTCATCGATTTGATGATTGGTGGCATAATCGTAGAAATGGCTGATGGCAAGGCTGACTTCCTCAATTATCCTTTTCGCATTCTTTATTCCGTTTTGTCGGGCAAATAGCAAGAGGTCATCTTCCGTGATGCCGTTGTCTTTTCCCGTAATATTCATAGAGTGTACGTTTTCATAGGCCGCACCGTCTAAATTGGTGGTGAATGTCATGTCGTATGCAGGGGTGATGTGCCATGTGCCGTTTCTTTCCATCAGGAAAGAGAAATTCTTGATGTGGTCATCCACGTTACCGCCCATGACATTGAATACCATCCGGCGGTACAGTTCGGACTGTTCGCTGGCCGGGATGCTCAGTTTTCGGCAGACTTCAAACAAATCCTCATAGCTTGTTGCGTCCGGATTCATGGCTGCAAGTGTCTGTGTATGTATCTTCTCTCCGTTTATCCTATCGTAACGCTCCGTCAGGAAGTGATGTTTCCCCTCAATTTGAATGAGTCGGGAAGGCATCATTGTAATCCCGGCTTCTTTTGCCATCTCATAATATACCATTTCCATTTGCGTGAACGGAAAATCGTCCCCTTCTGCAAACTTCAATATGTAGTAGGTATAGCCCTCCGGCAAAGGGACTTGGCCGGAACGTATATCATGTGTCGTTTCATTGATGGCGATGATAGCTTTCGGGTGCTGCCCTCCGGCTGATGTACCTACCTCATAGATGCTTTGTAGTTGCAGTGCTTCATCGTCTTGCACGGATATTTCCTCCCGTTCCTCAAAGATACGGCGTGCCAGTTGGTATAAACTCTCTATCTGGAGAGTAGAAGAGGATTCCAGTCCAGGAGTGGCCGGAATGAATTCAAAAGCTCCCATTCCACGTTTTCCGATGAAAGACAGTTTATCTACCGGCGTGAGTTTGCGCTTGGGGATATGGTTTTGTGCCGTCCATTGGTCGAAGACCATGTTACCCCACCGGTCAGGCAATGAATCTGCCAAGAACGGTGGAAGGCCTTGATAAATCTTTTCGCTGTTTCCGAGTATGGGCATACCCTTTGCCGCCGATCCTTTGACAGAAGCGGTCAGTGGGGCGATTTCCACTCCTTTCTTGATGAAGTCCTGATGATAGTTGAAGACGGCTCTTTTGCTCCTTTCGTCCCAATAGAGCTTTCCGACTTCTTCCCCCCATAACATAACACTCACAACATTATTTTCCATGTCTTATCCTTTTCGGCTTTTTATTCATTATTCGTTCCATTGTATAGGCTGAAACAGGTATTTCCGGCAGTAGATCGTCCATCTGTTCCAGACAGTCCACTACTCGCAACAGGGCAAGAAAGTTGCCCATATTGATGTTATAGACCTTTCCGTTCTCAAACTGGCGCAAGGTGATAAGACTGACACCGGCTTTCTCGGCAGCCTCTTTCTGGGTGAACTTATAGGTTATCCTGTATTCCTTAAATCGCCTGCCCAGTTCCGCTATGATTTCCGGATTGGCCATGGCTTGGGTGATGTGATTCGTTATCATATCGCAAAGGTAAATATATTAACTGTTAAATCAAAATATGATAGATAATATTTAATATATTTACTATTATATTAAATGGTGCAAGATGTCGTTTGTGTGCTAATCACCCAATTCCATGCTTCGCTTATTGCCGCCTATAATCGGGCTTTGTGCGGGCTTTATGTCTTGAAGGCTTTTTAGCATCCCTTCCATTTGGAAGATTTTGGCGGCAGCGATGAAGGTGGTGGAGGATACATCCGGCTGGAGGCTTTTAAGTACGTTCTCCGAAGGCTGATATCCTCTCATCTTCAGTTCTAGGATGGTATTGAAGTCATCATTTCGCATAGCCTTCATGAAAGCCTGCTCTTGTTCGTTGACAATGTCTGGTATTTGGATCGTATGTAGTTGCTTGCCGAACAAGAGCTGGTTTTTTCCGATAAAATCGGCGTGTTCCGGCTTGACCCCGCAATCTTTGGCAGTCTCATGCCAATGTGATACGGTTTCCTGTACCTTTTCGATAATCTGTTTGTGTTCCCGGATACCCATGTTCTCACCTACCTTTTGCAGATCTTCCATTGTGAAATTGTCTTGTTTGCCGTTGAGTGACAGTTGGTGGCGGTTCGTCCATTTGCTGCCCGGTGTGTATGAGTAGCAGAGGTCGTATGCCGGGGCCAGTTTCCATTTCCCTTGTCTATCCATCAGGAAAGAGAAGTTCTTGCTGTGGTCGTCATGGTTCCGGCTCATGACGTTGAACATCATTCTTCGGTATAGTTCCTCCTGTTCTGGATAAGGGAGGTTCATCTGCCGCATGATACGGAATATCTCTTCGTATGAATGGCGTTGGTCACGGTCATAGTGGGCAAGCCCGGCCAATGTCTGTACATGGATCTTCTCTCCGTCTTCCATACGGTCAAAACGGCGTGTCATAAAGTGATATGACTCTTTTTCCTGAAATAACTGGCATTCCATCATATTGATACCGCAGGCTTTTGCCATCCGGTGATAGGCATATTCGATATTTCCTATTCCTTGTGGATTGTCTGTTATCTGCGTGTGTTCGCTGTATTTGCCGCCATCAAATTTCAACAGCCAATACCCGAATCCTTCAGGGGCTTTTACCTGTCCGGAGCGTACCTCTCCGGTAATATCGTTATAGGCGATGATGACCTTGGGCTTGGCACCTCCGGCAGATGTTACTCCGAGCCATACAGGAGCGGAGGTATCGCCCGATAGGTGACAAAATGGACAAAAGCTTCAATGTTCGCATTATCGCCGCCACCAACGAGAATCTGGAAGTGGCAGTGAACGAAAAACGATTCCGGCAAGACCTGCTATATCGTCTGCATGACTTTGAAATAACCGTCCCGCCGTTGCGTGATTGTCAGGAGGACATCATGCCGCTGGCTGAATTTTTCCGTGAAATAGCAAACAAAGAACTGGAATGCGACGTTATCGGATTTGACGGGGAAGCCCGTAAAACATTGCTGACCCACGCTTGGCCGGGTAATGTTCGTGAACTTCGGCAGAAAGTAATGGGCGCGGTGTTGCAAGCGCAGACGGGGCTTGTAACGAAAGAGCATCTGGAACTTGCCGTGACAAAACCTAGCTCACCCGTCAGCTTCGCCCTGCGCAGCGATGCGGAAGACAAGGAACGTGTCTTACGCGCATTGAAGCAGGCGAACGGGAACCGCAAGGTTGCCGCCGAACTGCTCGGAATAGGACGTACGACGCTGTACAACAAACTGGAAGAATATGGATTGAAGTATAAATTTCAGCAACCATAGCCGATAATTCGCTGAAATTCGCTATATTTGCAGAAAAATAAATATAATGGATTCTATAGATGTTCAAAATATATCATCTTCTGACACAGAGGAGTTAAAAAAAAGACATGATGCAGAGGAGTTTCTTCAATCATATAAGGTTGAAGAAGAATCGTTAGCATCTGTCAACGACTCTGATATTCCTATTGAAAGACCTTTTAATCCCAAGGAAATCAATATAAAAAGTAAAACAATGTCTCTTGATAACATTATCAAAAGAATACGTGAATCAGAAATAGATATGGCTCCTGATTTCCAACGTAAAGGAGATTTGTGGACACCTGATAAGCAAAGCCGACTGATAGAATCTATGCTTATTAAACTCCCGTTACCAGCATTCTATTTTGATGGGACAGAAGATGAAAAATGGCTTGTTGTTGATGGTTTGCAACGTCTTTCTGCCATAAAAAATTTTGTAGTTGATGAAAACTTGCGACTGCAAGGATTAGAATTCTTGGAAAATATCAATGGAAAAACCTTTTCAGAGCTTCCGCGTAACTATCGTAGAATGATTGAAGAGACTGAGATTGTTGCATACATCATTAACCCAGGTACACCTGCTGATGTTAAGTTTAATATCTTCAAACGTATTAATACAGGAGGGCTTGTATTGGAGCCACAGGAAATTCGACATGCATTGAATCAAGGTATCCCCTCTAAGTTTGTCGCCAATTTAGCGCAACTAAATTCCTTTAAAGAAGCTACGCAAAATGTTATAGCCACAGATCGAATGCTTGACCGAGAATTTGTTACTCGTTTTCTCGCTTTTTATTTGAACGGACCTAAAGAGTATAAGCCAGATCTTGATACTTTTATGACTTCGTCAATGGGGCAACTTAACACCAAAACTAATGATGAACTTGAAAAAATACAATTAGCTTTCGATAAGGCTATGAAATTGTCAAAAATCATATTTGGCAAATGGGCTTTCCGAAAAGTGTATTCGATAGGTGAAAGAAGAAAGCCTATAAATAAAGCGCTTTTTGAAGTATGGAGTGTTGAGTTGGCCAATCTTACCTTGGAAGAACAAAAACGTGCTGTTTCACGTAAAAAAAGTATTTTTCAAGAGTTTACCAAACTTATGAATACCGATGATACATTTGTGGCTGCTATAACATCGGCAACAGGTGATAAAGGAAGGGTGAATTATCGTTACAATAGGATTCACGAAATTTTGTATAAATGCTTATCTGATGATTACAAAAATTAATATAAACAATTTCAAGGCCATTAAGTCGTTAATGCTTGTTCCAACCTCTTTAAATTTATTTATGGGATTGAACGGAATGGGGAAATCAACAGTTATCCAATCATTGTTGCTCCTTCGTCAAAGTTTGAAGTCCGGTTTGAAACAGTTGAGTCTTAATGGAAGTATGGTTGAAATCGGGCGTGGTAAAGATGCTCTATATAACTTTGCGGAAACTGAAAAAATTCACTTTGACCTTGATTTTGTTCAAGACGAGGAAGAAAAAGAATCTTTTTTGAATGTAAGTTACGAATATTCAGCAAAAAGCGATGTCCTTAATCTGCTTGAGGGTCATGTGGATCCTGAGATTTTCAGTCAGCCATTATTTACTACTGATTTTGTTTTTTTGAATGCTGAACGAATGTCTCCAGCGACCACATATGAAATGTCGTATGACGAGGTGACGAATAACCACACCATAGGTATTCATGGAGAACTTGCAGCTCATTTTTTGTCAATGTATGGTGATTCTCTTATTGTTCCAAAATCAATGTGTCTCGAAACCGCCTCTTCAAACAAGTTGTTGGATCAGGTACAAGAATGGATGAAGGTGATAAGTCCCGGAGTCAATATCACGACAGAAGAATTACCTCAAATAGATAAAGTAGTCGTATCTTATGGTTTTCAAACGGACACGATATCGACTAACAGATTTCGCCCTACAAATGTCGGTTTCGGTATCTCCTATATATTGCCTGTCATTATCGCGTGCTTAAGTGGTATTCATAAACTGATTATTATAGAAAACCCTGAAGCGCATCTTCATCCCAAGGGACAAGCTAAAATGGGAGAGTTGATTGCGAGGTGTGCTACAGCTGGTACTCAACTGTTTATTGAAACTCATAGTGACCATATTGTAAATGGATTACGTGTGGCAGTAAAAGAAAAAGTAATACACTCGAAACAAGTATGTATCAACTATTTTACCAAAAGGGTTGAGGAAGGTCAGAATTACACGATAAACAATCCTATCAAGATAGGACTTAATGGAGAGTTAAGCGATTATCCACAAGACTTCATTGACGAATGGGAAAATCAATTGATGAAGTTAATATAAATTATGTCTTATGGATTCTTTCAATCGGCAAGCCTGTTTCAATGAATTGAGTTTTCTTGATAAAGACGATAATGAAGATTTGTTCCTGATATTTTCAAATTATGCCAAAACTATAAAGGCATTGAAGACAAAAGGTTTTAATGGAGTTAGATATGAACAAGGCATTACATCTTTGGTTAAGGAAAATCTGCGAAGTATATTTGATCTTCGAAGTAATCCAAATGGTAGAACCTTGTATGCTTTTATTCTAGCCACAGCTAGAAATCCTTATATAGATTCGGATACTCAGGCAGAAGAAAGATATATAAATGAAGACTTTGAAGTAAAGATTGATAATGTGTGGTGCGTGGGACAAGGATTTACCGCAGCCCATTTGCTTGATACGGTAGTAATATCTCTTCGAACCCATTCTAAATGGGAAGAGTTGTCTTATGTAATCAGAAATATCCAAGATAAACGGAAAACAGAACAAGTGTTGAATGTTGTCATGCCAGAATCATCAGAGACTGATGCCATCAATTTATTTATAGAACAGCGAACGCCTTTAGTACTTGAAAAATGTAATATACTACCTCAAAACAAATCGTGCAAATTTAGAGACGACCACGGTAGTGATAAGTTGATATCATTATGGAATCGATTACGTAATTGTGATTTTGTCATATCTGCTATCAACTCTCTAGAATTTAATCCGAATGGAAAAGAGTTTATAGAAAAATGTTTTGATGATGGTAAAATGCATATAAGATTGGTAGAGTCAGATGCGGGATATGGAATGGTAATTCAAACAACGGGAAAAAATAAGCGTGAAACTATGGCTATAGGAGAAAGAATAATGCAGAAATATTTATAACCATATATTATGTATTCACTTTAACCTAATTTCGAATGCTTTTCACGAGAATCCATTGAATCTTTGCTATTGTATATTTAGAAACATACACACAATCTTAGTTTTGCAAAGCGAGCTAACGGTGGCTCAATGTGAGGAGAATTATTTTTGTACCATTTCCTTAAAGAAATTTTCAAAAATAATATTACCTTTGCATTTAAGAAAAGCGTTCTTTTAAAATACTGCAAAGCGATGTGAAATGCAAAAATTTACTGGTTTCTAAATCGTTACCTGTTAAACTGCAAGATTTTGTAATGTGCTGTATCTTAGTAAGAAAGAGAAATCGCTATGTCTTGTTGTGTGGTAGGTGATTTTCTTGTCAATACCGGCCTTTTCCACCCATTGTTTGAGAATCTTATTGGTGGTCGGACGGGACGGAAGTTTCGCGAAAACAAGCGTATCGTCATTTTCATCCGCTTTCCGCTCAGGCAACCACTTGACGGCATTCTGCGAGAGCGGTGTATAAATGGGAGTGGATGTCTTCTGCTGCACGGTGGCAATCATATATCTGCCGTCATTACATATAATGTCTTTCCAACGGAGTGTTTCCATATCACTCAGGCGAAGTCCGCAATAACACGAAAACAGATACGCCTGCTTCACCGTCATGTTACGACATTCGGTAGCAATGAGAAGTTTCACTTTCTCGATGGCAAGGAACTGGCGTTTCGATTCCGGTTTCTTTATACGCTCCGAAGCCGAGAGCTGCATGAACGGATTTTCGCCCAGCCACTCCGCTCGGACTGCGGCATTCAGGGCAATGGAGAGCTGGGAGATATAGGACACGACCGTTCCCTGTTCAAGCGGCTTTCCCTGCCTGCCTTTATAGGTATGTTGCAGCCAGTCAATGAAGCATAGTGCCCACTTCTTGTCAATGTCACCCATCCGTGTATTTTTGCCGTATTGGTTAATGACCTTTATAATACTTCTCAATTTCTCGATACGTTTGATACCCTTGCGTTCCTGGTTGGAATAGAATTTTTCCAGCCAGTCCGCCAGCGTCAGTTTCTGCCACGCGGATTTGCTCTTGATTCCGGCTCTGGAATTGGTAATCTCGATGATACGTTGCGATTTTATGGTCTCGACTGCCTCACGGGTGGCGCGGTTCTGCTCCCTGACCCTCGCGTTGACTTCCGCCAGGTGGTACATCTTCAGGAACTCATAACTCCGTTTGCCGTTGACGTAAATGTCAAGGTAATATGATTCAGAACCATCGGCAAGTTTCTTTGTGCGTACCCTTACCGGCTCTTTCAGCTTGTTGGATTTCTTGTTTGTTGCTGCCATGTCTTAAAATACTTTATCTATGAGTGAAACGGCTTCCTCTTTTTTCCTATCAACGATTTTCGCATAGACTTGAGTGGGGCGCACGTCGGCGTGTCCCATCATCTTGCTAGCGGTATAAAGGTCAACCCCGGCGGTTATCAGCATCGTGCCGTAGGTATGCCGGTTCAGATGAAAATGAAGGTGCCTTTCCAGTCCGGCCAATTCCGCCCATTTACGCAAATGCTTATGCAGGATGGTATGTGACGGCAGGGAGAATACCGGTGCCTCCGGTTCACCCCGTTCCGGAAGCCATGACAATGCCTTGGCAGGAAGTGGAAGCGATATGGGTTTGGAGTTTTTCTGCATCACCACCGATACGAAGTGCCGTCCGCCATTGACGGATATGTCACTCCAGCGCAAATCTGTAACGTCACCCACACGCAGACCGCAATAACAGGCAAACAGAAATGCCTTGCGTATATTCTCCTTTATATAAGGGGTATCCTCCAATTTACGGACTTCATCAAGGGTCAGAAACTCACGCTTGCTCTCCGGTCTCGCTATCTTTTCCTGGAAACTCAACAACTTCCAGGGATTGCTCTTTATGTATCCCTTCCGCCATGCCGCGGACAGGATGATGCCGAGAATCCAGAAACAGGAACAGGCGGTGGCTTGGGCGAGCGGCTTTCCTTGCGGAGTGAGAGGCTCGGATTGCAGCCACTCGGCATAGTCGGTACAGAATTTTTTGTCCATGTGTATGGTAAATCCTGAGAGTTCAGGCTCAGGTTCGGGAATTATGGGCTCTTTGGTACATGCTGTTGCTCCGAAGAACAGCAAGGCTCATACCAAAAGTTTATGCCAGTGTGACGTACAGTCACACATATTCAAGAGTTTGTTACATTCTTTTCTAATCATATTTCTAATCCTAAATTAATATCCTTTTTTTTTAGCTGGCTACATTCTTTTAACCCCCAACCTGTTGGGGAAAGAATACGTTCAAAGCTTCTTTCTACATTTCCTTTAGTATAGGTAAGTACTTGTTTTTCTAATAAATTTTTAAAATCATTGGCGTTTAAATCTCTGAAAATATTGATACATTCCTTTTTAAGATATTCATTGATCGCAGATGCCGGAGTCGTCTTTTGTGTTGTTTTGTCAAATATATAAAGATTATTGGGAATGGGAACCAGTGTGTCAATACCCATGAATATGTTACAATCAACAATAAGTTTGTAAGCATTGGTTTCTGCAAGTGGAGCTGACAGGCAATATGTAGAACGTTGAATCAGACTTTGAATGAGTTCTTGACTATTTTGTTGAAACATATCTGCAAGAAGATGATAACCTCTTAGATTTAGTTGTGACATTGTATCCTCTATTGCTGGTATGAATTTCATACCGGGTCCTGTATTGAAACCAGCATGTTTATAATAGCGCAAAAGTTCATTCCAATCTTTGTATTTAGGAGTTTTAATTATATTGATGGCATTATCCATTTTCATAAAACTAAGATAGCGCTGGGAGGAAAACTCCTCTTCTTTCCAAGACTGTATTTGTCCATTAGGGAAACTTATAAATACAGTTCTGAAATTGTCCCCAGGAATAGTTCGTGAAAATGCTTTGCAGTCGTCTCCTTTCAGATAATATGCAGTAGCAACATCAAAGCCATTACCAGCGCCATCATTGTCAAAACAGCAATTCCATTTCACATTGGGGAAAAGGGATTTAATACTTATAATTTGACTTTGTGTGATGTTACCACCAATACTAATAAATGCAGAAGTTGTATTTTTATTGAAATGATTGATCTCATAAAAACTCATTGCATCAATGGCAGATTCGAATAGATAGATATCTGTGACTTGGTCAAAGGGTACAAAATTAGCGATCCAACAACTGTTTGATTTATCGCCACCAATACAAAAGCCTTTAAAATTAATATTTTGAATAGGGTCATAATTACGCATTTCAAAGTTGGTAATTTCCATTTGTCCTGGTTTACGGAATGGGAAACCAGCATTATCTTTGCTGCCTACAGAATAAACAAATAACCTATCGCTGAAATCTTCTATTGTTTTTCTGGATAAATAGCGCTTTTTATTTAGATAATTGGCTGTTGTTTCTGTTAATGGACGAGGAGAATACTTGTTAATGTTAAAGATAACACTTTTGGATTGTGTTATATTGGTTTTTGTTGGTGCAACCGTTTTTAGGTCATTTCCTAAATATTTACTCAATACTTCATTCACTCCTTTATAACCAGTTTGAGTACAGTTGGAAAATTTGTTTAATCTATATAAAACAAATTTGGTAAGATCTCCTTTGTCATTAATATTTCCCTTACAGGAAAAATAGGCTTTTCCATTTGGATATATAATGATTTTATCTTCAGGCATCTGCCTTGAACCTAAGGCATATTCAAGGTATCTTGCATTTGGGCCGGATATTTTGGTGTAACCAAGATATTCAGCCATTTCCGCTATAGTAATTTTTGCTCTATAATCGTTGAAGTCCATTGATTTGTATTTTGAAAGTTAAAGGTACATATTATTTTTAAGTTTGAAAGAGAGATTCTTAGTTTTTAGAGTTCAACAGATGAATCTATTGTATTAAATGTTTGTTTTCCGACTTGGAGTGTCCAGCCGGCCGGTGATTTACTCAATCCCATCATCTGAGTAATACCAGACTTGGCAGTCATTTCTGCCTGTTGCCCGGACAACAACTTTTTTAGTGCTTCAGGCGGCTGCTTACTTAGATTGATGTTATCTATATTCAAAGACTCTATCTTGCCTGTGGACTTATCCAGAATACGATAATTGTTTATCTCAGCCATTGGTTTGTTGTCTTTTTGTGAGATTGTGAAATCTCCGATCATTGTTTTAGCACCGCAAGTTTGTATTTCAATATTTTCTATTGTATACTTGGCTTCTTCAGAAATAAAGGTCGTTTCTATATTAATGGAATATCGTTTGATAGTGTCTGCTATATTTCCATAACCCATTTTGCGATATTCTTCAATCATAAAAGTAAGATTTTTTTTTTCTTCTTGCAGTGGATGTTTTACCATTACATCGAAAAAACATGCTTTTAAACTGTCGTAATCCCCTATTCGTTCAGGATAATTGGAATCGTTGGAAAAGAGGAAATAGTTTATTTGTTTTTTTTCTTTATTGTGATTAATTGCAAAATCATAATCTCCGTTTTTGGCCGTTATCCCATTCCATTCTTTTTCATTGAGTATAATGTATTTACCATGGGATAAGGTATTTTCATTGATTTGTGAAAATCCATATTCTTTTAGATGTTGTTCAAAGTCTTTTATCTGACTAGGAAAATTAGCAAACTCCTTTTCTTGAAGAATATAGAATGCTTCTTTTTCACTGGGTGTTAAATCAGGAAGTTTAATTTCTGATTTATTCTCCTGTTGATAGACTTTGAAATTGTCTACTACATTTTCATGGAAATCTTTTAGAAATTCAGGACTGCAACCGTTTTTTCTGTATATTTTTTCGGCAGCTTGGAGAATTTCTATAGCACAACTGTCCGATCCTTGAAATACAATAGCGGGGATGTCATTGTGCAAACATTTAGCCAATAATGATTTTTGGTCTTTCATAATTTATATATTTTTTATATTTCTGCAGATGAGTCTGCCATATTAAAAATTTGTTTTCCGACTTGGAGCGTCCAGCCGGCCGGTGATTTACTCAATCCCATCATCTGAGTAATACCAGACTTGGCAGTCATTTCTGCCTGTTGCCCGGACAACAATTTTTTTAGTGCTTCAGGGGATTGTTTGCTCAGGTTTATATCGCTGACATGTAGCGGCTCTGTTTTACCGGTAGACTTATCCAGGATATGATAGCCGCTTATTTGTTTGTCCGGACCTATTTCACTGATCAGGGTTTTACATTCGGAAGATTGAAGTATCTGCTCATTAGTAGAAGAACTGGTAGGGATAGAAGATCCTATGTTATGTGGATTATTCATACCATATATATTATAAGCAAGATTATCTACAGCTTTCTTTACCTCAGGATTGGTGGTCAATGTTTTATATCTGAAACCTGTGGGATTGCAGTCAAGCTCATGTTCTATTGCTTTCAGATAATTTTCAGCATTATCGTATTCAATAACTTCACGTACTTCACCATTAAAGCCATAATATGAGATGGTTCCTATGATTTCTTTATTAGTGGTATCTGTTTTGGGACATGAGAATAAATCTTCAGTTTTTTCTTCAATGAAAGGATAGTCATTTTTTATATCTTCTTTAAAGTTTGTAATAGCTTTATTCGTTTCTGTATTTTTCCATCTATCCGCTTCATCTTGTTCTTTTTTTGCCTGTTGAGGATCATCGGAATAATCTGCTGTCAATGACATTTCACTATGTCTGTGTTTGATTAAATCAAGTTGGTACAATAACGAACGTACTTTGGGTATGAATCCGTTATCTACATTGCTACGAATCTTTATATCACATATATTTTCAATAATAGCTTTGTGGACTGCTGGAGAGGGGGCAGTTATTAATGAGAATAGATTTGGTTTAGTTTGTACAGCAGTGACTTGTAATGATTCGGGTAGAATATTTATAAAGAAAGGGTCATTTGAAGATAGTTTTATGGCTTGAAATAGTACTTTTGGAGTAGGGTTTGGTATATTTTGTATTGAATATATACTTTCTTGTATAGCAGCTAGCTGTACCAGTTCTGAAGGTTCTTTGATTTTACCAATTACGTAGTAATCAGCTTTTACAGCTTCTAGTTGAACTGCTTCAGATGGGTTTGGTAGTATTGTTATGACTCCGGGATTTGCTTTTACCATATCCATTTCTACTTTTTCTATTAGTTTTTTATCCTGTGAGGTATGTATTACTTCTAATTGTACCTCTGTTGTCGGATGTTTGATATACTGAATCGCTTCAGGATTTTTCCTTATTGCAATCAATTGTAACTCTTCAGAAGGATTAGGTATATGTTTAATTACTGAGAAATCACGTTCTATGGCAGCTAATATTATATCTTTAGAGGGTTCTTTTATATGTTGTATTATTGAAGGGTTAATTTTTACTGCTGTTAGCTGTACATCTTTCGTTGGATTAGGTATATATCTTATTGTGGATGGATTGATTGTAATGGCTAGTAATTGTATTTTTTCAGAAGGATTTGTTATGAATTGTATAACGGATGGATCTGTTTGTATTGCTGCAATTTGTAATTCCTTTGATGGATTAATCAAATCCTGTATCTTATACGGTTTTTTCTGCATTAATTCTACCGTATATTCATTTTCTGCTTTAAAAAATAAACTCGTATATGATATGGCTTCCTTTAGCTTTTCTGTAAATATATTCATTGTTGTAATTTATATAAATGTGATTAATTATATTTCTGCAGATGAGTCTGCCATATTAAAAATTTGTTTTCCGACTTGTAGTGTCCAGCCGGCCGGTGATTTACTCAATCCCATCATCTGAGTAATACCAGACTTGGTGGTCATTTCTGCCTGTTGCCCGGACAACAATTTTTTTAGTGCTTCAGGGGATTGTTTGCTCAGGTTTATATCGCTGACATGTAGCGGCTCTGTTTTACCGGTAGACTTATCCAGGATATGATAGCCGCTTATTTGTTTGTCCGGACCTATTTCACTGATCAGGGTTCTACATTCGGAAGATTGAAGAATCTGCTCATTAGTAGAAGAACTGGTAGGGATAGAAGATTGTTGTTCGTAGTGTTCTATGCTATATGGGTTACTTCCTCCACAATAATCATAAATAAGATCATCAACTGTTTTTCTGAGGTATGGGTCTGTGCTTATTGTTTCATTATTAAAACCATCGGGATTATAGAAGAGTTCATATTCTAAGGCTTCCAAGTAGCATGCTGCATTATCATATTCCATAACTTCCCCAACTTTTCCATCAAAACCATAAAATAAAATTCTTCCTACAATTTCAGGAGATTGGAGTTCTTGGCATATAGAAGCGCTAGTTTTCATGTTCATATATTTATTATTCACTTCTGCCCATTTATCCCTACCTTCTGCTGATATATTTCGGCTGGAGAACGGTTCATAAGGATTTATAGCATATTGTTTAAAAATCTTCTTTTTTTCTTCTAATATGTATTGTTCAGGACTGACTTCTTTGACTGAATTTTTATGCTCTATTTTATTAGCAGGATTCTCTAATTTTGATTTTTTTGCAGTCTTTGATAACCTGGGCCTTGATTGTACTTTTATTCGTCGCACTAGTGAGGGTGCTTGAGAATAAGACTGTAGAAAATCTTTGACTTCTTTGTTGCCATATTCTTGTTGAATACTGGATTCTTCTATTTTAATATTGGGTTCTATCCCTTTTTCTTTTGTAATACCAATTTCATATTTATAATTATCTATAATCTGTTTCTGTTTTTGTTCCTTCCAATTCATTATTTTATCTGATTCATTATTGATATATTTATTCCCTTTATTATAATCAATACTCATTTCTTTTATGTGAACATAACCTTCAAGCTCCTGTAGGCTATGAACTAGCTTTTTTGTTGGCTTTATAATTTTGCGATCCGCTGGTATTACTATATTGCCACAATATGCTTTTGCCACTTTTTGGCATACATCAATAGTTGGATTTTTGATATATAAGAATAATTCTTTGTCTTTTTTTATAGTTATAAGTTGTGCTTTTTCTGTAGGGTTTTTAATGTCACTGATGGAGGCTCTTCTCCATTGTAAGGCATATAATTGTACTTTTTCTACTGGATTTTTGATGTTTTCTATTCCAATACCTTGTTTTACAAGATATAATTGTTCCTTTTCTGTTAGATTTTTTATATAAGGATAATTATATATATTATCTTTTAAAGCGGTAAATCGTACCTTTTTTGTAGGTTCTTTTATATATCTTATTATATGAGAAGAACTTCTTATGGCAGCCAATTGTTGTGCTTCTGTTGGATTAGCTATTTCTTTAATAATAGCAGGATCTTTCCGGATGTTTTCTAACTCTTTTCTGTTATGCAAATTGAAAATGTCATTGATGAGTTCTTTTAGTGATTTCATAAGCATCTTATATGATTATTGATTTATATTTCAATAGAATTATCTACAACATTAAAAGATTGTTTCCCGACTTGAAGCGTCCAGCCGGCCGGTGATTTACTCAATCCCATCATCTGAGTAATACCAGACTTGGTGGTCATTTCTGCCTGTTGCCCGGACAACAACTTTTTTAGTGCTTCAGGTGGCTGCATTCTTAGATCGATGTTATCTATATTCAAAGGTTCCATCTTGCCTGTGGACTTATCCAGGATGCGGTAACTACTGATTTGTCCTTGATCGGAAGAATGAGATACATCACCAATCAGACTTTTGCAGCCGGAAGATTGAAGCTCTACTTGGCTCATGTTACCATTCAGTTTGTTTATCTGTAGTATTTCTTCGGGTGGCAATATATGCTCTGTATAATTGCCGGTAGCTCTAGAGCCGGTGCAAAGAATGTATTTTTCATTATCATGCCATACCAGATGATCATATATGTGTCCTTCTTGGAAAAATCTGGCATGGAGTTGCTGTCTGGTGTCGTAGTAATATTGGCAAATGACAGGTAAGTCGCTCCTTTCTGGTTGCCAGGAGATACCTTCAGCTAAAGCAATACGTCTTGCAGCTTGTGTACTCTCTAAATCAGAATGTCCATTAGCGGCCTTAATAATTCGCTCTATTCTAGTTGGTTGGCGTATCTCTCCCCTGTCAAGTAGGTTTTGGTATTCCTCTTTGATGGCGCTGCGTTCAGTTAAATAGGTTTTATTTTTTTCAATATTGATGCTTGATAATCTTTCTTGCTGGCGTGCTGTTTTTTGTATTCCTTTATGTAGAACTGGCTCTGAATAGAAAGAATCTCTATATCCTTTTGAGGCAAGATATTCATCTTCTGTCATAACTGGAGTTGGAGAGTTTATGACTTCTTGGGTGGTGCTTTGTTCGGCATTTAAACCTATCCCCTCTTCTATCATTGTTACGGCTTTATTGACATCCTGAAGAATGTTCAATATATATTTTGAATCATTGGTTATTTCTGATAGCCATCCTTTCAAATATTGTGCATTCTCTTTTCTAGGTAGAACAGCTAATCCCAGGTCTCTACCAGTTACTGCACTTGATAATTCGGCTATAAGTTCTTCATGGGCGTACAGGAAAGTTCCTTGATAGCCGAACTTGCGAGCTAGCCTTTCGGGGTGGCCGGTGGAATGAGCCATTTCGTGCAATGCGGTATAATAAAATTCTTTGCCGTTGGAAAACTGTTTTATTGTAGGTAAAGTAATAGAATCGGTTCCTGGAGAATAAAAGGCGTGATTCTGCTCTTTTAATTCAATGGGGCAAACCCATGTTTGCTTTTCTATGGTTTGATCTATTAACTGGTTTCGATATCCATCATTGACGGGTTCGGTGAAACAGAACTGTCTCTTTATAATCTCCCATTTCTCAGGATATTTCTCAGCGAAGTTGGTCTGATCGAGATTAAACACATTGAAGTATCTCAAAAATGGAATTACTTTATACTTTTTCTGTTCGATTTTGTTCAAACTGTTATAAAATTCTTTTGTAACCTGTTCACCGGTTATTAAATTTTTTATATTTAGTTCGTAATAACTTACAGGGAAAGAAGATTGACCTTTTACGATAAGCACATTCTTTTTTTGTGCCTGAGCAAAAGTCAGAAATATAGGTGTTTGATAATTGTATTTTTCACAGAGGAAATATAACATAGCTTTATTGAGATTATTATATTTCCTGCCGGATAAGTTTTGAGGTAATCCTCTAAATTGCTGAGAGAACCAGGGCTTGCGCCAATCTGAAGCTTCTACCTCTTTCATCTTTTCAATCATTAGATTTGCATACTTCTCTAATGAAGGGATTGCTTGATTACTCATATTAGTTTCTATTACGGGTTTGTGCAAATGTAAGCTAGTGGGGATGCAAACACATTGCAGGTTGGGGATTTATTACGGATAAGAAGAATGATGTTTTAAATCTAACAGAACTCTGACGGCGAGATTTTTGGAAAGTAAGACTTTTCACTTTATAGTAAACGGTGATGGTTGGATAGCGCTGGATGATGGGCCTCAAGAAAATGCTATTTCAATTACATTTTCTATGAAAGATTTAGAGAATGGTAAAACCTACTATATAGTACCAGGAACTCATTATGCGACATTAGTTGATAAATGGGAAGTAAATGGTACAACTATACCTTCAGATCAGGATGGTGTATTTACCCTTAATTCTATTATGGGTAAACGGTATCCAAATAATACGACTTTTTATTATAATTTTGCCAATTCATCTACAAAAACTTGCACTATAACTGTTATATCAAGTACGTGGAATTCCAATAACTGGTATACTCAACTGCATGGTATGGTTGGTTTTTCACCAAATCCCACTTTAATTACTGATAATCTTACCGTAAACTACGGTGAGACTGTGACTGTTTATGCAAAAGGTGACGAGGGAAACCATGATAGTGATTATGGAACTGAATCATGGTGGTATTATATCAAAGGCTTCTATAACAGTGATCATGTTATATATAAGGCTTCTAATGGAGATATTAATACTACAAATGATACATATACATTTAAAGCAACGGAGAACCGTACTATTTATGTTGATTTTATATATTATAAAAGATGATATGATTAGCTGGAGCTCAATTACACTTTCTAGTTAAAACAGTAAGCAATAATCCCCTTACTTCACGCAGGGTAAGGGGATTATTGTTTTTGAAGGGGTAGGGAAAATGCCCTTTTTGAGAGGAACCTCTTCAACTACCTTATAAGTCATTTGCGCATAATACGAGGCTAATTTAAACTGTGTTAGCAAAGTTAATATTTTATTCTTTTCCTTAGCAGGCACAGTTTAAATTACAGCCTCGAGTAGGAAGAATTACAGTTTTCCTGACTCAGAAACGAAATAATACCTATAATTGCCCATTATTATTCCAACATCTCCACTACCATTATTACCAGAGAACTCCCACTTTATATTGTATGTATCTGTATCTAATGCTCCGGTTCCTGTTCCCCTGTATTCTGAATAGGGAATAAATACAGTCCACTTATTTTTTCCTTTCTCCAATTTGTAGTAGTTCTGAGTATCAGTTACATTTTTTACTGTATGCCAATTATTCTCAGTATCTAAATAGGCAAAATCGTAGGTTACGGAAAAATCGGCTTCGATGTCTACTTCTGTATTGTAAGTCGAAACTACCGTAAATTCGAATCCTGGCCCAGTATGTCGAACACTGTTTATCATAATATTGTTGATTGTTGTTCCCGAACTGGCCATCTGAAAAACTAAATAAAAGGTAGTACGATCCTCATATTCTTTATATAATTCATCATCAACAGTAAAATATTCTCGATCAGCAACCATTTTCCATTTTCCATTTACCATTGCTTCCCAATACTCTATTTCCCATCCAGCATCAGGTTGTGCCATAACTGTTATTTCTGGATCACCTAAACAAAATGTAACACGTATGTCAGATACAGAGCCACCCTGTCCAGCATCAAAATAGAAAGTTTTAGGAATTAACTCCAAAAATTTCGCCGTCAGAGTTCTGTTAGTTTTGTAGCACAGGGTGCCTCCCCTACCCTATCCTTGTTATCTTCTCCCCTTCCCTACTCGCCTTTTCCCATTTGCTTTTTTCAGCTCGCGTTCCATAGTCAGGTCTGTAACCGCACTATATATCTGGGTTGTTTTCACACTCTGATGGCCGAGTATCGCTTGGACTGTGGTGATGCTGACACCTCTATATAATAACAATGTACCACATGTATGGCGGGCCGTATAAGTAAAATTTAGAAATGCAATAAAAAACAGAATGACGAGAATTAAACGTAAATCGTTTATAATTAAGCATTTTGCGAAAATTGCATAATAGACAGACCTGCAAAAGAAAACAAAATATTGCAGCGTTTCAGTTACCAGACTGTTAGCCGCCTGTTTCGGAAACAACGGCAGGTAACCAAGTTTTTACCGATAGGAACAAAGCGGATTTGTATTCACTGTTTATCAATGTTTTGCATGCCAAAGGACGCTTTTCAAAGGAGTATTTTTACAACCTAAAAAGAGCGTTATGAAAGTGGAAAAATTCAAGGTGCTGCTCTACCTGAAAAAGAGCGAGCCGGACAAGACCGGCAAGGCCCCGATCATGGGACGGATCACCCTCAACCGCACGATGGCGCAGTTCAGCTGCAAGCTCTCCTGTACCCCCGGACTATGGAACGCACGTGAGAGCCGGCTGAACGGCAAGAGCCGTGAAGCGGTGGAGACCAATGAAAAAATAGAGAGACTGCTGCTTGCCGTACACTCGGCCTTCAATTCCCTCATGGAAAGGAAAAAGGATTTCGATGCCGCCGTGGTCAGGGACATGTTCCAGGGTAACGCGGGCATGCAGATGACCCTGCTCAAACTTCTCGACCGGCACAATGAAGAAATGAAGGCCCGTGTAGGCGTGGACCGTGCGCCGACAACAATGTCGACCTACGTGTACACCCGGCGCACCCTTGCCGAATTCATCAAAACGGAATTCAAGGTCTCGGACCTTGCTTTCGGACAGCTCAACGAGCAGTTCATCCGTGACTACCAGGACTTCTGCCTGGAAAAGAAGAGACTGGCGATGGAGACGGTGCGCCATTACCTGTCTATCTTGAAAAAGATCTGCCGCATCGCCTACAAGGAAGGGCACTCGGAGAAATATCATTTCTGCCACTTCAAGCTGCCCAAGCAGAAGGAGACAACACCGAAAGCACTCAGCCGTGAGAATTTCGAGAAGCTGCGTGATCTGGAGATACCAGAAAAACGCAGGTCACATGTCATCACCCGGGATCTCTTCCTCTTCGCCTGTTACACCGGTACCGCCTATGCCGATGCGGTAAGCATCACCCGGGAGAACCTCTTTTGGGATGACGAGGGCAGCCTCTGGCTGAAATACCGGCGGAAGAAGACCGACTACCTCGGACGCGTCAAGCTGCTGCCGGAGGCCCTCGCACTGATCGAAAAGTACCGTGACGATACCCGCGCCACCCTCTTCCCGCCGCAGGACTACCACACGCTCAGGGCCAACATGAAATCCCTGCGCCTGATGGCGGGGCTCAGCCAGGACCTCGTCTACCACATGGGAAGACATTCTTTCGCCTCCCTGGTCACGCTCGAGGAGGGGGTTCCGATCGAGACCATCAGCAAAATGCTGGGACACTCCAACATAAAGACCACCCAAGTCTACGCGCGCGTGACCCCTAAGAGACTGTTCGAGGACATGGACAGGTTCATCGAGGCGACCCGTGATTTGAAACTCATTCTTTAATCCTAAAAAATATCATTATCATGCGCAGTACATTCAAACTCTTATTCTACATCAACCGTAACAAGGTGAAATCGGACGGTACGACCGCCGTCCTCTGCCGCATCAGCATTGACGGCAAGAAGTCAGCCGTTACCACCGGCATCTATTGCAGGCCCGGTGACTGGGACAGCAAGAAGTATGAAACCAAAACAGTCAGGGAGAACAACCGCCTTGCCGCCTTCCGCAGCCGGCTGGAGAAGGCGTACGGGAACCTGCTGAGGAACCAGGGGGTGGTCACGGCCGAGCTGCTCAAGACCACCGTGTCAGGTGCCAATTCCGTGCCGGAATATCTCCTGCAGGCCGGAGAGGTGGAACGCGAACGTCTCAGGGTCCGCTCCAAGGAGATCAACTCCACCTCGACCTACCGCCAGTCGAAGACCACACAGCTCAATCTCAGGCAGTTCGTCGAATCCCGCGGGATGAAGGACATCGCCTTTTCGGACATCACCGGGGAGTTCGCCGAATCGTTCAAGGTCTTTCTCAAGAAGGAGCTGGGACACAGGAACGGGCATGTGAACCACTGCCTGTGCTGGCTCAACCGGCTCATCTACATCGCCGTGGACCGGGAAGTATTGCGGACCAACCCGATAGAAGATGTGGCATACGAGAAGAAAGATGCACCTAAACTAAGGCATATCAGCCGCAATGAACTGAAGCGGATGATGGAGACCCCGATGCCCGACCCGATGATGGAGCTGGCGCGCAGGACATTCATCTTCTCCTGTATGACCGGGCTTGCCTACGCGGACACGAGGGCTCTCCATCCCCGGCACATCGGGAAGACCTCGGAAGGGAGAAGGTATATCCGCATCCGCCGGGCCAAGACGGACGTGGAGGCGTTCATCCCGCTGCACCCCGTGGCCGAACAGATACTGGAGCTTTACAACACCACGGATGAGGGCAAGCCGGTATTCCCGCTGCCGGTCCGCGACGTCCTCTGGTACGAGGTGCACGGGATGGGCGTGGCACTGGGGATGAGGGAGAACCTGTCCTACCATATGGCCCGGCATTCGTTCGGGACCCTGACGCTGACCGCGGGTATTCCGATAGAGAGCATCGCCAGGATGATGGGCCATACAAACATCGACAGCACGCAGGTCTACGCCCAGGTCACCGACCGGAAGATATCCTCGGACATGGACCGGCTGATGGAAAGAAGAAAGTCCGCGGATGCGGCCGGCAAGGAAGCCGCCGACTAAATAAGGATTGCCGCCGGAATCGTAAATGCAATTCCGGCGGCAATCCTTAAACTTGAATACGATATTATACCAATGCAGGGTGATAATTCTCCTCCAGCAGCTTCTCGATGTCCGACTGCCTGTACAGGATCTTCCCACCGAGCTGGATATAGGGAATCCGTCCTTGGTCCCTGTAATCCTGCAGGCACCTGCGGCTGATCTTCAATGTCTCGGAAAGCTCCCTGTCGGTCAGGAACTGTTCCCCGTTGAAGGGAGGACGGTTGTCACAGGCAAGACGTTCCACTTTTTTCTCTATATTGTCCAGCAGGGCGAAGAACCTGCGGATGCGCCCGTCTTCCTTATCGATAATTCCTTCCATTTCTTCCGTTCTTTAAAGGTATCCGTTCTTTCTTCTTTCCCTCACCGCCTTCTCCTTGCGTCTGATGCCGACGTAGGTCATCAGCTTCTCCACATCCTCGGGTTTGTAATAGAACTTCCGCTGGAGGCGGGTGAACGCCAGCCGTCCAGTATCGCGGAGGGTCTGCAGGGTACGCGGCGAGATGTCAAGGCGCAGGCAGACATCCTGGCCGTCCAGTCACTCGCCGGGTTCCTTACAGCGGTTTCTCTCATACAATCTGTCCACATGTGTGGACAGGCTCTCGACACGTGCTAGCATCCTCTCAAGGACACCGGCCTCGATGTAGCATATTTCCATATTTTCAACTCATTTAAATGTCGGAGCGAATATAAGGGAAAAAAACATGAGAGGCAAGCACGACCGGCACACTGGCAGGAATAGTCATGGATAGTCGGCTATTGTCATGCGAAAGAGGTAAAGAAAAAATCCCCACCGTACAAAATAAGTATCAAAAAAATGAGTATAAAACCTCTGGAGTGCTCCATATAGGCTAAGAACTTTATCATTGCGATTTCAACAAGTGGTTCCAAACGAGGAATTGCTCCTGAACCTTATGTGTCCTTCGTAGTCTTTTCAATAAAAAGAGACTGGAACATTTAATTATTTGGAATTTAAATCTTATTTTTGTAACTATGATTATAAAATCACTGGTCAATAAACACTTTTTAAGGATATAAACAAACTTCTTGTTGACATTCAGAGAAAATTTGCCGTTTTCAAAAAGATGTGGAACAGCTGGTTTCCAAAGGCAACAATGTGGCAGGTATGAAAGCACGTAAAGCTACGTTGGAATTAAGGAGTTTGCTTAAGGAATTCCGTAAGATGTCGGTTGAAGTGGCCAAGTGATCTTTTATCGTCAAGTAGAATATATGTTGAGTTTATTTTATATGAAATAAATAGCCTTCAAAAAATTGTAGTATCATCATGGAACAGAAATCAAACGTTCAATACAGGGCAGAGAAAGAATATAAGAATAGCCGTGAAAAATTCTTTCTTTTATTAAGAGAGATAATTTCCAATTCCATACATGCCGTTTTAATTCGGCAAAATAAAGAAACGAATTTTATCCCTCAGCTAGACCTGAATATTACTTTTGATGAAAATCAATGTAAAATCGAATTAAGGGATAATGGTGAAGGCTTTACAGAAAAAAATCGTCTCTATTTTGAAGAACTTGATAAAAAAAACCTGGAAAAGGAGCAGTTTAATTTCCATCCTTTGGGCCAAGGGAGATTGGCTATTGTATACTTTACCGACTCATCTGAATATGAAACGGTGTATAAGGATAAAGATGGTACATATCAAAAGCGAACCATTCCATATCCAAATACATCTGATGGACTTTTTAATTTTGATGAGTTTGTAGAAGAGATGCCAGAAATAAAAGATACCTATACCAAGCTGACAGCATACTTAAACAAACAAAACACATTAGGACGAGCAAAAACTTTTTTTTATAAATACCCAAACTCAAAAGCATTTAAACAATGGTTTATAGAAACTTTTTTTCCATTCATTGTAACCAATGAACAGCTTGTAGTAAATATTATTTTCAATGGAGAGGATGTTACTGTAAAAAAAGGAAATATTGAATCTGAAACAGAAAGAAAACCTTTTGAAATCAATCTCGCAGAGGGTAATAAATCTTTTATGCTATGGTTGATAAAAAAAGGAACACAAATGCATGGAGAGAATCCGGTAACCTGTTTTGCAAGGAACTTGAAAGCGGATTTATCCAATGGAAAATTAAGTTATTCAATTGATAATAATGACGGTTATTTATTGTATTTAACATCGGAATATTTCGATGAACATGTCGACACAAAAGGCGAAAAAATAGAAATCCCAGTTGATGATATATTAAAAATAAATAAGAAAATAAATGAGATCTTGGATATTGAATTTAGCTCTATTATAGAGAACAACCAAAAGGAGACAAAGCGTAATTTAAAGAATTTCAAAAAGAAGTACCCCTCGCTTGAGACATTTATTGAAGATAGTAATATTATCGATGATAAAAAGATAGTAAATGAGAAAGATATTGTACAATCTGCTATTGACGAGAAGAGTAGGATAGAGAAAAAGTTCTGGAATCAAATAGATAGAGAGTTCGAAAATGAAGAAGATAAACTTTTTAGTGATTCTGAAGAATGTTATAAGCTTTTAAACTCAAGTTTGCATATATATGTCAAACATCGAGAAAGTGTATTGAAACGTTTGCATATGTTAATTCAAAAATTTGATGAAGACGGAAATGATAAATCAGAATTAGAAAGCTCTGTACATGAACTCTTTATTAAAAGAGGAACAACTTTAAGTGATTCTTCAAATATCAATCATTTACATAATCTTTGGATTCTTGATGACAAGTTCACAACATTCTCAAACGATTTCAAAGTTAAAAGCACCAAGTCAGGGCAACCTTTGTCAGATGTTTACATTTGGGCTGATGACCCAGAAAAAACAAAACAAATTCTGATCCTTGAGTTAAAATCAACAACAAACGCACATAATGCAGGAAATACCAAAGAAGGAATGATAGCACAGGTTAAAAGATACGCTCACGATTTTTATAAGCATCCACATAAAACATTGAATTGGACTGTGAATACGGAGCAAGTACAATATACAGGTATCATTCTTGCTAGAAAATCCGATATAGACAAGGAGTTGACATCCAATAGTTTTAGTGGCGGATATAAACCTATCCCATTCCTGGCAAATTCATATTACTTTGAGGACAATTTTTCTAAGGATGATAATCCGAGAAATAAAATGGATATTAGGATAGAATTATATTCCTTTGAAGACATTTATGAACTTGCATCGAATAGAAACAATGTATTCTTTAAGTTATTAAAGAAAGAATTTGATATTGAATAAGTTAAGGAGAAGAAAGAAGGGAATAAAACTTTTTTTAGGATAGGGATAAACGGAATTCATAGGTTTGAATCATTCATTACCTATCAAAAGAAAGCAAGATACGGTGAGATGTTAAGGAGCAGGCAGACATCCTGACCGCCCAGTCATTCTCCGAGTTCCTTACAACGTTTTCTCTCATACAATCTGTCACATGTGTGGACAGATTCTCGAAGCATGTCAGCATCCTCTCAAGGACACCGGCTTCAATGTAGTATATTTCCATACGCTCAATTTTTAATGTTCGTTGATACGAATGTAAAGAAAAAAAGATACCTGCTAAACAGAACCAGTCCACTGGCAGGAATAGTCATGGATAGTTAGTTTTTGTCATATGGGAAAGAAAAAGAAAGCCGAAGCAGGGCTGGATTCACTCCCCCCCTTGGGTATGTGAAAGGAACGTTGCGATGAAAAAAACTCCTCTTCACACATGGACGAAACAACGCCGAGAATTCGGTAATAAAAGATGTGGCTTCTCTGCCCGGGTAAATGCCATGATTACAGAGTTCTTCATGTTCCTATACCATCAGGCTGGTTACCTTCAGATTAAAAACTTATCCAACCTGTGACAGACCCGGATGGGAAAGGCGATGATACCGCCGGATACGCACATAGCCATATGTTTAGATATAGAGATACGACGATAACGATACGCCCTTCTATCGGAATAAGGATATAGCGATATACACGGATAACCATATATAATTATCGGAATAGAGGTATGGCAGGTTGTGGGTGTATGACAGCGTCCATATACCTGATTTCGTTTTTATTATCGGTATTTCAAATGTTCCAAAAAACTCTTTAACAGATTACCATCTGGGATGATCTCCTAAATTCACATGTACCGGACTTTCTATTTACCTGATTACCAAACAGCCGGAATACCAACAAACAGGATACCTTGAAATCCTTTTTCCCTAATGACAATCGGAGAAAACTACCATAACAAACATTCTTGTACCTGATGGCATAATATACCTGAACAGCCCTTTGACGGCTGATTGACCGGAACTTCAGATCCGAGCTTGTCTCCAAAAACAGCCGGCTATTTGTTGAAATCTGTCATTCTGTAACCGTCCCTTCCATCCGTTTTTTCTCTGTGGGCGTCGTCTTTTTTTCTCGTGGTATTATGGTCATGTTACCGGATGGGAAGAGCCATCTCCATCACAACCATGAATTATAGTGTAGCCATATTTGTATATAGCCGTATAATACGCTAGCCGGATAATGCTATCACAGAATTGCAATATAGCTGGATATTAAAATAAGGATAGCCGGAAGCGAAGGGAGCACGCACCTTTCCAGATACAGATATCTTAAAATCTCCATTTACAGAAGTGTATAAATATCAATTCACTAATGGAGAACTATAAAGAAAAACATAAGTCACACATGGCTACCTGTCATTCTCCATTTGCAGATGTGTATAAGTAGCAATCTATTAATGGAGACGATGAAGAAAAACAATAAGGTGTATACGGCTACCTGTCATTCTTCATTTGCAGATGTGTAGAAGTGGCAATCCATTAATGGAGACGATGAAAAAACAATCAGGCATATACGGCTACATGTTATTCTCCATTTGCAGATGTGTATAAGTAGCAATCCATTAATGGAGACGATGAAGAAAAACAATCAGGCATATACGGCTACATGCCATTCTCCATTTGCAGATGTGTATAAGTATCAATCCGTTAATGGAGACGATGAAGAAAAACAATAAGGCATATACGGCTACATGTCCATTTCTCCATTTGCAGAAGTGTAGAAGTAGCAATCTATTAATGGAGACGATGAAGAAAAAACAATAAGGCGTATACGGCTACATGCCATTCTCCATTTGCAGAAGTGTATAAGTAGTAATTCGTTAATGGAGAATAAGGTATGTAAAGGGCAGATTTTCCGTATATTCGCCTCCTTATCCCCGAATTATGGGCGTAAGTCACATGGTTATGGAGATATATCTATCTTTTAATGGGGAGAACAGCCGGCAAATATCTGATGGAAAAGCCACACAAAATACAGGAAAATAGCCACACAACACTCTGATACACAATAATTATTGGATAAACGTGGTCCGCTCCTGCGGACAGCAAGTTGTGTTTTCGTTTAACGAAAACAGGACGGTTTAACGGAGAATACACCGATAAACCGTTACTTATTTCAAGCTCCAGCGTCGCTTTTTACATATCTAATTATAATTCATTTGAAATCACAAAACAGATTGAACCGAATGTGGTTAGTTTGTCTGTTTATTTCATGTCCGAATCATTAGTATGCTATGTTGCAAAGTTCGTATTCATTATGAAAAAATCCGCTTACGAGAACAAGATATTCAGGTAATTTGCCATCCTTTCCCCAAAGAAGTTCGATGTTAAAAAGTTCAGAAAGCGTTTTGGCTATGTCAAATCCGAAGGCTTCGAGTGACGGACGCACTTTTTCCGGGTGTCGGCATGGTGTGCCGCAGTTACGCGTACACTCGTTATCTGAGCAGTGAAGACATTTACCTATATAGGCAAATGAACGCCCTCCATATTTCCGTTCCATATCCAATAATTCGCTCTCGATTCGTATCCGTTCCGGTAAAATGAGTTTTTGTGTATATTCAATCGGAATATCTTTGTCTTCAGGGATTATCTTCGTTGCCATAAGATGTGCATACTTGTATTGTCGGAGAAACGATTCCGTATCAAAATCAAATGGAGGACACCCCCAACTTTTACCGTAATTGGTACATTGTTTGCAAAGTTCAAGAAAATGTGGTTCGTCACGGAATTCGGCGATGTATCCTTCAACAGTGATGTCTGAAGTAAAATTTTCTACAGTGTATATACTCATTGTTTCAAAATCATTGTACCGCATAAGGAGTCGAAACGGATGTTTTCATTTTGGAAAAGTCTGTCAATGTATCCGCTTTTCTGCATTTCAGACGCGGTCAAGCAACTTAAATTCGGGGTATCTAACAATGCTATCGAATCGCACATGGACAACGCGATGTCAAGTTCATGTGTCGAGAACATGATACATTTTTTCTCGTCGTGGACAAGCCTACGAAGCAACGCCACAAGTTCGTAGCGATTAGGCATGTCAAGAAAGGAAGTCGGTTCATCAAGGAGAATGATAGGAGTATCCTGTGCCAATGCACGAGCAATCATCACACGCTGGCATTCGCCATCCGACATTTTATCCATCGTGCGGTTTGCATAAGCCTCCATTCCCACCGAAATGAGCGATTGCATGACTATCTCCTTATCTGTTTCTTGCATCCTACCTATCCAGTTGGTATAAGGAGCACGGCCTATGGCTACGACATCCTTGCACCGCAGGTTGGCGATGCGCGTGCGCTCGGTCGTGACGACAGCCAGCGTTTTTGCCATATCTTCGGTTTTCATGCAGGCGATGTCGTGTCCGTCGAGAATGATTTTTCCGGAATAACACCGGTTCAGACCGGCTATGGCGCGGAGCAACGTCGATTTTCCTGTCCCGTTTCTTCCGATAAGGGCTGTCAGTTGACCTTTTTTTATCGTGGCATTTACCTCGTGGAGCAACGAGTTTTCTTTGTAACCTATGGAAAAATGCTGTAATTCTATCATGCGGTGATGGATTTGTTGCGTAAAACCACCCATACGACGATTGGGATTCCCAATAGAGCTGTAATGGCGTTGATCGGCAAGGTGAATATTTTAGAAATGATGTCGCAAAGAAGCAATATCGATGCTCCCGAAAGAATTGTTCCGGGCAGAAGGACATGATGATCGCTATTTTGGAAAAGCATTCTTGTGACATGAGGCATAGCGAGACCTATGAAACCTATCGGACCGCAAAAAGCGGTTATCGTTCCGGTGAGCAGCGTTGTCGAGAGAAACAACAGGCTGCGTGAACGCCGAATATTCAGTCCCATTGTTACGGCATATTCCTCTCCGAACAGCAGGAGGTTAAGCGGTTTGATGGTCAGTACAGCCAACAGCAGTCCGGCAAACACCGATGGAACAAGAATCAGAAGTTGTCCGGAGGTGACGTCACCCAAAGCCCCCATCGTCCAAATGACAAAGGCTTTCAGCGATTCCTCTTTGCTGAGGTACTGCAATATCTGCACGACAGCACCTACGCCCGATGAGAACATCATGCCCAGAATCAGGATTACCATGATGTCTTTTATTCGCTGTCCGACGGCAGTTATCACGAGCAACACGACAGCCGCACCCACCCACGCTGCTCCGGCAATGCCTATTGATGAACCGATCCCGGCAAGTACCACAAGTGCCACACCGAGACTTGCACCGGAACTGATGCCAAGGACATAGGGACCGGCAAGAGGATTACGGAAGAGGGTCTGCATCTGAAGACCGCTGACCGATAAGGCAGCCCCGGCCAACAGTGCCACTATAGCTTTTATGAGGCGTATGTTGAGTACGATTTTTTCCGTGGCACGGGAACAATTTCCCCCGGTCAGTGCTGCCCATACATCGCGGATCGGAATGTTGACAGCTCCCACGGCCAAGTCCAGTAAAAAAAGACCGACCGTGAGCGTAATCAATATGGAGAATAATATAGTCGAACGGGAACGCATCTATTTCAGTTGCTTGTAATACACACACTCTTCCTGCACCAGTTCAGGATGGAATATCTTCACGAGGTCGCGGAGCACGATGTCAGGATTCACGACGGCAGACTCGTAATAGTCGTTACCCCCGGCTGTGTTGGTACGGGCGTTGTTGTTATACACCTCTCCATTTTTGAAACATCGGGTATCGGTGAATTTCGGACATGATGCCTTCAAGTCGTCAAGGGAGTTCGCCATTCCCACGTTCAACCACATGTCCGCATCCGACGCGAGCAGATATGCTTCTTCTAAGTCAATGGGGATAGAAGCGTTTCCCGTGTTCTTCTGGTAGATATAGCGGCCTCCCGCATCAGTAATCAAGCGGGCTACATAACTTTGGGTTGAAGGCATGAACCACGAGTCGCCATAGGGAACATTAAGCATAACCGAAGGAGTGCCGAGGGTACTGTCGGCCACTTTCTTTTTCAAGGCGTTGTATCTGACCGGGATTGCGGCAAAGGCTTTTTCACCCTTCTCACGTTTTCCTGTGACTTCTGAAAGCACTACCATCCATTCGGCCTTGCCGAGAGGCGACTCTTCAAGATAATCGCCGACATACATGAACGGTATGTCGAGTTCTTCGAGTTTGCTTTCCATTGCGCTTGCGCCGTTCACCCCATAGAGCAGAACGAGGTCGGGATCGAGCGAGAGCAGCAACTCGTAGTTGATGTTCCCTTCATAGCCGACATCGCCAATACTGTCGCGGCGGGCTTGGATGTCTGGGTTGGAAATGTAGTCGATTCCCGAAACGCCGGTTATACACCGGACTTCACCGATTGCGTCAAGCATGGCGATATGAGTGGAAGACATCGCCACGATACGTTTGGCGTCTCCTTTGAGTACCTGTCCTGCAAACCCTTCGGGAACCTCTTCACCGTTGCGGACGATAAACAGCCATGTGGTTACACTGTCCGCTCCCTGCCAGGGATTCCTGACGGTTATCAGTACGCTTTCCTTCCCGCCCGCCCCTTTGATGTCGAAGCCGGAGGCATATTCGGGAGCATAAAGCAGCAGGTTGAAATCATTGATTTTTGAGCTTTTGTTGTGGCAGCCTGTAAATGCCAGAGAAAGCAACAAAATCAGGCTTAAATTCTTTAATGCGTTCATATTGATGCAGATTATCGTTTACTATTTTTGTTTTTTCCGAACTTGGGTGTTATGCCGATGAATATCTCGAAATTGATGCCCGGCATGGGACGGGACAATACGGAAAGGTATTCTTCATCGAACAGGTTGTTGATGCTGCCCTTTAGCGACAGATCGGCCCATCGGAAAGAGAGCTGTTTTTCCAGTGTCACGTTATTCATGAAGTAAGGGGGCAGATAGCCCGTCAGGGTATAGTCATTACTCGACATGGTATAACGCTGGCTGTAATAACACCATTTGTAAAGCAGGCTCCATGTCCGCCATGACAGACGTCCGGTCACCGTTGCGGAAAACTCCGGCACGTATGGCAACTGTTTGCCGACGGATTGGTCTGCCGGACTCATCGGTTCGCTCTCGTTGATCGAGGGAGTCCACGAGAAAGTTCCGTTCATATCCAGTTTCCAGTCCTTTCCGAGCATTATATCAAGGTGGGCGTTGGTCTCTGCCCCGTAAGCATGTACCTTTTTGAGGTTTCTGGGGGAGAAGAATCCCTTGGTTGTGGGTAGCCAGATGATCCAGTCGTCGATGTGCGAATCGAACCAGTTGATACCACCGCTCAAAGCATATACATTTTCTTTCCCCACCGAGAACGACAACCCCACGTCGTATGTGAAGCCGTGCTCGCTTTTCAGGTCGGGATTACCGCCCGGCAGAAAATAGAGGTCGTTCAGCGTGGGAAAACGGTAGTTCCGGGAGATGGATGCTTTCGCCACGATATTGCCTTTTTTCGACAGTACCCCGTCGATGAAGAAAGCCGGGATAACCGGGGCCCATTCCGTACCGAACATATCCTCGCGAAGGACAAGCGAGGCGGCAAAACGATCGACAGGCCGCCATTTCGCAGAAACGGAACCGGAAAACTCGACACGTCCCTTGTCATACCCGACAACAGCCTTGTTACCTTCCTGCGAGATGATATTTTTGTCCGCGCTTTCCACCAAATGCTGGTGTACGGAAACACCGGCCGTGAACAGCCATTTCTCTGAAGGAGCATAATCCCCGTCCGCACTTCCGTAGAACGTGTTAATCTTACTGCGTGAGCGGGTCATCGAAGCCATTTCGCCGTTTCCCTTGTCCCGCTTGTAATCATAGGCCATCCATGTGTGTATATAGCCGCCTTTTACACCGACCTTCCATTTCTCCCGCACGCGATCCCACGAGAGGACGCCGCGAAACGTCTGCTCCCTTTGGCGGTTCTCGAAGTCCATGTCGTTCCCGTAATCCGTGCTGAGCATCGCCAGTTCCCGGTTGGAATTGATATACCAGGCGTTTAGCCCGAACTTGTCGCCTTCGCCCGTGTTATAATAAATTTCCTGCAAGACGTGCAGATCCTTATAAGCCCCGCTGCGGTTGCGTTCCGTCGGGTAATAGGAACCGATGATGTTCTTGTCCTCGTCATAGATGTTTTCCTTCTTGTCCCGGTTTCGGTATTTGTAGTCGTTGGGGGAAGAGGAATACACCACACGGGTGGAGGACTGCCAGTGTTTGTCACCGTAGGTCAGGCGGAGAAACTCGTCGAACGTGCTGAACGACCCCACTCCCTGCACGTACTGCAACCCGAACCCTTCATGGTTGGCCGGAGAAGTGGAGAGCCTGACCAGACCACCCAAGCTGCCGCCCGTTTCGTTTACCGATGACGTTCCGTGCAGCAGCGAGGCATCATCGATAAAGTAAGAAGGGATGGTGGAAAAATCCGTCATGCCCAGCATCGGGTTGTTAATGCGCATACCATTCCACGTCACTTGGGTATGCGAGGGAGAGGTACCCCGGAAAGCCACGGTGGATAACGTGGCGCGTCCGTAGTTCTTGACAAAAACGGATGAGTTGAATGTCAGCACATCGGCCATAGACAAGGCGATGTTCTCTTTCATGGCGATGGAATCGAAACGGGTTCGTTGCACGCCTATATCCTTCATAGGTCGTTTGCCCACCACCGTAACCTCCGGAATACGTAGTACTCTTTTGGTAATGCTGACGGAATTTTTCTGCTGGGCGGCAAGCAGAAAGGGCAGGCTTACCCCCACGAACAATAGAATAAGATGTCTTTTCATTTTTGTCCTCCTTCCTCGTTATTTCCAGCAGAAAGCTCCCGGAATGATTCCCACGTAAAATTCATCGATCAGCTTGCCTTGCGGCGAATAGCGATACACGATACCTTGTTGCTGGTAATCAATAGCGTCGGCCACATATACCTCCCCGTTGTTGGGATTGACCGTAAGGCCGTAGTATTTGGTGTCCCGAAACTCCAGAAAAGGCCGGACGGGAACACGGTCGGCTTCCACCGGCATTCGCCAAATATCGTTGTTGATCCAGTAAAGTGTATCCCGTGTACCGTTGAGCTGGACTTCCGAAGGCCAGTCGCCCAGCTTAAACTTGAACTGTTTCTCTACGGTGAAAGTCTCGGCGTCTATACGATAGAGAGACGGTGCCTCGTAACCGTATGGGCTGCCCTCGTAACCGCCATCCGTGATGGTCCACATCTTGTTGTATTTGTCCATGACCAGCGAAGTAGGTTGTATGCCGATGGTCAGTTCGTCCACGACCTTGTCCGTCTCCGTGTCGATTTTCAGGATGCGGTTCTGGTACGACCAGCAGTTCACATAGACGTACTTGCCGTATTGTACCATTTGTTCGGTGGAACCCGATTCCATGTCCATGTCTGGACATTCGATATAGCCGGTAATCTCGTATGTCTTGGGGTTGATGATGAAGATACGGTAGTCCCATATCTGCGTCACATAGGCTTTCTCATCCGACAGAAAATGGATATACCGGGGTGAGGTGAAACCTGTGATACGGCCCACTTCCTTGAAAGTATTGATGTCGATGGCGAAAATCACATGCGAGTTGTTCACCACGATCCAGCCTATACCGTCCCGGATAACCATAGACTGGGCCACATCGCCCAACTTGAACCCGTTGGCACGGTAAAACACTTCATTCTCCACTTCGCACGTGGCGGGATCGTAGTAGGAAAGCGTGGCATTGCTGTACTGGAAATTCCCCTCGTTGGTAATGAAAAGACCAGAGGCCGATACAGAGAAATCTTCCATCTCTCCGTAATCCCATTTCATGCAACTGCCGAAAACTGGCAGGCAGAAAAGAAAAAGGCAAATCCGTTGTATTGTTCTGCTCATTGTCATTCGGATAAAAAAGAGTACCCGAATCATTACGGGTACTCTGGTTAAGGTATAAGGTTTAATCCTGCTGCGTATATTGTTTGTCCTTCATATTTTGGAAGGTTGGGTTATACCCACATTTCGTCACGCTCCAACTTTCCCCCGTAATCATTCCGTTTTCTATAAACTTGCCGAAGAAAGTGTAGTCGGTAAATTTCGTCAAACCGTCAAAAACAACCCCATGCAAGGTCTCCAACTTCTCCATGGAAAGTGTTTCCTGAGAAAGAGAAGTCGCACTTTTTATCTGTAGCGTACCATCTATAGTCTGTAATTTATCACAAGTAATGCCTGTTGCTTTATTAACGAACAACCCTTCACCTCCTACGTGAAGCAATTCCGGAATATCCAGCGATTTACTTTGTAAAGATATTGCTAACGAACCCTCTCCCTCTTTATAATATACAGGAGAAGCTGAACAACAAACTTTGGATAGTAAGGGCAAGTTACAACTGGTAAAATTTCCAGATAAATAGAACTGTCCTCCCACTTCTTTCAAGACTGGCATTGTGATTGAAGCAAACATGGGTATTTGGATATATCCATATCCATCTATGATTTCCAAGTCGGGAAATTTGGCATTGCTTCGCATTTGGCCTGTCACATTTAGATTTCCATATACATGTTGAATTGTCGATATGGTATAATCGGTATTGTTGGTGGTTGGCTTACAAGTGAAGTCTTTGATATTCTTGAACGTGATTTCAGGGAACTTATTATTCGTGAGACTGGTGATGACAAAATTTACATTTGACAAATCTTCGGCTGTTTCAATTTTGGAGAGCTGCACCTTGTTTATAATTTCAATCTGGGGCGCTGTTTCTCCGAAGGTTTCAAATCGGGCGTTCGGCAACAGCAGTGTTCCGCTCACATCTTCAAGATAATCCAGCGTGATGCTTCCAAGTGTGGTGATCTTGCTCCAGTCGGGAAGTTGTTTGAGTGCCGTGAAATTCTTTATCTTTATCTGTCCCTTTATCGTTGTCAGTTTGTCCATTCCACCGAAAGCCTGAAGCACGTCATTTCGTTGGGGAACAAAACTACCGGTAGGAGGAGCTTCCATATTGGCTTCCATAATAATACTTCCGTTTACTGTTTCGATTTCCGGAAGGTTGATGGTTTCCAACATCACGGGGACGGTATGGAAATCAAGGCCACCGGTCTCTTTCAGCTTAAGGAAGCTCATGGAAGTCAGCTTGGCAAGATTGTTTACGGACAAGACCCCTCCGACACTTGTCAGTTCCGGTATTTCCAAAGACGCAATCGAACCGGCTGCTGTGTTCTCTTCATTGAGTCCTTGAAGATTCAGATCCTGACCTACAGTAGTCAGAACCGGAAACTCAAAACTCTGTAACGACGACGCATTGAACATCACGCTTCCTTCAATAGTTGCCAGTTTCTCGAATAGGACATACGTCACTTGGTCGTTATATACCGATATGTCTCCGGAGAGCGTTTCCAATGCTTTCATGGAAATCATGTGAAGTTCCGTAGCTTTCGAGGCGACATCGGTCGAACCTACCTGTAAACCTCCGGCAGAAACGATATTATCCAACCCTGTCAAGTCTGCACCGTTGTAACTGTTACGAATGACAATGTTGCCAGTAACCTCTTTCAAAGATGCCAATGCAGATATGTCAGTGATTTTTTCTGCCTCTTCCGCATCAGAGCCGATAATCAGGTTCCCTTTGACAACGGTTGTTTTGGTTGCGGCAAAAGAAGCTACCTCCTCGGTGGTCTTCAACTCCACATCTCCGTCAGATTCTATCTCGCTTTTCACGACCTTATAGGTATATTCGCGGGCATCTCCGTTATAGGATGTCACCCGGAAGGTTCGTTCGTTATCCCAGTCCGTTACCGTTTCAGGATCAGGTATGATTGTTGCAGAAGTTGTGTACTTGAATTCCACTTCGGCGTTGTTCAGCGATACCGTATAGGGAACGGTTATTGTTACTGTATTGTCCGTAATGTCGGCCGTGTACGATTTCCCGTCCACGGTCATCACGACCGATGTGATGAAATTTTCATCTGCATCTTCAGGTATAATTTCATCGTTTTTGTCACACGCTCCCAAAAAGAACAAGGATAGGAGCATGGGAAGAAAATAAATTTTCATACTTGTAATTTTTATTATTTGGTTAGATCCTCAAAAGAAAATACCTCCGTAGAAACTTCGCCCAGCCAGCCGCTTTTGGCCAGAACACCGCATTGTATTTTGATAAAGTCAATATATTGCAGATTGGCTTCCGTTCCATCGGCATGGATGGCATTGGAAATTTTGAAACCGTTCCTTTGTCCGCTTCCATCCACCGTACTGCCGCCTTCTATCTGGTCGTTTCCGAAATTATCCACGTACCCCCAGTCATAACTCTGATTATCCCAATAACCGGTTTGAGAATCTTGGGTGTTGCGGGCGGCCAGACAAGTGCCTGTCAGGGTATAACTGTTTTCCGAAATCCAAGCCGGATAATAATAGTCTTGTGTATGATAAGCGGACAGATAGTCTACCCAGCCGTTTCTACCGTCGGAACTGATCCATTGGACATCCATTTTTTTGCCTTCCGGACGGTAATAGGTCACTTCAAAATTCTGTATTGTTTCTTCCTTGCCTGCTTCAGATCCTTTCAGTTCGTACCACTCGTCATCCGGCAATCCGTTTCCGTTTATATCTTGCATGACCCATACGATACCCGGTTCGGAACTGCCGTCAAAGGCGTTCCCCTGAACACAGAAATCATATTGGTTACCCGAATTGGGAATACTGTGGTCGAAGCCGACGATGATATAACCCCCGAAAGAACCTAAAGAGACGTGCAGTTTGTCTTTCAAACGCTGTGTTGCCCATGCGACAGCCGCTTCAGGGGATGTTTCGTTGCCGGTCATACCGCCTATCGTGCTCGTCTCGTTGATAAATTGGCCGGGAGCTGGGGTATATTCATAGACTTTATTCCAGAGCTTGGAACTTCCCGAAGCCCGGAAGCCGTCTTGTTCCTTTTTGTCCACACAAACGACTTTTACGGTGGCAGTGACAGCCGTTTTCCCTTTGTCGATATTCCTGCTTATTTTTTCCGTCGGTGTGTCTTCCGACACAGTACAGGAGACGGTGTATTCTCCGGGTGCGGACGGCGTGAACTTGAACATGCGTTCCACTTCTCCTTCCATGACCTGACCGTCCACACTCCACTCAAAACGGGGATTGTCGAAATACTCCAACAACGGACGCAGGAAAACAGGACGGTCGGCAAAAGTGTACCTGTCCGTGGATGTTTGCAGGTAAGACGGGGTCGGGAATTTGACAACGTAGGGCATCGTTTCCACGACCTCTACGCTTACGTCTTTCGTTGTTGTCCCATCTATATTGGAAGCGTTGATTGTCACCGTATAAACACCGAGTTCTTTTTCATTGAAAGTATAAGTATTCTCGGTGGAAACGATTTTTCCTTCCCGTACCCATTCGATTTTGAACCCTTCGACATCCGAATGCTGAATATCGGGAGTAAATGTGTAATCGGTATTCCGGACGACTTTTAGCCCCTGCGAAGGTAGTGCCAGTGAGATGACCGGAGGGGTGAGTTCTTTCACTTCTACTTTCAGTTCCTCTTCGGCATAGCCTTCCGCATTGTCTACTCTTAGTTTGACATAAAAATCCCCGCATTCATTCCATGTACGTTGAAGAGACGGACCCGAAGAAACCAGCGTACCGTCTATCGTCCAAGCAAAAAGAGCATCTTCAACATTCTGGTATGTCGGGGCGATAGTCAATTCGTGATCGACCTTGACCGTGTAAATACCGGTCTCGCTGTCAAGTTCTATTATAGGTTGTCCTCCTACTTCTTCGGTAATGACTTCATCCTTGTTGCAGGAGGTGAACAGCATACAGGCAGAAATAATAAAATAGTGAAAACGATGCATGATGTGTGGATTTTAGAAAAATAACAGGGATACCCCCGACAGAAGGGATATCCTTGTATTCTTTTTATTGTATGGTGATATCATCAATACAGATATAAGCCGGAGTATTCAAACCGTATGCTCCCGAATCCGAACCCTCGAAGTTGAATTTCACACTTTGCACCCCTTCGGCATTGATTTCCCAATAATCCCATGTCGTGATAGGATCAACCTGTTGTTGGCCGTTACGATAATCGGCTAAAAGACGTTTGTAAGTGCGGATCAGACCGCCATTCGCATCATAACATTCCAGATTCACTTGGAAATACCCTTTCATCTCTTTCAGAGGAGTCGCTACCCCCGTAGAACCGAACTGATTACCATAAGTAATGACACCATAAGTGTATGAGGTGTTGCAGATCCACAGGCCGACCAATTTCCGGGGAACATTGAAATAAAATTCTGGTTTAGCCATCCATGCCTGATTGTAAGCATCCACATATCCGTAAACGACACCGAAATTGGAACCGCTGTGCCCGGCTTCCTTATTCTGTCCTTCCGCTTCCACCGCAGTGTTATAGACAGAACATTGGTTTAGATAAGAATACCACCAGTCTCCGGTATTTCCCGACTGATTGGAGCGGATGTTCCAGTTGGAAAGTGCGATGCCGCCGCTGGAATACTCTGTGCTTCCACCTACAGTATTAAACATTGAAAGGAAGAGATATTCTTCCGGAGTATTGTCGTAAATGGTGGTTACTTGAGGATACCCTTGGTACGAATAAAGATTTTCTCCGGCCGAGGTAGGTCCTGCTAACATGCCGGGATCGAAATCATCGAAAGTGATAGTTAAAGTACCGTCCGAATTTGTCACAGCACGGGTTTGCGAAGTTCCGGAATCAACCGGGTCCATCAAAAAGTCATCGTCCGAGCTACAGCCAGAGAACAAGGCGGTTGCGGTAAATAGACAGGCACCTGCCAGAAAGCGTAATTTTCTTTTCATAGGTCACTCATTTTAATGTAAAACATATTATTAACAAATACAAAAAATTCCCGTTCGTGCGGACTTACACGAACGGGAATATGTCTGTCTTCAAATATTGAATGGCCGATGAGCTATTCCTTATTTGATTACGACCCGTATATCCCGCAGGTGTAAATCTCATTCCGGTCATGGCAGGTCTTCTGACTCGTCCCGGTCATCGTGCCTTCCCGGTATTACACCAGTGGCAAAAGTTCGATGTCCGTTTTTGTGGACTCACAGCAGCGGGTACTGTCCCGGATTTTCACCGGGTTCCCTTTTCATTCGGAAGGCGTAAACCTCCCGAAACCATTTCCCGACTGCAAAATTATCTATATTACATATCAATTCCAAATAATTCATAATATTTATAATAAAACACACAAAGCATGACAACCGTACTGTTTTAATTAGAGCATTCAAGTTTACGACAAACGAAGACGGTAATTATCATACACAATATCCATAAACCAACAAAACAGCTTGCCATTTTCCATAACAATGCGTTCTGGAATAGATAACTGTTAGCTGCAATTATGCAAGCAAAAAAAGCAGACAGAATAATGACTATTAATATCATGCACCAGAAATTAATCCTATAAATTTATGGAAAACAAGTAAGGGAATGGAAGTTCCGTTGCCGCATGGATGCAGGTGAAGGACCTTCTCTTTTAACGTTGGATACGCCAATGCACGCCAACGGAAGACTCTGATATTATCTGTTTGGAAAGGATATAGGATGTGCGTTACTTTGTCGCATATTCAGAATCTTAAAAAGAATTTTAGTATGGAACTGACAATTATTGAAACAAGCGCGTATTAGGAGTTGAGAAAGCTGGTCAGCACGCTGGTCGTACAGATGGGCGACTTCCAGAAAAAGATTGCCCCGCCTGCGCCGGACAAGTGAATGGATGCGCAGGACGTATGTGATGGACTTATGCCCAAACACTTTCTGAAGAGTTTCCAGCAGCATCCCCTTGAGTATGGCCAGAACGGCAAATGCGTGGCGTCCGATGTGCGGGGTGACCTCGCCCCGGAGTTGCATTTCCTGCCTATGATTCCAAGACTGAGCCGCATGGCATTGTATTCACCTACCGGAAAGACACATTCGGGGAGTCTTTCTTTTCATCCGTACCCCTATATTTTTCAATCAGTTCGATAGCAATGGGCAATAATTTTACGACATACGCCACTCCCGTTTTTATACGGTTGCCCATCAGCCATGTACCGCCGTCGGAGTCGGTATGGATATTATCGTATGTTATGGCTTTCAAGTCCACATAGGAAAGACCGGTGAAGCACATGAACAGGAACATGTCGCGCATGGCACGCTGGCGTTTGTATCTCGGTTCTATATGGATTATCCTTTGCAGTTCCTCTTCGGAAAGGAAAGAACGCCTCTTGTATTCGGGCATACACTCGAATGATGCGAACGGATGAACCCGTATCCAGCCTTTTTCCTGCGCGATATACATCAGCCACTTCAAGGTATTGACACGCCCGAAGACAGTGGAGTTTGCCAAAGCGCATGTACCGAGCATCCAGTTGTAGTAATCCTCGATGAATGATTTCTCAAGTTCTTCGATGACAATATCCTCTGCATTCTTCTTGCTTTTCATGAAAAGCAGGAGACTCTTGTAATCGGCAACCAGACCGCAGTAGGTGCTTTCGGCTTTCTCTATGCCGATTTTCTTTTTATACGGTTCCAGCTGTTCCCTGAAAAGGTTCATAAGGGTGTGGCATTCCTCTGAGAAGCCGACATAGCGGTTATAGACTTTCTTGGCTGTAACAAAACTGTCGTGGTCGCAGATGTACTGGTAGTGCCTGGTGATTTGCGCCTTGATATTGTCAAGCTCCTGATTGAGTGTACGGGCCTCCTCGGACTTGCCTTTGGCCCGGTTGGTTTTGACGTCCCACAAAGCGAGGGACACTTCTTTCTTACAACTGAAACCGGCTTGGGTTCCATTGATGGTGATACGGCCCATAATCGGTGTCTTTCCGTTTTTTACAGACTGTTTATTCTCAAAACACTTAGCTATACATGGTCTGCGATAAGCTAAGAGAGATTCCCCTTACACAAAAGCATGGCATCTCCTTGTCGTATCTCGCCTTTATACTTTTATGTATAGTAGTCTACCGGATCGAATGAACAAGACCTATCCCATACATAAACCAATTTAGACTGCTATGTTATTTTTGAGGAAGAAGATGGAATGAGACCAGATACCCTCTTTAAGGCTGACTGTAAGTCGATTAAATGTAGAAAAAGATTGCTTTTGTCACAAGTAAAGTGTATATTTGCATTGAAAGAATCGTTCTTTGACAGAGGCAAAAGAAAACAGAATATTGTAATTCGCTCGTTTCTAAATCGTTACCTGATATTAATTAAACAGAAATAACTGTTTAATTTTCAATTAGATAGAGATTGTATGATGTTTCGCCGTGTGAAAAGTGATTTTTTTTATTCCTACTTGTTTAGCTATTCTTTTTAATATGCGATTTGTCTGTTGGTTGTTCTCCATGTGGAATAGCAGACCTCGCGACCGGGCTATTGATTTTGTCAGCTTAAGGGCTTTGCCTTCAAAAATTGTGGATAAGGGGATGCGAACTTCTTTGTTGGTTTTGATCATACGGAGTACAATCCATTTTTTCCTATTTATAGTCCGTATATTCTGTTTTGTAAATGCACATATGTCCGAATACCGCAACCCGGTATAGCAGCTAAAAAGAAAAGCGTTCAACGTTTCATTAGGTTCTTTCAATTGGTCCCGGTAGTTCTCCAGCTTCTCCAGTTCTTTTTCTGTCAGCGCATCACGATGTGACTGTTCGGTTTTTATTGTGTAATTAAGAAAAGGGTAAGCTGTAATGATACCTTTCTTCCTGGCTACATTGATATATCGTTTGAGGGTTTTCATATGCCGGGCTATGGTATTGATAGATAGCTGACACTCTTCCCTCATGTATATCTCCAGCTTTTGCAGGTACTCGCTAGTGACTTCGTGGAGCTTTATATCGGCCGAAAAGTCTGTCAATAAAGATAGCGTGTCCCGATGCAGGCTTTTGGTGCTTTCTTTGACTGTGGCAATAGCTATTTCTTTGTTCATAAACTCAACCAGGCTGTCACTCTTTCCTCTTATCGTGATCTGTGGGCCGGTGAGGTTGTTCAAGTTACCGCTGCACTTTATATAATTCTCACCACCTATGTTTATCTGAATTAATAAAGCGTCAGCTTCGCTGAACCCTATGTTACGGAGTTCCTTCTCGAAATTAGTTATCGCTGTTGTAAGATCCATTCGTTGTTCGCTCTGTCTATTAAAATGCAAAAATAGTACAAAGTTATCCTGAACAAGCAGGGAAAGATAATATTTCAAATATAACTACTCCCCTACCCTATCATTAATGGATTCTGCATTTTTTGAATACATTCTTTTCATATCCCTTGCATAATCTTATATGTAATAGATATATATTGTTATATTACAATATTAAAATGTCATAATATTATAATATCGCGGTCTTTGTTAGGGTAAACTTTTGTTTTTATATTATAATATTGCAATATAATAATTTAATAACCTTACAGCATTATGATATTATAATATTAAATAATCTAAATATTGTAATATTGCAATGTTGCAATGTTGAGATGTTGCAATGTCAAATATCCTTAATATTGTAGAGTTATAATATTATAACGTTATACTATTTTGATATGATGATATTGTAGAGTTAAAACATTAAAATATCGTAATTCTATGGCGTTATGGTATTAAATAATAAATATATTATTTATATTTGAAGCATTAAATATAGAAAACAAAATGTGAATGATATGGCAACAGTAATTTCTGATTTAAACTTCAAGGGTGGAGTCGGGAAAACCACCACTACAATAAATCTAGCAACAGCCCTTTGGCTGATGGGGAAAAAGGTTTTAATGATAGATACAGATCCCCAATGTAATCTAACTAATCTTGTGGGATTTGACCAGACAGAAAACGATAGTACGATATACGAGTGGATAACTCAAGACGACTGTTCTATTCCTGTTTATGAGCATTATAAGGGTTTTTATTTCATTCCGGCCCATAAGAAACTTCGTGATATCGAAATAGATTTGATGAAACGAAAGAATAGGGAAAGAATACTAACAAAGAAATTGTCCTTAATCAAAGATAATTTTGATTATATCCTGATAGACTGCGCACCTAAGGACGGTATAATGAATGATAATGCGATGAGTGCCAGCGACAGCGTATTGATACCGGCCGAATGTTCCGGTTTCTCTTTGCAGGGCATGCAAGACCTCCTTGATTCAATCCAGGATGTAAAAGAAAACATTAATGATAAACTGGATATACTTGGATTTCTTGTGATCAAGTATGACAAGAACACGCGTATAAGTAAGCAGACACTTGAATATTTTAACCAGGCATATCCCGGTAAGATATTCCAAACTAAAATTCGTCGGAATGTTAAGTTTGATGAGACTCCTTTGAAGCATAAAAGTATATTTGAACATAGTATAGACGCTAATGGCGCCGAGGACTACATAAGCCTTGCTGAGGAAATAACAGGAGAAACAAGACCTGAGGATTGGAAAGAAAAAATTCTTAGTGCTTGGTTGGAAGAACACCCGGATGATGAAAGTGTAATTGAACAGTTGAATAATCTTAAAAAATAATAGACTATGGCCAACAAAAAAGTAACTGATTTGGGAATATCCAACTATATGAAGGAAATCGTATCGAATAAGCCTAAAGTGGATAACAAAGAGGTTGTCTCTCTGGAAAATAGTGAGGGAAACTCTCCGGAAGATACTACTGAGACGGTCGTTAGAAATGAAAAAGCAACAAGCGAGTTCATTCCGGCTGTGGAAAACAATGATAGTGATTCGGAAACATTATTAAGAAACGCCATTCTTACACCGGAGACTCTATTCCGTCTTGAACAGTTGAAGAAATTAAAGAATAGTACCGCAAAGAAAGGTGAGCGCATAAGTATTGCAAGGTTAATGGGTGCAATCATAGAAGAATATCTTGATGATAAATATCCTCAAACCAAAGAACTGTACAGGTTGATAGAAAGCATGAAGAAGTAAAATAAAATATGAGAGAGGTTGCATACATTGCTATCCGTAAATTTCTGGATGAGAACATGAAGGACGGCGAGTTAACGAGAAAGGACTTTGCTATCTGGAAAAGAAACTGAAAGAATTGAAAAGTATGACTTCCTAATATGGTCAATAAATGAATGACCTTAAATAGTTCAACAACATGTGTTGACATGAATAAATGTACCGGTATGATCATAACAGGAATACGAGGAACCGAACTTGAAAGTCTATTCAAGCAGTTTTATGAACAGATGATTGATGATAAGAAAATAATAGTTCAAATGATTAAAGAGTTATCCAGCGTTACTCCAATAGAGATAGACGGTATGGATAGTTCTACGAGAAGAGCGACAGCAACATCGTTTTCTTGTCTATGGAGTTATGACTACATCCGATTTCCTGAATATTGCAACCCTAACCATGTCGTTCCCTACCAAATAAATGGGATTATATTTTTCACTCCAAACCGATGTGATAAAGTTGCAGAAAAGTTTATGAAAGAATGGAGACGCAGATTCAAAGGATTTAATGGTTTTCTTCTTCATAAATTCGGAATTGACGTTAAGCCGAGCTGCGGACATATCTGGTTCCACTGGAAGCCAATTATGTATAAAGAGAAATATGGTATAGATGTTTCTGATGGTATTAAGCAGTATTTGCCTAATATTAAAGACAAACAATATGAAATTGAAGCAGTATAAAAATTGGTGTTTAAAAATACAATAATGAACGAACTGCAATTAATCCAAAGCAAGATATACGAGATACGGGGACAGAAGGTAATGCTGGATTTTGACCTGGCAGAAATGTACGAAGTGGAAACACGAGTATTAAACCAAGCGGTGAAACGTAATATTAGAAGGTTTCCTGATGATTTTATGTTTCAGTTAACGGTGAGCGAATGGGATACCTTGAAATCACAATTTGTGATATCAAGACGGGGCGGTACCCGTAAATTACCTTTTGCCTTTACTGAAGGAGGCTTGACAATGCTTTCCGGAGTATTGAATAGTGATATCGCAATACAAGTGAATATCAATATCATGCGTGCTTTTGTCGCCATTCGTCAACTGATAGCCAATCCGCCGGTAGACAGGGTAGGGGAGTTGGAGAAGCAGATGAAGGATTACATGGAAGAAGTATTTGCTGACTATAACGACATCAATGATAATACCCGGATGCAACTGGAACTAATCAACCAAACATTGGCCGAACTTCAGTCCCAGAAGAAAATAGAGGAGAAACCGCGTAATCCGATTGGATTCCGTGCCTATGAATAGTAACTATTCCCTATTAGTAAATACATAAACAATAAATTATGACACCTATATTCAATGACATACAAAAGAAAAAGGCGGATTTCATCCTGAAGAACAAACATGCCAAGCTTTCTTCTCTTATTTCTTCTGAAATAAAAGACCTGGCCGTGGTGTGGTGTTATTACTCCGGAAGGATAGAAGGTAACACCTATACCTATGTGGAGACAGAATCTCTCCTGAAGGATAATATCACATCAGAAAAGAGATATGAAGATGCCAAGATGTTGAAAAACCTCTATAACACTTTTGTTTCCGAAATGGAATATATTAATAAAGGGCATAATCAGGAACGGATAGATGAACGTACCTTGTTCCGGTTGCATCGATCCATCTCCAGCGAGTTGGTGTCCAGTGAAGAGTCTGGGATGTTACGTTCTCGTGCGGTCAAGATTACCGGTACGGAATATGTTCCACCAAAAGAAATCCGGGAGATACGGATTGTCTTAAATGAGATACTATTTAACCAGGAACTGTACGTTAATCCTTTAGAAAAGGCAGTCTACCTGCATTGTAATATAGCAAGGCTCCAGCCTTTCATAGACGGGAACAAGCGTACCTCACGTATGATGGAAAGTATCGTTATGATGAATGCTGACTTGATCCCGGTATATTCCGCAAGGGATGCGGATATATTGCACTATAGGAAAGGCCTGATTTCTTTCTACGAAACAGGAAATTATTCCGAATATGCAGATTATTTCCTTAATCGGCAGATAGAGCGAATTAATGAGTTATCTTTGTCTGGAGAGGACACCTTCGACCTGGTAAACAATCGGGTGATTGAAGCGGATTGTGGAATGGAACTTTAACAAATAGGGAAAAATTATGGCATGGAAAGTTACTGAAAAGAATATCAAGATCCATACAGTTATTGATGGCGTGGATTCCGTAGAGGATAGGAGAGCCACAATTTCTTATCGAAAGCTAAAAGCTCTCGGTGCAAAACGTAGAGTTTATAAAAACACAAAGGAAGTATTCTTTCTTATTGAGACAGACTATGAGTTAACATTGTAAAGTCTGCTTATTTTCCCTATCAGTCAAAATTTAATATTAAATATATGAATACACAGAAAGCAATACAAGCCATTGATGCTGTTACGGCGGCAATCGTCAACGGGGTAATCAATACCGCCTTTGTAGATAAATTAATCTATGGAAAGCTTGACAATGAGTTATACAAACATGTCTTGAATAAGTGGGAGAGCAAAAAAGGTGATGTATTTGATTTCTACCTGAACAGTAATGATGAAATAAAAAGATGGCTGCTTGAAGCTTTGGGCGTGGAAGTAGAGCCGGATAAATACCCGGATTGTGACAGCCGAATAACAGCACAAATTTGTGAAGGTAAAAACCGTTCAGAGATATATCCCTTTGAAACAGAAATCGTACATTCTTTTTTCCTCTTCGGATACAACCATAGCCTTGATGAACTGAAAAAAGTCAGCCTTTCAGCATGGCAAACTGTAAGCGATAACAATATAGACCGGTACGGCAATTATAAGAACTGGTCGGTGTTTTGGGAAAAGGCGAGTAGGGAAGATAAAACAGCTCTTTTGGAATATATCAATAAATAAAGTGTGGTTCGGTATAATAGTGTTGTCAAATTAGTATACAAGTTTTGTTATGCTTATTCCTTCAATGACGTTTTATGAAATGTATGAGGAATTAACCGCTGATCGTGCAAAACTAGAATATAAACGTCAGCAGTTAACTCCTAAGGCAATAAAAAGCCTTCGGAAGGCAAATAGCTATCCGGCTTGGGAATGGTTTGAATACACAATTCCCAGCCGGCATAATTCGTATATTCTATTTTTTTATGCTGTTAACAGACAAGCTGCTGAAAATCCTATATTTGACCAATTTTCTATAGTAAATGTAGATAGCAGACGCTTTGTACTGAAATGGGGTTGTTCTCCATATAAACATACTGAATCAGATACAATGATTTGGACTAGAAGAATTGATGCATATAGTACTCATTTCTTTACTCGTTACAGAGAGCGGAAGTTGAATAATACAGAGATAAACATTAATGAAGCAGCATGCCGCTATTTTACAAGAAATGAAATAGCTCTCCCTATAGAACTTAATGAGGATATAAAAAGGAACTATCAAGAATATGGCGAAGCTGCTCAACGTGCAATGAAAGTACATGATGGGCTTTGCTTTGTAAGAAGTGGCGTTGAAATTCACACTGATCCGAAAACTAAAAAAGAAATAGCCGATGCACTGGGATTTATTTATGTGACTTTTGTTGACGACAATACTCTCACACCTTCTCAAAATGAAGCAACTTTCAAAGAGGGGCTTCGGTATTCGCAGAAACTATTTAAGGATCTTATTGCAGACATAAAAGAATAACAGAAGTAAATGGAACAAGGAGAAATCATATTATATCAGCCGGATGAAGCGGTTAAACTAGATGTTCGGTTGGAAGGTGAAACCGTTTGGCTTACACAAGCACAGATTGCCGAGTTGTTTGGAACACGTAGGCAGGCAATAACTAAGCATCTAAAAAATATCTTTGATAGCGAAGAGTTGAATGAAGAATCAGTATGTTCCATTTTGGAACTAACTGCTGCAGACGGTAAGAATTATAAAACCAAGTTCTATAACCTCGATGCAATTCTCTCTGTCGGTTATCGGGTAAATAGTAAAAACGCAACTCTTTTCAGACGTTGGGCAAATAGTGTATTAAAAGATTATCTGTTGAAAGGTTATTCTATCAATCAACGTTTGAATGAAATTGAGCAGAGGATGGATAACAGGTTTTTTCAGATAGAGAAAACTATTACAGAACATGGTAAGAAGATTGACTTCTTTGTTCGTACTTCCCTTCCCCCTGTTGAGGGCATCTTCTTCGACGGACAGATTTTCGATGCCTACAAGTTCGCTTCAGAACTTATCAAGTCTGCCAGGAAATCACTCCTGCTGATTGACAACTATGTGGATGAGAGCGTGCTTCTCATGCTGAGCAAACGGCAGTCGGGAGTAACGGCCACTGTCTATACGCAGCGCATCACTCCGCAGCTTCAGCTAGACTTGGATAGGTTCAACAGCCAGTATCCGCCAGTCGATGTCCGGACATGCAAACTTTCCCATGACCGTTTCCTCATCATTGATGATACCGAAGTATATCACATCGGTGCATCCCTGAAAGACTTGGGGAAGAAATGGTTCGCGTTCTCCAAGATGAGTGTACCGGCAAAAGTTATAACTAACTTACTTTAGAATATGGAAGCAACAGAAATTAATCATAAGATACGCATAGGGAAAAGAATTGCCGAACTCCGGAAGGAGAGGGGACTGTCACAATTCCAGTTAGCGCAGCTAACCGGAATTGATTCATCTAATATTGGAAAAATAGAGCTTGGAAAATACAACCCAAGTCTGGAGATATTGAGTCGTATAGGTAATGCTTTAGGGGTTGAAATTGATTTCAGAGCCGTTCAATAACTGAGATGTTACAAAACATAGGGTATATGAGTAATTTTTATTACGGGTATATTTGCCCGTAATAATTTTATTTCTATCTTTGCAGAGTAATACTAATAAAGTTATACAAATGAGAACAGCGACATTGATCGAACCCTATTTAGGATATCGGAACATTATCCTGATCAAGAAATGGGATACCAAATGGGAAGTGGAGATTTGTGGGAGTGGCAAGCATATTTGGGTATATGAAGATGAGTTTATAGAAGATAAGTAAAAAACAATGATTATGAAGAAAAAAAAGAATAGAATATACATTTATATAGTTGCATTTATCCTCCTTTCAATTCTGAGGATTGATTTTAACTTGTTGCCAAGAATAGACTCTATACCAATAGCAATAACACGAATTGGTAATGCTTTGATAATGGTAGCCTCTATTGGCTATTTGCTTGAACGTTTTTTAGTCAATGTATATTATAAGGATGCCAATAATAAAGAAATAAAAGATTGGTTAGCGTATTTAGTGTTTGCAGTGTTTGCTGCTAATTGTATTGTGTTGTATTTTACAAAATGAGAAAATATGAATAAGGAACTTGTTAATAATATAGTTGAAAGGATAATCATGGGGATACTACTCCTTTGGAGTGTGGCAGGAGCTATTGCTCTTCTTTTATCTACCGCTGGAGCTTGGTGGGAATTGTGCTTATTGTTTAATTCTTTTTACTCATGGAAAATTTAAAACGATATGAAGTTTAAGCTGTATAAACTATCAGAAAGAAATCCAGATTTATCTAAGCAGACATGGATAAAAACGGTTGAAACAGATAATATGGATGATTTATTATCTATTCTTGAAAATTATAGAGTTGATATATGTATTATACAAGCTAAATCTGATAATTGCTATTTATTGGGATTAGATGACGAAGATTCTATTTCATTTCAAGGAATACCGCATGAAAAATATATTTTCGATATATACAGATCTTCGGATTACGAAAGTCATGATGAAATCAAACCATACAGTAAGGCTTTATTGGATCATGAAGAGGATGATCAGGCAGACAAGCATCATAATTACTATACTATAAGATTAAATAACCTGAAGGAATTGAAAGAACTCATTGATGAAGTGAAAACGAGTGTCCGTATAAACCGACTAAGACCTGGTGAACACAGATATTCTATAGAATTATTGGATGATTAATTTTAGAACAAACAAGATATGAAAAAACTATTATTATTCGGTCTATTGGCCATTACTCTGTTTGCTGGCTGTGATAAAGAAAACGGCACTAACCTCCCGGAACCTGAACCTACACCTACGCCCAAACCCGATGAGCCACAGGAGGAACCAACATTCTTAAAGTTCTCGACAAGTATAGAAATGATGGATGAGGTGACAACAAAAGCTCCGGTTTCTCAGTTTCAGAGAGACGATGAGATCGGTTTGTTTTATAACGATACATGTCTCAATAAGAAATTCACGTTTAACGGTGCTTCGTGGAGTGGGGGAGCTATCGCTCTTTCTTCTACTTTGAAGAACATATATTGTTATTTTCCCTATTCGTCAAGTATCAAGACCCACGATAATATTCCTGTTGACGTGACTTTACAAACGGATTACCTGGCGGGTGCTACGACTGTCGGAACAAGTGCAGCCAGCGCAGAAGTAAAGATGAAGCACATCCTTTCATTGGTGCGTGTTACTTTCAAGAAGAATAACTATCCGGGAACCGGGCATATAGAGTCAGTTACTTGGAACGGGATTCACAAACAGGCTAAATACAATCTTATTACCGGTGCGCTTACACCTGCCGGAGAGAAAGGAAGTTATCAGGCCGGTGGAAACTTCATTGTCGATGACAGCAAAGATCCTGTCGTAGTTGAAGCAATCCTTTTGCCGGTCAGTACGGCCGAGGGAATATCTTTGACGGTAAGAGTGGACGGCGAGGACAGAACCTATCAGATACCCGCGGTTCATCAATGGGAGACTGCAAAAGCATATACCTATACTTTAACATTGAAAGGCGGTTATAACAGTCCTATTGACCTGGAAGAGTATCCCATTGACGTGACGCACTGGAGTAGTTTTGGTAAAACGGATAATATAGTATTGGGAACTTCTGATAAGGATTTTTTTTCGATAGAGCCAGGTGCGATACCGTATGGGAGTGACATTTACCGTAATGAAGGATACATGATGGGATTTTATGGTTATTGGATGGGGTTTGACCCTGCTACTGGTAATATGCCTGATAAGTGGGAAGGAGATTTCCGGATGGTATTCATGGATAATGCCGGTAATATTGTAGAAAAATTCCAGCCTTGTAGCATCACTGTAGAGAATGGAGTAATGATGAAGAATACGGGAGCACGTTCTTATGTCACTGCTCCTGCCGGAACTTATGAACTGGGTGTACTCTTCCGGAAGAAAGGAGAAACTACTTGGATCAAAGCAGATAGAAAGGATAATGTTACCAAACAGGATATGATTTTTACTGTTAAGGAACAGACAAATCTCCCGGCTTTACGGATGATACAGGTAGAAGATGAAATAAACACAGGTGTAGTTAATCATTATTGCCCTTACAATACTAATTTCAATATTACTTATATACTATCCAACAGAGGTAGTATTGCCCTAAAGGGCGAAATAAAAGCAGTTTGGGAACGTACATTTGATTATACCGGACATTGCTATCGTCCTAGTTCCAAACGGACGAATACAACGAACGATAATACCTGGCAGGATGAAATAGGACGTGTTTCTATTGATTTGCAACCAACAGTACGGTTTTGGCATGGCGCTATTCCATGTAAATTTCCTGTTAAACGGGAATATCCCATGGTAAATGGAACAGGATATTGTATGCCAATGGTGCATCTTTACTGGAAAGCTGAAGGTAGTTCCGAATGGGTATTGTTACGTTGTGATTTGGATGAAGCATTGGCTACAAAGTTGAGCTTGGGACAATCAGAGTGGAGCTTATCCGGAATTGCTTTAAACTATGTTTATATTAAACAATCTCATTGGAAATAGTAATTAATCATTGACTAACAATAGAGATTATATGCCCGAGCTGCAATTAATCCAAAGCAAGATATACGAGATCCGGGGACAGAAGGTGATGCTGGATTTTGATCTGGCAGAAATGTACGAAGTGGAAACACGAGTATTAAACCAAGCGGTGAAACGTAATATCGAGCGTTTCCCAAAGAACTTCATGTTTCAACTGACAAAAGAAGAAACATTGAATTGGAAATCACAAATGGTGATGTCCAATTCAATAAAGATGGGTATGAGACGTTCTCCTTATGCTTTTACGGAATTAGGAGTTGCCATGCTTAGCAGTGTTTTAAATTCAAAGGCAGCTATACAAGTTAATATGAGTATTATGCGTGCTTTTGTCGCCATCCGTCAACTGATAGCCAATCCGCCGGTAGACAGGGTAGGGGAGTTGGAAAAACAGATGAAGGAGTTGAAAGACTACATCGAAGATGTTTTTGCCGATTATAACGACATCAATGATGATACCCGGATGCAGCTGGAGCTAATCAACCAGACATTGGCCGAACTTCAGTCCCGGAAGAAAATAGAGGAAAAACCGCGTAATCCGATAGGCTTTAGATAATGGAAGAGAAGAAATATAAGTTCAAATTGGAACTGGATGTTGCAACAGGAGTAGACTCTTTCCCTATGCGTACTCTTTCTTTTGGCTACAAAGTTAAATTCTGAACAATCAGAGTGGAGTTTATCAGGAATTGCTTTAAATTACGTCAGCTTCATACAATCTCACTGGAATAATGATTAAAAAAACTCACGATGAAACCATTGGATTAAAGCATTATTTATTGCGGGAAATACCATATCTTTGTTTTTAGAAAATAAATCACCTTAAAAACATATATAAATATGCCTAAAATCAAAATAAAAAAATTTGGTCCCATTAAGCAAGGTAATAAAGATAGTGACGGATGGATAGATATAAAAAAAGTCTCTATTTTTATTGGAAATCAAGGTAGTGGAAAAAGCTGTATTGCAAAATTGGTTTCAACATTTATGTGGATAGAAAAGGTTTTGGTACGTGGAGATTACGCTATAACTGATTTTTCTGCAGACAAGTTTAGACGAATCTACTGCGGCTATCATCGTATCGAAAACTATTTTTTCAATAAGCACCATGAAGATATCGCAGAAATAGAATATGAAGGTGATGCCTATCATATGAAATATAATAAAGGAATCTTTAAAATAACGGAACATATTGTTGAGCAATATCATTTGCCACAAATTATGTATGTTCCGACTGAAAGAAACTTTATTAGTATTATCAAAGAAGCTAAGTCCTTCAAATCCCTGCCTGACTCTTTATTGGAATACCTTACTGAATTTAATAATGCGAAAAGTGAAATAAATGAAGAAATCGCCTTACCCATTAATGGAACACATCTTTTATATGATAAACAACGCGATATAATTAATATAAGCGGGCATGATTATAAAGTAAAATTAACTGAAGCGTCTAGTGGTTTTCAGTCATTAGTTCCTTTGTTTTTAGTATCTTGGTACCTTGCTAACACTGTAAAAAGGCAAACAGAAAACCCGCAGAAAATGAGTCCTAATGAATCTAAACGTTTTAATGATGGAGTAAAATCTATTTGGGCAGATATTAGTTTAACAGATGAACAAAGAAGAATAGCATTATCAGCTTTATCATCTCAGTTTAACAAATCCGCATTTATCAATATTGTAGAAGAACCAGAATTAAACTTATATCCTGACTCTCAGCGAGGAATGATATACAATCTATTGGAATTAAATAATTTATCTGTTAATAATAAACTGATCATTACTACTCATAGTCCATATATTATTAATGAGTTATCTTTGGTTGTTAAAGCGGAGCAAGTACAACAGTTTATATTAAATTCAGGTAGGAAAGACGAAATAAATAGATTAAATCAGATCATTCCTGTAAAGTCTTTAATTTCTGAACAAGAATGGGTTGTATATGAAATAGATAACCAAGGAACCATTTACAAATTAAATGATTATCATGGATTGCCTTCAGATGATAATTATTTAAATGTCTTTTTAGCTAAGACAGGTTCTATTTTTTCTCAATTATTAGAATTAGAAGATGAATATGCCAGACAACTGTAGATATGTTTCTCGAAAACTAAGAATTGGAATATGTGATGATCCAGATCCTGCAAAAAATCCAGCTTATTTAGCTGAATTTGATGAGACCCAATGGATTGGTATTATTGAAAATCCACGAACAAAAAATATTGGTTTTTATGCTATTGATCACTATCTCAGATTTAAGAAGAATCAAAGACAATGTGATGGGTTACTCCATTATGAAAATAAACTGATTTTTGTTGAATTAAAAGATAGACAAGCTACAGGATGGCTTGGAGATGGGTGTAAGCAACTTATTGCTACCATAATGTATTTTAAAGAAAATTCTTCTTTGAAAAATTTTAATGTAGTTACTGCTTGTATATGTAATAAACAACGCCCTTTTTTTCACTCTAACTACTCTGCTAGTGTACAAGAATTTAAAGATATAACAGGAGTTAAATTACAAGTGCAACAGGTGATAAATATAGAATGAGAGATCAAGTAATATTAGCCCGCAATGCACTTAAAAACGATATTCCGTTATTCACCCTGATAGGGAAAGATAAGTTTGCATTGCAGACATTGGAATACTACCATTCCCTGGCAAAAGAAGAATGCAGTCCGGAATTTATTAAAGACTTGGAAATGCTGATAGAGGACTTTAGGAAGTACAGGGAAGAGAATCCCGGTATAATTAAAATACCAGATTTATAAATATTCAAATGTTTAAATACTCAAATATTAAATATTATGATAATGAAAGAGTTACAAAACAAAAGTTACGAAGAGCTTGTACAGCTCCAACAAGAAGGGAAAATAACATTGGTAGAGTTCGTTGAAGCGCAGACGGAACTGTCCGATAAGTGGAAAGAATGGATTGACACCCGGCCGATAAGTGATGAAAGCGCCAGGGCTTTTCTAGCCTGGCATGAAGAATACGCCATGAGCCATCAGGAAGAGTAATAAATAATCCCCTTACTCTGAACAGTAGGGGGATTATTGTATTTGAGCGAGTAGGGATAATTCTTTTAGGGACTATCCATTAGATTGTGGAATGTATGTAAACAGATATGAATTTTCAGACAGCTTTCTATTCCTACTAAAATAACACTAAGGCTGTAAAAGCATTACCCCACATCACTCAACTCATGGTCTAAATCAAACCTCCACACATAAAAGACACCATTATCCACATAACCAAAGCACCTGTTCCGTTGAGTGATTTTGAATTTCTTAATACCTTTTTTCCATTGCTCATCTGAAAAATAACGCTTGCTTTTTTTATTTTTGCTATAAGCTTTGTAATCCAACCCTTTATCCGTAGCAATGGCACTCCAATCTAATTCCTCAAACTTACGGAATGAATCAATAAACTCGTTTTGATTCTTACTGTCAATAAGGGAAAATCCATGCGTGCCATCAATAAGGCTGAAATCAAGTTTTCCTCCACTGAAGCGGGTAGTGATATATTCCTTAAGAGGTAATTCGCCTCTTTCAAACAAGATGGAATACAATTGTTTCTCTTCCCATATATTTCCTACCGGAACAGGAGCCCCGTTTTTGGTTACTATTATCGGATGCTTCTCATACAAGGAGCGTATAAACGACAGAAGACAGACCGCACGGGCGGTAGCCTCGGCAACGGAACTACCGGACACATCCGCTTCATCTGCCAGATAATGTGCATTCAAATCCTGCTGGGGTGCATCGTCCCAAAACGGGTTACAGATGGCACGTGCCAATGTACTCTTGTACCGTTTCGCTTCGTCTATGATACGGGCTTCCGGTGCTGTCAGCAAATCATGAAGAGTCTTGTCGGGAGTGGCTTGTGCCCCGTAAAAACTTCCTTGTTTGAACAGATACCCCACTCCGAACGAACGGGCATCCTGCAATGCTTTGTAAAAAGGAGGCATTCCGTTCTTCCAGAAATCCTGGCTGTCATGAAACTGTCCGCTCAATGACAACTCGTTGATAATGATACCGTCCATAATCTTATAGCTTCAAAATAGCATCCAGGTCAATATCAAACTGCTCGAACATCCCGGGGATATACGACCGGATTCCTCCTTGGGGAGTAAATTCCACACGTTCGGCACGTGTCAACCCCTTCTCGTCCTGCCTGAAATTATATACGGAGACATCGGACAAAGCCAACTTTTCCTGGCTAATCAGACGCCGGATACCGTTGAAGAGGTGGTCGCTATGGCTTTCTATGATGATTTGCACACCGGCTTTCGCCACTTTCGCCATAAAATCAATCAAGTCGGCTTGCGCTTTGGGGTGCAGATGGATTTCCGGATTTTCCGTAATCACCATACCGCCTCTCGGAGTGGCAAAACAGGCAATGATGACCTCCGTAATAAAACTCACTCCGGTACCGACATGATAAGGGAAAAGCTGTTTGCCGCTGCGCGTTTCATACTTCACATAGTGATTGTTTCCTACTGTTTCCACCACCAACCGATAGCCGGTCAGTTTATCCAGTTGGTGATTCACCTGCCCTTCCAAGGTTTGAGTACCGGGAGCCAGAATCAAAGCGGCATCCAGTGGCTCCAAACGGTGCTTGGCATAATAGTCAATCACAAATTCTCCGTTACGCCCCAGTTTGTTTTCCGAATCGGGATTGATAGGTTGCGCGTATGCGCCACCGGGACGTGTGGCAGGCAGATACAGCAGGTTATCACTTCCGAGGATTCCCAATAAATCCGAAGACGCGTCAGCCGATTGTTCCACAAGAGTGGTTTGGTAAGAGTCATCTCCTGGAGTAAAACAAAGCACGGTCGGTTCTTCACCATTAAACGAAATACCGATTTCGTATGACTTGGCGTTGGTTACAAAGCTCCTTACGTCATTGAAGTTCGACGCTTCTGTCCTCCGGTTCTTCAAACCGTGTTTCCCTTTTTTCTCCGTCACGTTATCCGAAGCGGTCAGCAGGGCTTGCAATACGGTGGATTTTCCCGATGAATTCGGACCGGCGAACAAGTTCAGAGGTTTTAACTCCAACGAACAATCTGTTAGACATTTATAATTGTTTATGGTCAAATTGTTTAGCATAAATTCAATTCATAAATAAGTCGGTTGATAATTTCATAACGCTTTTCGGTCTGCTTGCCGCTATCCACAGAACGGGTAAGGGAATCCAAATAGGCAGCGTCACATATTAATTGCATATAAACTTCCTGAATCTGACAATGGAGCTGCTCCCCTTCTCCATTCAGCCTGGACAGGAGGTAGCTGAAACTCTCAAAAAAAGCCATGTTTATCGGTCGTTTCTTACCGGGTGACGAAGGCAGCCGGAAGCCACCTGACGGAAGCAGCCGTATGGCAAGTTCCATGGCACGGGTAAATCGGGTGTCCAGTTCTTTGAACAAACCGTTTTCCGGCTCCAACCGGTTGAGAAAACGCATCGTTTTCCCTAAAAAGTCCTCCACATTACTTCGATAGTCCAAAGGCCCGTCAGTGTCAGGGTCTATGGTGACATGCTGCTGCCACAGATAAAAAGCCACAAACCGGAGTACCAGATACCTGTCTTTCATATGATTGGCTGGAATGGAATGCTCTGTGGCTTCAACAAAGGCTTTCTTTTCAGCCAGCCGGTTAATCAGTTCCGTGGCATTGCCCTGATAAAGCGCGTTACGCATTTCCTGGTTGTTTAGCCGCGTCCCGCCCCGATTCACCCGGTCGAACAAATCAAAAGTGACTCGGTCGCTGGTGGGAGCCTTAATCACATGCAAGGTCAGGGAGCAGTCCTCTATCTTATTTTGCTCCAATGGAGTCAGTTTGTCAAACCGGAAACCATTCTTGTCCTTCAGGATGGTGAGTTTCTCCAGAGCAAATTCATTATTGATAAAACTGAACAATGTGCTCAGGCGCTGTTTGCCGTCCACAATGACATACACTCCCTTTTCATCCTCCTTCACGTAAATCAGAGGCAGGGGAATACCCATCAGTATGGATTCTATCAGTTCGCTTTTCTGTTTGGGTTTCCATACCAGCCTTCGCTGGAAATCGGGAGTCAGATTCAACATCGGAGGAGTCTTTTCCCATTTCCGTTTCAGCTGAAACACGGAAGCCGAATCGCGGGCTATATTCAGCACGGCGTCCGGATATACGGCATCCGGTTCACAACTCTGTTGGTTGGAAGCCGTCCGCATGGTATATTCTCCTTCAAAGTCCATAAATTCCTCTCTTCTTAATTTAATGCAAAGATACAATGTTTTTCCAACACATAATCCAAATCAATCTTAAAAACATTTCTACTCTGTCGAATGTGCTTAAAACATAAGCCTCAGTGTCTTACAAACAGGCATTTCTCCCATACTCTGCAGAGATAAATTGTTTTTCTGGCTAAGTACCTATCTGAAAGACAAACCTAATAATCACAACTTTTTATATGACAAGCATTTGAAACACAAATCTTCCACTAAAACTTAAAAAGCCCGCACCTCCTTATTTTGACCGGTACGGGAAAAAGATGCTATATTCCACGTTCCGGAAGAACAAGGCTACACAGTGGTATGTCTTTTTCAATGTCTATCAAAAAGATGGGGAAATTACTTTCATTATACGCTATATCAGCAATAACCATGTTACGGCACAATATTTATAACTGTAGCTATTTACTGTGCTTTCACAAGTATCAAAACCTCGTTTTTCAAATCTATTGTATAGGTTCACACTCCAACTAATCATCCTTCCCTATCTGCATATTCGAGTAAGGGGAGCGTACCAGGTATAAACTAACAGAACTCTGACAGCTAAATTTGAGCGAAATGCCACACCCATTAATCTTACTATAAAAGAATGGGGAGAGTCCTCTGGAAATGCTGGTTATACAAAGATTAAGTTTGAGGTTAGCTCCTCTGTAACTGTATCTCTAGAAATAACCTACTTGGTTAAGTACGAAACCTGGAGAGATGACGGGTCAACTGACGGTGCAACTATCTCTACGACTATTGGGGCAAATAAAGAGCTAGAAATAGATTCGTATGATGATGATGGTTATGGTAATGGTGAAAGAAAGACTTCTACTTTAGAACGGTTTGTGATTAAAGCCAATGGCACAGTTATATATAATGCTGCTGACTATCCTGATGATGGCGCTATATATAACGGTTATCAGATTAATCGAACTGACATAAAAGGATAACCCTTTTATCGAATTGAACCAAAGGCTTCTCCCCAATGACAGGGAGAAGCCTTTTTTTGTGTCAGATATATTATTTTCTCTTGGAAAGATGAATTTCACTTAATTACGTCCCTTCAAGGTATATGTCACATTATTATATTTCAACGTTGCATTAATATCATTTAGACTGGTAAAACTTCCAGATGTAAACTCGTCACCTATGGCCCATTCCCAATTTGTAAAGCGTACGATTGTAGGCTGTTGATCTCTGTAAAAAGTCAGTGGATAATAACTTTTTTGATGTGTCAAGTTATAGGTATGTGTTGCGAATTCTGACTGCTTTAACCTTAGAGTGCCTGTAATGCCATTAGTGGAAGATAGCTTATATACATGCGCTTCTGCAAAGTCAGCCGGCCAATCAAGGGGCAATGAGCCACCCTCCAACCTTACGTCGGCTTCTATAAGTCTGATTGTAACAGTTGCACTACGATCCACAGCACGCCTACTAAAAGAAGCATATATCTCTGAGCCTTGTAAGTACTCAATGTCTTGATCATCTAATGTACTAAGAGATGTAAATAACTCACCACTTTCATAATACCATCCTAAAAACTGATTATCACCTTTAGGAGTGGCTTCTATTGCAATTGGTGGATAAGGATTTCCATATACTGCATACGTTTTGATACCAAATTTCTCATCAATAGTATAGTCCAGAAGTTCATCATCATACTCTCCAGGTGCGGTGATGAATCCAAGATCATAGCTATCTCTTGGCTCTAGTTGCTCATCCACTAAAGTGATGTGAATAAAAGGCTTTCTTATGCCAAATTTAGCTGTCAGAGTTCTGTTAGAACTAACACATCTCCAACCTCTTTTTTCTTTAAGCTCTCCGAGAGTTTAATCCCCTTCTTAGTGTACGTTTCCAGCTATTTTATGTTTGGTTCCATAAATAGCTTTTCTCTTCACACTTTTCTTAATAGTAGTCAATTCGTGGTTCTCCGTAGCCGCGGGTTCCCTACCTTTTGTTGACAAGCGTGTCAGTTTGTTTTGTTTGTTTGTTCTCATGCTTTTAGCATGATAGTGTAAATTGTTATATTTTTTAAAACACTTTCCCGGTGCGTGAGCATAGGGGAAGTTCCTTAGAGAATTTAATTATAAATATATATGAGTAGATTAAGATTACTGTTTTTGTTCACATTCCTGATAGTGAGTATAGGTGGCTACAGCCAGTTCTACTCAGCTCGCACGAATGTCATAGGTCTTGCTACCGGCAATATCAATGCCGAGTTCGGTATGACTTTGAATAAGAAATTTTCCATTCACTGTCCTGTCCAGTACAATCCTTTTGTCTTTAGCAAAAGCAACAACACCAAGTTCCAGAACTTGACAGTTATGCCCTGTGGGCGGTACTGGTTCCGTGAAAGTTTTCGTGATTCCTTTATTGCTCTATCGGTAATCGGCAGCCGGTACAACATCAGTAACATTTGGGACAGCTACCGTTATGACGGCTACGGAGCCGGAGCGGGCCTCTCCTTCGGATGGACTTATCCGATGGCGCCACGCTGGAATTTTGAGTGGGAAGTTGGTGTAGCCGGCTTATGGACCAGTTATGACAAATTCGTCCATAAGAAAGCCGGTTATAAGTTCGGCCATGAATACGGGTGGCATATCATTCCACATAAGGTGGCGGTGAACCTGGTGTATCTGTTCTGACAAATAGGGAAAGGAGAAAGCAATGCTATACTTTGTTCAGACTTTCAATACTTATTCGCCGAAGAATCGGGCATGTAAGAAACTTATTGATTTCGTTCAGAAATTCGAACGTGTTCTGATTAAGGATGAACTGTCCCTGGATACTCTCAAAGAGGAAATACGTATCAAGGTAGATGAAATAAATGCGGAGCATCCGAAGTTGAAAAAGCTCCGCTTCTCTGCCGGTAATGTAACCGGTGGGGTGCAGAGGATTGATGCCACTGTCGATAACATGGGGTGTCCGGATTACGTTTTCTTTATGGATATCTGCCGGATACGTAGTATCTACCAGTTTTCGGAACGGATCGACGCGGGCGAAAAGGAAATTGTAATTCGGCGGACGGTGTGTGCCGATTCAAGGATAAAAGATGATCCGGCAACGGAACAGTGTATTAATTCAAAAAGAATATCGTGAGTGCTACCGGTGTATATGTTTTTTTCGGCTTGTCCGTACTATGTATCATTGTATTAGTAATCACATTTATTATAGATTATAGAAAATGGCCGTGGCTTTAATAGTTCTTTTTTTGATAGGCTTATGCGTAACGATAAGCATTATCCGGGCACGAGAGATAGATTCTGCCTATGAAGAATTTTAGTGTATTAATCCTCAAAAATAAATAATTATGTTTTTAACACAAGTAATTGGCAACCTGGGGTCGGATGCCGAACTCAAAGATGGTGATAATGGGAAAAAGTTTGCAGCATTTAGCGTTGCACATAAAGAATTGTCAAGGAACCAACAAGGTAATCCTGTGGAAAAAGTCGTGTGGATTAGTGTCGCTTGGTATGGTTATACGGACAAGATGCTTGCCTGCCTAAAGAAAGGTACAAAGGTTTTTGTCGCCGGGTATATAAAGGTAACGGCATATCTTGATAAAGAGAATAAGCCACAGTCCGGTATTACGATTTATCCGAATACGGTGGAACTGTGCGGGATGAAAAATATAAGTTCAGGAGAATAGAATGGAGAAGGAAGAATATCAGAGCAAGAAAGATCGTATAATTGATAATTTACGTTTCCTTCTATTGGCTTCATTGTTAAACTTTATCGTTCATATTCGATTTCATATGGTGGCGTTTGGTCAGCGTTCTATTTTCACTTCTAATAGTACTGTGCATATTTATGAATAACAGCTGTTTAAAGTCTCTTAAAAATAATAATTGATACTATTATGGAAACTATTGATATAACGTTAGGAATAGAAGATTTTGAATGGTATTTCTGGCTGTCAGTTATTACTGTATTATTGATCTCTTTGTCGGTAGTCGTAATATTTTGCCGTAACATATCTCTTAGTAGGAAACAGGTTATGAAGGTGTCATTGGTATCCTTTCCTCTTATTCTGGCTTTGTCAATGATAAGCTCCTTTTTAACCTTTCAAGATGTTATTTTCAATAATCATATAAAAAATAACTATGACGTTTATTTTCGAGAACAAATGAGTAAATCTCATTTGCCTGATATCACTATCAACCCTCTTACATCTATCGCTTGGACGAATAATTCAAATTTTGGGTTGGTTACCTTTAAGTATTGGGGTGGTCAGCATCATATAGCATCATACAGTTATGATGGTTTAATCTCTTTAACTCGTAAGATTACCTCTTCATTTTCTTACGCTGCATCTCCATTTTCTTCAGAAAATAATATGACCAAAGACGAGTAAGGAAAATATGACAGAAACAGAACAAGAGATATTGGAATATTTGAAAAAGACATGGTTACGTATGCGATTAGGAATAGCCGTATTGATTGGCTGTATAGCCCTGCTTTGGATTTTGTATCGAGTATTAGTTCTCATTCATAATTAAATGATAATCAACTGACATATAAAATGATTGATAAAAGGAAAATATTATTGTTTACGACGTTATCTCTGCTTGTGTTTTCATGCAGCGCTCCCATCGTTTCGGTGCTGGAGCATGATAATCAGCGTGTGCGGTTGAGCCAAGTACAGCGCAAAAAAACAAAAGGGAGCAAGCCTGTGATAGATACGACACAGGTATATAGCAAGGAGACAGAGAAAAAGCTTCGTGATAAATATACGGAATATGAAAAAGATGAAAACGGTGAGGATATGATGAGCGTATCTTTGGCTGATGTAAATATTGTGGCCAAAAGTCGAAATATTCCGGAGCGTGCCGGAAAGATAACATTGGACTTTAAAGTGGATGTTCCTGCCAACCTTATTAACAACAAGTGGCAAATACAACTGACGCCTGTTGCCGACAAGAACGGTAATAAGATCCAATTCGATAAGATACTGATTTCCGGTGCACAGTTCCTTAGACAGCAGGAAAAGGGATATCAGATGTATCAGAACTTTATTAGCTCTATTATTCCTGACAGTGCGTATATGCAATATCTTTTTGATTCCAAAGGATACCAAAAAGCTTTATTTGACATTGAAGAGCAATTCTATTATTCCTGGCAGAAAGAACTACTGTCGCAATCCCGTTTTATAGACTGGCGTAATGTACGCAATAAGCGAAACTTGCTGTTTAACGGCTTAATGGAGAGAAACCGTTCTTCTATCAATCCATCAAGCTGGAAAAAAAATCTTCCGGCGTTCTGGTTGGAAAGAAATATAGCCAATGTACCGGGCTATTGGAACAATTTTCTTTCCCCCGGTTATCAACTGGAGCAGAAAGCCATTACAACTGAGGATTCTATTGAGATCTCTAAGCGCTACTTTGATTATAAGCGGATGGCCGAGAACGAACGAAAAAAAGCTCTTGTCGATGAGAAACGCGAGGAGTATATCCGGTTCCCAAAGGAGCCATGCAAACTTGATACAGTGATTCAGAATGGGGATAAGTTTGAATATTACTATTCACAGGTTATTGAAGCAGATGAAAATATCAGGAAGATAGATGTTACCATTGATGGTGAGGTCATCGCTCTGGATGAAAGCCGTTATCATATGCCGCCAGGTGATACACTGACCTATTACATATCAAGCATGGTACAGTTTCTTGACCGCAATCCAAGATACAAAAGGATTATCGTTTCCCGACACGCACAGGCGAACACTACCGCCTTAATTAATTATAAGACCGGTTCAACCCATTTTGATGAACAGATAGGGAATAATAAGGCAGAAATAGATAAGGTGCTGGATGCACTATATAAACTGACATTCACTGGGGAGCTGGTTTTGGATAGTGTGAATATGATTGCTACATCTTCCCCTGAAGGGCCGGAACGAATGAATGAACACCTGGCTATGCAGCGTGCAAAAGAATTGAAAAAATATCTTCTCACAAGAACGGATGACAGTGAAGGGATTTCTCTGTTTCAGAACCGTACCATTGGTGAGGACTGGGAGAAACTGACTTATCTTATCCGCAATGATGAAAATATCCAGAACAGTTCCGAGATACTGAATGCAATTACTAAAATAAAGAATAATGATGCAAAGGAAATAGCCTTACGTAAGTTTAAGGAGTATGCCTATATCCGCAAAGAACTCTATCCGAAACTTCGTGCAGTTAATTTTGAGTTCCATCTTCACCGTCGCGAAATGGTGAAAGACACTATTCATACTACGGTGATTGATAGTGTTTATATGGATGCGATAAAACAGTTGGATAACCGTCAGTACAAGGCGGCATTATCGGTACTTAGCGAATATAACGATCAGAATACCGCAGTTTGCCTTATGAGCCTGGGGTATGACCGTCCGGCCATTGAAATACTGTCCACCCTCCAACCTAATGAAGATATACTATATCTGTTGGCGATACTTTATGCTCGTGAGAACCGCCCCTCGGATGCAATCAAGGCTTTAAAAACGTCGTGCGAACTTGATCCCGGAAAATGGTATCGCGGCCAGCTCGATCCTGAAATCAGCAAATTAATAAACGATTATAACTTAAATTTTGAGCAATGAGAATGATAAAAAAGAAAATCTTAGCATCCGCGTGCATGCTCTCAATGATTGTTCATTTTAGCTCCTGTGATTGGCTTTTCTCTGAAAATCCAGGAACGAAAGGATTCCTAAATGCAACACTGGCAGACAACGCAATCTTGCCTTCCACACCTGAAGAAATACAGGTGAGGTACTATGACAATTATTCCAATGAGGAATATACAGAGAAACTGGGGGAACCGGATTATTTTCCGGCTGAAGGGAGTTTTCTGAGCCGTATCAGAACGGGTGAATACCGTTTTCTTGCATACAGTACATTTAATAATAAGGTGCGTAACTCTTCGGATATTACCCAGATAGAAATTTATGCCGATACGGTCAATTCGGAAAAATACGGTGTTCCGGTCTATGCCAATAAACTACGACCGGTACACATGGCTTCCGAATCCGGATTTATCTTTCCGGAAGATACCACTTATCGTACTTTCAATCTTGTACCAATGGTACAGAAGATAGTAATCAACATCACATTGAGAGGCATGTCCGCAGAGCATGAGATAGAGACTCTGGAAGCGATGCTTTCCGGAGTTATAACAGGACGGAGAATTTATACAAACCAACCGGTCCCTGAGTATGCCGGGCTGATTTTTCCGATTTTTACCGAAACTGATACTCAGTATAAGTATACTTCGGAGGCCTATGTTTTTGGTGTATCTAACGCCGTTCAGAATCTGCTACGCATTGAATGTGTCGGTGATACATTCACTCAGTACTCCCAGGTCGATTTGTCTTCGGTACTGGAAGATTTTACAGCTGACGGCATAGTCATAGACGTGGTTGTAGAAATAGGCGAGAATATGCAGATGGATAACATCTATATTTCTTCCTGGCAAGATATTGAACAAGACGATATAAACTTTAATAATTAATTATTTATGGAAAAGAAAATTTTATCAGCAGCTTTTGTACTGCTATTTGTTGCATTAACATCCTGCAATAACGAGAATGATGCACTCCCTGTTTCCGATGGGGAAATGAGTATCGCTGCACATATCGAGGGAGCTGCATCGACCAGGGCCGATAAGTTTGATTGGGAAGAAAACGACCGTTTAGGCGTTTTCGTGTGTGACGCTACGATTGACCAACCGTATTTAGGCAATCCATCCCGCTATACGAATGTTTTATTCAAACATAACGGCAAGGGATTTTTCGCACAACATGTTTATTTGGATGAAAATCCGGCGGAGGTTTTTGCCTATTATCCTTATGATGTGAATAGTACAACGGGTAGTGCTATTCCGATTGAGTCCACCACTCAGACTGATTATCTTTATGGCCATAGTGATACCCCTGCATCTATTACGCATAAAAACGTTACGATCCGGATGAAACATGCTCTTTCACAAGTAGTCTTTAAATTGAGAAAATCCGCCGCGTATAATGAAGGAGATTGCTTACTCCAGGCTTTGACTATTGAAAATAACGACGCCAATAATGTATTCAAGACTGCCGGGACGCTAAACCTGAGTACCGGAGATATAACCGGCACATCGATAGATGGTGTGCTCGCACTTATACCCGGAAGCACCTTGTTACTTACGGAGGAATATCAAAAAGTAAGCAGTATATGCTTCCCGGTGACTGCTACTGCTGGCAAGAACATCAAGGCTGTGTTCACAATTGATAATCGCCAATTCAGATATGAGTTTCCGGTAGGTACTACATGGGCTCCCGGCTACCGAAATATCTATACGCTTACGGTAACGAACAGCTCTGTGGATATCGGTGGAGATGGTGATGGTGACGGAACATCCGATGACGGTATCACCATCGAACCTTGGACTGACAATAAAGATTCAGATATTTCTTTAGTACCTATCCTTTAAAATATTATTATGAGATACTTATTGATCATATTGCTTGGTATCTTCACATATTCCTGTACAGAAGAGGATAATCAAGATGGCATGGTTATTGGCAATGTGTCATTTACCCTGAGCCCTACTACGAGGGCGAATGAACTTATTGAGTTCGTCGAAGGTGATGCTGTCGGGGTTTATGTTTTGGACAGGACTAATAATTCCACTCTTAAATCGGCCGGGAATTATGCGGATAACAAGAAATACGTCTGGAACAGTGATAAGAAAGCTTTCATTGCGGCCGATAATGATAATTTGATATTCAATTCCCCGGACAGGCAGTTGGATTTCTATGTCTATTTTCCCTATAAGTCCCAAGTAGTGGATGCTACTTCCATGCCACATGTCATTACAGGAAACAGTAAGACTGACGATTTTCTCTTCGCGATTAATGACGAACACACAGGGAAAAAGGATATACCTCTAAACTTTCATCATTTGCTGTCAAAGGCAAATGTGATGTATACCTCTTCAGAGAACCGGGAGCATACTGCTATGACCATCCATACTTATACGGATACGAAAGTAGACCTTTCGGCCGGAGTAGTAAATACTACGGCAAACCGTCGCACGGATCTTCCACTTGAAAAAGTGTCCGGTGATACTCATATCTCTTTTATCGGTATAGTTCCTCCGCAGACATGGGCTCCCGGCGAACAGTTCTGTATGTTGTCATATACAGATTTGGGTACTGCTTATCCATTTTCTTTTGCGGAGGAGCGTGTTTTTGTCTCCGGGGAGACGAACGATGTGAAGTTTATGCCTAAGGAACTGACGTACAAGTTTATTGCCAGCCCTGCATCTTTGAATTATGCAGCCTTAGATGGCACTAGAAATACTTTTGTCGTGACTTCGGAAAAAAGTGAAGCTATTAACGGAGTTATATTGCCGGGAACAACAGTCTCTCAGCCTTATAGTCTGAGCAGTAAGCCCGATTGGGTGGTGATTTCCGGCAATGAGATAACAGTTACTGAGAACCGTACAACTTCCTCACGTGCCGGCGCTGTCGTTTTCCTTCAGAATGAGTCGAACTTAACAACCACAATAACAATAGGACAGTCTGCCGGTACTATTTCCGAGAATTATATCTTTACCTTCAGTGATGGGAGTGCAAGTAAAGCCTGGAGTGGTGTCTCTGCCACCGGTGGAACTAATAGCTATACGATAACCTCCCTTAAGGAAACCTACGTAAACGGTGTAAAGGATGCTACTGAAAATATATCCTATTCCGGTTCAAGCAATGTGAGCTGGGTAACAGTATCCGGAAACAACCTTTCCGTAGCAGAGAACCGTACGACCTCTTCGCGTAATGGTACTGTCACCTTTACACAGGCAACTTCCGGCAAACAGGTAACGGTACTTGTAGAACAGTCTGCCGGTACTATTTCCGAGAATTATATCTTTACCTTCAGTGATGGGAGTGCAAGTAAAGCCTGGAGTGGTGTCTCTGCCACCGGTGGAGCTAATAGCTATACGATAACCTCCCTTAAGGAAACCTA
>CDZJ01014705.1_pt1 | contig 93540 bp, 79 predicted proteins | sample 557391 | NCBI WGS metagenome assembly CDZJ01 (sample SAMEA3182111, study PRJEB8094) | gut metagenome | biome: human; feature: gut; material: Stool; isolation source: human stools | place: Canada | collected 2013-05-07 | reverse complement strand
ACTGTGCGATCATGGGATAGTCGTACTCCTCCACATCGCAGAAGCGCATCAGGCACACCACGATCCCCTGGGCCCCCGCGGCCTGCGCCATCTCCACCAGCATGGAGCCCCGTGTGCTCTCCACCTCATGCACCATCGAGCATCCCTTCCGCTCAAACCACTGCCCCGCCAGATCCTCCAGCGCCGTTCCACGCTTCGGGATCGCCGTCCGGTACAGCCGGGACTCCTGCGCCAGATCGTCCCCTACCACCGCAATCCCGCACTCCGTGAACAGCTCCAAAAACTCGTCGGGCTCCGCCGTGATCCCCGTCAAGATCACTTTCTTCCCCTTGTGCTCATACTTCGGCAGCCCCTCCAGCGCCGAGAGGAGCTCCTTCACCTTCTCCGTGTGCTCCCCCTTCTCCATGAACAGCGCGCTCTTGAACACCGCGTGCCGCGCCACCGGCGTGATCACGTCCAGGTGGTCGTTGGCCGCCTTCGCAAACGCCATCATCGTCGCCGAGTGCTCGTTATACACCTCGATGCTCTGCGCCAGAGACTCCTCCGTAATGGTGCATCCCGTCACTTCCTCCAGCTTCTTCGCCGCCGCCCGGTACTCCTCCACCAGGAACGAAAATGCATCGGAGTCCGTCCGGTTCTGCGGGTGGATGAACGACACCAGCGGGATGTCTTTCACGCCGGACCGCCACGCCGCGCTCATGCCGCGGAACGTGTCGCACAGCATCGGCATCACCGCGCACGTCAGGCCCTCGTACACCCCCGTCATCCCGTATTCCATACAGGAGCGCATGATGGAGCAGGTGAAGATCGGGTTATACTTTCCCGCCACAGACGGCGTGATCTGTCCGCCCCACAGGCCCATGGGGATCATACCCCCGGCGTGCACCAGCTCCTCCGGCGTGTACACAGGGAAGCAGCCCACGACCTTCTTCCCCGCCGACAGATATTTCTCCATCTGCTTCCGGGGATTCCCGGATACCTCCGCCAGCTCTTCCAGTATCGCCTTGATCTCCGACATTATTCCGCCGCCCCCTTCTTCTTTTTCTCATCCATGATCTCCACCAGGCCCTGGAGGCGGGTCTCGAACTGCGCCTCGGAGAACACCCGCGTATCCGACTGGTCCCCGTCGAAGTTCGCCACCGGCACACCCGCCTGCTCCTCGATCATATCCCGGCCTGTGAAGATGTGGAAGGTCATCAGCTTGCAGCTCCGGTTCACGTGGCAGAGCATCCCGTCACAGCCGAAGTCCTTGATGCTCTGGGCGCGCTTGCCCATGATGGAGGGGGTGGACAGGCTGTTGGTGGAGGAGATCTGGTATGCCCGGGCCATGCCATCCAAATCCCCGGGCTCGTACAGCACATCCCACGCAGTGACATACCCGTTCATCACCGCGTTGACATTGTAGTTTTTCAGCGTCTTCAGGTTGTATCCCAGGTTCGGCCAGCAGGCGATGCCCTCCCAGTGGACGCGGTACTTCTCCTCCGCGGGGAAGGTGCTGGTATCGTTGGCGATGTGCTCCAGAACCTCCGCCTTGAGCTGCTCGAAGATGGCCGTGGTGGACTCCTTGCCCCGGCACAGTACCAGGGCCGCCATGTAGTTGAAGAGGTCGAAGCCGCTCATGGGCGCGGGCTTGCGCTGGTTCAGCGCCACGATCTCGTCAAAGAGGTGGCAGTTGATCTGGGAGCGCTTCTGCACCTCCAGGAACTTATCCCAGTCGAACTTCCGCCCCAGGAACTTCTCCATATCCTTGATATAGTTTTCGATCTGGCTGCGTACGTACTTGATCTTGTGGGGGGCCGGGTCCTCCTCATAGTAGTTGAAGAGACAGTCCACAAAGAAGATGGGGATGTTCAGCTTCCGAGCCAGGTTCTCATACCACTTCATCAGCTGGGTGCAGCTGTTGTTGGCCAGCAGCAGGAAGTCCGGTCGGGGCAGCTTGGGCTCATAGTCATAGTTGGGATCGTCGAAGGTATCCGCGATCCCCAGGTTCAGACGGGCATAGGAGCAGATATTGATGGGATAGCCCAGCTCTCCCTCCGAGTGGGAGATGAACTGGTCCCCCATGTGCTTGGCGGATACGGAGGCGCAGTTGTTCTCCGGGTACAGGACCGGTACGCCAAATGTCTCGCAGATCTCCTGGGGGAAGATGGCGGTGGACCAGCCCACCGGCTCTCCACGCTTCTTCGCCGCCCAGGCGTCGGCATAGCACTTCGCCGTCTGCTCGTTCATCATCTGGCGGGACTTGGGCAGCGGCTTCTTCGGCTTCGCCGCCGGCGCGGTGTGTTCTGCCATTTCGATCACTCCTCTTCTTTTTCTTCTTGCTTGCTTCTCACTTGCTCAGGAGACTCGTTTTGCCTCCCGGTATGCCAGAATCGCGGCCCCGATGGCCCCGGCCAGCTGGCAGTCCTCGTGGACCAGAATCTCGCTCTTGAGCTCCCGGCTCAGCGCCCGAACAACTCCGCTGTTCAGCGCCACCCCGCCGCTCATCGCCACATCCTTCACCAGCCCATTCCGGAATACCAGCGCCGCCACTCGCTTTGCCACCGACGCGTGAATCCCCGCCACCAGATCCGGCAGCGGTACATTGTTCGAAAGCTGTGAGATGACCTCCGACTCGGCAAATACCGTGCATGTGTTGCTGATGCTCACTTCCGACCGGGCTTGCGATGACAGCTCCCCCAGCTCCTCCGTCTTCACATCCAGCACACCGGCCATCACGTCCAGAAAGCGACCGGTCCCTGCTGCGCATTTGTCGTTCATCACGAAGTTATCCAGAAGGCCATCCTCACTCAGGCGGAGTGCCTTTACATCCTGCCCGCCAATGTCGACCACGGTACGGGCTGTGGGCAGCAGGTAATGGACCCCCGTGGCATGGCACGTGATCTCGCTCTTCTGGCTGTCCGCCGCCTCGAACGTGAACCGTCCATATCCCGTCACCAGGATCCGTTCGATCTCCTCCCGCGTTTTCCCCGCTTTTGTCAGCGCCGCCTCGAACACCGTCCTGGACCCCTGCGTCCCCGTCCCTAACGGTACCACCGCGCGTGCTTTGATCTCCTGACCATCCTCCATGATGATGCACTTGCACGCCGTTGACCCGATATCTACTCCCATCGTCAACATTCTTCTCTCCGCCTTTCGAACTTTTCTCATCCGGAGGGTCATAGGTTCAGATGACGCCTTCCTCTTTGAGTTTTGCCAAGTCTTCCGGCGTAAGTCCCAGCTTTTCGCCGTAAACCTCCTCGTTGAATTTGCCCAGAGGGGCGCCCGCCCACTTGATCTCGCCGGGCGTACCATACATCTTCGGCACGCAGTTCTGCATTTTCAGTGTGCCGAACTGTTCCGTATCCACATCCACGATGGCGTTGCGTGCCTTGAAATGCTCGTCCTGCATGATGTCCGCCACATTGTAGACAGGACAGTTGGGAATGTCGTCGCCCAAGACCTCCAGGCACTCCTCAATGGTGTGCTCCCTGGCCCATTCGGCGCAGATGGCATTGATCTCCTCCCGGTTGGCCGTCCTCCCCGCGCCGGTCTTATAGTCTTCGACCTCCGCCAACTCCGGCCTGCCGATGGATTCGCACCACTGCTTGAACAGTTTGTCGCCCGAGACGGAGAGCACCAAGTACTTTCCGTCCTTGGTGAGGAAGTGTCCGGAGGGGACCGTCACCAGCGTACCGTTGCCGATACGGGTCCGGATCGTGCCGTCATAGCTGTACTCCGCGATAATGCTCTCCTGGAGGCGGAGCATCGATTCCGTCAGGCAGCAGTCGATCATCTGCCCTTCTCCGGTCCCGACCACATCCCGGTTATAGATGGCGAACATGGCGCCCATACACGCAAACATGGCCGTGTAGAAGTCGGCCACCGAGATGCCGGGCTTCACAGGGGGCTCGCCGGGGAAGCCGGTGATCTCCAGGAACCCGCCCAGCGCCAGGCCAATGCGGTCAAACCCGGGCTTGTGGCTGTTGGGTCCGGTCTGTCCGTATCCGGATGACGTTACATACACCAGCCGGGGGTTGAGGGCATGCAGGGACTCCCATGTAAAGCCCAGCCGCTTGAATACGCCCGGGCGGAAGTTCTCGATCAGGATATCCGCATCTTTGATCAGGTCGGTGAGCATCTCCTTGCCCTTCTCCGACTTCAGGTTCAGCGTGACGCAGCGTTTATTCCGTCCCTCCACCGCGTACCACATGTCTTTGATGCGCCCCATATTCCGCATGAGGTCGCCGCCCTTGGGGGGTTCCACCTTGATGACGTCGGCGCCGAAATCCGCCATCATCGTCCCACACCACGGGCCTGCCAGAATATTGCCTACTTCAACTACCTTCAATCCTTCCAGAGCCTGCATGAATACCCTTCCCTTCCAATTTTGTTTTTGAATCCTCTTATTTGTCTTTATTTCGGATATTTACGGATCAACTGCTTGAACTCACCCTGCTGGACGATCTCGCCCCGCTGGTTGAAGATGGTGCGCAGGAAGGTGACCTTTCCCATATCGCTCTCCGGCCGGGGGTCCGCCTTTTCGATGACCTCCTGCTCCACGTGGATCGTATCCCCAATGAGAACCGGCTTTTTGAACTTCCAGTTGATCTCCGTCAGCGCCGCCATTTGCGCCATCATGGCCTGGTTGTAGCTCGTCCGTGTGAAAAGCCCCGAGGAGTATGTAAGGGGCAGCATACCGTGGGCCAGTCGCTGCCCGGCAATGGACCCCTTGGCAAACTCCGCGTCCGTGTGCAGCGTATTGTAGTCCCCAGTCAGCCCCGCAAAGCTCACGATATCCGCCTCGGTGATCGTCCGCCCCACGCTTACCACCTTGTCCCCGATCTCCATATCCTCAAAATATATCTGCTGCTCCAAGTCTTTTTTCATCGTTTGATCCCCCTCTAAAATTTTCTCTCTTTTTGTAAACAAGCCTTATTTTTCGGCACTTTGTTTATTCGGATTGTATTTCTTCCATCTCTTTTTGTACATTACTAATCAAATTATCATTTGTTATTTTTTGATCTAATGTTTCCCCGCAAACGTTTGCCTGCTCAAGAAATATGCGCCGGGTCAAAAAACACACTGAGAAAAATTTTTTATTTTTTTGCTTGCCTTCTGGCCACACCCGATTTATACTAGTCAAAAATCGGAGGTCCATCCCCTGATGTGCCGGACCTTTCCCGCCGGGAGGAATGTTCTTATGCGGCCCACCGAATATATGCGCGCCTGCTGCGACAGCCCCTGGGACTGGTGGCAGCCCCCCTTCCACGTCGCGCCCCATGTCTATTATGTCAGCGGGAATCGCTGGGTAGGCGCCTATCTCTTCGATACCGGTGACGGGCTGCTGCTGCTGGATACCGCGATGCAGCCCACCCTCCACCTGTTGGTCTACTCCATCTGCACGCTGGGTTTCGACCCTAAGGATATCCGTGCCATTCTCCTGAGCCACGCCCATTATGATCACTGTGGCGGCGCCCGCTTTCTGCAGGGACTCGCCCCCCAGGCCCGGATCTACCTCGGAGAGCGAGATTTGTTTTTCCTGGAGGAGTCCCACCAAAGCCTTATCTACCCGGACCGCTACCCCTTTACGCCCTTTGCCGTAGATGAGGTGTATCGGGAGGACACGCCCATTGTACAAGGGCGCTTTTCGATCCACACGTTCTCTACCCCGGGGCACACGCCCGGCTGCACTTCCTTCTATTTTGAGGACACAGACGAGGCGACAGGGAGGGTCTACCGCTGTGCCATGCACGGCGGTTTGGGACTCAACACGCTCAGTGACGGCTTTCTGCGCCACACCGGCCTGCCCGTATCTCTGCGCGGGGAATACCGCCGTTCCATGGAGCGGCTCCGCGCTCTGCCCGTGGACATCGCCCTGGGCTCTCATCCGGAAAACACATCCATGTTGGAACGGCTGAAGCAGTATGGAGACCGGGACTATCCGCAGTGTGACCCCGCCCTTTGGGCCGAAATGGCCGACAGCTTTCTGGCACAGTTGGATGCGTTGGAACAGCAAAGCGCCTTCAAGGCATAAGATCTTGCGTTCCAAAAACGAATCGACATGGGAGGTCATCATATATGGAACTTGGTTTAACCGGCCGGACCGTCGTCATCACCGGCGGTTCCAGCGGCATTGGGAAGGCCGTTGCGTGGGAGTATCTGAAGGAGGGCTGCCATGTGGCCGTCTGCTCCCGCGGACAGGCCCGCCTGGAGGATGCGGTCCGGGAGTTTCAGGCCGCGGGCTACTCCGTTTTTGCCCGCAGCCTGGATGTGACCGACTACCCCGCCGTGGAGCGCTTCGCCGACGAAGTGGCGGAGGCCTACGGCAAAATTGACGTCTGGTACAACAATGCCGCCTCCAACCAGACAAAGTCCCTGATGGATTACAGCTACGACGAATTCCGCAACAGTACAGAGGCCCTGCTCGTCTCGGTCTTTGCCGGATGCAAGATCGCGGCGGCGCACATGCGCAAGACCGGAGGCGGCGTCATTCTGAACGCCTCATCTTATTCCGCCGTCATCCCGAATGCCGGACGTGCGCCCTACAGCGCGTGTAAATCCGCGGTGAGTTCTCTCACGCGCTCCTTTGCCGCCGAGCTGGCCCCCGACCAGATCCGGGTGCTGGCCTATGTCCCCGGCTTGATCGCCACCGAGATCACCAGGGATCACATTGCCAGAAATCGGGACGCCCTGCTCTCCGCCATCCCCTGCCGTCGGTTTGGCCGCCCTGAGGATCTGGCCAAAGTGCTGGTCTTTTTGAGCAGCGACATCGCAGAATATATGAACGGCACCGAGGTCTACATCTCGGGCGGAAAATTCTGTACGCAGAATCCGCAGTATGGCTGGGAACACATGGTCTGAATTCCCGCCGCCGTCACGGCGATCACAACGCACAAAAGAGACGTCCTCCGTGCTGAACAGCACGGAGGACGTCTCTTTACGGGACCCCCATAACGACTGGTCCCTGAGTGGGAATACGCGGCGGCGCCCTGGGCGGGCGGAGGGGGCCGTATCACTGCATAGATGCCAGAATGGCGTTGGCCAAGGCGTCCAGCTCCGCCTCTTTGCCCTCCCCCAGGGAGGAGGCCAGACTGAGCCTCTCATTCAGTACGGTTATGCCCTTCATCTCATCGTCCAGGAACTTCTGCATGAGATCGCCTGATTTACAGGCCCAGGAGCCATTCTCCACGATGGCCACAGTGCGCTTTTGCAGGTTGAGGGCCTTCATATCCTGGAGAAAACCGTACATAACAGGATAGATGCCCAAATTGTAAGTCACTGAGGCCAGCACCACATGGGACAGGCGGAAGGTCTCGGAAATGAGATAGGAAACGTGGGTATTGCTCACGTCATACAGCCATACATTGGTCATGCCCTTTTCGCACAGTTTGGACGCCAACGCCTGGGCCGCCGCCTCAGTGTTTCCGTACATGGAGGCGTACGCCACCACCACACCTTTCTCTTCCGGCTCATAGGTGGCCCAGTGGACATACTTATCCAGAAGATAGGGGATATTCTCCCGCCAAACGGGACCATGGAGGGGGCAGAGCATCTTGATATCAATGGTCCCCGCTTTTTTCAGCAAGTGCATGACGTGAGGGCCATACTTGCCCACAATATTGGTATAGTACCTCCGGGCGTCATCGATCCAGTCGCGGTCAAAGTCTACCTCATCGGCAAAGAGCTTGCCGTCCAGCGCTCCGAAGGAGCCGAACGCGTCGGCTGAGAACAGGACCCCGTTGGTGGTATCGAAGGTGACCATGGCCTCCGGCCAGTGGACCATGGGGGCGGCTACAAAGGTGACCACGTGCTTTCCAAAGGACTGTGTGTCCCCCTCTTTTACCTCGATCAACTCGTGGCCGTCCACTTGAAACCCGAACTGGCGCATGAGCATAAATGCCTTCTCCGTGGAGATGATCTTCACCTTCGGATAGCGAAGCAGGATCTCCTCGATGGAGGCCCCGTGGTCGGGCTCCATATGATTGATGACCAGGTAATCCAGCCCTCTCCCGCCCAGGAGGTGCTCCACATTCTCCAGGAGCTGGCGGCAGGCCGACCAGTCCACCGTGTCGAAGAGAACGGACTTCTCGTCCAGCAGCAGGTAGGCGTTGTAGGACACCCCTCTGGGGATGGGATGGATATTCTCAAAGAGGGCCAGCCGGTGATCGTTAGCCCCCACCCAGTAGAGGTCCTCGGTGACGTTTCTCACGCAATACATCTTAAAATCCCCCTCTCAGTCATACTTCAATGAACATGTGCTTACCCTCGGCGCATTCGGGACAGACCCAATCCTCCGGCAGCTTCTCAAAAAGGGTGCCCGGGGCGATCTCTGCGTCCTCGTCTCCCAGCTCAGGGACATACTCGTAGCCGCAGCCGCCGCAGACATACCGTTTTCCGATGGGCTCCGGCTTGGGAGGCGTGGGACGCTTCATTTTGACCATGGGCGGGGCGGGCAGCTTGTCGCCCGTATCCAAGGCTTTGGCCAGCAGGGGCAGGATCTCATTTACATCGCCCACGATGCCGTAGTCGCAGTTTTTGAAAATGGGAGCGCCGGCGTTCTTGTTGATGGCCACGATGGTGGAGGCGTCTTTGATGCCCTTGAGGTGCTGAACCGCGCCGGAGATTCCGCAGGCGATGTACAGATTGCCGGTGAACTTCTGACCAGACATGCCCACATACCGGTCCAGAGGCACATATTTAAGTGTCTCCGCCACGGGGCGGGAGGCGCCCACCGCAGCTCCGGCGGCCTTGGCCAGCCGCTCAATGAGCTTCATATTCTTCTGGTCTCCGATGCCCTGTCCGGCGGAGACCACCCGCTCGGCCCGGGCGATGGGGGTGTCCATGGGGATCCCCACAGTGAAGTCGTGGCCATCCTTTTTGAGACACTCCACCAGCTCCTGCACCTGCTCTTCGGCGGAGCCGTCCCTGAGAATGCGCTTTTTCCGCACGCCGGTGACGGGCGCCGGCTTCTTCGGCTGGCTGGAGGACCCCGCATCCCTGGGCGGCTTGCCCAGAATGTGGGAGGCGATGACCACCCGCTGGATCTCGTTGGTGCCTTCATAAATCGTGGTGATCTTCGCGTCCCGGTAGGCCCGCTCCACATCCATACCCTTCATGAAGCCGGCGCCGCCATAGATCTGGAGCGCGTCGTTGGTGACTTCCAGCGCGATGTCGGAGGCGTACATCTTGGCCATGGCGGACTCCATGCCGTAAGGCTCGTGGTGCTCTTTGAGCTCGGCCGCCGAATAAATCAGCATCCGGGCACAGCGCAGTTTGGTGGCCATATCCGCCAGCTTGAAGGAGATGGACTGCTGGAACCCGATGGGCTTTCCAAACTGGACCCGTTCCTTGGCATATTCCACAGCCGAGTCATAGGCCCCCTGTGCGATCCCCAGAGCCTGGGAGGCAATGCCGATACGCCCGCCATCCAGAGTCGCCATGGCAATCTTGAAGCCCTCTCCCTCCTTGCCCAGCAGGTTCTCTCTGGGCACCGGCACGTTATTGAAAATCAGTTCCGCGGTGGAAGAGGAGCGGATGCCCATTTTGTCATAGTGGTCGCCGAAATCAAAGCCGGGGAAATCCTTTTCCACGATAAAAGCGCTGATGCCTCGGGTGCCGATGTCCGGCGTGGTGACGGCAAACACCACATAGGTATCCGCCTTGGGGGCGTTGGTAATAAAGATCTTTCCCCCGTTCAGGATATAGTGGTCGCCCTTGAGGACGGCGGTGGTCTCCGTACCGCCGGCATCGGAGCCTGCGTTGGGCTCCGTGAGTCCGAACGCACCGATCTTCTCCCCCCTGGCCAGAGGCGCCAGGTATTTCCGCTTCTGTTCCTCCGTACCGTAGGCGAAGATGGGCCATGAGCCCAGGGATACATGGGCAGAGAGGATCACGCCGGTGCCGCCGTCTACCCGCGAGAGCTCCTCCACGGCAATGGCATAGCTGAGCACGTCCAATCCCGCCCCGCCGTATTCCGTGGGATAGGGCACACCCATCAGGCCCAGTGCTCCCATCTTGCTTACGATCTCGTCCGGGAAGCGGTTCTCTTTGTCCAGAAGAAACGCCACCGGCTTCACCTCGGATTCGGCAAAGGCTCTCACCTTGGCCCGAAATTCCTCGTGCTGCTTTGTTGTCTGGAAATTCATATCTCTGCCTCCTTTGGTCATTGATTATATTGGATAAATTTTATCCACAATTTGCGTAAAAAACTCACTCCGCAGCCGTGCCAAAAATCAGCTCCTGGAGCGTATGCCCCCGCAGCTCCTCATGCAGCCTTTGCTGTACAAGCCCCAGCCGGCAGTGAACCATGCAGCCTCCGTGGGCTTCCCGCCAAGGGCAGGAATAGCCCGGCTCCATGCAGGCGATGACTGCACTGTCCTCTTCCATTGCCGCCATTAGATCATAAAGCGTCACCTTATCCAGTCTCACAGCCAGACGGCAACCGCCGTCAGCACCTCTGGTAATGCGCACGAATCCCGCCTTGCTCAGCTTCTTGATGATCTTATAGGCAAACGGCTTGGGCACCATCTGCTGTTCAGAGATGTCTCCCGCTGTGAGCTGCTCCCCCTCCGACAGCGCCCGAAGGACCCGAAGGGCATAATCCGTCTCTCTGGTAATCAGCACGCCGCATCCCTCCCCTGTGTCTCCATTGCCATTTTGTTCTAGTGCCATCATAGCAATGTGGATAGTTGTTGTCAAGTTAATTTTGATAAACTTTGTGCAGTTTTCATATTCCCACAAAAAGCGTCCTGCCGTTTTGTGGAAAAGAGCGGGAAAACGCGCGGTGACAGATCACCGCGCGTTTTCCTTTTGCGGATGGGATCATGCGTACTTCCGAACGGCCGCCGCCATATCATCCCAGCATCGCTCCATATCGGAGACCAGCTTGAACTGGGTGCGGCAGCGGTCCAAATTCTGCCCTGCCCGGTGGACGGCAAAGTAATGATCGCCCTCCAGATAGTCGGTGAGGAAGCGGATCCCGCACTCCAGCGTCATGAGTTTGGCCCCCCATGGCAGATACTCCAGTTCCGCGGGCGTGAGGATCCCTCCGCAGCCCTCTAGGAAGCCCTTGGTATAGACCTCAAAAAGGCCCAAGTCAAAATTCACCTTGGAGAGATCCCGTTCGTCCTCGGCGGAGTGGTTGGCACCGAAGCGGATGGAGTCCCCGAAATCATTGATGGCCAGGCCGGGCATCACGGTATCCAGATCGATGACGCAGATCCCCTCTCCCGTCTTCTCGTCCATGAGCACGTTGTTGAGCTTGGTGTCGTTATGGGTGACGCGCAGGGGGAGTTTCCCCGCCCTCTGCGCCTCCAGCGCCACGGAACAGTCCGCCGACCGCCGGAGTACAAATTCCACCTCATCCCTCACCCCGGCCGCCCGGCCCAGCTTGTCCGCCTCCAGCGCCTTTCGGAAATTCCGCAGCCGGTTTTCCGTATCGTGAAACTTTTCAATGGTCTCAAAAAGCGTGTCCGCGGGATAATCCTTCAACAGGCGCTGAAATCGCCCGAACGCCTTGGCAGAGGCATAAAACAGCTCCGGCGTCTCCGCCGCCTGGAGGCAGACCGTATGTTCAATAAAGGGGGTGCACCGCCAGGCCCCGCCCGCACGGTCGGTGAAGTAGCACGTCCCGGTCCGGGTGCGCAGGATGGTCAGTGTCTCCCGGTCGGGATTTCCCCCCTCCCGGGCGATCACCTTCTTCAGATAGTCGGTGACGCCCACCACATTCCGCATGAGCTGCTCCGGGTTCCCAAAGGCGGCGGCGCTGATGCGCTGGAGAATAAAACGTCTGCACGCCCCATCCGGAGGCTGGGTATGAACGCAGAAGGTATCGTTGATATGGCCCTCCCCGAATCGGACCGCCCCCACCACAGGGGCCCCCAGCTCATAGGCGGCCAGAGCCTCCTCGATATAATCCTCCGCCTTTCCCATTCAGCGCTCTCCTCCCCAAAGATTTTCCGGGTAAAGCCCCTTCGCCGTCATATCGGACACGGCCTGTACCACCACGGGCTTGTCGTCCTGATAGGTCACGCCGTACCAGCGGTCCCGGCTCCTGAGCACCCTTACCCGTGCCCGTCCCTCCTCGATGAGCGCACTCACCACGCTGGGCAGGAAGTACTCCCCTTTCATCGGGTCCTCAGCCAGTGCCCGGTCCAGGAAGGAGGGAAAGCGGCGCTGGGCCTCCGAGAGGAAGCTGGCCGTAAAGCCCCACAGGTTCATGGACACGATGGTACCCCCGGGAAGCGCGGTCCATGTGACACCACCGTCCTCGGTATAGCGGGCGTCATGCCCCGCCTTTTCGATGTGGGTGCGCTCCGTGACTGCCCGGAGGAAGTGTCCTTCTGTCTCTTCGCAGATCCCGCGGGCAACATGGCCGTGCTCGGTGACGGTATTGCCCAGGAGATACCCCACCATGGCGTACTCATAGCTATCCCGGCTGTCCGGATGGCTGCACAGGTAGCTGTAGATCTCCTGAAAAGCCTCCGGGCCGTAATAGTCGTCGGCGTTGATGACGGCAAAGGGACCCTCCACCACGTGCCGCGCCGCCAGGACGGCATGGCATGTGCCCCAGGGCTTAACCCGCCCCTCCGGGACGGCATAGCCCACCGGCAGGTCGTCCAGTTCCTGGTAGGCGTACTTCACCTCCATCACTTTTGCCAGCCGGTCTCCAATGCCGGCCTTGAAGGATTCCTCGATCGCATGCTTGATGACAAAGACCACGGTTTCAAAACCAGCCCGTTTGGCATCGTAAATGGAATAATCGATAATAAGCTGTCCGTGTCCTCCCACGGGGTCGAGCTGCTTGAGTCCGCCGTAGCGGCTCCCCATGCCTGCCGCCATGACCACCAGAACCGGTTTTTTCATCTCCGCCTCACCTCAGCCTTCATATCCGTTGGGGTTCATGCTCTTCCACTTCCAGGAGGAGGCGCACATCTCCTCAATGCCGTACTGCGCCTCCCAGCCCAGTTCTTCTCGGGCCTTGGACGGATCGGCCCAGCACGCGGCGATATCCCCTGGGCGGCGGGGATCGATGACGTAAGGCAGAGGCTTGCCGCAGGCTTTCTCGTAGGCGTGGAGCACGTCCAGCACGCTGTAGCCCTTGCCGGTGCCCAGGTTGCAGAGGAAGAGTCCACAGTTCTGAGACAGCTTTTTGAGAGCAGCCACATGGCCGCGGGCCAGATCCACCACATGGATGTAGTCCCGCACGCCGGTGCCGTCGTGGGTGGGCCAGTCGCTGCCGAACACATGGAGCTCCTTGAGCTGCCCAACCGCCACCTTGGCGATATAGGGGACCAGATTGTTGGGGATACCGTTGGGGTCCTCTCCGATGAGGCCGGAGGCGTGCGCTCCGATGGGGTTGAAGTATCGCAGCAGCGCCACATTCAGCGTGGGATCGGCGGCACAGCAATCGGTAAGGATACGCTCGATGAACAGCTTGGTGGTGCCGTAGGGGTTGGTGGTGGAGAGCGGAAAGTCCTCCCGGATCGGCACGGTGTGGGGATCGCCGTAGACGGTGGCGGAGGAGGAAAAGACAAAATTCTTTACCCCATGCCTGCGCATGGCGTTGAGCACCGTCAGGGTATTGACCAGATTGTTGGTATAATACTCCAGGGGCTTGGCCACGCTCTCCCCCACCGCCTTAAGGGCGGCGAAGTGGATCACGGCGTCGATGTCCGGGTACTCTGCGAACAGGGCCTCCACCCCCACCGGGTCGCACAGGTCCACCTTGACGAAGGGCACGGCCCTTCCCACGATCCGTTCCACCCGGCGGACCGCCTCCTCGCTGGCATTAACCAGATTATCCGCCACCACAATGTCGTAGCCCGCTTGGATGAGTTCCACGCAGGTGTGGCTGCCGATGTAGCCGGCTCCGCCGCTGACCAGAATAGACATAACGTCACTCCCTCTGCCTTTTTCAATGGCCGTTCGGCCCATTTAATCTATGGTATTTTACTCCTATTTCCCCCTGCTGTCCACTGTGGATAGGCGCGAATCTGAAGCCATCCCGCCCTCTCTGGGCCCATGTTCCCCGGCCCGCCGTTTGCGGTACTCCATGGGGCTCATCCCCTCCAGCTTGCGGAAGCTCTGGGAGAAGTAGCTGGGAGAAGAAAAGCCCAGCATATGAGAAATTTGAGACAGCGAATGGTCGGTGTCGCTGAGGAGGTATCGGCTCTCCTGAATGCGGCGCGAGATCAGATAGTTGATCGGAGACACGCCGTATTCCCTGCTGAAGGCATGCACCATATAATACTTATTGATATGTGTGAGCTCCGCAAGCATATCCAGACTAATATTCTCTTTGAAATGTCCGTCAATGTACCGGCGCACTGCGGCGCACTCCTTGCTGGCCCTGCGTCCGGCCGGCGCCACAGTGAGCGAAAAATCGGTATGCCGTAGGACACGGATCAGAAGGACCTCCAGCAGGTCCTGGCAGACCACCTCGTACCCCGCCGCCTTGGTCTCGATCTCCCGGAGCATGGCCCGGAGATAAAAGAGCATCTCCTCCCCGCCGCCCCGGAAATGGATGACCTCATAGGGGGCGTCTGCCGCCCCGTCCGGACCGAACTCCAGTCCCTCCACCCCCAGGACGATATACTCCAATGGGCTGGAGTTGAGGCTGACCTCGGTGTGCTCCACATTGGGGTTGACGATGACTAGATCATCCGCAGCCACAGGCAGCATCCGCCCGGCCACCTTGAACTGCCCCACCCCGCCAACTACATAAAAAAGTTCCGCACAGGTATGGGTGTGCAGCAGGCTGTGCCAGTCTCCTCCATATTTGGCCGTGCTCACGTACAGGAGCTTGGTGGCGGAGCGGTCAATGGGGCTGGCGATCCCTCCAGGGAACTCATAACGGTCGTTACTCATGGCAGGACTCCCGTTCAGGCTTTAGGATTCTTGCGTTTGAAACTTAAACTTGCAGCGTTCTGATCATAGCACACCTTTCCTTCTTGTGCAATCCATAAAAAGAAAAATATTTGGGGTGTTCTCTGTCGTAAAATTCAGTGTTTCGTCGTTTCGTTAAAAAACCGTTCTTTCTTTTTGTGGACATCATGCACAAAATTTGTTTTTATTCTCAAAAATTATTATCCCAAATATCAAAAAGCAATTTATATAAAAATGGTGACAAGAATAAAATTGAATTGGCCTCTCCATCCGATATACTTAAAGTACTTTAAGCGGTCGGCCCACGCTCCAATGCCGCCGTTCACAGTGTCATCATCAATATTAGGAGGTAAGAGGAAATGAAAATGAAGAAAGCGTTCAGCGCCGCTCTGGCGGGCACAATGGCCCTCTCCCTGCTGGCCGGCTGCGGCGGCGGTTCGTCCGCCACACCCGCACCCGCGGATACCGGCTCCCCCGCCGACACCGGCTCCCCCGCCGCTGAAACCATCCAGGTGGCCGCCATTGAAACAGCCTACGGCGCCGACATGTGGCAGGAGGTGGCCGACGCCTTCACCGCACAGACCGGGATTGCCGTGGACCTCATCACCGACAAGAAGCTCGAAGACGTCATCGGGCCTTCCATGCAGGGCGGCGAGTTCCCCGACGTGATCCACCTGGCCACCGGCCGCGAAGCCGGCCTCACCGAACAGTTTATCAAGGACCACAACATTCTGGAGATCACCGACGTGCTCTCCATGACCGTACCCGGCGAAGAGGCCAAGGTCTCCGACAAGATCGCCGGCGGCTTCACCGACACCTCACTCACCAACCCCTATGGTGATGGCAAGACCTATCTCGCCCCCATGTTCTATTCTCCCTGCGGCCTGTTCTACAACGCCGGTCTCTTTGAAGAAAAGGGCTGGACCGTTCCCACCACCTGGGAGGAGATGTGGGCGCTGGGCGACAAGGCCGCCGCCGAAGATATCGCCCTCTTCACCTATCCCACCACAGGCTATTTCGACGCCTTCTTCTACGCTTTGATGTATTCCGCCGGCGGCCCCGAGTTCTTTGACCAGGCCACCCACTATACCGAGGGTATTTGGGACACCCCGGAGGCCAAGACCTGTTTTGATATCGTGGCCAAGCTTGCGACCTACACCAACCCCGTCACCCCCGCCCAGGCCAATGACCAGGACTTCACCCAGAACCAGCAGCTGGTGCTGGACAACAAGGCCCTGTTCATGCCCAACGGCACCTGGATCGTAGGCGAGATGGCCGACGCTCCCAGGGCTGACGGCTTCCAGTGGGGCATGACCGCCCTGCCCGCCGTTGAAGAGGGCGGCGACAGTTACAGCTACACCTGGTTCGAGCAGGCCTGGATCCCCGCCGGCGCAGAGCATCCCGACGCCGCCAAGGAGTTCATCGCTTTCCTGTACAGCGACAGCGCCTGTGAAATCTTTGCCAAGGCCGGCGCCATCCAGCCCGTGCTGAACATCGCCGACAAGCTGGAGGGCGACAATCAGCTCTTCTACTCCATCTATGACAACGGCGCCAAAGCCGCCATGGGCAACTTCGCCACCTTCACCCCCATCCCCGGCATCGAGGTGCGCGGCGTGTTCTTTGATCCCGTGAACTCCCTGGTGAGCGGCTCCATGACCGAGGACGACTGGATCGCCTCCGTAAAGTCGGCCAGCGAGCAGATGCGGGTCAATCTGCAGAGCTGATCCCCTCCGAGGTCGCCCCCTCCTTCCACAGAGCAGGCTTGAGGGACGGTGAGTAGCGCGACCTACTCACCGTCCCTTTTTCCCAAAACCGTACGGAGCGGATAAATCTGCTCCCCCGCAGCCGTATTTCTGCGGTCGGGAGCCGGTTTATGCGCTCCGCCCGTACGTGCCGCAGCAGAGCTTGAAAGGAGCTGAGCATATGGAGAAACACAGGGGACGCAGCCGGTTCATCGCGCTGTGTGTCGCCCCCGCGGCGATCCTGTTCTTTATTTTTATGATTCTTCCCACTCTGAACGTATTCCGCATGTCCCTCTTTGAGCGCGGCGCTTACTCGCCCACCGAGACCTTTGTGGGCCTTAAAAATTTCCAGATGCTTTTCCGCGACAGTCAATTCATCCGCTCCATGCAGAACACCATCCTCCTCATCGTGGTCGTCACCGTCATCACCTTTGCTCTCGCGCTGGTGTTTGCCGGCATCCTGACCCGGGAGAAGATCAGAGGGCAAAATTTCTTCCGCGTGGTCTTTTACATCCCCAACATCCTCTCTGTGGTGGTCATCTCCGGTATCTTCTCCGCCATCTACAAGCCGGAAAACGGCATGCTCAACAGCATCCTGTCCATGCTCTCCGGCAAGACCGTCATGGTCCTCTGGAAGGACGAGCCCCTGGTCATGGTGAGTATTATCATCGCCATGGTGTGGCAGGCCGTCGGCTATTACATGGTCATGTATATGGCCTCTATGTCCAGTGTGCCCCAGAGCCTCTATGAGAGCGCGGGCCTGGACGGGGCCGGGCGGGTGACGCAGTTTTTCCAAATCACCATTCCCCTCATCTGGACCAACATCCGCACCACCCTCACCTTCTTCATCATCTCCACCATTAATATGGCCTTCCTCTTCGTCAAGGCCATGACCAGCGGCGGCCCCAACGGCGCCTCCGAGGTAGCCCTCTCCTATATGTACGGCCAGAAGGATGCCGGACTCTACGGCTACTCCATGGCCATCGGCGTAGTCATCTTCCTCTTCTCCTTCCTGCTCTCCGCCCTGGTGAACAAGGTCACCAAGCGGGAGCCTCTGGAATTCTAAGGGGGTGCGGATATGGATCAGGAAGTGAAAAAACACGGGACCGGCGACCGGCTCTATCAAATCTTTATCTATGTGGTCCTCATCGCCCTGGCGGTGTGCATCCTCGTCCCGGTGGCCTGGGTCTTTCTCGCCTCCATCAAACAGAACAGCGAGTTTTACGGCAACCCGTGGACCCTGCCCGCCAGCTTCTACTGGCAGAATTTCGTAGATGCCTGGAACGCGGCCAATATGGGCGATTACATGCTCAATTCGGTCATCGTCACCGCCCTGGCCCTTCTCCTGCTGCTGGTGGTGGCTCTCCCGGCAGCCTACTGCCTCTCCCGTTTCCACTTTAAGGGGCGCCGTTTCCTCAACACCTGCTTTATGGCCGGTCTCTTCATCAATGTCAACTACATCGTGGTCCCCATCTTCCTGATGCTCCGGGACGGCGACAGCTTTCTGAAGGGCGTTCTCGGCAGCGGCTTTCTGCTCAACAACCTCTTTGTTCTGGCGGTGGTATACGCCTCCACAGCCCTTCCCTTTACCATCTACCTCCTCTCAGGTTATTTTGCCACTCTGCCCCACGATTTTGAGGAGGCCGCGTATATCGACGGCGCGGGCTACGGCAAAACCATGATCAAAATCATCTTTCCCATGGCGCAGCCCTCCATCATCACCATCATCCTCTTTAATTTTCTCTCTTTCTGGAATGAGTACATCATCTCCATGACCCTTATGAGCTCCGCCAAAGGGCCCCGCACTCTCCCGGTGGGGCTGCTGAATCTGATGCAGGCCCAGCAGTCCAAGGCCGAATACGGTATTCTCTACGCTGGACTGGTGCTGGTGATGCTACCCACCCTCATTCTTTATATCTGCGTCCAGAAGAAACTGACCCAGGGTATGACCGTGGGCGGTCTGAAAGGGTAAGGTGTGTGCATGAAATACTGGAAGGAACATAAAACACTACGCGTGGTCCTCATCGCCCTGTTTTTTGGGGCGGGTCTCGCACTGCTGCTGTACGGGTGGCGCATGACTGGAAAACTGTCCGGGTTGGGGCTGATGCTCCTGGGCATACTCCTGCTGCTGGCCGCGCTGTGCCTCTACAACAAACCCTTTGAAGAGCCGAAGAACCCAAAATCTGAGCCTTAGGAGAGAGAGCCATGAGTGAGCAAGCCCGCAGGGGCCGTGTCACAATCCCCACGGATGTGGATGTGGTCCCGGAAACATTGGAGCTGTTGAAGCGCTGGGGCGCCGACGCCATCCGGGACTGCGACGGCACCGATTACCCCGACGCTCTCAAGGGGGTGGACGCCAAGGTCTACTCCACCTACTACACCACCAGGAAGGATAATGCATGGGCAGAGGAGAACCCCGACGAGGTACAGCAGTGCTATATCATGACCGGCTTTCACACCGCCGGGGAAGGCGCCCTCTCCATTCCCCTGATGCAGGGCGTGAGCCCTGAGCTCATGGAACCCAATACCCGGGACGATATCAAGCGCTGGTGGGAGGTGGTGGACCGCACCGCCGGAACGGTGGTGCCCCCCGCCGACTGGCGTTATGATGCGGCTGCGGCACAGGTGGTACTGGACCGCCCGGCTGCGTTCCATGAGTATACGGTGAGCTTTCTGGCCTACCTCATCTGGGACCCCGTCCACATGTACAACGCCGTCACCAATGGCTGGACGGATTTCGAGCACCAGATCACCTTTGACGTCCGCCAGCCCAAGACCCACGCATATACCATGGAGCGGCTCCGGAAATTCATCGACGACCACCCCTATGTGGATGTGATCCGCTATACCACCTTCTTCCACCAGTTCACACTGGTCTTCGATGAGCTCAGGCGGGAAAAATATGTGGACTGGTACGGCTACTCCGCCTCCGTTTCCCCTTACATCTTGGAGCGGTTCGAGCGCGAGGTCGGCTACCCCTTCCGCCCCGAGTACATCATCGATCAGGGGTACTACAACAACCAGTACCGGGTCCCCTCCAGGGAATTTCTGGACTTTCAGGCCTTTCAGCGCCGGGAGGTGGCCAAGCTGGCCCGCGAGATGGTGGATATCACCCATGAAAAGGGCAAGGAAGCTATGATGTTCCTGGGCGATCACTGGATCGGCACCGAGCCGTTCCTCCCCGAATTTCAGACCATTGGCCTGGACGCGGTAGTGGGCAGCGTCGGCAACGGCTCCACCCTGCGGCTCATCTCCGATATCCCCGGCGTAGCATATACCGAGGGCCGTTTTCTCCCCTACTTTTTCCCCGATACCTTTCATGAGGGGGGCGACCCCGTGCGGGAGGCCAAGGAGAACTGGGTGACCGCCCGGCGGGCCATCCTGCGCAGTCCCATCGACCGCATCGGCTATGGCGGTTATCTGAAGCTGGCCTGTCGGTTCCCTGACTTCATCGACTATGTGGAGCGCGTATGCAACGAATTCCGGGAGCTGTACGCCAACATCCGCGGTGCCACGCCCTACTGCGTGGGTAGAGTGGCCGTCCTCAACTGCTGGGGAAAAATGCGTTCCTGGGGCTGCCATATGGTTCATCACGCGCTCTATCAAAAGCAGAACTACAGCTATGCCGGCGTCATCGAGGCGCTGTCCGGCGCCCCATTTGATGTGGTATTCCTCAGCTTTGACGACCTCAGGAACGATCCCCATGCGCTGGAGGGCGCCAGCGTCCTCCTCAATGTGGGGGACGGGGACACCGCCCACACCGGTGGCGCTGTCTGGGAGGACCCGGCCGTCGCCGCGGCTGTCCGGCGCTTCATTTGGAACGGCGGCGGCTTCATCGGCGTGGGCGAGCCCTCCGGCCACCAGTACCAGGGCCACTATCTCCAGCTTGCCACCGCTCTGGGCGTGGAGAAGGAGACCGGCTTTACCCTGGGGTACGACAAGTACAACTGGGAGGAGCACCCCGATCACTTTATCCTCGCCGACTGTACCCATCCGGTGGATTTTGGAGAGGGCAAAAAGAGTATTTACGCCCTGGAAGGCACCGAGATCCTGGTCCAGCGGGAAAAAGAGGTCCAGATGGCCGTCCACAGCTTCGGTGCGGGCCGGTGCGTCTATCTCAGCGGTCTCCCCTATTCCTTTGAAAACAGCCGCGTCCTCTACCGCTCCATCCTCTGGGCCTCCCACAGCGAGGATCGCCTCCACAGGTGGTTCTCCTCCAACTGTAATGTGGAGGTCCATGCCTATGTGAAAAGCGGCAAATACTGCGTGGTGAACAATACCTACGAGCCGCAGTCCACCACGGTCTACCGGGGCGACGGCTCCAGCTTCACGCTGGACTTGGGCGCCAACGAGATCAAGTGGTACGAGTTCCCATCCGAATCATTGGAATAATTGAGAAACGGCGAGCGGACTCATCCGCTCGCCGTTTCTCTCATTTCGCACCCGATTTCCGGGCGCGCTATAACACAGATGCTGTCCAGGTGCAGGCAATGGAAAAACAGAGCCCGCCCGTGAATTTCCCGCTTGTCTGCCTCCTTTGTGTGGACGTCTCTCCTTACGCCTTACCGAAAAAGAGCTCCAGATCATCCTCCACGGAGCCGATGCCGGCAATACCGAAGTTCTCCACCAGGACTTTGGCCACGTTGGGGCTGAGGAAAGCGGGAAGCGTGGGGCCCAGGTGAATATTCTTCACCCCCAGATACAGCAGGGCCAGCAGGACGATCACCGCCTTCTGTTCATACCAGGCAATGTTGTAGATGATGGGCAGCTCGTTGATGTCCGCCAGGCCAAAGACCTCTTTGAGCTTCATGGCGATGACCGCCAGGGAATAGGAGTCGTTGCACTGGCCGGCGTCCAGCACCCGGGGAATGCCGCCGATATCGCCCAGGTCCAGCTTGTTATACTTGTATTTGGCACAGCCGGCGGTGAGAATCACGGCGTCCCTGGGCAGGGCCTTCGCAAATTCCGTGTAGTAATCGCGGCTCTTGGCCCGGCCATCACAGCCGGCCATCACCACAAATTTTTTGATCGCACCGCTTTGGACTGCGCTCACGATCTGATCCGCCAAGGCCAGCACCTGGGCGTGGGCAAAACCGCCGGTGATCTCGCCCCGCTCGATCTCTGCCGGGGGCGCACAGCGTTTGGCATGGGCGATGAGGGCGGAAAAATCCTTCTCCGTGCCGACCCCGCCGGCGATATGCTTGCAGCCGGGATATCCGGCCGCGCCGGTGGTGTACAGCCGCTCTTTGTAGCTGTCCTTGGGCGGTACGATACAGTTGGTGGTCATCAGGATGGGCCCGTTGAAGGTCTCAAATTCCTCTTTCTGTTTCCACCAGGCGTTGCCGTAGTTGCCCACAAAGTTGGGGTACTGTTTAAATGCCGGATAGTAGTGGGCGGGAAGCATCTCGGAGTGGGTGTAGACGTCCACGCCGGTTCCCTGTGTCTGCTCAAGCAGCATCTCCAGGTCCCGCAGGTCATGGCCGGAGACCAGGATGCCGGGTCGTGTGCCCACGCCAATGTTCACTTTTGTGATTTCGGGATTGCCGTAGGCCCCCGTGTTGGCCTTGTCCAGCAGAGCCATACCGCTGACGCCGTATTTGCCCGTCTCCAGGGCCAACGCCACCAGGTCCTCTGTCGTCAGAGCGTCATCCAAAGTGGCGGCCAAGGCCCGTTGGAGGAAGTCGTCCACTTCAGTGTCCTCCTGCAGCAGGGCGTTGGCATGTTTGGAGTAGGCAGATAGGCCCTTGAGACCATAGGTGATGAGCTCCCGCAGGGAACGGATGTCCTCATCCCCGGTGGACAGCACCCCCACTTGGGCGGCTTTGGCCGCAAACATGGGCTCGGAGGCGGTCCAGCGAGCGGCCTCCGGCAGCCCATCGGCGTGCTCCACCTGGGAAAGCAGCTCCTGTTTGACCTCCAATGTGGCGTGAATGCGGGTAACGATGGCCTCCTTGTCAAAATTGGCATTAGTAATGGTGGTAAACAGGTTCAGCGTGACCAGATGGTTTACCGCCGGAGCCACCTCCTTCCCCTCGGCCCGAAGCTGGACCGCCACAGCGGAGATCCCCTTTGTCACATAGACCAGCAGATCCTGCATGGCAGCTACATCCGGTTTTTTACCGCAGACGCCCGACTGCGTACAGCCCGTGCAGCCGGCGGTTTCTTGACATTGATAGCAAAACATCTTATTTTCCACAATAATTCCTCCCGGTTTCATCCATGTATCGGTTTTCTAAAGAATTGTGTGTTTCTTGACTTTCTGGACACAGTATAATATAGTCAGAGCAACAAGTATGTTTGTATAACAACGCAAGAGGTAACGTATATGGATTTTATCAGCTTATCGAAAACAGCCCTTTTCCGCGGCACCACCCCCCAGGAGACAGAGAAGATGCTGTCCTGCCTTGGTGCGGAGCAGCGGCATTTTTCCAAAGGCGAAATGATCTGCCGCACTGGAGATATCGTCACGGCCTTGGGCATGGTGCTGACCGGCAGCGTCCTGATCGAAAACAACGACCTGTGGGGCAATACCACCGTTCTGGACAGCGTTGGGCCGGGGCAGATCTTCGCCGAGACCTATGCCTGCACTTCCGGCGAACCCCTGATGGTCAACGTGGTGGCCGCCGAACCGGTGGATGTGCTTTTCCTGAACATGGACCGCGTGCTCCAGGTCTGCTCTCACGCCTGCACCCACCACAACAGACTGATCCGAAATCTGCTGTCCATATCGGCTCAAAAAAACTTAAACCTATCCCGAAAAATTTTTCACACCGCCTCCAAATCCATCCGAGGGCGGCTGTCTTCCTATCTGTCCTACCAGGCCATCCGCAGCGGAAGCCACAGCTTCACCATCCCCTTTAACCGCCAGCAGTTGGCCGACTACCTCAATGTGGACCGGAGCGCGCTGTCCAACGAGCTGAGCAAAATGCAAAAAGAAGGCCTGCTAAAGGTGGATAAAAGTCGTTTCGAGCTTATGTATGACAGCCACGGATTTGGATCATAAGCGAAAGGGTGCCCCCGTCTCTCCACTCCATTTTTGTTTCATTTTTCTTATTCTGTTGGCAAACCAACAGACAGCGCTCTTCCCATGTGGGATAATCAGGCCAGGAAATGATTGTACGGGTATCAGAACCCACTTCTGAAAGGATGGAATAGAACATGGAGCGAAAAATCATCAAAATCGACGTTGAACGCTGTAACGGCTGCGGTCTCTGCGCCGCCGCCTGTCATGAGGGCGCCATCGGCATGGTGGACGGGAGGGCCCGCCTTTTGCGTGAGGACTATTGCGACGGCCTGGGCGATTGCCTCCCCGCCTGCCCGGTGGGTGCCATCAGCTTTGAGGTGCGGGAGGCCCCCGCCTATGATGCCGAGGCGGTCCGTGCCGCCCAGCAGGCCAAGGCCATCGGCGCTCCGCTCCCCTGCGGCTGCCCCGGCACCCAGTCCAAGCGTATCCCGCGCGTCCCCGCTCCCGCCGCGCGGGATACCGCCACAGTGGACAGCGAGCTCTCTCAGTGGCCTGTACAGATCAAACTGGTACCGGTAAACGCCCCTTATTTTGACGGCGCCAAGCTGCTCGTCGCCGCCGACTGTACCGCTTATGCCTATGGAAACTTTCATCAGGACTTTATTCGGGACCGCATCACCCTCATCGGCTGCCCCAAACTGGATGAGGGCGACTACGCCGAAAAGCTTACTGCCATTTTGCGGGAGAATACGATCAGGAGCGTAACTGTGGTCCGCATGGAAGTCCCCTGTTGCGGCGGGATCGAACAGGCTGTCCGCCGGGCCCTGGAGAACTGCGGCAAACTGATCCCCTGGCAAGTCGTCATCATCGGTACCGACGGGACGCGCAGAGACGTATAGTGCTCTCCGCCGTCTTTCCCAACGGCACCCGCCCTCAACGACAGCGCCGCCGGCATGCAATCATGCCGGCGGCGCTGTCGCTTTTCCTATATTTTCATACTCTATCATCGGCAAAGCCCGCTCATTCTAATTTCTAATCACTTTAGCGCAAACGGATGCTTTGGTGCTTTTTCTTAAAGTTTAGTTTAGTTTACTAGCAGGTGTGACAAAAATGTGCAAAGCCGCCGGATGATCGTTGACATATTTTGTGGAAAGAGCTATACTTTTTATAGTTACTAAACCGGTTTATCTCTTACGAAAGGAGAGAGTCGTGCCGTGACGATCAACGACATTGCCCGCATGGCGGGCGTTTCCAAGGGAACGGTCTCCCGCGTCATCAATCATAACCCGCAAGGTGTTTCTGAACAGACCCGCCAACGCATCCTGGAGTTGATCGAAGAGGTCGGATATATACCCAATCGGGTCGCCGGGAGTATCACATTGGCCCGCACCAAAACCATTGGCCTAATCATTCCAGATATACAGAATATGTTTTTCCCTCAGATGGTGCGCGGCGTGGAAGACTGCGCAATGGAAAACGGGTATACCCTGTTTCTATGTAATTCCGATTCCAACATCCACAAAGAGCAACAGTATTTACGGGCCTTTTTGGAAAAACGGGTAGACGGTATTTTGGTCAATACTTGCGGAGAATTGGAAGATCGAAGCCTCTATCGCTCTGTCTGTCAAAGCGGAATCCCAATGGTTCTGCTGGATCGAAAATCCAGGGATTTTACAGACAAACCCGGCGTCTATGTTGACAACCAGGAGGCCGCTTATTCCGGTGTAACTCACCTCATTGATACAGGGTGCCGCAATATCCTTTTCCTGGGCGGGCCAAAGGGCGTATACACCACAGGAGAGCGTCTGAAAGGATACCGGCAGGCTCTTCGCGAGGCGGAGATCCCCTTTCAAAAAGAATACATCACTTATGGTGCTTACAGCACCGCATCCGGCTATGAAAGGGTCCGCCACATCATAGAGGCCTACCCCGAGACGGACGCCATTTTTGCCGGTGCGGATACCATTGCCATTGGCGTACTGAGAGCGCTCCGTGAACTGAACATTCCTGTACCTGGGCAGGTGAGTGTATTAGGGTTTGATAATATCATGCTCAGCGCCGACCTCACCCCCACCCTCACAACGGTGGCACAGCCTATCTATGAAATGGGCTATCGGGCCGCACGGAAGTTGCTGGCGTTGATCGGTGGGGATCCCGAGGGGGCTAAGAGCGAATGCATGAGTACCACTCTAGTCCAGCGCGAGAGTACAAGATCGAGGTGAAGGATCGCGATATGAATCAAATATTGGTGATTGGCAGTCTGAATATGGACGTCGTTGTGCGGATGGAGCGCCTGCCAGCCTTAGGTGAAACCGTTTTGGGAGAGGAATACTGGAATAATCCGGGTGGGAAGGGCGCGAATCAGGCTTATGCCGCCAGGCTCGCCGGAGGGCAGGTCGCCATGTTGGGCAGTGTTGGAACAGACAAATATGGCGTGCGCATGCTTGAGCTGCTGGAAAAGGCGGGCGTACAGGTAATGGATATTCAGAGAGATTCGGGACAATCCACTGGAACGGCTTTTGTCCTGACCGGTACGGATGGAAGCAACAGCATCGTGGTGGTCCCCGGCGCCAACTCTACCTGCTCATCAGAGTATCTGGCTGAAAATGCAGAACTCTTTTCTAAAGCCGCCTGCGTGCTTCTGCAACTGGAGATTCCGTTGGAGAGCGTGTGCAGCGCCATCCGCCAAGCCAAGACACTGGGTAAGCTGGTCATCCTGAATCCCGCCCCAGCCCGTCAGGACATTCCCGAGGATCTCTTTCCATTGTTAGATGTAATTACTCCAAATGAAACGGAGCTGTCTGTTCTGACGGGAGGTCCGGCCGGAACCGTAGAGGAAATTGAGCAGAGCGCAAAACTCCTGTTGTATAAAGGCGTCCGAAATGTGGTGGTCACTTTAGGCGCTCGAGGGTCATTGATCGTGAACCAAAATGGTGCGCTTCTGGTCCCGGCCCGCAAAGTGTCCGCAGTGGATACAACAGGCGCAGGAGACTGCTTCAATGGCGTACTGGCCGTCGCGCTGAGTGCCGGAATGCCCTTGGAGAAAGCTGTGCTCAGGGCCAATCTGGCCGCTTCTATCAGCGTAACCCGCAGAGGTGCCTTGACTTCCATGCCTACTTTGGAGGACTTGGAATCGTTGTGGCAGATGTTCTCTCGGGACGATATGTCCTACGTGGCGGAGGGTTAAGTATGGAACGCATTATTTTAGATACCGATATTGGCACGGATGTAGACGATGTGATGGCAGTGGCGTTGGCTGCTATCTCGCCAGAATTAAAGGTAGAGGGTATTACCACAGTTTATGGCGATGTAGATCTGCGCGCCAAAATGGTGACAAAGGTATTGCACATGCTAGGCCGGGAGGATATTCCCGTAATGGCAGGCTCTCGGGATGTATTGCTGCGCAACCGGGAAATTTGGTGGTTGGGCCATGAAGGCGAGGGGCTTCTTACCGAAGCCGATCGGGACCTTGCCTATGACCGCCGCCACGCTGTAGACTTCATCATCGATACCGTAATGAAAAACCCGAAAGAGATCACGCTCATCGGCATTGGGCCTTTCACCAATTTTGCCATTGCGCTGGCCAGAGAACCGCGTATTGCAGATTATGTCAAGCAGATTATCATTATGGGCGGCAGTGCCCGTCTGGGGTGCAACGCCGCTGAGTTGGAGCACTCCGACCACAACGTGAGCAGGGACCCGGAATCTGCGGCTCTTCTTTTCCGAAGCGGAGCTCCCATCGTGATGTGCGGCTATGACGTCACCCGGCAGGTCTTGGTGCGTGAACCTCATATCCGACGTCTGGAGGAGAGCGAGAGCGCACTCAACCGCGCCATGGCCCGAATGGTTCGCATCTGGCTTCAGTACTGGAAGCGGGACTATACTGCCATGAATGATCCGCTTTGCGTGGCTATGGCCTTTGATCCTACCTTCTGTCGGGGGCCACAGATGAATGTAGAGGTTGAATATGATCACCGCCACCCCACGGGACATACGATCTGTTCCCTGCCCAGAACTCCCTGGACTCCGCCTGAGGATCTGGAAAAGCCGGCTCCAGCCGGAAAGGTAAAGGTCTGCCTTGAAGTGGACGCGGATCGCTTTATGTCTTTGCTGATGGACCGGATTTGTCAATACAAAGTCACTTGAGTCCAGCTGCAATAAAAATGAATTAGGAGGACTGTACGATGAAACTGAAAAAACTCTTGTCTCTGGCACTGGCTCTTGGCCTGGCCTCGTCTCTGGCCGCCTGCTCCTCGCAGGGCACCTCCGGTGCTTCCCCCACTCCTGCCGGCAGTGATCCAGCTCCGACCGCCGACACCACTCTGAATGTACTTATCGTCTCCGATCTGGAGCCCTTGGAGCCGGTGTTCCAGGAGTTTGCACAGGCAAATGGCATCTCCATCCAGGTGGAATCGGTGCCTTATGCTGAAATCTTCAACACCATTGAGGTCCGCTTGGGCGCAGGAGAATCCTCTATCGACGTACTGGTGGCGGATGCCCCCCTGATCACCAACTATGCCGCCAAGAATTATCTTGGAAGTATGAGCGAATATATCTCCGCAGACTCCACCTCACGCATCACTTCCGCCTCTCTCGCAGGCGGCACGGTGGACGGTGAGATAATGGCCCTGCCGCTGTATAGCTCTTGTGTGAATCTGTACTATAACAAAGACCTGTTTGATGCCAAGGGACTGTCTTATCCAAGCATTGATCCCTCGGAGCGGTTGACTTGGGAGGAAGTCGTAGCGCTGGCCCAGCAGCTCACCTATACGGATGAAAATGGCAGTCAAATCTACGGACTCACCTTTGAGCAAATCGATACGCCGTATCAGTTGCTCCCCCTCTCTCAGAGTCTGGGCGCTACGCAGTATGTCAACGACGATCAGACCTCCACCGAAGGCTACACCAATGCTGAGGCCGTGGTAAAGGCCGGCCAATTTTATTACGACACTTTCAACACCTGGAATATCAGTCCCAAAATCGACGGCTCTGAATCCACCGGTTATTTCACCGCCGGCCAAGTGGCCATGTTCGTTGGGGGCTCTTGGCAGATTTCTTCCATGGACAGCGCCGGAATGAACTGGGGCGTGGCTCCGCACCCCTATTTTGACGGCGGCGAAGCCGTGACTCCTACAGGCAGTTGGTACATGGGCGTCTCCAACTACTCTGAGAACAAGGAGATTGCCTCCAAATTCGTGGAATGGCTCACCACTGACGACGAGACTTGTCAGAAGACCTACTCCATCATGCAGAATCTGCCCTGTAACATCAGCGTGCTGGACTCTATCGAGCAGGATTCCGCCAATGAAGGCACCGTGGCTGCGCTCAACGTCTATGAGGCCATGAATACCGCTATGGCACGGCCCCAAATGGTGGGGTACGAAGAGTGGCAGTCGGTGATGCAGGAGACTTATAGCGATATCAAGAACGGCTCTGATCCCCAAGCTGCTCTGGACGCGGCCGTAGAGGAAATCGACAGCTTGATCGCCAAGTATCAGCAGTAATCAAACCAGCAAGTTGGGGCAAGGGGGTTGCGTACCCTCTTGTCCCAATTCCTAAAAGGTGGACGATGTCATGAAAAGGCACTATCCTGTCGTTGCGGCTTTTCTTATTCCCGCTATGGCACTGCTTGTCATATTTAAAATCTATCCCATCCTGCTGGGTGTTTATGACAGCCTGTTTTCCTATTCCTTTGTCAACAAGACCACGCTGTTTGCCGGCCTGGGCAATTATATCACGGTTTTAAAGGACGCATCTTTTCAAAATTCCCTGAAGGTCACCCTGGTTTTTAATGTGATCGTCAATCCCATCCAAGTGGTTCTCTCTTTTGGGCTGGCATTGTTGCTCATGGTTAAGCTTAGAGGTCAGAGAGTCTTTCGTACGGTCCATATTATTCCCATCACGGTGTCCTTTACCATCGCCTGCACCCTTTGGGGCGTATTCCTGAGCCCGGAGCAGGGTCTTATGAATTCCATTCTGAACTTGTTCGGCATTTCAAATCAGACCTTTCTGAACAACAGCAAGCAGGCCCTGGCCTGGGTCATGGTCATTGCCACCTGGAAAGGGTTGGGCTATTGGGCTCTGTTCTTTATCACTGGGCTGGAAGAGATCCCTTCACAGCTATACGAGGCCGCCTCTATCGACGGCGCCGGCTACTGGAAAACGCTGCGCTACGTCACTCTGCCGCAAATGAAGCGGACTTTTAAATTTGTCATTATTTCCGACACCATCTCCAATTTTATTCTGTTTGTTCCAGCCTATGTACTGACGGGCGGCGGTCCGGAAGGTTCCACTGATTTTTTAATGTACCGCATCTACCGCACCGCATACAAATACTCCAATATCAATCAGGCGTCCGCTATGATTGTAATTCTGCTTCTCCTGCTGGTGGTCATCATCGGCATTGAGAGTTATCTCCTGCGGGAAAGGGAGTGAAGCGACAATGAACCGCATCAATCCCAGCAGGAAGCTCCCGCTCTATACGCTGCATATGGTCCTGCTGCTTTTTGTGTTCCTGCCGTTAATCTTTGCGTTCACCTCCTCCTTCCGTCCCATGGAGGACATTTACCGCTACGTCAGTCCGCTCTCCTGGAAAACATTTATTCCAGAGCATTTCACCCTGGAGGCATATCAGACCATTTTTGTGGAACACGGCTTTGGCAAGGCCCTGCTGAATTCACTGCTGATCGCCCTTGTCACAGTGGCCGTGGGTATTCTGTTTAACGGCATGGCGGGGTATGCTTTTGCTAAATTTACATTCCCCGGAAAAAAACCGCTGTTCCTGCTGGTGCTGCTGTCTTATATGGTGCCCTTCGAGTTGATCTCCATCAACCTCTATGCCATGATGATCGACTTAAAGTGGATTGATACTTACTTGGCGCTGATTGTACCCTGCATTCCTAACGGCATGATCATCTTCTTGTTCCGGCAGTATTTCATGAGCTTTCCCGACTACCTCATTGAGGCGGCCCGCATTGACGGCATGGGACTATTCCGCACTTTCTTTTCTATTGTCCTGCCCAACTCCAAGGCGGTATGCATCAGTGCGGGGCTGGTGCTCTTTGTGAACCAGTGGGAATCTTTCCTTTGGCCCATTTTGGTGACGAGATCTCAGGACATGTACACCGTGCAGATTGCCTTGAGTAATTTCAGCACCCAATACACACAGAATTGGAATCAGATCTTTGCCGGGTCTCTTATCGCTTTTCTGGTGCCGGTGGCTATTATACTGCCCCTGCAAAAGTTTTTTACCGCCGGCCTTACCTCGACAGGCGCCAAGGAATAAAAGGAGTGTTGTTATGCTGCGCGATAAAATGAGATGGACTGCTTATTCCGATCTGCTGGAGGACGAATATCGGCAGTGCCTCCAGGAGGGCCTTCAGGTGGAACCCCTGCTCGAGGAGATACGGCGGATACAGACGCTTTCCGACGGCTCCCTGCGGGAGGAGGAGGCCCGCAGTCTTCTGGCCCGTCTGGAGGTCGCCCCAGTCCGTTCCGACTTTCCATATGAGGAGCCGGAGGACTACGAGAGTATCCAATCGACCCTGCGCCCGACTGCCCATAAGATCTGGCCGGTGGATGCCGACCATTTCACCGACCGCATCGCCGGCGCCTGGTATGGCCGAACGGTCGGCTGTGTCTTGGGTATTCCCGTTGAAGGCTGGCCCAGATCAAAGATCACAGGTTATCTGAAGGCCAGCGGTCAGTATCCAATTACGGAGTATCTCCACTCCACGCAGGATCCCGCCCTGCGTGCTCAGTTTGATATTCATGAAGAGGATCCCACCACGCCTTACGACCGGACGAGGGTCTGCTGGCGGGAATGCCTGGACGCTTATCCCAACGACGACGATCTGAACTACACCGTGCTGGCGCTCAAGCTTTTGGAGCGTTATGGTCACAATTTTACCTCTGCCGATGTGGCCGAAACGTGGCTGCTGGGAATTCCGGCTTTCCACGCCTGCACTGCAGAACGGGTCGCCATCCGCAATCTGATGACCGGGATCCTGCCGCCGCAAACGGGCCGCCGCCGCAATCCGTACCGGGAGTGGATCGGTGCACAAATCCGTGCGGACTTCTTCGGCTATATTGCTCCAGGCAATCCAGCGGCAGCCGCGGCCATGGCCTATCGGGACGGGGTGGTCTCCCATACCAAAAACGGCGTCTATGGGGAAATGTTCATTGCTGCTTGGCTCAGTTTGTGTTATGTGGAGGGTCTGACTATGCTCCAGCGGGTGCAAAATGCCTTGGAGCAGATTCCGCCTCGTTCGCGCTTATCCGAAGCCATTTCAGAGGTCTGCGCCTCCTATGTCTCCGGTGTTTCCTTCCAAAGCGTGGTAGACGGAATCCATGCCCGTTACGACGAAACCCTGCAATTTGACTGGTGCCTCACCATCCCCAATGCCATGCTGGTGACTGCCTGCGTTCTTTGGCATGATGACTACGACGCGGCCGTTACAGCCGCAGTATTAAGCGGTTTTGACACAGACTGCAATGGCGCCACTGTTGGTTCTCTCTTCGGTCTGTCCCACGGAAGGCACAGTATTCCCTCCAGGTGGCACGAGGCGTTTCCGCCGGTGATCCACACCAGCGTACACGGTTACCATGCCCTTACTTTTTCTGACGCAATTGAGCGGACCCGAAATTTGATCCTTTTAGAATCGTGAGAGGCAGGCGCTGATTTTCAGCGCCTGCCTCTTACTGCCTTTCCCGCCGCCTGTTTCTTCCTTTGGAAAAGTGGACTGCTCCGGGTAAGCGGCCAGGAAGCGCAGACGTGTGAACTCATCAACGGCAGCAGACTTGGAACAGGCGCAGTTCCGGTTTACACCGGCAGCTTCTCCCGGCTTGCGGTCTCTACCCGGAGGCACTATAATAGGAATATTCACAACGCTGATTTTCAGGAGGTTTTATCATGGATACATTGGCGCGCCTTATGGCCTATATTGAAAAAAGCCCCAGCCCTTTTCACGCGGTCCGTAGCGCCGCCGCGCTGTTGGAAGAGGCCGGATTTGTCCGACTGGAGGAGTCCCGCGAGTGGCGGCTGGAGGAGGGCGGCGCCTATTACGTCACCCGGAATCAGAGCAGTCTCATCGCCTTCCGTCTCCCGACCGCCGCCCTGACCGGCTGGCGCATGACTGCCGCCCACAGCGACTCCCCCACCTTCCGTGTCAAAAGTGACTCTATGTCCGGAGACAAAGGTTACATTCGTCTGGAGGTGGAGGGCTACGGCGGCATGAACTGCGCCTCTTGGCTGGACCGCCCGCTCACCGTGGCCGGGCGCGCCGTGGTGGAGACGCCCGCCGGCGTAGAGGGGCGCCTGGTCCATCTGGACCGTGACCTGCTGACCATTCCCAGCCTCGCCATCCATCAGCAGCGGGATGTGAACAAAGGCCACGACTACAACCTTCAGCGGGACATGCAGCCTCTGTACGGTGCGGAGGGGGCCCCATCCCTTACCCACCTGCTGGCCGAGGCCCTCGGTGTGGAGGACAGCGATATCCTGGCCACCGATCTGGTCCTCTGTCCCCGTCAGAAGCCCGTTTGCATCGGACCCGAGGGAGAATTCTTTCAGGCGCCCCGCATCGATGATCTCGGCTGTGCATATGCCACCCTGGAAGGGCTTCTTACCGCCTCTCCCTCCCCCCGTCTTGGTCAGGTCTACTGCCTCTTCGACAATGAAGAGGTGGGCAGCGGTACCCGGCAGGGGGCTCTGGGCAGTTTCCTTCCCGACGTACTTGCCCGGACGGCCGAAATCCTGGGCATGGGCGCGCAGGCGCAGCGTCAGGCCCTGGCCAGCAGCCTGCTGCTCAGTGCCGACAACGGCCATGCCGTCCATCCCAACTTTACCGAAAAGGCCGATCCGGAGAACCGGCCTTACCTCAACGGCGGTGTGGTCATCAAGCTCAACGCCAGTCAGAAATATACCACCACTGGCCTGACTTGGGGGCTTTTCCGTTCCATCTGCCGGCGTGCCGGTATACCGGTACAGATCTTTGCCAATCGTGCGGACGAGCCGGGCGGCAGTACGCTGGGAAATCTCCTCAGCCATGCTGTGAGCATCCCCATGGTGGACATCGGAATGGCCCAGCTCGCCATGCACTCCGCTGTGGAGACTGCCGGCAGCCGGGACCCGGCATATCTCTCCCAAGCCTGCGCGACCTTTTTCAGCGCCCCTCTTCACCCGGAGTTCGACGGCGCTTACCGCTGGTAGGCACCTCTCTGCAAACGCCCCCGGCACGGAAAGCAGGTTCTGTGCCGGGGGCGTTTGCGCGCTGGACAGGCCTGGTTGCAAATATTTTTGACTCCCCTGCACAAGGTCGTTATGGGAGAGTTTCGCTTACCTCTCCCTCTCTCATTTGCATGATTTCCTTCATTTATGCGTGGATTACCTCCCACCCAAATTATGTTTTCCGCTTAAAATTTGCACTTTAGATGGTACTACCATTCCATTCCATTTTTCCCAATCCGAATGAATTTCTTTTACACGTTGAGCTATATTCACATTTTATTGTGCATATAGCAAAATTTTATTGTATATATTGCAATGTTGCAGAGACTCCGATATACGGTTTTTAAGGAACCTTGAGCAGTGGTATTTATGAAAGGGCATGCCCTTTCATGTCCGGAGACTAGTCTCCGGACACTGGAATCTTCAGGAAGGAGGATGGATATTTTCTTTCCGCTGGTCGAGGCCATCTGCAGCATAACCAATTCCCATTTGCCAATCCCTGCAGGAATCCGAAGTCCAATAGAAGGAGGAACTAAAAAGTGAAGCAACGCAAGAAACGGCTTAACAAAGTCCTTTCCATGCTCCTGACGCTTTCCATGCTCCTGTCCATGTTGGTCATCCCCGCAGCGGCAGCGGACCCCATCTCTGACTACCCAGACGATTTGGACGCCATTGTGGAACTCCTCAGTGGCGCGGACGGTGTGGACGGAGAATCCGCCTTTGACTATCTCGGCACTGTTTTCCTGGGCTGGCGGACCACCGGCGGCCCCTGGCAGAACTATGTGATCAATGATTTTGTTGGCCAGACCATGGTCGACGCCGGCTATGTCGATAAGGGCGACTCCACGGTCACCGTCGACAAAGACGGCAACCGGACGGTGGAAAACGACTGGACCCACGACTATGGCGGCGACTATTTCTGGGTCCAGCACGACGATTCCACCTCCCTGGTGTGGGCCCCTGAGTACGCCCGCATGGAGATCACCTCCATCACCAAGGGCGGCCAGGAGTTGGACGACACCGATCCCCTCTATGCCCTGCGGGACGTGGTGAACGTGGAGTCCTATGCCTTTGACCCCACCAGCGAGATCTATCAGGCGCACTACAACGACGTCTATTCTCTTGGCGCCACGCCGGGCGATACTGACGACTTTGTAAAGAAGATGTCCGGCTGGATCAATGAGAAGGACAGCGGCGGTACTCGGGTCAATGTCTTCCCCTATGGTGAGGATCCCGGCGATCCCCGCGGCCCCGAGGCCCACCTGAATGAGCGGGCCCATCTGGCCACCAATGCCGGCTTCAACGTTACGGAAAATGAGCTGGAAGCTATCCGTGAAAATCCTGGCGATGTCCGTAACTTGGTCGCTGGAAAAACCGGCGAAGTGGTTTACGTCGGTAACGTGAGCAAGTATACGGGCGACACTTCTGAGTTGGCTGGTAAAATCCTGCTGTGTGACTCTTCCAACCGCACAAACTTTGATTTCGCCCAGAAAGTCGGCGCTGTCTCCGTGATGACCACCGCCGCCCTGTCCAACTTCAGCAACCCCATCGAGTCTGAAGATTGGTACGGTCCTGAGGGGGCTGCCGCGGACTGGTACGACGAGTGGTATGACGGCAAAAATGAGTGGTACACCGACTCCGCCCGGTTCGCTGGCGGGCGGGGTGCAGACGCCAACAAGAAGGCCATGGATGCCGGCAAGCCCATCGTGGAGTGGAACATCTCTCCCGACCAGTATAACGCCCTCCGCACCCTGATGGACAAGGGCTATACTGTTGAGATGAACGTGGCCACTGTGGGTGAAATGTACGAGATGAGCGGCGACCATGAGGGCGCGCAGGGCCAGCTCACCGCCATTGCCGAGATCAAGGGCTCCAACCCCGATCTCCGGCATGAGCGCGTGGTCCTGGCTGCCCACGTCCAGGAGCCCGGCTGCGACGACAACGCCACCGGCGTGGCCCTGAACCTGGAGCTGGCCGTCAAGATGAAGCAGCTCATCGATGACGGCAAGATCGCCCGTCCCGAGCGCACCATCGTCTTCATGTGGGGCGACGAGATGTCCTTCTCCCGCCTATACCTGAATGCCCATCCTGACGAAGTGGATGATATCATCTGCTGTATCGATCTGGACATGGTGGGCGAGGACCCGGCCAAAACCGGCGGCCCCATGCGTATCGAGAAGGCCCCTGATCCCTCCGCCTACTATAACTACACCCTGGACAATATCCCCGAGGATCCTCTCTATTACAACCCTACCCGCAGCGACGAGGACGGCAATTTCGTCCGCCTGCCCGACTCCCATACCCTTTGGGGCGCCGGCGATCCCGGTGACTATGACTTGGGCGGCATCTTTATCAACGACCTCTATATGGCCTCCGCCCAGTCCACCCGCACGGTCGTGGCGGATACCCTGGGCTATGACTTCCAGGTTGACGTGTGCCCCTATGAGGGCGGCAGCGACCACAGCCGCTTCCTGGAGCGGGGCGTGCCCGCGGTGCTGACCTGGCACTTCACCGACTACGTCTATCACACCACCGTCGATACCCTGTACATGGCCAGCGCGGACGAACTGGAGAGCGTGGGCATCACCTCTCTGTCCGCCGGCTATTTCGCCGCCAACCCCACCCAGTATACCAACGAGATGCTGGAGATCCTAGTGGATGCTGCGGCGGACCGCTTTGCCAGCGAGGCCAAGGAGAATACGGAAGCTCACAAGGCTTGGGCCGATGCCACCAAGAGCAGTGTGGACGACGCCTACGCCCTGGAGGTCGAGGTCCTCAAGGCCTGGGGCGACTGGTACCGCGAGGCCATTGCATCCTGCACCCGGTACTTCTCCTCCAGCGCTGAGCTTGCTGCACCCCATCTCGCTGAGATCGATAAGATCGAGACTCTCGCCCTGGCCAATGCGAAGGCGGTTTTCTATGGCGCCGGTCTTGCCGTGAACGACAGTCTGCTGAGCCTGACTGAGAAGGACCAGGCGTTTGTCGCCGCTCTCACCGTGGATGCTGCCGATCTGGGCGCCACTGCTCCTGAAGAGTGGGCCAAGACCCTCAGCCTGTCCCTGACCCGCGAGAAGAGTGAGCAGGATCCGGAGCTCTTCCCCTACTGCTACACCGGCGACAAGCTGGAGAACTGGCAGACCTGGGGCAGCAACGGCTCCGACGGCGAGAAGCTCTTCACCATCGAGCCCGTCGAGGTCATCGCCTCCGGCGACAAGGTGACGGCTGTCCTGAGGTTTACCGCTGACCATGCCTTCTTCAAGACCAGCAGGTCCGACGGTATCAACACCAGCTCCAACCGGACTGCGTGGATGAGCATCATCGGTATGTACCAGTTCTCCGTCCAGAGCGGTGAGGACACCCTGGCCACCACCGACCTGATGGTCAACATCTACGATGACTATACCCGCTATGACGACACCCGCGAGAAGCTGGCAGCCATCCAGAAGGCCGCTGAGGCAAACGGCCGGTACATGACCGTTGTCGAAAACGGCAAGAGTGAGGGCGGCCGCGACGTTTACTATGCCGTCTTCTCCGACAGCAAGGATTCCGTGGACGCTTTCCAGGCGATGAATGAGATCGCCGAGACCGATCCCGCCTCCCTGCAGACAAAGATCAAGGACGGCACCCTCGAGTACCGCGTCCCCTTCATGATCAACAACGTGCATACTGACGAGTGCCCCGGTGTGGACGGACAGCTGAGCTTCCTCTATGCCCTGGCCACTCAGGACAGCATTGACTACCGGACCCTGACCGGCTTCCTGGACGAGTCCGTGGACATCCACGAACTCTTTGCCGAGGATGTGGTGGATCTGGGCATTACCGGTCTGGGTTCCCAGAAATTCACCGCAGATGAGAACGGCAGGATCCGGAACAACACCGGCGTCAACGACGCCAGCGAACTATACACCATCGGCGACAAGTCCCTGGATGTGGACGAGGTCCTGGACAACATTATCTTTATCGTCCAGCCCACCGAGAATCCTGACGGACGCGCCTTCAACGAGCGTCGGAACGCCAACGGCTATGACCTCAACCGCGACGCCTCCAACCAGACCCAGGCCGAGACCCGGAACCTGGCCGCCATGATCAACGACTGGAACCCCGTGGTCTTTGCTGAGCTGCACGGATTCATGACACAGTTCCTGGTGGAGCCCTGCACGCCTCCTCACGAGCCCAATATGGAGTATGACCTGCTGGTGAAGAACTTCATGCTGGGCGCCGAGGCCTACGGCACCGCCGCGCTCGGCACCATCTCCAACGAGTTCGAGGACACCAAGTTCTGGTCCTACTACACGCCGCTGCGCGACGACTACGATCCCAAGACCACCACCTGGTCCGCCTGGGATGACCTGTGCACCAACTACGGCCCCAGCTACGCCATGCTCAACTGCGGCACCATGGGCTACACCATCGAGACCCCCTACAACAACCAGGCCTCCAGCAAGCTGTTCGAGTACGGCATGTACGGCCTTGTGGACTATGTTATGGAAAACAAGGACGACATCTACTCCAACCAGTTGGAATTCTTCCGCCGCGGCATCAACAATGAGGACCACCGGGAGGATATGGAATCCTGGTACGTGGACATCAGCAACAAGGTCCTGGAGTCCGACACCTGGCGCGTCCCCTACGCGGGCAACGACAATTACTTCCCCGAGTACTATGTGCTCCCCGTGGACGCCGCCTCTCAGCGGGACATCGCCAATGCCTACGAGATGGGCGAGTTCCTGCTTCACAACGGCGTCAAGGTCTCCAAGCTCACCGAGGACACCAAGGTGGGAGACGTCACCTACAAGGCCGGCAGTCTGATCGTGGATATGTATCAGGCCAAGCGCAACTACGCCAACGCCGTCCTCTGGGAGGGCGCCGACGCCTCCGCCTCCGGCTTCCCCGACCTCTACTCCGAGTCCGTCTCCAACTTCCCCGAGATGCGCGGCTTTGACTGCATCGCCATCGATACCGTCGGCGCTTTCTCCGGCAAGCTGGAAGAACTCACTGAAGTGACCGGCAAGACCGAGTTTACCGGTTCCACCTCCCGCGCCGTGATCATCTCCAACAACGGCAACGAGGCCGTCCGGGCCATCAACGCCATGCTGGATGACGGCATCTCCGTGGGCCTCGTCACCGAGGGCGACTATAAGGGCGACTTCGTCGTCTCCTACAAGGACTTTGCCCTGTACCGCGACGAGTTTATCCTCTCCGCCACCGGCGTGAGTGATATGCCCGTGGCCTATGAGATCAGCCAGCCCACCCTGTACCTGGTTGGTCAGTACGATTCTTTCTCCAACTACAAGGTCACCACCGGCTACTACGCTGAATGGTTCAAGGACGGCTACGGCTTCTATGATTACCGCAACGTCCGCAGCAACCAGAGATACAACGAAGATGTGTTCGCCTATGTCAAGCAGTTGGGCTTCAAGGTCACTGATGATCCGGCCGAGGCCGACGTGATCGTGGGCAGCTCTGCTCTGAACCAGGGCGAGCGCGGCGAGGCCACCGTGGCCGCCGTCAAGGCCGGTACGCCTTACATCGCCAGCGGCTCCAGCCCCCTGAGCTACATCAAGAACAACCTCCTCACCGATCTGACCACTTCCTCTCTGGGCATGGAGGCCCTGCATCAGGTGGAGTATCCCAACGACAGCCTGACCACTGCCAGCTATGCCGCGGATGGCGACAATGTGATCTACACCGTCAACTGCGCGGTCGTCACCACTCTGCCTGAGGGCGCCGAGGTCCTGATCAAGGCCATTGATGAGGACAGCTTCATCGCCGGCTGCTGCCTGAACGATGACGGCACTCCCATCGACGGCTTCGTAGAGGCCTTCGCCATCGAGCGCGACGGCATGGACATCACCGTCTTTGCCAACTCCATCAACAACCGTACCCATCAGCAGGATGACTACCGCTTCGTCACAAACACCGTCTACTCCAAGATGCTCTCTGACTCCCGCATGAGCATCCCCTCCACCGGCGGCAGCAGTGGCGGCAGCAGTGGCGGCTCTTCCTCTTCTTCCTCCTCTTCCGTGGATATCAGCGCGGGCAAGGGTGGTTCCGTCACCACTTCCCCCAAGTCCCCGGTTAAGGGCGACAAGGTCACCGTCACTGTGAAGCCGGACAGCGGCTTTGAGCTGGACACCATTACCATCACCGATAAGTCCGGCAAAGCCATCTCCTTCATCAACAACGGCGACGGCACTTACACCTACACGCAGCCCGACGGCACCGTGACCATCAAGACCACCTTCAAGGCCACGACCACCCCCGATGAATCCGGAGCCGACAAGTTCACCGACATTTCCGGACATTGGGCGCAGGATGCCATCCGCTATGTGGTGGACCGCGGTCTCATGAACGGCGTGAGCGACACCGCATTCTCCCCCAACTCCACGCTCACCCGCAGCATGCTGGTCACCATCCTCCATCGCCTGGAGGGCACCCCCGCGGCCAGCGGAAACAGCTTTGCCGATGTGGCCAGCGGCACCTGGTACACCGACGCTGTGAGTTGGGCCGCCGCCAATGGCATCGTCACCGGCTATTCCGACACGCAGTTCGGTCCCGACGATTCCATTACCCGTGAGCAACTGGCGGCCATTCTGTACCGCTATGCCGCCTACAAGGGCATGGATACCAGCGCCACCGCTGATCTGGCCAACTTCCCCGACAGCGGCAGTGTCAGCACCTGGGCCGGCGACTCTGTGAAATGGGCCGTTTCCTTCGGTCTCATCTCCGGCAAGGACGACGGCCGCCTGGATCCTCTGGGCACCGCCACCCGCGCCGAGGCCGCAACGATCCTCATGCGGTTCCTCTCCCGTTAGTCTTCCTCCTTCAGCATGGGAAGGCCCCGCGTCCATCGGACGCGGGGCCTTTTCCCTGCTCTTCCTTCCTATTTTAACGGTTGACAATGCGGCAATAAACATTGTATGGTATTTTTGCCCGGAAAGTCTGTTTTATAAATTCAGCCAGATGCTGTAAGGAGGACGGCTATGTTTGACATCACTGCCCTGGGAGAGATCCTCATCGACTTCACCCCCAGCGGAACCAACGGCATGGGCATGCCCCTCTATGCCCAAAATCCGGGCGGCGCACCGGCCAACGTGCTGGCGCAGAGCGCCCTACTGGGAAGCCGGACCGCCTTCATCGGTAAAGTGGGGCAGGACGGTTTCGGCACGTTTCTCCGCTCCGTTATGGAGCGCAGCGGTATTGATACCCGGGCTCTGGTGACCTCCGAAGAAGTCCACACCACCTTGGCCTTTGTCCAGTTGGACGCCTGCGGAGACCGCTCCTTCTCCTTTTACCGGAACCCCGGCGCGGATATTCTGCTCCGGGAAAGCGAAGTGGACTACGACCTCATCCGTCAGAGCCATATCTTTCATTTTGGCTCCCTCTCCCTCACCGATGAGCCCGCCCGGAGCGCCACTGTGGCGGCAGTCCATGCGGCCAGGGAGAGCGGATGTCTCATCAGCTACGATCCCAACTATCGTCCTCCCCTCTGGCCCTCTCAAGATGCGGCCAGGACCGCCATGCTGAAACTGCTCCCTCTGGCGGATATCCTGAAGCTTTCAGAGGAGGAGCTCACCCTGCTCACCGGAGAAGCCAGCTTGGCCACCGGCACAGCGGCGCTTGCCGTCCAGGGTCCCGCTTTGATCCTCATTTCCCTGGCTGAGAGAGGCGCCTATTTCCGGCGCGGCGCGCTCTGTGGCCTGGTCCCTGCTTTTCAGGTGGACACCGTCGATACCACCGGCGCCGGAGACGCCTTTCTGGGGGCTATCCTGCACCGTCTGCGCCATAAAACGCTGGAGGAGATCCGCCGCCTGGGAGAGGATGAGCTGCGGGAGATCGTCCGCTTCGGCAACGCCGCCGGAGGGCTCACCACCGCCGCCAAGGGCGCCATTCCCGCCATGCCCACCCTGGAGCGGATTCTCTCCCTACAGGGCTGAGCCTCTGCCACCAGCCGCCCTTTTCGCCATGTGCTCCTGCCCTGCCGCTGCCAAACGCTGGCCCCGGGGATCAGATGATCCCCGGGGCCAGCGTCCCTGTTTTCCCTTTCTTTCCCCTCGGAGTAAGCCCCGAGGGGATTTGCATGTTCAGCACATCTTGTAGATGCCTGCGGCGCCCATGCCGCCGCCAATGCACATAGTGACCATGCCGTATTTTCCGCCGGTGCGGCGAAGCTCTCCCAGTAATTTGCAGGTAAGGAAGGCCCCGGTGGCCCCCTGGGGATGGCCCAGGGCCATGGCACCGCCGTTGGGATTGGTCTTGGCGGGGTCCAACCCCAGCTTTCTCATGCAGGGGATCGCTTGGGCGGCAAAGGCCTCGTTGAGCTCCACCACAGCCATATCGGAAACCGTCAGCCCGGTTTTCTTCATCACCTTGGGCACGGCATAGATGGGGCCCAGGCCCATGTAATCTGGCTCACAGCCCGCCACTGCATAGCCCTCCAGGACGGCGACCGGGGGGATGCCCAGCTCCTCCGCCTTGGACCGGGACATCAGCACCACAAAGGCCGCCGCATCGCTGGTCTGGGAGGAGGTCGCGGCGGTGACCCGACCGTTCTCTTTGAAGCAGGGCTTCATGCTGGCCAGCGTCTCCAGGTTGGTATCCCGGCGAATCCCCTGGTCCTTGTCAAAGACGATGTCATTTCCCTCCGGGTCCACGCCGGGCAGAGGAATGATCTCGTCGTCAAACTTTCCGGCATCCTGGGCGGCCGCTGCACGGCGATGGCTCTCCACCGCCAGTTCCTCCATCTCCCGGCGGGTGATGCCGTAGCGCTCAGCCACGTTCTCCGCCGTGAGGCCCATAGGGATGTACTCCTCCTTGCGCATGGCCAGGAGCTCTGAGTCAAAGGTGTCGGAGATGTCCAGATTCACGGGACAGGCGGTCATGGACTCCACGCCGCCGGCCACGATCACGTCGGCAATCCCGCATTCGATCTGGGAGGCCGCCAGAGCAATGGCCTGGAGTCCGGAGGAGCAGAAACGGTTCACCGTCATGCCGCAGACACTGTCCGGAAGTCCTGCCCGCGCTACCATAAGCCGGGCAAAGTTGAATCCCTGCTTCCGCTCCGGGATGGCGCAGCCCACGATCACATCTTCCACCAGGGCGGGGTCCAGCTCCGGTACCTTTTCCAGCACCCCTTTGAGCGTCAGCCCCCCGATGGTGACGGGGTGCATCTGGCGCAGCGCGCCCTTCTTTCCTGACTTCGCAACAGCGGAGCGGCCATAGGCCACCACCACCGCTTCATTATGCTGTTTTTCCATATTGTTCTCCTCGTTTCATATGACCATTTCCCTCAGGTCCTCGGCCAGGCTCAGCTCGGCTTCCGTCTTGGCCCGCACCTCTTCCAGGGTGTGCCCCGGGGCCAGTTCCCGCAGGAGCAGTCCCTCCTTCGTGACATCGATGACACAGAGCTCCGTCACGATATGATCCACACATCCCCGTCCAGTATAGGGCAGCGTACATTCCTTCACGATCTTTGGCGCGCCCTCCCGGGTACAGTGCTCCATGGCTACGATGACCTTCCGGGCGCCGTTGACCAGGTCCATGGCGCCTCCCATACCGAAGGAGCGTCCGGGCGTGGACCAGTTGGCCAGATCGCCCCGTTCCGACACCTGAAGGGCGCCCAGCACCGTGGCCGCCAGCCGTCCGGAGCGGATGACGCCAAAGGCCATCGCCACATCGAACCCGCTGCTGCCCGGTACAGGGATAAAGGGCACCCCGCCCGCATTATAAGTGCGTTCATTCACCATCAAGCCCTCTGCCGTGGCGCCCACGCCGATGAACCCGTTCTCCGCCTGAAAGAGGACGCCGGGCTCGGCGTAGTTTCCGCACAGGCTTGGAATCCCAATGCCAAGGTTTACTACATCACCGCTTTGGAAATAGCGGGCGGCCCGCTTTGCAATCAAATGTCTCTTGTCCATGCTCTGCCTCCTTACACCAGGATCATGTCCACAAACATCCCTGGCACCCCGACCTCATCCGGGCCGATCTCCCCCAGGTCGCAGAAGTGGTCGCACTCCACGATGGACAGGTCGCCGCAGGTGGCGACCACGGGATGGGAGGCGTGGCCGGTGCTGCCCCGGTAGACCAGATTGCCCAACGGGTCCGCCTGACGGCAGCGGGTAAGGGCCACATCGGCCCGCAGGGCGGGCTCCAGCAGATAACGTTCGCCGTTGACCTCCACCGTCTGCTTGGCGTCCTCCACCACAGTCCCCAGGCCCGTTTTGGTCAGCACGCCGCCCAGACCCAGCCCGCCGCAGCGGATCCGCTCGATGAAGCTGCCCATGGGGCTGAATTCGGCCCGCAACGTCCCTGCCTGGATCTGGGCGTTGGTCTCCGGGTTGGTACCCACGTGGGTGGTGATGATCCGGTCGACCACGCCAGCCCGGATCAGCCTTCCGACCCCCGTTCCGGGATCGCTGGTGTCAATGGAGTAGATGGTCAAATGCCTGGCGCCGCTGTCCAGCACACATTGGATCAGCCGCTCCGGCATATATTGCCCCGTCTGACCGCCGATGGCAATGATCTGCCCGTCGTGGAACTTGGCGATGATCTCTTCCCGGGCGCGTACTTTACTCAGTTCCATAACATTCTCCTTTGCAGGACACGGGTTTCAGTAAGCGGGAGAGCGCCAGACCCACCGCCGCCAAGGCCGCGGCGCTCAAATAGGCACCGGTATAGCTGCCGTTGCCTACGGTTTTAAAGGTGGTGGCCAAACTGGGGCCAATAAGGCTGGCCAAGCCAAACACGACATACATCACACCGTAATTTTCCGTAATGTACTTGGGGCCGAAGGTTTGGGCGGTCAATGGCGTGAGTACGGAGGCAAATCCGCCGTAGCAGGATGCCGCCAGACCCATAGCCGCCAAAATCAGGACATCCTGCTCCCCTACTGTTAGCAGCAGCATGGAGGCGATGCACAGGACGAAGACCGCAGCCATCGTATTCCGGATCCCCACCTTGTCTGAGAGGCTGCCCCAGACAAAGCGGCCCGCCATGTTGCACGCGGCGAATACGCTGACAAAAACAGCCGCCCGCTCGGCGCGATAAGAGAGCGTCGCCTGCAGAATGGGGGACGCCTGGCTGATGACGATCACGCCGGCAATCAGACCGCAGGTAAAAGTGGCCGCGATCAGATAAAAAGCAGGCGTGCGCACCATTTGCTTTCGGCACAGTCCCCCCTCCTCCGGGGAGGCCGTCCGCTCACTGCTGGGGCACAATGCCTCCCGCAGCCCCTCCGGGGGTTCCGCCAGGAGCAGGGAGGCTGCCAGTATAACCGCCAGAAATAGGATCCCCAAGATGCGGAACGCCCACGCAAGGGAAAAGGTGTTCATGAGCACGGCAGAGGTCGGCGCCCAGAGGATCGCCCCTGAGCCATAAGCCGCTGTGCCGAGACCGGAGGCCAGCCCGGACCGGTCCGGAAACAGCCGGACCACGTAGGCCATCATGCTGGGATAGATGAAGCCGCATCCCAGACCGGAGAGGATACCGTAAAACAGGAAGAGCTGCCATAGCTGGGTCATCGCCCCCGTTAGGAACAGTCCCCCGCCAAAGAGGACCGCTCCAAGCGCGATGCACATCCGTGTGCTGATGCGTCGGATCAAGCCTCCGAAAAAGAGAGGCGCCATGGTCGAACACACAACCGTAACGGTATATGCCAGAGATACCTGGCCCTCCGGCCATCCGTGGGCGGCCACGATGGGATTCTGGAGCACACTCCAGGCATACCCAAACCCGGCACAGACACAGATGACCAGAGCGGCGGCCAGGCAGATCCAGCGGCGCTTTTGAAATGCCTGTGCCCGGCTCACAGCTTCTTGTGGAGCTTCAGGATCTCGATGAGCATCCTGTCACGGTAGGCGATACAGTCGGCGTTGGTGTGCCCCACATAGTCGGGGAAATGGGCCATCTCCTCGTCCACTCCGGGCTGAGCCACCTCGCTCCAATTGTCGGGCTGATGGGTCCAGGAGGCCATATCGGCCAGCCACACGTCGCCGGAATTGCCCAGCATCTTTACCATCCCGGTGAGCCCGCCGGGATTGCCCATCTGCATGATCATGTTATGGCCGAAGATGGCCCAGCGGATGCCGGGACCATACACCAGGGCCTTGTCCACATCCTCCACGGAGCACACGCCCCGCATCACCAGATCCTGCACCTCTCGGTACAGCGCCAGTTGCAGCCGATTGGCGATAAAGCCCGGGCACTCCTTGCGCAGGAGCACAGCCTCTTTCCCGATGGACTGATAGAAATCGTATACGGTCTTGACCACCTCATCAGAGCTCTTCTCTCCCCGGGTGATCTCTACCAGCGGGATGAGGTGGGGGGGATTATAGGGGTGGGCGCCCACACAGCGTTCCGGGTGGGCGGCCTCAGCCACGATCTCGGAAATCAGCAGTCCGGAGGTGCTGCTGGCGTATAGGGCGTCGGACGCGGCGTACTGCTCCACCTGCGCCAGGATGCTCCGCTTGATCTCCAGGCGCTCCGGGCCGCTCTCCTGGATGAACTGCGCGTCGGACACCGCCTCTTCCATGGAGGTCGTGGGATGGACCCTGGCAACGATCTCGGCCTTCTGTGTCTGGGTGATGGCGTCGTGACCGACCAGAGCGTCCAGGCTCTTCTCCATCTGCCCCCGGCTCTTCAAAAGCTGCTCATCGTTGATGTCGTAGAGGGCCACGCTCAGGCCGCGCATCGCGTACTGGATCGCCCAACTGGAACCGATGACGCCGCCTCCCACACAGGCCACTTTCTTGATGTCAGATACCTTCATGGCGATTTCCTCCTTACCGTGCCAGGGGCTTGATGCCCAGGATCTCGCGGGCCTCGGCGGAGGTGGCGGGCTCCTTGCCAAAAACCTTGACGGCGCTGACCGCGCGCTCCACCAGCATCAGGTTGGTGGCCATGATCTTGTTGCCGTCCTTATCCTTGCCATAGACCACATTGTCCTCCATGCCCACGCGGACATTGCCGCTCAGCGCCAGCGTCGCATACAGGATGGGAAGGTGTCCGGCGCCCACGCCGAAAGCGGACCAGGTGGAGCCCGCCGGGATGTGGTTTTTCAGGTAGAGGAGGTTTTCCACTGTGGCGGGCATTCCGCCCAACACGCCCAGGCAGAACTGGTAGTGGCAGCTTCCGGCAGGCAGGTGTCCCTTTTTTACGTAGTAGTTGACGATGTCCAGCATACCGGTGTCAAAGATCTCAAACTCCGGCTTGATGCCCCGCTCCATGTACACATCGCCCAGCTCCTGGAGGAACTGAGGGGTATTCATGAACACGCCGGAGGGCATCCAGTTGAAGGACCCGGCGTCATAGGAGCCCATCTCGATGCCGTCCACGGTGCGCATGTGGAGCATCCGGATCGCATTGCCTGCGGGATCTCCGCCGGAGACGCGGTTGTCGCCGGAGGAGGTGCAGTTGATGACCACATCGCAGTCCTCATGGGCCCGGATGAGTTCAATGGTTTTCTTGAAGCGCGCGGCGTCCATGGTACCCAGGCCCTGTTCGTCCCGCATATGAAGGTGGACGATGGCGGCGCCCGCCTTCCAGCAGGCGTAGGCATCCTCGGCGATCTTCTCCGGGGTCTCGGGAATGTTATAGCCGGCCGGGGTGACCGCACCGGTGAGGGCCGCGGTGATAATTGTTTTGCTCTTCAAATCGCTCATGGTTCAAATACTCCTTTTCTTGTTTGAGATCAGCATACTCCCATGGAGGCCAGGACGCAGGCAATGGCGGTGACAATCATGGGGATCACAGTGTTCAGCCAGAAGACATGCATATAGCCCTCTTTATGGGTGAGTTGGGCCACACCCAAGGCGGACGCTGTGCCGCTGGAGTGGGGCAGACTGTCCAGGCCGCCGGAAGACATAACGGAAATACGGTGAATGATATCGGGGGAAAGGCCCATTGCCAGGAACTTATCGGCGAACATGGTCATTCCGATCCCCAGCGCCGCGGAGGCGGACCCGGCCACACCGGCAGCCACGTTCACGGCAATGAAGAGCTGGAAAATGGGAGGCCCAGGGATCTTGTCCAGAGAGGCCATAATGGCGGTATAGCCCGCAGTGGAGGAGACCACGCTGCCGAAGCCCACGATCACACAGACGTTGAGAAGCGTCATAATGGCATTTTTGATTCCCTCTGCAAAACAGTTGCTCAAATTGACTTTGTTATCCAGCAGGTTCTTCCCAAAGAGAATTAGCGCCACAATCACCGCTACGACCAGGGCCACCACGGCATTGAGCTTCAGACCGTTGAGGGCGATCAGCAGAGCGATGGAGGGGATCAGACATACAAGCAGGTTGATTTTGGGCACCTCGGTGGACGCCCCTTCCGCAGGAGACGATGCCTGAATCCGGCTTCCCGTGGGAAGGAAGTGTTCGTTTCGCTTATCACATTTGGTCAGGGCATACTTGACATAAACCACACTGAGCACGATGCAGATCAGGGTGGAGATCGTGCCCAGCACAGGGGCTGCCGTAGCCTGGGTCCCCAACACATCCACAGGGATCAGGTTTTGAATGGCGGGGGTACCGGGAATCATGGTCATCGTGAAGGACCCGGAGCCCAGGGAGCTGGTCATGTACAGGTGCCAGGGGAGATCAAACTCTTCAAAAAGGTCCTTGCCGATGGAAACCAGCACAAATACGCAGCAGTAGAGGTTGATGCCGCCCACAGTGAGAACGGCAGTCATAATACCGACCGACAATACCGCCAGCAGCCGCTGGTATTTGGGGGGCGCCTTTTTGACCAAGGCGGCCACCTTGAGCGCGATCACCTTGGCCGCGCCCGAATCACCCATGATCTTGGCAAAAATGGAACTCAGGGCAAACATCAGGAAGTAATTCTTCATGAAGTTGGCGAATCCGGTCATATAGGTGTCCGTCATCGCAGTCAGGATATTCCCACCCGAGAAAATTGCCACCACCAGCGCCGCCAGCGGGGCCAAAACATAGAGTGACACACCCTTCAGCGCAAATATGACCAGTACGGCCAGCCCCAGCAAAATACCAATGATGCTCAGGATTTCTGGACTCATGTGAGAGCCTCCTTTATTTCTCTTTGCCCGCCGCTCCGGATCGTCGGGTCTCGCCTTTATCTTTATGCAATCAGTGTGCCAACTTTTTCGCTGTCCCCGCAAACCCTTCTGCTGCCTGGGAAAACTTTATGGGAGTCCCCATACGGTCTTCTCCGCGCCGATGTAAATCCGCATTATTTTCGGGCTCTCCATAATGCAAATGTGCAGACAATGCGAAAATGCATTGCCTGCACATTTTACCCTTTTATGATATGCCGTATTTTTGCCGCTTTCGGATGATGGTGGACTGGTCGGTCTTCAGCAGTTCTGCCGCCTTATAGCTGCTTCCGCAGCGTTTCAGCGCTGCCGCCACCACCTGCTTTTCACAAAAATTCATATATTTTTTCAGGGAAAAGTCCTCTGGGTCATACTGGTAAATGCTCTCCCAATCAGCCGGATAGACTTCAGGCGGCGGCGGAGGGACGGAGCCCTCCCCCAGCAGATTTTCCGGCACCTGCCGGATCTCCATCGTGCCCACGGAACTGGTGATGAGAAGACGCTCCACCACGTTTTTCAGCTCCCGCACGTTTCCCGGCCAATCGTAACACATCATCTGGTTGAACACACCTTTGGTAAACACCTTGGTGCGCCCATATTTTTTGCAAAAATGGTCCAGGAAGAAAAGCGCCAGAGGTATGATATCCTCCCTGCGGTTTCGCAGCGGAGGGATCTCCAGCGGGATGACATTGAGCCGGTAATAGAGGTCGGCCCGAAAGCTCCCTTTCTCCACACAGGTCTTCAGGTCTTGATTGGTGGCGGCCAACAGACGGAAATCGATTTCCCGTTCGGATACCGCTCCAAGGCGTTTGCTCTTATGGCTCTCCAGCACCCGGAGCAGCTTCCCCTGGAGCGCCAGGGGAAGGGAGTTGATCTCGTCCAGGAACAGGGTGCCGCCGTTCGCCTCCTCCACCATACCGGGCTTGCCCGTGTTCAGCGCGCCGGTGAACGCGCCTTTTTCATAGCCGAACAGCTCCGCCTCCAGCAGATTTTCCGGCAGAGCGGCGCAATTGATCTCTACCATGGGCCGGTCCGCGCGATGGCTGTGCCTATGGATGAAATTGGCCAGGACCTCTTTTCCCGTGCCGGTCTCTCCGCTGATGAGGATTGTGGAGTCCACCCCAGCCACCTGTTTCGCCATATCCAGCAGCGCTCTCATGCTCTGGCTCTCCGCCACAAAAGTCTCCGGCCGGTCCCCAACTGAGTCCCCCAAGCCCGGAACCTCAATGCAATCCAGATCCTCATCCAGGATCGCCTGCTGATACCGCTTTTTGAAGAGGTCCAGCCGGACCATCTCCACCAGCATATACTCGATCTCTCCCACACTGTCAAAGATGGGAGTTGCGGTCGCCAACTGCCGATAGTGATATCCCTTGGGGGTACACACATTGTTGACGACCGACAGCTTTTTCTTTTGCTCAAAGGCCATCACTGCCACACTGATGGAGACCTGTCCTTCCGGCACCAGCCGAAAGGCGTTCAGCTCCAGCACATCGTCCCGGGTGGCCCCTACCATTTTGAGGAATGCGCTGTTGCAGTAGATATAATCTCCCTGCCGGTTGAGAATATAAATCCCCTCGTTGATGCTGTCAAAAACCTCGCTCAGAAACGGAAATTTCTCCATCCATTATGCCTTTCTTGAACGCTCAGCATGGTCCCTTCTTGGACATCTGAACATATTGCTCCGCAGCTTTCCTTCTCAAAAGAGCTGCCCCTCTTGACGTCCCCTGTTGGAATGATATGGCTGAAATCAACTACAGGGCTTTCCATTCAGCGGCTATTATAGTACAAACCCTACTATAAATCAACCGAAAGCTGAAATCCATTTTGTTACATTTTCGAAAACAGCATCTTCTGTTTATCAATCTGGGCGTTTTCCATTCTGTACCCTGCAAAGGTCCCGCCCAAAATGCAAGACGGGCAGGAGGCCCTCTTCAGATGGAAGGGACTCCCGCCCGTTTTCATTTTTTCAGCGCCGCTTCAATCCGCCGGAACGCCTCCAGCATAAGCGCCCTCCGGCAGGCCAGATTGACCCGCATGAACGTTCCGCAGCCGGAACCGAACTCCCGCCCCGGCGTAAAGGCCACGCCGCACTCCTTCACCAGGAAGTCCTCCAGCCCCTCTTCCTTGCCAAGACCGCTGAAATCGATCCATGCAAAATAGGTCGCGTCCATATGGTACAGCTTTAGGCCCGGCAGATGTTCCAACACATATTCCGCCAACACCCGCCGGTTCTCCGCCACATAGGAGAGGACTTCATCCAGCCAGTAGCCGCACTTCTCATAGGCAGTCTCCAAGGCAATGGCGCCAAATAGATTGTCCAGCCGCGTCTGATAGCGGAGCATAGCCCCGCAGTAGCGCTCCCTCAGCTCTGCATCTCCGATGACCACAGTGGCCGTCTGAAGTCCCCCCAGGTTAAAGGTCTTATTGGTGGAGGTAAACAGCACGGTATGCTCCGCCAGCTCCGGTGACAGGGACGGCAGGGGCACATAGCGGTGCCCCTGCATGGCGAAATCGCAGTGGATATCATCGGTGAGAATCATGACCTTATGGGCCAGGCAGAGTTCGCCCAGCCGCCGCAGCTCCTCCTCCGTCCACAGCCGCCCCGTGGGATTGTTGGGATTTGCCATGAGCATGACCTTGGTCCTGGGATCGGCCAAGAGGGGTTCCAGGCCGTCAAAGTCCAGCTCATACCGCCCGTCTTTTGCCTTCAGGGGATTCCTGGCGATCTCCAGACCACTTTTCTCTACAGAATCCATCAGGGCGTCATAATTGGGCGTCTGCATCACCACCCGGTCCCCCGGCTGCGTCAACAGCTCCAAAAGCACGTTCACCGCAAAAATCACGCCCGGCGGTGAAAATGCCAGGTGCTCTTCGGGGATATCCCAGCCGTGGCGGCTGGAAAACCAGTTCCGGATCGCCGCCAGATAGCCATCGTTCCGGACCGTATAGCCCATGACTCCGTGCCGGATGCGCGCCTCAAACGCCTCCAAAATCTCTGGCGCACAGGGGAAGTCCATATCCGCCACCCACATGGGGATGACGTCCTCCCGGCCGAAAAAACGGCCCACAGCATCCCATTTGAAGGAATCAGTACCCCGGCGCTCCACCGGGCGGTCAAGGTCGATCCGGCCCATAGGCTCCTCCTATTCTGTCTTCAAGTGCTCCTCCATCCAGCCCAGAATTTCACTGAGCCGGCTGATTCGGTTGGAGGGCTTGCCCTCCCGGCTCAGGCCATGGTTCTCTCCATAGAACATGCACAGCTTGCTCTCCACCCCGTGGAGTTTGAGGGCCGCGAACATCTCCAGACCATTGGCAAGCGTACAGCGGTAATCCTTATCTGCGTGAATGAAGAGCGTGGGGGTCTTGACCCGGTCGGCATAGGTGAGGGGGGATGCCTTCCACAGCCGCTCGGGGTGATCCCAAATGGTGCCAAGCTGCTGGTCGGGCACGTAATAGTAGCCGATGTCGGAGAGGAGATAGTCCCCAACATAGTTGGCAATGCTCCGCTGGGACACAGCGCAGCGGAAACGGTCCGTGTGGCCGATGACCCAGTTGGTCATAAAGCCGCCGTAGGATCCGCCGGCTACTCCCATCCGTCCGGCGTCCAGGTCGGGATACCGTCGCAGGACCTCGTCCGTGAACTCCATCAGGTCCCGGAAGTCCACATCCCCGTATCTGCCCTGAAGGTCGGCAAAGGCATTACCTTTGCCGCAGCTTCCCCTGGGGTTGCAGTAGTACACAAAATAGCCGGAGGCCGCCCAGAGCTGCATCTCGTGGTGGAAGCCGGGACCGAACACCATCTTAGGCCCGCCGTGGATGTGGAGGATGCCCGGATACCGCTTGCCCGGCTCATAGCCCACCGGCTTCATCACGAAACCGTCGATATCCACCCCGTCGGAGTCGGTAAAGGTAAGCCGCTCCGGTGCGGAGAGGGTCACCCCCTCCAGAACATCCCCATTGAAACTGGTGAGCTGCTCCAGCTCTCCGCCGCTCCAGCGGTACACCTCAGGGAGCTTCAGCCCCACAGCGGCGGAGAAGAGGAATGTCTTCCCGTCCTTGGTATCGAAATCGATGAGATAGTCATCACCGCCGAAGAGTGGCTGCACACCGGTCTCCCTCTCCCATGCGCACAGGCAGGAGCCCACACCGTCGGTATTGAGGAAATAAAGGGTCTCCCCCACCATCCTCTGTCCGGTGGTGGAGCCGGAGAAGCAGTCGGTGACCACCTCGGAGTTGACCCGGCGGTCATAGCGGCCCAGGTCCTCCTCCCCTTCCTTATCCACCACAAAGAAAGTAGGATGCTCATATACGCCGTAGTCCCGCATGACGAGTCCCAGGCAGAGGGCCTTCCGGCCCAGATATCCCACATAGTCGATGCTGTATTTGTCAGGTGGAATAAGAGTGACCGTCTCATCCCGGTCCGCATCCCAGCGGTACATCCCCTCGGTGACCGGCTTCACATCCCGGAAGGGGAATGCGGTGAAGAGCACCTGGCCGGGTCGGACATTCACATGGTTCACATCATAGTCGTCCGGAGTGAGCCTGCGGTACTCTCCGGTGGCCTCCAGGTAGAGGAACAGCGTGTTTCTGGTTTGATTATACATCCCCACCCCGTTCTCGCACAAGGGGAGTTCGGTCAAAACTTTATATCCCTTTGTCCGCAGGCGGCGGGCGATCTCCCCTTCCCGGGCCTCTCCCGCCAGCTCCAGGAGATTGGGCCGGTCCAAATGGGTCTCGGCCGTAAAGATGTAGCGCCCTGCGTCCATCCTCCAGATCCCGGTCACGGACATGGGGAGGCGGAACGCCTCGCTTTCTTCACCGGTGCGCACGTCCAGGCGGCGGTATACCGTCCACTCCTCCTCAAGTCCCCGCGTCCGCAGGGCCTCATCCAGCTCTGTGGTCTTGTAGAGAACATGGGTGTCGTCCTCCCAAACGGCCTGTTTCTGGGCGTCTCCCCGGGTGATCTGCCGGCTCTCCCCGCTCTCCAGATCGCACAGCCACAGATTCCAGCGGTAGCCGTCCCCCTCTCTGTCGGTCTCCTTGAGGGCAAAGGCCAGATATCTTCCGTCAGGGGAGAGCTCCAGAGCGGAGGGATACCGGTATTTGAGGAAATCGGTCAGCGCCAGCTTCTTCATGTCCGCTGCCCCTCCTTTTCCATCTCTTTGAGCGTCTCATAGAGCATCCGGGTGCCGAAGCCGATGCCGCCCTTGGTATAGATCCCCTCACACTCGGTGGTCCAGGCGGTACCGCCGATGTCCAGATGGACCCAAGGCGTATCCTCGGCGAACTCCTTGATGAACATGGCCCCCACAGTGGCGTACCCACCTACGTTGGAGCCCATGGCGCTGTTTTTCAGGTGGGCCACCCGGGAGTCCAACACCCGGCGGAGATTCTCGTCGCAGGGCAGCTCCCACACCCGCTCGCAGGCAGCGGCAGCTCCTGCCTCCACCTGTGCGGCCAAGGCTCGGCTGTTGGTGAAGAGCCCGCAGCGGCGGTTCCCCAGAGCGGTCTGGATGCCGTCGGTGAGGGTGGCGATATCCACGATGCGGTCCACCCCGCAGCACTGCTTGGCATAGGTCACGGCGTCGGCCAGCGTGATGCGGCCCTCCGCATCGGTGTTGTTCACCTCAATGTACCGCCCGGACATAGAGCGGATCACATCGCCGGGCACATAGGCGGTGGCCGAGAGTTTATTCTCGCATGCGGCCACCACGCCGGTGACATTGAGCCGGACGCCCCGCTTCTGAGCCGCCCACAGGGCGCCCATCACGGCGGCCGCTCCGCTCATATCGTGCTGCATGGTCTCCATGAACTCGGACGACTGGAGCGAATAGCCGCCGCTGTCGTAGGTAAGTCCCTTGCCAATCAGTCCCAGGCGGCTCTTTTCCCCCTGCGCGCCGGTATACTCCATGACAATGAGCTTGGGCTCTTGGATTGAGCCCTTCCCCACTTCCAGAAAGGCGGTGAGACCGATGCGCTCCACCTCATCTCTGCCGTAGACGGCCACCTTCACAGGCGTACCCTCAAAGAGGCTCTGTGCCGCCTGGGCCAGTTTAGCGGGGGTGAGCACCGTCGGGGGCTCGTTGATGAGGTCCCGCGCAATACAGGTGGCCCGGGCAGACACCTCCGCCTCCGCCAAAGCGGCCTCATAGCGCTCCGACTCCTCGCAGAGAAAGGCGGCGGTCCTAATCCCCGCCGGCGTAGGGACCGTCTTATACTTGTCGAAACGGTAGCCGGTGAGGGCCGCGGCCTCCGCCGCCTTTTGAAAGAGCGCCGGGGTAAACTGCGGCTCCAGCCCCCGCAGATCGGTACATACCGCGCCCAGCCTCAGCTCCTGGCACTGGCGGTAGACCTTGGCGCAGTCGTCCAGCACCCGCTCCAGGTCCCAGTTCTTCCCCAGTCCAAGCAGGAAGATCTGGGTCAGCCCTCCCTCTGTAAGGGCGGAAAACCGGTAGATCTCACCCGCTTTTCCAGCAAACCGCCCTGAGGCGCGGACCGCGGCGAGTTCCTTTTCCCAAGGTCCCTGATAGCCCTCCAGGTCCCCCTCTCCCAGCGGGACCACCACGCCGTCCCAAGGTCTGGCGCCATACTCCCTCACAAGTTGCAGTTCCATACTTTTCTTCCTCCTTATGGTCCATTCCGCGATGGACAATCAAAAAGCGGGGGCGGCATGGCCGCCCCCGCAAGGGTGCGCGGGTTGGTCCGCCCGCACCGGATCCCCTTGTTTTTACAGCAGGTGACAGGCGGCGAAGTGGCCGGGCTCCACCTCTTTGAGCTCCGGGACCTTCCGAGCGCAGTCCGGGCAGGCCATGGGGCAGCGATCGTGGAAGAGACAGCCGGAGGGCAGGTGGATGGGACTGGGGATCTCCCCACGCAGCTCCTGAGATTCGGCGATGTTGTTCTCGTCAATGGTAGGAGCTGCGGAAAAGAGCGCCTTGGTATAGGGGTGGACCGGGTTGCGGAAGAGGGCCTTCTTGGGCGCCCGCTCCACGATGGAGCCCAGATACATGACGCCCAGACTGTCGCTGATATGCTTGACCACGCTCAGGTCGTGGGCGATGAACAGATAGGAGAAGTGGAATTCGTCCTTCAGATCCATGAGAATGTTCAAAATCTGGGCCTGGATGGACACGTCCAGGGCGGATACCGGCTCGTCGGCGATGATGAACTTGGGCTCCACCGCCAAAGCCCGGGCGATGCCGATGCGTTGGCGCTGGCCGCCGGAGAACTGATGGGGGTAGCGATTGGCCTGCTCGGAACTGAGGCCTACCCTCTCCAGCAGGTTGACCGCCTTCTCCTCCGCCTCCGCTTTGCTGGTACACAGCTTGTGGAAGAGCATCGGCTCGGTGAGGATCTCCATGACCTTCTGGCGTGGGTTGAGGGAGGCATAGGGGTCCTGGAAGATCATCTGCATCTCCCGGCGGACGGGGCGCATCTCCTGGGGCTTGAGGCGGGTGATGTCACGCCCGTCAAACGTGATCTTGCCCGCCTTTGGCTCGATGAGCTTGATGACCGTACGTGCCGTGGTGGATTTGCCGCATCCGGACTCGCCCACCAGGCTGAACACCTCGCCCTGCTCCACGTCGAAACTGACGTCGTTGACCGCGTGGACCACCTGATTCTCTAGAGAGAATCGTCCCTTTTTGAATTTTACCTTATCCAGAAAGTCCTTGGTGAGATTGAACTCCTGCATCAAGTGTTCCACCTGAAGGATCTTACTCATGGCTCCCACCTCCTGTCAGCGGAAAGTGGCAGGCCGCACAGTGGCCCGGACCCACTTCATGATTTTCAGGGGCCTTGGTGCGGCAGATATCCTGGCAGTATTTGCACCTGGGGGCAAAGTAGCACCCCTGGGGCAGGTCCAGCATGCTGGGGACCATGCCGGGGATGGACTCCAGCCGGTCCTGGTCCTCTCCCATCCGGGGGATGGAGTTGAGGAGTCCCACGGTATAGGGGTGGCTGGGGCGATGGATCACGTCGTCCCGGGAGCCGCTCTCCACGATCTTGCCGCAGTACATAACGATGATACGGTCCGCCATCTGAGAGACCACCGCCAGGTCGTGGGTAATGAGAATGAGGGCGGCGTCCTGCTCCTTCACCAGCTTGTCCATGAGCTTGAGGATCTGGGCCTGGATGGTCACGTCCAGGGCAGTGGTGGGCTCGTCGGCGATGATGAGTTTGGGGTTGGCCGCCAGGGCGATGGCGATGATGACCCGCTGACGCATACCGCCGGAAAACTGGTGGGGATAGGACTTGAGCCGGTCCTCCGGGTTGGGGATGCCCACCATATGCAGCAGCTCCACACAGCGCGCGTGTTTTTCCTGCCTGGACATCTGCTTCTGGTGGAGATCCAGCATCTCGGTGATCTGTTTTTCAATCGTATAGAGCGGATTCAGGGAGGTCATGGGGTCCTGGAATACCATGGAGATCTCCTTGCCCCTGATCTTCATCATTTCCTTTTCGCTCTTTTTGCTGATGTCCTCGCCCCGGAAGAGGATCTTGTCCGACTCCACCACGCCGGGCGGCTCGATCAGTTTGAGGATGGAAAAGCTGCTGACGGATTTGCCGCTGCCCGACTCGCCCACGATACCCAGCACCTGCCCCTCATCCAGGGAAAAGCTGACGCCGTCCACCGCCTTGACCACGCCCCGGAAGGTGTGGAAATAGGTCCGCAGATTTTCCACCTGCAGCAGTGTTTCGCTCATCTCTCTCCTCCCCCCTACTTCAGCTTCGGGTTGAACTCATCGCGCAGGAAATCCCCCAAAAGATTGATCCCAAACACGATCAGCATGATGTAGATGCCCGGCAGCACCGCGATCCACCAGTATCCGCTGAACAGCACGTCGAAGCCGTTCTTGACCAGCATGCCCAAGGAGGGCTCCGTGACCGGGACACCCACGCCCAGAAAGCTCAGGGTGGCCTCAGCCAGAATGAGCCCGCCCACCTTCATGGTGGAGAGGACGATGATGGTGGTCATGACATTGGGCAGCACGTGCTTGGCGATAATAAGAAGATTGGGGATGCCGATGACCCTGGCCGCATCCACATATTCCATCTGTTTCACCGTTAGCACTTCGGCCCGGACGGTGCGGATATATGTGACGCATCCAATAATAGTAAAAACCACTAGTAATTTGCTCACGCCCCGCCCGAACATGGTCATGATGAAAAGGGCCACCAGGATATCCGGGAAAGAGAGCAGGATATCTGCCATGCGCATGATGAGGGCGTCCACCTTCCCGCCGAAGTAGCCCGAGATGAGCCCCAGGGTGATGCCCACCGCACAGGCCAGCAGAGTCCCCACCACGCCGATGAAGAGGGAGATGCGGCTTCCATAGATGAGGGAGCTGAAGATATCACGCCCCTGACTGTCGGTGCCAAAAATGAAATGGGGCTCGCCCCCCTCCTGCCACATAGGAGGCTTGTAGGAGTCGGTAAGGGAGAGGGAGCCCACATCGTAAGGGTTCTGGGGGGCAAACAGCGGCCCGCAAAGGGCGATGAACAGTACCAGCACCACGATTACCGTGCCGATGATGGCGGAGGGACTGCGCTTGTAGTTGTGGAAGAACTCGGACTCAGCAGCGCGCTGGAGCCAGCTCTTGTCGGGGGCTGTGCTCTTTTTTTCCATTTCACTCATAGCGCATCACCTGAATTCGATTCTCGGGTCGATGACCGTATAGAGGAGGTCGACCACAAAGTTGATGAACACAAACAGCACGGTGGTGAGGATCAGATAGGCCACGATGACTGGCCGGTCCACCGAGTTGATGGAGTCGATGAGGAGCTTGCCGAGGCCCGGCCAGGAGTAGATGGTCTCAGTCACCGTTGTAAAGGCGATGAGCGAGCCGATCTCCATGCCGAACACCGTGATGACCGGGATCAGGGCATTTTTCAGGGCGTGACCGAAAAGGACCTTTCGGGTGGACACGCCCTTGGCACGGGCGAATTTGATGTAGTCCTGCCGCATGTTCTCCATCACACCGGCCCGGGTGAGCCGTACCAGGGAGGCTATGTTGGTCACAGACAGCGTAAGGGCGGGCAGGATGATGTATTTGAGCCCGCCGGGCACAAACAGGCTGAACTTCATTCCCAGGAAGGTCGCCGTTGCCCCCCGTCCGGAGGAGGGGAACCAGTGCAGGTGCAGGGAGAAGATGTAGATCAGCATGATGCCGATGAAGAAGGAGGGCAGGGAAATGCCCAGAATGGACCCGCCCATCACCAGCGTACTGGATTTCCGTTTTGGAAAGGCCCCCGCATATACGCCCAGCGGGATGGAGATCACGAGGGCCAGCACCACCGATACGAAAACCAGCTCCAGCGTAGCGGGTGCCCGCTGGGCAATCAGGGAGAGTACATCCTCCTTGTAGATGTAGGACTTGCCGAAATCTCCCTTGAGCGCATTGGTAACAAAGATCGCATACTGCTCCAGAATGGGCTTGTTGAGCCCCAGTTCTTCCCGGACCTGATCCCGGACCTCGGGCGGAGCCTTGGGGGAGACCAGCATATTGACGGGATCGCCGATGAAGTTGGCCAGAACGAACACCAGGATGGACACGATGAAAAGGGTGACCACCATCTGCGCCAGCCGTTTCAGGAAATACTTGAACACGGTAACACCTCATTTATGGGCTCTGCACCCCTGTTGGCGGGAGGTAGAAAGGGGGAGGAGAACGGCACCCGTCCTCCTCCTCCCAGCGATGGTTCTTACGTTGTCTTAAAAGGTGAAATCCCAAGCCAGGATATGGTCGTCGGAGCGGGGGGTGTACTGCAGCCCGGCGCGCACGCCGAAGATATTATCCTTGAAGAACAAGGGCACATAGGCGGCCTCGTCCCGGGCGATCTGATCCACCTGCTCCACCAGGGCCGCGCGCTTGTCCTGGTCGGCCTCAACAGATGCTTCGTCCAGCAGCGCATCCACCTCGGGATTGCTGTAGTGGCCCTTGTTGCCTTCGCCCATGCCGGGCTTGCCGTTATAAGTATAGAGCATGTCGTTAAAGATGACCATGCCCTCGCCGGAGCCGTCGCCCCAGCCGGCCATAAAGAAGGAGGACTGAAGATTCTCCGCATCCACCTTCTCATAGAAGGAGGCGCGGGGCAGAAGGTTCACCTCAGTGGTGATGCCCACCTTCTCCAGATAGCTGGCAATGGCCTGAGACACCTGGTCGGCGTTCATGTCGCTGTCGCTGCGGGCGTCGATGCGGAGATAGAAGCCGTCGGGATAGCCGGCCTCAGCAAGGAGCTGCTTGGCGAGCTCGGGATCATAGGCAGGACGCTCTGCATCCGGATTGTATCCCACGCAGATGCTGGGCATATAGGAGTTGGCCACAGTGGCATAGCCGTTCATTACGGTGTCGATGATGGTCTGGATGTCGATGGCATGATAGATGGCCTGGCGGACCTTTACGTTGAGGAGCGGATTGGGGTCGTCGGTGCCGGCGGAACCGTGCTCATTGAGGAGGTCAAAGCCCATATAGCTGCAGGAAAGGCTGGGGTTGGTGACCACCTGAATGTTGGCGTCGCTCTTCAGGCGATCCACGTCCATCACGGGGATGTTGGAGATGAAATCCACCTCGCCGTTAATCAGGGCGGTGGTGCGGGTGGCCGCGTTGGCTATGACGCGGAACTCTACGGTCTCCGCCTCGGGGAGTTCACCCCAGTAATCGTCGTTGCGGACCAGCTTGATGTAGGATTCCTTCACGTGCTCCTCCAGGCAATAGCGCCCGGTGCCCACGGGATTGGCGGCAATCTCTTCACTGGTGAGGCCCTCACAGGTCTCCTTGTCCAGCATCATGATATGGACCAGGCTGCCGGCAAACACAGGATAGGGAATCTTGGTCACCAACTGTACGGTGTAATCATCCACCTTCTTGACCTCCTGGAGGCGCATAAGGTACACCCCCATCTCCAGGGTGGGGTCGTTGAGGATCCGCTCAAAGCTGAATACCACATCATCGGCGTTAAAATCGTTTCCGTTGGAGAATTTCACGCCCTGGCGGAGCTTGAACTCCCAAGTCACGCCGTCCTCCAGGATGGTCCAGCTCTCAGCCAGACCGGGCTTTTTGGTAAGGTCGGCGTCGTAGTCCACCAGGGGATCGTACAGGTGAGACGCCATCTGCATCTCGGAGCTGCTGTCCTTTGCCGCAGGGTCCAGAGAAATGACATCGTTCAGTACCGCAATGGTCAGACTTTTTCCGCCCTCCTCGGCGGGGGCGCTGGTCTCTCCTCCGGGCGCGGGAGTGGAGGCGCTCTGGCTGGGTTCGTCCGCCGTACAGCCGGACAAGGCTACAGACAGACACATGGCTGCGGACAGGATCAGGGCAAGTGTTCTCTTTTTCATATCTGTTTCCTCCTTCTAAAACCTTCTTATTAGAACCTGCGCCTTTGCAAGCAAAATAAGAGCGATGCCGGACATAACCGCATAAACATAAAATTTAATTTCCATATTTACTTTTTCATTTCAATGTAATAAAATCATAGCAGTTGGAAAATAAATTGTCAACATGATATTTATTTAATGCCCTTATTTTTTGTCGAATCCCTACACTTACTATCATCACAGGAGGGAGCATGCATGAAATTTTACGTGCTGTGTGACATCGAGGGCGTGGCTTCTCTGTCCTGCTGGGACGAGGCCCGCTCAGCCAACAGTTGTTATGCGCCTATGGCCCGGGAAATGACTTTGGAGGCCGCCGCCGCGGCCCGCGGCCTCTTCTCCGCCGGGGCTGACGAGGTCATAATAGAGGATGGGCACGGGGACGGCTGCAACATCGACTGCGCTCTGCTCCCCAAGGGTGCCCGGCTCCTTCGGGGCGTGACCCACGATATCGTGGGCCTTACCGGTATCTTCGACGAGAGTTACGACGGTATGCTGATGGTGGGCTTTCACGATGCCGCCTCGGCCTCCGGCAACCCCACTTCCCATACCATGGTGAGCTCCCGCATTTTCCGGCTCATGGTCAACGGGGCCCTGTGGGGAGAATTCGAGGTCTCCGCCCATGCTGCCGCTTATCGGGGCGTCCCCACCCTGTTTGCCAGCGGCGACGAAGGCCTGTGCGCAGCGGCGGCGCGCGCCGTGCCCGGCATCCTCACCGTGCCCACCAAGTCCGGCCATGGCTATGGTGTCCTTACAAAGACCCCGGAACTCGTTCAGGAGGAGATCGAAGGCATGGCGGCCCGGGCTGTGGCGGCCGCAAAGACCGCCAAGCCCCCGGTCCTTCCCGATCACTTCCATGTGGAGGTCACCTATCTGCACCATTATGACGCCTATGGGAGCTCCCACTACCCCGGCGCCAGCCTCCTCTCTCCCACCACTGTGGCCTTCGATGCCGACGATTACGGCGACGTACTTCGCTTTTTCTACTTTGTAATTTGAGAAACGGGGGCACGCGCTATGGCTGATATCGCCTATCAATACCGCGGGGAACTGGTGGACCAGGTCCATGGGGGCCACATTGCGGTAACAGACCACACGGGCCGGCTTCTCTGGAAGCTGGGTGACCCGGAGCGCCTCACCTTTGCCCGTTCCTCCGCCAAGCCTATCCAGGCCGTCCCCGTGGCGGAGAGCGGCGCGCTGGAGCACTACGGTATCACCCAGCGGGAGCTGGCTGTCATCTGTGCCTCCCACAACGGAGAGCCCTTTCACATCGAGGCTGTGGAGAGTATTCTCCGGAAGGCGGGACTCTCCCCCAGCGACCTGCACTGCGGGGCGGAATATCCTATGTACGTCCCGGCCGAGGATGCTCTGAAGCTCGCCGGCGTCCCCCGGGCCCCCATCTACTGCGACTGCTCCGGAAAACACGCCGGTATGCTCATCACCGCCCGTCATCTGGGGGAGCCCTTGGAAAACTATATTTCTCCGGACCACCCGGTCCAGCGGCGTATCCTCTCGGTGTTTGCCGACATGTGCGGCGTGGAGGAATCGGAAGTTCGGCTGGCTGTGGACGGCTGCGGCGTCCCTGTCCACGCCCTGCCCCTTTCCCGCCTGGCCCAGGGGTACGCCCGCATGTCCCTCCCCTCGCTCTTTGACCCAGCCCGGGCCGCCGCCGTACGCCGCGTCACCTCCGCCATGACCGCTCACCCGGAGATGGTGGCGGGGTCCGAACGGATCTGTACCCAACTGATGGCCGCCTTTGGGGAACGGCTCTTCTGCAAATCGGGTGCCAGCGCCTTCTATGCCGTGGGCCTCAGGGACAGGGGGATCGGCATCGCTCTCAAAATGGAAGACGGCGCCTCCTCCATCGTCCCCTATGCCATCCTATCGGTCCTCACCCAGCTCGGGGTCATCACGCCGGAGGAGGCCTGTTCTCTGCCCAGCTTTCAGGACAGAAACCTCTACAACAATCACCACGCTGTTGTAGGCTGTACCGAACTGGTCTTCCGGCTGGAACCGTGCGGCGTCGCCTGACCGCCGCACGCGCCATTCGGGGTGGGGGTAGTTTTCCGGCCGCGCTGAAGCCGGAAAAATACTTGCTCATTTCTTCCTGCGCTGTTATACTGAAAGTAAATCATGCGTTCAGAAAAATTTTTTGAAAAGAGGTCGTACTCATGAGTGTTCAGTACATCCACACCGACAATGCCCCCCAGGCCATCGGGCCCTATTCTCAGGCCGTGAAGGCCAACGGCTTCCTCTATATTTCCGGTCAGATCCCTGTCGACCCGGCCACCGGCTCGGTGGTGGAGGCCAGCTACTCCATCCAGACCAAGCAGTCCATGGCCAATCTCGCCGCCATCCTCAAGGAGGCGGACCTCACCTTTGCCGACGTGGTAAAGACCACCATCTTCCTTACCGATATGGCCCATTTCCCCGAGGTCAACGAGGCCTATGCCGCCTTTTTCGAGGGCCCCTGCCCCGCCCGCGCCTGCGTGGAGGTGAGCCGCCTTCCCAAGGACGTGCTGGTGGAGATCGAGCTGGTCGCGGCCTGCTGACACCCCCTGATTCTCAAGAGTCTGAGCATGGTTTCCATGCTCAGACTCTTTTCTCCCCTTGACATAGGGCGGGATTCAGAGTATGCTGTTAGGGACAATTAAATCCGACTGGTACGCAGGCGCCCATTTCGGGCAGACAAAGGGAAGCCGGGTGAGAATCCCGCACAAAGCCGTTGCTGTATAGGCGGAGCGGACCCCCACAGCGCCACTGGAGGCAACTCCGGGAAGGCGGGGACCGCGCTGGACGCCGAAGTCAGAATACCTGCCTGCGTATGACGCACATCCAAACCTCTCCGAGCCTGAGAGGGTGCTGCTACGCCTGCCTTTCAGCGCGTATCGCTGCGCCCTCCGGGACGCAGCTTTTTATTTTTGGTGAAGACCGGGAAAGGAGCTTTAGCTATGTCCGATGAGACCAAGACCCAGGAGCCTTACTGGAAGGGCAAGGGGTATTCTTTCTTCTGTAACCGGGCGTGCGAATATTTCCCCTGCCACCCCACCGACGACCCGGAGAATTTTAACTGTCTGTTCTGCTACTGCCCTCTCTACGCCCTGGGACCCGACTGCGGGGGAAATTTCTCCTATACCGAGAGCGGTGTGAAAGACTGTACCCGCTGTACTCTTCCCCACCGGCGGGACAATTACGGGTACATTACCTCCAAGTTTCAGGAAATTGCCCGCCGCATGGCGGAGTCGCGCAGACGCGGCGTCTGATCCTGCCCCTTTTACGGGAAGGGGAATCCATCCTATCTTTTCCATTCCCTTTGACGAAAGAATACCCCCGGCGGCAACAGCCGCCGGGGGTATTCTCATGCTTCATCCATGCGCCGGTTCTTCGGCGGGTCCCAACAGCAGGGGCTGGAGCTGCCGGCCCTCCAGGGCGGCGTCCACAGCGGCATTGATCTGGGTAAAATCCGCCACCAGAGAGGTGGGTTTTTTTACTGGGTCATCCTGCCGGTAGGGGACAAAGTAGACGTTCTTCTTGTCCAGAAGCGTCGCAATGTTTTTGGCCGAGCCGCTCAGGCCGTCGTTGGTGGACACGGCGAGGACCACGGGACGCCCATTCCGCCACATGGCTTTGGCCGCCATCGTCACCGACGTATCGCTGAAGCCATTTGCCAACCGCGCCAGCGTGCTCCCCGTACAGGGGGCGATGACCAGCACATCCAGCAGCTTTTGGGGGCCGATGGGCTCTGCCTTCTGGATGGAGTCGATGACCCGCCTGTCGCAAATGCGCTCCATCTCCCGCATGAACTCGTGGGCCGCGCCGAAGCGTGTGTCCGTATCGGCGCTTTTCTCCGAGATGATGGGCGTGACCGCTCCATATCTGGCCTTTGCCCGTTCCAGCGCCGGCATCACCTGATCATATGTACAAAATGAGCCGCAGAAAGCGAACCCCACACGTACCTGTTCCATGCTCAGACTCCTAACTCATTCCATATATTATAGATCGTGTCACGGATAATCTTTCCAGAGGTCACTGGGGCCACCTTGCCCGGCAGGGAAAGGGCCCAAATCGCCCTGACCCCCTGCCGCACCGCCGCCTCAAAATCCACTCCCCCCGGCTTGGATGCAAGATCGATGACCAGGCAGCCGGGGCGCAGATCGGCCAGGCGCTCCGCGTCCAGGACCCGTACCGGGACGGTGTTCACCACCAGATCATAGCCGCACAGATAGCCGTCCAGGCGTTCGATCTGCTCGGCCCCATACCCGTATGCCTCGGCCCAGGCGAGGTCAGCCCACTTCCGGGCCGCCACGCTGACCCGGGCGCCCAGGGCGTTCAGCCGGTGCGCCAACAGCTTGCCCAGCCGGCCGAAACCCAGGACCAGGACCCGGGCGCCGTGGATGGTGACGGGCAGCTCTTCCATGGCGATTTGAATCGCTCCCTCCGCAGTAGGCACCGCGTTGGCGACCGCCAGCTCTTCTCTGGTAAAGTAGTCCACCAGGCGCAACCCCCGCTCTTTCGCCTGGTCCAGAAGTTCCCGGCCCACCTTGCCGGCACAGACCACCTGACCGGGGCGCAGCGCGTCCAGCACCTGGGTCAGGGGCGGCCGCTCCTGAGAGAGCGGAGCGTTGAGCCGTCCGCCCTCCCCCGCAGCCGGGAGGGGGAGGATCACGCAGTCTGCGAGGGCCGCCTCCCCCAGGTCGGGCGCCCGCACCGGCCCTTCCTCCGTCCCCTCCAGCGCCCAGGTATGTACCGTATGTCCGTCGTCGAAGAGCAGCTCGGCCAGTTTTGCCTGGCGCATATCGCCGCCTACCACCCAGACGTTTCGTTCATGTCTCATGGCACTCTCCTCCGTTTTTCGTCTGCACCATCCTATTCTCTCCGCCTCAAAGGGTGACGGTCCGTTGACATGCGAAGCCGGGACGGGTAAAATAGAGAGGAATCGGAATGAAAGGAGCAGTGTGTCATGCTGTTTTCGGAATACGCCCGCTACCAATATGTCCGCAGTCCCCTGGTGGAGGTCATCTGCCAGCTTCGGTTTCCCGCCATCCTCACCATCAACACCAAGGAGCCCGCCGAGTTCCAGGAGGCCGTCCGCCACGGCTTTCCCCGCTATGCGGCCCGGAAGGAGCAGCTCCCCCCCAAGGTGACGGGGCTGGGCACCCCCAATCCCAAGCTGGAGCAGCAGCCCGCTGTCGTCAACCACAGCTTTGTCTCTGCCGACGGCCTGTGGAAAATCAATCTCACCAAGGACTTCATCGCGCTGTCCACCCTCCGGTACACCCAGTGGGAGGACTTTGCCCTCCGGCTGGACAAGCCTCTGGCGCAGTTCATTCAGGTGTACGAGCCCGCCTTCTTCGAGCGCGTGGGGCTGCGGTATGTAAACGCGGTCTCCCGGAAGGCCCTGGGGCTCACCGACCTGCTGTGGGACGATCTGATCCGTTCCCCTTACCTGGGCATCCTAGGGGAGCCGGATGTGGATGAGAGCAAGGTCGGCAAGTCCGCCATGGACACGGAGCTGACCCTGGAGGGGGGCGTTCGCATGAAGATCCACGCCGGACCCGGCCTGCTGGGCGGCGGCAAGAAGGACCCAGAGCCCAAGTTTATCCTGGACGGGGATTTCTCCCTTCCAGGCAGCACCGCCGCCGACAAGGTGCCCCAGCTTCTGGGTGACCTGCACCAGTACGCCGTGCGCTTTTTCCACGGCGCCATCACCCCGGAGCTCCATGAGGCCATGGGGCCTCTCCCCGTTCTGGAATAGCCGCAAAAAAGCGCCGCCCGCTCCCTGATGGGAGTGGGCGGCGCTCTGTCTGTCGAAAAACCTGCGCCGGCAGGCGTTTGGCGAGCCGAGCGAGGGCCCTCCCGGGGTAGAGTCCCGGGAAAGCAACAGCATTGGAAAGGCTGTCGAAACAGTCCAAATGGACCGTTTCGACAGCCTGAAGCGCCGCATGCATTTTCTCCCGGGGATGTCGCCCAGCGTGTCCTAAAAGCGGGCGGCGATCTCCCGGGCGATGCGCTTGACCGCCTCCACCCGCTCATCCAGGTCTCCGGAGAGCATCCGGCTGGTAGGTCCGGACAGACTGATGGCCGCCAGCGCCGTGCCGTCCTCCCGCAGAATGGGGACGCCGATGCAGGTAAGGCCGTGCTCCATCTCATCCCGGTCCATGGCATAGCCTTGTCGGCGCACCTGTTCCAGCTCCGCACGCAGTTCTGTTGCGGAGGTGATGGTCCGGTCCGTGTAGGCGTGCAGCGGACGCTTTTCATAGACGGACAGATCAATGTTCCGTCCAAAGGCCAGCAGACACTTGCCTCCCGATGTGGAATGGCACTCCACGCTGGCGCCCACCGGCAGGTTCACCGTCAGCATCTGGTGCCCCCCCTCCTCTTTGAGTACGATCACACTGCGGTACACCTCGTCGTGGTCCCGCTCCAGGATGGCCACATTCACCGTCTCGTGGTAGGCCTCATACAGTTTTCGGGCAGAGGGACGGACCACCTCCTGGATGCCCAGGTGGTTCTCCACGCTTTTGCCCAGGCTGAATAGCCGGTTCCCCAGCCAATACCTGTCGGTATCCGGATTTTTCCGCACGAAGCCTCTCGCCTCCAGCGTGGCCAGCGTCCGATAGATCGTGCTCTTGTACACGCCCATATCCGAGGCCATCTTGGTGATGCTGGTCTCCTGGTCCGCCGCTTCCAGATAGATCAGGACCTCCAGGGCCCGGTCCACCGATTGAATCGTTTCCGCCATCCCGCGCGCCGCCTTTCCGCATGGATATCCCTTCGTTTTCCATTTAACTACACTTCAGGCGGAGTGTCAAGATGTTCCGCAGGCTGAAACACCCTTTTTACGGAGCAAACGGGATGGTGAGGTCTCCAACGGTGACGGAGGTGATCTGATCCGTATCGAAAAAGACTCTCCCGCCATCTGCGTTTCGGGCCACAAAGGAAATCGTAAATACGCCCTCCCCCCTGTCGCTGAGGCCGCTGAACAGCGTGTCCACTTCGCTCCCGTCCTTCCTTGAGGCCCTTCTCTCCCCCGCAGGGAAATCTCTGCTCCAGGTTTGCCTCCTCCATGGGCCCGCCCCCCTTCTTCCCTGTTCTCCGGATCAATTGCTCCGTGCTCTGTTGTGAAAACCGGTCTTCACTCTTTATAACGCAGAGCAGGCAGGATTTGTGACCGGCTCTGTCCCTTTTCTCATCCATCCGGTGCGCGGGCGACCTGTCTTGACAGCTCCTTCTTGCATTTTTTACATGCAGCGCATATAATAGTTGGGTGGACAAGCCACATGCACGGGACCCAGGGCGTCCGGCGCTTCCCGCTGGGCGTTCTGCCGCCTCCGCGCTTTACGAAAAGGCCCTGGACATGCCGGAACTGCCGCCACGGGCCAGGAAAGGTGAATCATCTATCATGGGACACACCGACAACTATACCCTTCTCTGCGACTTTTACGAGCTCACCATGGGCAACGGCTACTTCCAAACCGGAATGGACCAGCAGATCTGCTACTTCGACGTCTTCTTCCGGGACGTACCGGACGGCGGCGGCTTTGCTATCGCCGCAGGCCTGGAGCAGATCATCGACTATATTCAGGATCTGCGCTTTTCTCCCGAGGATGTGGATTTTCTGCGCGGAAAGGGCGTCTTTTCCGAAGCGTTTTTGCAGTATCTGCTGCATTTTCAGTTCACCGGTGACATCTGGGCGGTCCCCGAGGGCACGCCCATTTTCCCCGGAGAGCCCATCCTCACCGTCCGGGCTCCGGCCATTCAAGCCCAGTTTATCGAGACCTATGTACTGTTGATCCTCAACCATCAGTCTCTCATCGCCACCAAGTCCAACCGCATCGTGCGGGCGGCCCAGGGCCGTCCCGTCTCCGAGTTTGGCTCCCGCCGGGCCCAGGGGGCCGACGCCGCGGTGCTGGGGGCCCGCGCCTCCTATATCGCCGGGTGTGCCGGCACCGCCTGCACGCTGGCTGACCGGGTATACGGCACCCCTGCCGGCGGCACGATGGCTCACTCCTGGGTCCAGATGTTCCCCGACGAGTACACCGCCTTCAAGACCTACTGTGAGCTCTATCCCCACTCCGCCACTCTGCTGGTGGACACCTATAACGTCCTCAAGTCCGGCGTTCCCAACGCCATCCGTGCCTTTCAGGAGGTGCTGCTGCCCCAGGGCATCCACGATTTCGCCATCCGTCTGGACTCCGGCGATCTCACCTACCTGTCCAAGAAGGCCCGCCGGATGCTGGACGCCGCCGGACTTCAAAGCTGCAAGATCGTGGCTTCCAATTCCCTGGACGAGTATATCATTCGGGACCTTCTGCTCCAGGGCGCCCAAATCGATTCCTTCGGCGTGGGCGAGCGGCTCATTACCTCCAAGTCCGAGCCGGTCTTCGGCGGGGTCTATAAGCTCTCCGCCATCGAGTCGAAGGACGGTACCATCCTCCCCCGGATCAAGATCAGCGAAAACCCGGCCAAGATCACAAATCCCCACTTTAAAAAGGTCTACCGTCTCTTTGAAAACGATACGGGCAAAGCCATCGCCGACCTTATCTGTGTCCACGACGAGGTGGTGGACCCCGCGCAGCCGCTGGAGCTCTTTGATCCGGAAGCCACCTGGAAGCGCAAGACCATTACGGATTTCACCGTACGAGAACTGCTGGTGCCCATCTTCCAGAGCGGCGAGCTGGTCTATCGTCAGCCCAGCATCGAGGAAATGCGCACCTGGTGCGCCGGACAGATCGACACTCTCTGGGACGAGGTCAAGCGGTTTGAAAACCCCCACAATTACTATGTGGACCTCTCCCAAAAGCTGTGGGACATCAAGCACAAGCTGCTGGCAAAGCGCGGCTGAGGCCGTGATGAAAACGCCCCCGCGCACCGATGCAGGCGCGCGGGGGCGTTTTTTCATGTGCCATGACCCTCTTCAATAGTTCAAAATCAGGTCCGCCATCTCCATGAGCATGCTTTTTTGGCGGGCATTCATTTTTTGCAGCGTCTGGGCCACCTCCCGGTCCAGGTAAAGCGGCGAGCTGGCGGCAACGCCGGTGACCAGCTCTCCCAGATCACAACCCAGACTGGCGCCGATCTCCGACAGGGTGTCCAGATTCACCTTTGTGACCCCGCGCTCGATCTGGCTGATGTAGCCCACGGAAACCTGGAGCTGTTCGGCCAGCCACTCCTGGGTCCGCTTCTGTTCCCGCCGCCGCCCTTTGATCCGCTGTCCAATCGCAGCGTAGTCTACCGACATGTTCATCACCCATTTTTATTCTATCGATGACCCGGCTCAAGATACAGACAGCTTGTCATAAAAGTAGAGCGATCAGTGTTGTTTTTCTTTTCCTCCCATGCTATACTAAGCCTATCTGCCCGCTGGTGGTGAGATATCTCTCTGGGGAGGCCTGAGCGCGGAATGGATTTTCTGGACTACTTGACGGAACAGTTGGGCTGTGCCTATCTGTCCGACCTGCACTACATCACCATAACACCGGAACAGGTCGAGACCATTCTGGCGCTGCCCGACGAGCCCTTCGGCCTGGAGGACTACCAGATGGCGATCGACTATCTGACCGGCAGATGTCCGGTGTTTTCAACGAAGGACGAAGCCCGCCGTGCGCTGGTGCAGGCATTCCTCCGCCACGGCCAAAGATAAAATGGGAGACCGGCGCGCCGGTCTCCCATTTTTTCATTTTTCCTGCTGCTCCAGCCACTTTTTGAGCTGCTCCGCCATGGCGGAGGTCCCCTTCTCCTCCCGCTGATTCTGTAGGAATCGCTGTACGTCCCGCTTTCCCGCGGCGCTGTGCGCATGCCGCTTCTTAAAGTCGGAGAGCCGTTCCCGATAACCGCACACACAGGCGAAGAGCTGCTTTTCCCCTTCGCTCCGAAGCTCCATCTTTTTGTGGCAGTTGGGGCAGCGGGCATTGGTGGTCCGGGTGACACTCCGCCGGTAGCCGCACTCCCGGTCCGGACACACCAGCATCTTTCCCCGCTTGCCCTGGACAGCCAGAAGGAACTTGCCGCAGTCCGGGCACTTCTCCCGGGTTACGTTGTCGTGGCTGTAGACGGCGTCGCTTGTCTTCACCTCTCCCACCAGCCGGGATGCATACCCGCGCATTTCGCTTACAAAGGCGCTCTCCCGCTCCAGGCCCCGCGCGATGTCCCCCAGCCGCTTCTCCCACCGGGCGGTGAGCTGGGCGGAGCGGAGGTCCGCCGGCGCCAGCTCCACCACCTGACGCCCCTTGGAGGTGGGGACCAGCTCCCTGCCCCGGCGCTCGATATAGAACGCAGAAAAAAGCTTCTCGATGATGTCCGCCCGGGTGGCGGGCGTCCCCAGGCCGCCGGTCTCCTCCAGGATCTTTCCCTGGGCCCGATCCATACCCTGGGTGGGCGGATGCTCCATGGCCGTGAGCAGCGTGGCCTCCGTGTAGCGCTTGGGAGGTGCGGTCTTGCCCGTGCTCACCCTTGCGGAGAGCACCTCCACAGAGTCTCCCTGCCGCAGGGGAGGCAGGGATTGCTCCCGCTCCTCCCCCTCTTCCTCCTCGTCCTCTTCCAGGAGGAAGCGGCCGTAGGCCGCGCGCCACCCCGGCTCCTTCATGATTTTTCCTCTGGCCGTAAAGGTCTCGCCGCCCACCGTAAGGGTGAGCCTGGTCTCCTCATATTCGCAGGGCGGCAGGAGCACCGCCAAAAATCGCCGGACCACCAGATCATAGATGTTCCGCTCCGGACCGGACAGACGGAAGAGCTCCGGCTGCTCCTCGGTGGGGAGGATGGCGTGGTGATCAGTGACCCTGGCGTTGTCGACCAGGAACCTGGTCTGAAGCGGCCGCTTCATGAGGATGGCCCGGGCCAGGTCCCGATATTCGTCCACCATGACGCTCTTGAGCCGCTCGGGAAGTGTGCTCACCACATCGTCGGAGATATACCGGGAGTCGGTGCGGGGATAGGTGAGCAGCTTGTGCCGCTCATACAGGGACTGCATCAGCGAGAGGGTCTCCTTGGCGGAGTAGGCGTATTTCCGGTTGGCGTCCCGCTGCAGCTCCGTAAGGTCATAGGCCGCCGGGGGCGGCGCCTGCCGGAGGGTCCGCTTCACCTCGCTGAGCACGCCATGCTTTCCCTGGAGGGCGGCGCAGAGGTGCTCCGCCCGTTCCCGGTCGAAGGTCCTGGTCTGTCCGTTCCGGTCCCGCCAGGTGGCCGTGAACCCCCGGCACTTCGCCTGCACGGTGAAATACTCCTGCGGGACAAAGCGCCTGATCTCCTCCTCCCGGTCCACGATCAGGGCCAGGGTAGGGGTCTGGACGCGCCCGGCGGAGAGCTGGGCCCCGTGCTTACAGGTGAGCGCCCGAGTGACGTTGAGCCCCACCAGCCAGTCGGCCTCGCTGCGGGCGCGGGCCGAGTGGAAAAGATCGTCATATTCTCCCGCAGGGCGCAGATGGGAAAAGCCGTCCCGGATGGCCTTGTCGGTCTGGGAGGATATCCACAGCCGCTTGGCGGGCTTGTTCCATCCCGCTTTCTCCATGATCCACCGGGCTACCAGTTCCCCCTCCCGGCCGGCATCGGTGGCGATGACCAGTTCCTGCACGTCCCCCCGGCGCATCAGGGCCTGGACCGCGCGGAACTGCCGCCCGGTCTCCTTGATGACCGCGGTCTTCATGTGCTCCGGCAGCATAGGCAGGGTCAGCAGGTCCCATTTCTCCCAGGCCTTGTCGTAGGCCTCCGGAGGAGCCAGCTCCACCAAGTGGCCCAGGGCCCAGGTCACGATATACCGTTCCCCCTCCAGACAGCCCTCTCCCCCACGCCTGCATCCCAGTACGCGGGCGAGCTCCTTTCCTACCGACGGCTTTTCCGCCAGCACCAGCGTCTTTGCCATGCCAAAACTCCTTGCTTTTCCAGTTTGGCTCCATTATACTGGAAGAACAGGGAAAAAACAATCACCTCCCTGTCACAAACGCCTTTCCCGAATCGATCCCTTTTATGAGAGTATTGGCTTTTATGGAGAAAGAAGTTCGTATCCTGGACCCCGCCGCAATGCAGCAGGCCAGAATGAACATGAACCTTCCCCACTATGCAGGGACTGGCCGGGATAAAAAAAGGCCCTCAAGCGGGCGAAAGAGGCTGAGCGCGCCTTCCGGACCGCCAAGGGCTACGAGCCCGATACCTTCTGGCGCCGGTTGAGGCGGAAGTTCCAGCGGGGATCGGCGTCTTTTTCGTCACACAGGAAGAAATGAGGAAACCGATGATGATTCGCAAAGCCACCGCCGCCGACCTGGACGGGGTCGCCGCCGTCTATGAAGCCGTACTGAACCGGGAAGAGCAGACCGGCTGCCATTGGACCAACTGGCAGAGCGGCGTCTACCCCTGCCGTGCCACCGCCGAGAGAGCTCTGGCGGACGGCACCCTCTATGTGGACGAGGTCAACGGCCACATTCTGGGCTGCGCCAACCTCAACCATGTCCAGCCGCCCGAGTACGGCTCCATTTCCTGGACAATCCAGGCAAAGCCCAAACAGGTCCTGGTCATCCACACCCTTTGCATCCGTCCCGAGTGCGCGGGCGGCGGCCGGGGCCGCCGGTTCGTGGCCTTTGCCGAGGGCCTGGCCACCGGTCAGGGCTGTCGGGTCATCCGCCTTGACACCTATGAGGGCAATGCCCCTGCCGCTGCCTTTTATCCCAAATTGGGCTACCGGCTGGCCGGATCGGCGGAGTTCTTTTTCGAAGGCTTTGCCCGGGAGAACCTGATCTGTTTTGAAAAGGAGCTCCGTGGCGGCGCGGACCGGCCGGCGGGAAACCGCCGGCCGGGCACGGCTGCGCCGGCTATGCCTTCCACCGCTTCAGCGTCGGCAGAAACTCCATAAGCTGCGCCCTTGCCTCCTGCTCCGTGAGCTGTAGTCCAGCCGCCTGGTTCCACTCGCTCAGATCCTGCAGATTGTGTTCGATCAGTTCTTCCATGGTGAGGTCCTGGGTGAACGCCCCGTGCTGGAAGCAGAAGGCGCAGTACTCTTCCGATCTGCTCCCATCCTTCCGGGTCCCTTTATCGCTGTCCATCACCAAGGACATGCCGCAGCTCTGGCAAAGTGCTGCCGGACGCCCCAGAAGGTAGTCTACGGACACATGAAAGAGCTCCGCGATCCGCCGTAACGTGTCCGTACTGGGGACGGTGTCTCCACTTTCCCACTTGGACACGGCCTGTCTTGTGACCAGCAGCCTTTCGGCAAATGCATCCTGGGACAGCCCCGCATGTCTGCGCAGCTCCAATATCGCGTTCTTCGTCTCCATAGGTTTTCCCTCCTTTTATAGAGAGCTTACCACCGGAACGCGGGCGATGCAAGCAACTCCTGGTTGCACTTATTCATTGCAAGTGGTAGAAAGCAGCGGAAAGCACCCGTTAAAAGCCTTGCGGCACAAGGCTTTTATGGAGCAGGACGGAAATACCGGGGAACCAGCAGTATCCTTTAAAGGGAAAACATAAGGGAAAAAACGAGCGGGAGCCACCCGGCTGTGATGGCCTGGGGGCTCCCGCCTTTTTGCCTGCGCTGCGCCTTGAAGCGCGCAGACACCGGGTTTTGACCGGTCCTTCAGGCTTTTTCCGGTCCTCTCCGGCCGCCCCTCATGGCCGCGGCCAGCTTCGCTTCCCTCCCGGCGAGGACGTCCAGATAGTCGAAGATCACGTGCAGGACGCCGGCGGTCAGCTTACGCCGGGCGAGGAGCCCCCCGTTGTCCTCGAAATCGTCCATGGTGATGCTGAGCAGTCTGCAAAAGTCCTTCAAATTGCAGTGGAGGGATTCAGCCTCCACTGCCAGCCTGGCAAGCTCTTTCTCGTTCACATCTCCGCTCCCTCACGTCTCCGGCGGCCATGCGCAGATGATCCCCCGGCGCGCGCTTTTGACGCGCTCCCTTTTTCTGATATTATAATACATTATCGTGCACACGATTGCATTTTGCGTTATACTAGGGGCATAAGGGGGAAAGTATCCATATTTCAATATCGCCTCAGGAAGGAGGAAAGCATGGCAGGAAAGACCGAATATAAAAATCATTGGCAGAAAGAGAACGTTGATCGCATAAACCTCACAACGCCAAAAGGAAAGAAAGAAATTATCAAGGCCCATGCAGAGGCCCGCAGAGAGTCTGTGAACGGCTTTATCAACCGGGCGATAGACGAGACCATGGAGCGGGATCAGGCCGCTTCCGGGGCCGCTGGCGAGGCCATGCGAGGCAAAGACTGAGCCCCGGACGCCGCGTGCGTCCGGGGCTTTTGGCGGTGCTGATCCGAGCGGCCTGCCGCGAACCTGAAAAAGGGCGCTGGAACAAATGAAAAGGCAAAAGAGGTGGGAGCCGCCCGGGCCGTTACGGCCGAGCGGCCCCCGCTCGTTTTACCGGGCGAAGAATTCATTCGAAACGCCCTTTCCACCTATTTTTTATGCGTCTCCGCAGACACCTTTCCGCACGTTGACGATAAAATCCTGGACGTTTGTGACAATGGTCTTGACCGACAGGCTGCCCCGGTCCCGCAGCTTATTGACGGCGAACTCCGAGATATCCACTGAGTAAAAATAGAGGGGCCGCACCGAACCGTTCACCACCCGATAACAAGGGGTCATATTTCCCGTGGCCACCGTATGCAGAGTCGACGCCATACAGATGATCGTGGTGGCTTTCCGCACCAGGTCCCGCATGGCGTTCTGCCCCTCGTACACATTTCCATATACTTCGGGCAGCGGGCCGTCATCCCGGACGGACCCCACCAAAACAAAGGGAACGGACTTTTTTACACACTCGTAGAGGATGCCGTCCCTTACCTCGCCCGAATCCACAAAAGCCTGAATGGACCCCAGCCTGCGGACCTCGTTGATGGTGTCGATATGATTATAATGCCCATTGGGGACGGACCTCTGGGTATATACGTCCTGCCCCAGGGCGGTACCCCGGTAGCCCGCCTCCAGGTCGTGGGTGGCCAGGGCGTTACCCGCCAGGATGCCATCCACAAAGCCCTCCCGCACCAGAGCGGCGAACGCCGAACGGGCATCCGCATCAAAAGCGCAGGCCGGGCCCATGACCCAGATGATGTTCCCATGGTCGCGCTCATGCTTTAAAAGCTCGTAAATGGAGTCATAGTCCATGGAGTAAGCGGTCTCCCTGGAGCGTCCCTGCCGGAAGGAGAAGGTCTCCCCACCGCCGCCCTCCTCTCCAAAGCCGCCGGTGTGGACATAGATCCCCTCACCGCCATCCTCCGTGCGGCCCACGGCAACCGGATCTCCCTTCTTCACATTGCGGAACTCCACAATGGAGACGGCCCCATCCCTGCATACCGCCACGCAGTCCATGCGGCTCTCCTCGGCCAACACCCACCGCCCGTTCAGGCGGAAATACTCGGGGAACATGGTGGTGGCGTGATACTGCTCCGGTACCACGCCGTCCCGCTCCGCAGGGACCAACTTTACATCGGGGGCGTCCCCCAGACCAAGTGCGGCAAAATCAGGGGGCTGATAGACAGGAAGGGTAAAACTCATCGTTGGGACTCCTCCTCACTGCTGGTATTATTTCTTGTCCAGCGTACCACATTTTAGTGTGCAACACAACCCCCGCGTGGGGGGCGACACCACAGTTAAGCATTGTTGTCAACACCTCCAGGGTTTCGCGGGCGACAGCGTTATTTCATTTTGATAGGCTCCGCAGTCGGGGAGTCCTTTGCGCCGCAGGCGCCCGTACAGTGTTGGCTCATCCCCGGTATCGGCAGTTCCCCCGCTGTCCGTCAGGCCGCCGTGGTGCCCCGCCACACAGTAGGCCGGAATCAGTCCGCCTACCGTCCGGACCGCCTGGGCGCCGAAGGTGGAGTGGTCCACACGGCCAGGGTCGCCCCGCAGTCTGCGCTGAAAGGCGCTGGAATACTTGCCCAGGTCGTGGGCCAGAGCGGTCATTCTGGCAAAGTCGCCGGAACCAAAGGCAGCGCCGAATCGCTCCGCCAGCTCCGCCGTGCCCTCCAGATGCTCCAGCAGCGTCTGGACCCGCGCTCCGCTGGTATGTGCCAGATACTCCACTCTGACATCTCCCATCTATTTCACCATCATTTCCGCAGTATCCGCTCATTTTTTGGTATATTTATCAAGCCCAGGGTGAAAATACAAGTATCTCGCCTCACGATGCTTCCATATACAGCATGGGAATGATACTGTTCATCAATGCGGCGCTGTTTGGGACAGGGCCGACAGGTGCGTGAGGGCAAGCTCATGTTTCAAATCCTTTTGGTGGAGGATGATTGGGAGCTGAATCAGGTGGTCTGTGCGTTTTTGCGCAAAAAACGGCTTTGAGGCCAGGGGCTGTCCCGGCGCGGCCGAAGCCTACGACGCTATGTACGAAACCCGCTTCGATCTCATCCTCTCCGACATCATGATGCCGGGGGTGGACGGCTTTGACTTTGCAGAAACGGTGCGGGAGCTGGACGAGCTGCTGCTGCGCATCCACGCTCTGCTGCGCCGGGCCGGGGTCGCCAGCAGCAAAAGGCTGACCGTGGGCGCCCTGACCATGGATGCGGAGGAGCGTACGACCACACTGAACGGCAGTGAGATCCCGCTGACGGTGCAGGAATTCAATTTGCTCTTCAAGTTGCTCTCCTATCCCAAAAAGACCTTTACCCGTGCGCAGCTTATGGATGAATTCTGGGACGCGGACACCTCCTCCAGCACTCGCACGGTGGACGTATGCATCACCAAGCTCCGCGACAAGCTCTCCGGCTGCGAGGATTTTGAGATCATTACCGTACACGGTCTGGGCTACAAGGCGGTGCTAAAATGAGCGTTCGTGTCAGCCGCAGTCTGTTTTCCCTCCGGCGCTATCTGCTCTTCTTTGCTCTGGTCTCCTTTCTGGTCACCTGCTGCTTTCTGTTGTTTTTTCGGGAGCTTCAGGCGTCACTGGGAGAGGAGTGGGGGGCGGAGGCGCTCCGACACGCGGCGAAGATCACCTTTGCAAATGTGCTCTTCCTGAGCTTTCTGTGCGCCCTCATCGACGGTATCCGCCGCAAAGTGACGGTGGAGCACCCGGTCCGGCGCATCCTGGAGGCCACACAGCGGCTGACCCGCGGGGACTTTTCCGCCCGTATCCAGCCCTTCCACGGCCTGGACGGCATGAACGAGTTCGATGCGATCATCAACGACTTCAACAAAATGGCCGCAGAGCTCTCCGGCATCGAAACGCTGCGTACGGATTTCGTCGCCAATGTGTCCCACGAGCTGAAAACACCGCTGGCCGTCATCCAAAATTACGCCGTGATGCTCCAGGACCCCGGGCTTCCGGCGGCGCAGCGGGCCGAGTATGCCGGCGCCATCACCCCCGCCACCCGCCGCCTGTCCGAACTTATCACCAATATCCTCAGGCTGAACAAGCTGGAGAATCAGCAGATCTATCCCCAGCCCGAGCGCTTTGAACTGAACGAACAAACTCCGCGAGTGTCTGTTGGATTTTGAGGCCGCCTGGGAGCGGAAGGGGCTTCAAATCGAGGCCTCGCTGGATGAGGCGGTAGCCGTCACAGCCGACCGGGAGCTCCTGAGCCTGGTGTGGAACAACCTCATCTCCAATGCCGTCAAGTTTACCGGCCCAGGCGGACATATCCGGGTGGACCTGGAGGAAGAGGGCATTGGGGCCGTGGTAACGGTCTCCGACACCGGATGCGGCATTTCGCCGGAGGTGGGACCGCATATTTTTGAAAAATTCTATCAGGGCGACTCCTCGCACACCGCCCAGGGCAATGGGCTGGGGCCCGCGCTGGTGAAGCGGGAACGTCTGTGCAGGCTGCTCCGCCTGTTCCGTCCGGCGCTGCCTCTCCTCTGCCTGTCGATCGTCCTGTGTGCGTCGGCGCTGGTGCTCCTGTTCAAATGGGGGCTGGAGGACTCCGCTGTGTCCTACCCGGTCTATGTGATCGGCCTCTATCTGGTGGTCGCCTGGTCCATCTCCCTCCCCGGGGCGGTCAGACGCCTCCGGGCCGCCATGTTCGCCTCCTTCAGCGGGGGGGGCGACATTCCGGCGCCGTATGAACGCCGCAACCGGCGCAGGCGTGTGCCTGCTGATTCTCTTTATGGCGGCGGCCATTGTGGCGTGGGCCGGACGGGGCGTCCGGTCCATGGAGGCCGCACAGGGTCGAGCGCACGAGATCGACAAGGAGTGATTACTTACGGATGACAAAAAAGAGGGCTTCTCCTATACCTACTCCGCCAAGCAGCAGGAGGAAGTAAAACGGATCCGCCAAAAATATCTTCCGCCGGAGGAGAACAAACTGGAGCAGCTGCGCCGGCTGGACGAAAGCGCCACACGTCCCGGCCGGATCGCCGCCCTGGCCGTCGGTTTGACCGGCACCCTGCTGCTGGACGCGGGAATGTGCTGCGCCACAGTGTGGACGGCGTATTTTATCCCCGGTGTCGTAATCGGCACCGCAGGGCTGGCTGCCGCCGGCGCGGCCTCTCCCCTCTACTCCGCGATGACAAAGCATCAACGCGCCAAGCTGGCCCTTCAGATCGTGCAGTTGAGCCAGGAACTGATGGCGGAGCGTTAGCCCTGAGAGTATCCCCGCGCCCAAACGCCGGAGCGCTTTCCTTGAAGGGAAGCGCTCCGGCCTCTTTTTCCCTTCTGCCGCGCATATCCGGCAAGGTCCGCCCACGCGGGATATCAAAATCCAGCGGTTGGACATCCGGTGTCAGTTTGTGTCTTGCTGTAGGCGGAATTTCCCGTTATACTAATAGAGACAAGAACATAGGCCGCAGTAGAGAAGGGGCTGCCGGCAGAGCTCCCGGCAAGCCGTGCCTTGACCCCGAAATGAGTCGCTATTTTCCACTCGCCATTCTCGGCTGCCGGACCTTTGTCAAATCTGTACGCAGGCGGGGGACTTTCCAGTCATGAAGAAAAATACGCTGCGCACGCTCTGGCTCAGCCTGACAGTCATGCTCATATTCTGCATCATCGTCTTCACCGGCCTGGCCAACTATACCGTGACGCAGAGCGACCGGGCCATCGGCGAGGTGGGCGAAATCTACATGGATCAGATGGGGACTCAGGTCAAAATGCATTTCACCACGATGATCGAGCTACAGGAGTCCCGTATGAACGGCATCATTTGGAGCACGCCGCAGCAGAGTGCCGCTGAGGATCCCGAGCAGGCCTGGGCGCACCTGGCCTCCATGGCCAGTCAGACGGGGTTTCACTTCCTGAGTCTTTATTCGGCCGGCGGGGCCTGCGACACGATTTTCGGCGAGCCCGTGGAGATCGGCGATCCGGCCTCTTTCATGGACTCGCTGGCGCAGGGCGAGCTCCATGTGACCGACGGGACCCTGCCGTCCGGAGAACGGCTGCTTCTGCTGGGCGCCCGCGCCGTTTACCCCATGCGGAGCGGCGGGACCAGTTCCATCCTGGTGGTGGGCCTTCCCATGGAGGCCATCACAAAAGAGCTCTCCCTGGACATCGGCGTCACTCAGGCCTACTCCCATATCATTCGAAGGGACGGCAGCTTTGTGCTGCGGCAGGCGGACGCTACGCGGGACTCCTATTTTGAGCGTCTTCTGACGCTGGGCCATTTCGACAACGGCACGCCGACCGAAGCGGTGGCCGCCATTCAAAAGGCCATTTCTTCCGGAGAGGACTATTCCCTTCTCGTGGAGATCAATGGGGAGCGCCGCAACACCCACTTCACTCCCCTGACTTACAGCGACTGGTATTTGGTCTCCGTCCTGCCCTACAGCCTGCTGTATGAGCCCACCTACAGTCTGGTCAATCAGAGTGTCCTCTCCACTCTGCTCGGGTGCGGCCTGGTACTGCTGGTGCTGCTGACTCTCTTCTTTTTCTACTTCCGCTTTTCAAAGCGCCAGATGATCGCTCTGGCGGAGGCCAGGGCGGCGGCGGAGCATGCCAACCGCGCCAAGAGCGAGTTCCTGTCCAATATGAGCCACGATATCCGCACCCCCATGAACGCCATTGTGGGCATGACGGCCATCGCCTCCTCCAACATAAACAATCCCGAGCAGGTCCGGGACTGCCTGAAAAAAATCACGCTGTCCAGCAAGCATCTTCTGGGGCTTATCAACGATGTGCTGGACATGTCCAAAATCGAAAGCGGCAAGCTGACACTGAACTTGGATCATATCTCTCTGCGTGAGACCATGGACAGCATCGTCAGTATTATCCAGCCTCAGCTCAGGGCCAAGCAGCAGTCTTTCGACGTTTTTATCCAGGATATTCAATCCGAGCTCGTCTGCTGTGACGGCGTCCGCCTGAATCAAATCCTTCTGAACCTGCTATCCAACGCCCTGAAGTTCACCCCCTCCGGCGGGCGCATCACCGTAACGCTGATGCAGGAGACCTCCCCCGCGGATCCCCACCTTGTGCGCAACCACTTCCGGGTGAAGGATACCGGCATTGGTATGTCGCCGGAATTCCAGCAGCGGATATTTGACTCTTTTACCCGGGAGGATACCACCCGGGTCCAAAAAATCGAGGGTACCGGACTGGGCATGGCCATCACCAAATACATCGTGGATGAGATGGGAGGGACCATCGAGCTCCAGAGCCAAGTAGACAAGGGCACAGAATTCCACATCACGCTGGACCTGGAGGCGGTGTCCGACCAGGAGGCCGATATGGTCCTGCCCAACTGGGAGGTACTGGTGGTGGACGACGATGCACAGTTGTGCAGCAGCGCCGCCGCCTCTCTCACGGAGATCGGCGTTCACGCGGAATGCGCGCTGGACGGCCCCTCCGCCATCTCCATGGTGGAGCGCCGGCATCAGAAGCGTCGGGATTACCATGTGGTGCTTCTGGACTGGCAAATGCCCGGCATGGACGGCATCGAGACCGCCCGCGCGCTGCGCCGGCGTGTGGGAAAGGACATCCCCATCCTCCTCATCTCCGCTTATGATTGGAGCGACATTGCGGAGGAGGCCAGGGCGGCAGGCATCAGCGGCTTTCTCTCCAAACCGCTGTTCAAATCCACCCTGTTTTACGGCTTGTCCCGCTTTGCCGAGCCGGCTTCTGCAAAAGCGGATGCCGCCCCGAAACTCGCCCCTGATTTTACCGGCAGACACCTCCTGCTTGCGGAAGACAGCGCTCTGAACTGGGAGATTGCCCGTGATCTGCTCTCCTCCTATGGCTTTGCACTGGACTGGGCGGAAAACGGCCGGCTCTGTGTGGAGCGCTTTCAAGCGTCGCAGGCAGATCATTACGATGCAATCCTCATGGACATCCGCATGCCCGTTATGGACGGCTATCAGGCTGCCCGGGCCATTCGGGCCATGGACCGTCCGGACGCCAGGGAGATTCCCATCATTGCCATGACGGCGGATGCCTTCTCTGAGGACATTCGCCGGGCCATGGACAGCGGTATGAGCGCACATATCGCCAAGCCCATCGATATCCGGGAGTTGCTCCGCGTGCTCCAAAGATGCCTGTCTTGAACCCCGGGCCTGGGGCCCTTTGTATCCGGATACGTGCCCGCTGTGGAGAACCCCTGTTGCGAAAATGGATCGTTTCCACACACCGTTCAAGACCCGGAAGAAGGACACGACAATGTCGTGTCCTTCTTCCGGGTCTTAGCAATCCGGGCGGCCCCGTATGGATCCTTTCGGGATTCCCGCTCGGCCTTTATTCTCCTCCCGTCAGGCCAGCGTCCAGCTCTGGCTCTCCGTCTGGAGCTTTACCATATGGGCGTAAATGCCGCCTTGCGACAGCAGCGCATCCGGTTTCCCCTCCTCTGCCACCGTGCCGCCGGAGAGCACCACGATCTTGTCGGCTCCGGCTACCGTGCGCATCCGGTGGGCGATGACCAGCACGGTTTTCTCCTGGATCAGGCGGGAGAGGGCGTTTTGGATCAGCGTCTCATTTTCCACATCGAGAGAAGCAGTGGCCTCGTCCAGCAGAATGATGGGCGCGTTTTTGAGAAAAGCCCGCGCAATGGAAATGCGCTGACGCTCGCCCCCGGAGAGCTCGCAGCCATTTTCTCCGATGTTGGTATTCCACTTGTCGGGCAGCTTCTCGGCGAACTCATCCACATTGGCAAGCCGCGCCGCCGCCAACACGGCTTCGTCAGTGGCGTCCTTGTTGCCGATGCGGATATTTTCCAGAATGGTGTTGTCAAACAGGGTGACATCCTGAAACACGATGGAATAGAGCGAGAGCAGGGTTTCCGGGTCGATTTTGGAGATGTCCATACCGCCTACCGTGATCCTGCCGCGGCTTACGTCCCAGAATCGTGCGGCCAGGCGGGAAACCGTGGTTTTTCCTCCTCCGGAGGGGCCCACCAGCGCTGTCACTTCTCCCTGCTTCGCGTTGAAGGAGACGTCCTTCAAAACGCGCTCTCCGGCATTGTAGGCAAAGCCCACATGATCAAACGAAATGTCATAGCCCTGGTTGGAGAGCTGATTTTCCCCCTGCTGGATAGGATGGTCAAGGATTTCATTCATCCGGGCAATATTGGTTCGGGTGCTGATCACCGCCGCCAGATTCTGCAGGGCGCCCTGCAAAGGGTCGTACAGCCGGGACACCACCAGCAAGAACAGAAAGAAGGTCAGCACATCCAGACTGCCCTGCATCAACAGGACCGCGCCCACCAGTGCAACGGTGGCGATGCCCAGCTTCAAAATGAGAGAGGCGGACACTACAAAGGCCGCCAGGCCAAATTCATTGATGATAGAACGCCGCTCCACGGCACGGATTTTCTTCTCCAGCCCCTTCAGATACTCCGTTTCGGCGTTGTTGGCTTTTAAGTCTTGTACCGCCTCCATGCACTCCTGGATTCCGTCGGCACATGCCATTTTCGCGTCCATGGCCTTCTGGTTGAACCTCTCCTGCACCTTGGCCGAAAAACCTACGACGGCAAAGGATACCGGCATTACCCACAGCGCCGCCAACGCCATGCGCCAGTCATAGGAAAAAAGGCTCACGGCAATCAGCAGAGTGGAGATCATGGACCCGGCCAGCTCCGGAATGAAGTGGGAAAAGCTCTGCTCCAGAAAGGTGCAGTCTGCCATAATGGTGCTGGTCAGGTCGGCCAGATCCTTTTTCCCGAAGAAAGACAGCGGAATCTTCCGCAGCCGCTCCGCCAAGGTGATCCGGCGCACGCCGCTTTCCGTATAGGTGGCAAAATAGGTGGCATTATATTGGAAGTACGTGGCGAGCAGAATCAGTCCCACACAGACTACGCAGCCAATGATATAAAAGGCAATCCGCCCGTTCGGGACGCCGCCCTTCATCAGATCGCTGACCAGGCAGTACAGAAGTCCCACGGGGAACATGAAGGAGATATTTTGCAGGACGCAGGCAAGGCAACCCTTGATCAAATCCTTTGCACCCTGTTCAGAGAGCGCATATCGTTTTTGCAGACGCTGGATCATCTTATTGTACCTCCTTTGCGACCTTCCACCGAACGGAAGTCTGATAGTTTTGCCACATCCGGCTGAACAGGCCGCCCTGCGCCAGCAGTTCCCGGCTGGAACCGCTCTCTGCAATCTGTCCGTCCTTCACTACATAGATTTTGTCCACACCCACCACCGTGGAGAGTCGGTGGGCGATCATGATAACGGTCTTCCCTCTGGACAGGTTGGCAAGCGCGGCCTGCACCCTGGTCTCATTGTCCGGGTCGGCAAAGGCGGTGGCCTCGTCCAAAATAAGGACGGGCGCGTTTTTCAACATCACCCGGGCGATGGCGATGCGCTGCTGCTCTCCGCCGGAGAGGTAGACGCCCTTTGTGCCGATGACGGTGTCCACGCCGTTGGGCAGTTTTTCAATGATATCGTCGCACTGGGCGTTTTGCAGGGCGGCCAGAATTTCCTCCCGGGTGGCGTCCGGCTTTCCCATTCGCACATTTTCCAATATAGAGGCCTTGATCAGGCGGCTGTTCTGGAATACAAAGGCGACGGTGTCCATCAGCTCTTCCTTGGGGATACTCCGTACGTCCACACCGCCGATCTTCACCACACCGCTCTGAGGATCAAAGAAACGGGAGATCAAGTTTGCCAGGGTGGTCTTGCCTCCACCGGACGGCCCTACAAGGGCCACCGTCCGTCCGGCAGGAATGGAGAGGGAGACGCCTTTCAGCACATCCTTTTCTCCGTCGTAGCTGAATGAGACATTTTGCAGCTCTACCGATCCGTTCTCGGGGTGCTGGGGATGGTCCGTTTCTTTCAGCGGGTCCAGATTCAGTACGCTGTCGATTCTCTGGAGGGCATCGTCCACGATCATGGCGTTTTCGCTCTGGAACATGATTTTCGTCAGGGCGACCGAGATGATGGGGGTGATGATGATGTAGAATATTAGATTGAGCAGGAATTCCGGCGTGACACCCTTTTGCGTCAGCAGCAGACCGCCTGCGATCAGAAAGGCGAATACGCCGTTGATGGCCGCCGTATAGAGCATCATGGGGGTGCGCAGCTCCTTGGTATAAGCGATTACCCATGTCTTATACCGGTCAATGGATCCCTTGAACTTCTTAAAGGAGAAGATGGTCTGTCCAAAGGTCTTGACGACGGGGATGCCTCGGACATACTCCACCGCCTCATTGGACATATCATCCAGGGCGTTCTGGTATTCCTTCATTTTCTGCTGCATCCGGGAGCCGGTCATGGTCATCATGATGAGAAAGCCCAGCAAGACCGGTGCCAGACTCAGGAGCCCCAGCCGCCAGTCAAAGACGAACAGCAGCACCAGCAGGCCACAGGGGGTGGCGATGGCGCCCGCCCGGTCGGGGAGCTGGTGGGCCAAGTAGGTCTCCGTTGCCGCGCTGGACTCGTTGACGATCTTCCGCAGCTTGCCGCTGCCGATGCGCTCGGCAAGTCCAAGCGGGAGCTTGACAATGTGCTCCATCGCCTGAATGCGCAGGTTGGTAGCAATGCGGAAGGCGCCCAGATGAGAACACATGAGCCCCGCAATGTAGACCAGTACCGCAATCACCGCGAACAATACCGCCATCCAGCCGTTGTGGGGCAGGTTCCGGGCGCGACTGAAAGCCGGTGCGGTTTCCAGCACCTCCTTCATCACCAGCCAGATATAATAGTAGGGCACCAGCGCGATCAGGGCGCTCACAGCCGACAGTACCCATGAGGCCCGGGTCAGGTATTTGTGGTTCCCCGCTATTTGCAGCAGACGCGACAAGTTGGATTGCTTTTTCAAACGAATTCCTCCTTTGGGTCACATTTTTTGTAGTTAGCTGTAGCTAACTTATGGGCAAAAATTACAGGGCATCACTGCCCCATAATTTTCATCCATCCGGCGGTGTAAAAGGCCCGCATTTCCCGGATATAGTTTTCCGCATCCCGGAGGGGCATCTCGTGGATCACCAGCTCAAAAAAGGTGTGAAACATGCCGGTGATCAGGATATGTTCCAGTTTGGGGTCGATTTTGGGGGAGGGGCGCCCCAACTCGTTGAGGACCGCCAGATAGGTGTGGGTGCTCTCCACCTCGATCTCCACCATCTCGTCGATCAGGCCCGAAAACCGTGTTCCCTCCGAGCAGCAGAGAATCAGCTTACATTCCTCCAAATGCGCATAGGCATAGTGGAGCATATCGTACATGCAAAGCCCGGAGATATCTCCCATCACCTCCGGCTGCTGCTCGTGGGGTAGTTGGGCAAACTCCCGCTGGGCATCCTTGAACCGCCCAATGAGGTAATCATGGGGCTCCCCCACCAGCGCCTCAAACAGTTCCTCTTTGCTTTTGTAATAGCCATAGAAAGCCCCCGTGGTCATTCCCACGGATTTGACGATGTTCCGCAGGGAGGCTCCGCGAAATCCTTTTTCCAGGAATTCCGCTTTGGCCGCCTGATGGATACGGGTCAAAGTCGACTCGGCGGGCATAGGTCCACCCCCGATATAACATCGTTATATAACACTGTTATAGTATAGCAGGCACGGCATCCGCTGTCAAGCAAAATATGCTGTATCTTCCATCCGCAAAGTAAAAGCTGTAATAAAAGTGGGGGCATAAAATTGTTTCCGCTTTTTGAATGATTTCGCTATTTATCATAGATACTTGATTTTGAGTCTCAATTGCCCCAATATTTTCCAGAATCGTTTTTTCAAAAACCTTGGCTCTTAGAGATTCTTCTGACTTTTGAAAAAAGTCGGAGCAAGCTTTATATCGCTTGCTCCGACTTGGTGCGCCTGAAGGGACTCGAACCCACACGCATTGCTGCACGAGAACCTAAATCTCGCATGTCTACCAATTCCATCACAGGCGCATATTCAATTTCCCTTTGCTCTCCTCCGTGAGCGCAAGACAGCGGCCTCCAGGTCCTGCATGTCTGTCAATTTCTGCATTCCCTCACAGGGTGTCTGCCGGAACAGTGATACGGTGTTATTCTACCATCTGCCCACAAAAAAGTCAATTGCGCCGCCACATCGAACGTGGTATCATGAATGAGACCCCACTTTTTCGTTGGAGGAACGCATATGAATCTTACGCCGAGAGTCGCAGCCGTCCATGACATGTCCGGCCTGGGCCGGTGCTCACTCACCGTGGCTCTGCCCGTGCTCTCCGCTATGGGCGCGCAGTGCTGTCCGCTGCCTACGGCGGTGCTCTCCGCACACACCGCCTTCCCCGCCTCACACCTAGCCACCTTTCTGGATCTCACCGACGAGATGGAACGGATGCTCCTGCACTGGCGGAAGCTCCATGTGAGCTTCGACGCCATCTACAGCGGCTTTCTGGGCTCCGAACGGCAGATCGGCATCCTCCACCGCCTCCTCTCCGAGTTCCGCCGGAAGGAGACCCTTGTCCTGGTGGACCCGGTGATGGGGGACCATGGAAAGGTCTATCGTACCTATACCCCTGAGATGTGCCGCCTAATGGGAGAACTGGCCGCCGGTGCAGACCTCATCACCCCCAACCTCACCGAGGCCGCCATCCTGTTGGGCGAGGACTACTCCAGCGTCCCCACCGGACAGGCCGGCATGGAGCGATGGCTCACCCGCCTCTCCCTGGAGGGCCGGCGCTCGGTGGTGATCACCGGAGTCAGCTTCGCCCCCGGGACCGTGGGCGCCGGCTGCTTTGACCGCGGCAGCGGCAAGATCCGCTTTGCCATGGCTCGGCAGGAGCACGGCGAATTCTCCGGCACCGGCGATCTCTTCGCCTCAGTGCTGCTGGGCGCCTCCCTCCGGGGCGAGACGCTGGCCGACGCCACTGCCCGGGCAGTGGATTTTATCCAGAAGTGCGTCTCCCGCACTCTTGCGGCAGGGACCCCCGTGCTGGACGGCGTGCAGTTCGAGCCGCTTCTGAAAGAACTGGTGTAAAAATAAGCCCGCGCCCCGAGCGATCTTGCTCCGGGCGCGGGCTTATTTTGCCGTTGGGCGGCAGCGCCCCGCTGTGCATGCCTGCATACGAGGCGCCCTCATGTGCCGCTTTTCTTCCGCTGGACGTGCCAGCAGATCCGTGCCAGGAGGCGGTCCGGCACCAGACGCTGGGCCAGACGGACCGCTTTCATCCGGGCCCCGGGCACAATGACCGGCTTTCCCCGAAACATGCCGTTCACCGCGCACTCCGCCACCCGCCTGCTGCTCAGGCTGGGCGCGGAAAAGCACACGTCGGCCACCTGGTCGAATTCCGTCTGCACGGGGCCGGGGCACAGCACACTAATCCTCACTCCGCTCCCCGCCCGGCGCAGCTCCTCGGCCACCGCCTCAGACAGTCGGAGCACATAGGCCTTGGAGGCGTAGTAGGAAGAGAGCAGCGGTCCAGGCAGAAAGGCTGCCGAGGACGCTACATTCAGGATGTATCCCCGACCCTTGGCCTCCAGATCCGGGAGAAACAGCTTCATAAGCATATGCACGGCGATGATATTCACATCCAGCATCCCCAGCTCTGCCTCCAGGTCAGTCTCGTCAAAGGGGCCGAAGAGGCCCAGTCCGGCATTGTTCACCAGGATATCGATGTTCTCGCCCTGTGCCGCCCGGTACAGGGCCTGACACCCCTCCCGGCTGGAGAGGTCCGCCGGGAGAATCGTGACCCGCACCATACTCAACTCTGAGGCCAGTGCCCTCAGCCGCTCCTCCCGCCGGGCGGTCAGCACGAGGTCACAGCCGCGTGCAGCCAGGACCCGGGCGATATCTCTTCCTATCCCGGAGCTTGCTCCGGTAACCAGCGCCTTCATGGCGCAGCGCCTCCTTTTGTATCGGGTAACGGCCCTGACAGGTCGTCGTGGGTGTATTATACTACAGTACTCACAGCTTTTCCAAGCCTCCGCCCCTTTTATTCCCCCGCTCTCAGCCGGAACAGCTCCCGGACGCGTACCCCCTGGGCATGGAGCGCCGCCAGATACAGCACGCCTCCAAAGACCAGGCAGACCACCGCCGCATGGAGCGCGGCGAGCCCCCTGTCCTGGAGGATGGCAAACAGGAGATTGATCACCAGCCCCGCCAGAAGCGCAGCCAGTCCGGGCGCCGTCACCCACAGGAAGAGTTGAGGACGCAGGCCGGTCGCCCGGTGGAGGGAGGCCATGCCCAGCACCACTCCCAGCAGAGAACTGATGAGAAAGGCCCACACATAACCCAGGAGCCCCACGCCGGGTACGCCCACCGTAAAAAAGACGACGACCAGCTCTACCGCCCCGCACAGCAAGGCGTTCCGGGCGGCGGCGGGCTGACGCCCCACCCCATTGAGCGCACAGGAGAGCACCGACTGATAGCAGGAGAGCGCCACCCCCACGGAGAGGGGGGCCAGATAGTCTCCCACGGCGGGCTCTTTGAAGAGGGCGGAGCCCAAGGTGGGCCCCAACACCACCAGGAAGGCCATGGCCGGGAGCATGAGCACCGATGTCCCCAGCATGGCCTTGGAGATACGGCGGTGGACCTCTCCGCGCCGCTTCAGGGCGGTGGACTCGGCCAGCTTTGGGACCAGCACCAGCCCCAACGCGGCGATAAAAGCGGTGGGCAGCGTCAGCAGAGGCAGGGTCATGCCAAACATGACGCCGAAGGCCGAGATGGACGCCGAGACCTCCATCCCCCCCTGGACCAGCTTCTGGGGGATCAAAATGGCGCAGACCGACCCCATCAGATTCCCCAACAGGGAGGTAGCGGCAATGGGCAGCGCAATGCGGGCAATGCGGTGGTTCAGGCGGCCGGACGCCTCTCCCGCCCCCAGCGGACCATCCATCCCCCGCCGCCAGCGGCGGTGCAGGAGGGTGAGCGCGCAGGAAGAGAACACCTCGCAGATCACCATGCCCGTAACGATGAGCCCCACCGTCCGCTCCGGATTCTGGGGCAGGAAGAGCACCAGCAGCCCCAGCACCGCACACGTCCGTACCAGTTGCTCCAGCAGCTCGGTAAAAGCCGGAGGACGGATCATGCCCGCACCGTAAAAGGCGTGTTTGTGGAGATTCTCCACTCCGGTGAGGAGGATGCAGGGCAGCAGGATCACCAGCCCCAGTCTGGTCCGGGCATCCCCCAGGAGGTAGACCGAGATGGGGTCGGAGAAAAGGACGACTCCAAGCGTGGGAAGGGCCAGCAGCCCCAGGAGCAGCAGCAGGCACCGGCGCAGCACCTGCCACGCCGCCCGCCAGTTGCCCAGGGCCTGATATTCGGAGGTAAGTGTGGATACCGCCGCCGTAAGACCCACCGCGGTGACGGAGAGGAGGACGGAATAGACCGGCATGATGAGCTGATAGAGCCCCATGACCTCCGAGCCGATGAGCCGTGAGAGCAGAATACGGTAAAAGAACCCCAGGAGCTGGTTCACCAGCCCGGTGGCCGTCAGCAGCAGGGTCCCATAGAGCATGGACGTGCGGTCAAGTTTCAAAAGAGCGCCCCCTTTCCCAAAATACATATTCTCCGCGTACCCGAAACATGTGGGGAGACAGGCTTTCCCCGCCTTTGTTTCAACGCTTTACAGCGGCAGGGTACCCGTGGTATGATAACGCAGAACCACGTTTTCAGTCGACGGAAAGGAGTCTTTTTCATGCCGGCCACATTCATCAACGCCGCTCTCGTCCTGTTGGGCAGCCTGCTGGGCATGCTCTTCAAGGACCATATCGGGGCGCGTTTTCACTCCATCCTCACCCACGCCCTGGGCCTGTGCGTCCTGGGTATCGGCATCTCCTCCGCCGTGGGGACGGAGAACACCCTGTGTGTCATCGTGTGCATGGTGCTGGGCACCATCCTGGGAGAGGCTCTGCGGATCGAAGACCGCCTGGACTCCGTGGGCGAGGTGCTGCGGAAAAAGCTGGTCCATGGAGGTGGGAACACCCGCTTCACCGAGGGCTTCGTCACCGCCTCCGTCCTCTTCTGCGTGGGCTCCATGGCCATCATGGGCTCCATGGAGGCGGGCATCCAGGGCAAATACGACATCCTGATCTCCAAGGGGGTCATCGACGGCGTTACCGCCATCACATTCGCCTCCGCTATGGGGCTGGGCGTGGCCTTCTCCGTCGTCCCCCTCCTCCTCTACCAAGGCGGCCTCACACTTCTCTTCTCCTGCGTGGGTCCCTTCCTCGACCCGGCCGCCATCACGGAGATGAGCGCTGTAGGCGGCACCATCATCATGGGCATCGCCGTCAACATGCTGGGGCTGGGCAAGGGAAAGATCCGTGTGGGCAACATGCTCCCCGCCATTTTCCTACCGCTGCTGTACCTCCCGGTCGAATCTCTGCTCTCCAGCCTGCCGATCTGATTGCCCATATCGTTCCGATTGTCGGAACGTCTTTCTCCCTCCCGCCGGGTCCGCCCTTGCTCGCCGGTGTTTTGCGTGGAATTCACAGGATTCAGAGCCCTTCTCCAGTTTTTTTATGCAATTCACAAAAAGTTTTCATTTCCGGATTTGGCGGGTCAGATGTTCAAAAAATCTTTTGAATTGGTACTACCACCCGTGAATTCCTTAAAAAAAAGAACTTTGCTTTGGCATGTCTCCGGGTTTCGGAACGAAGATTTTCCCTTTTTGCCTCTTGCGCATAGAGGGGAAAGAGACTATACTTATAGATGCAAAAATCCGGATGGGAAAGCGTAAAAACGCAACATAAGGAGGCAGCAAAGTATGGGATTTGTCAAAGTTGAGCAGCAGGGCCATGTGGGGATTCTGACCATTGACCGTCAGGAGGCCCTCAACGCCCTCAACAGCCAGGTTCTCAACGACCTGGATGCCGCCATCGACGAGGTCGCGGCCAATGACGACGTCTATGTGGTCGTCCTTACCGGCGCGGGCCGCAGCTTTGTGGCGGGCGCGGACATCGGCGAAATGAAGGGTTTCTCCTCCGCCGACGGCAAGAAGTTCGGCGTCCACGGCGGCGGCGTGTTCCTGAAGCTGGAGAACATGGCCAAGCCGGTCATCGCCGCGATTAACGGCTTCGCCCTGGGCGGCGGCTGTGAACTGAGCATGGCCTGCGACATCCGTCTGGCCAGCGAGAAGGCCAAGTTTGGTCAGCCCGAGGTGGGCCTGGGCATCACCCCCGGTTTTGCCGGTACCCAGCGACTTCCCCGCATCGTGGGCATCTCCAAGGCGATGGAGCTGATCCTCACCGCCAAGGTCATCGGCGCCGCCGAGGCCAAGGCCATCGGTCTGGTCAGTGAGGTCTATCCCCCCGAGGAGCTGATGCCCAAGGCTCTGGAACTGGCCAATGCCATCTGCGCCAACGCCCAGATCGCCGTGCAGGAGTCCAAGCGCTGCATCCGCATGGGCATGCAGACCGATATCTCCACCGGCTCCGCTTTCGAGGCCGAGGCTTTCGGCGTCTGCTGCGGCACGGAGGACAAGGATGAGGGCATGGGCGCGTTCCTGGAGAAGCGCGCTGAAAAGCACTTCAAAAACAAATAACCGTGTCTCCCGTCATCGCACGTCCGGACGATCAGGTCTGGAATATGATTTTGCAGGATCTACATAAAAATGAAAAGGGGTATGCTATTATGAAAAAGATCGTAGTCATCGGCAGCGGCACCATGGGGCTGGATATCGCCCAGGTCTTTGCCAAGAAGAGCTTTGACGTGGTCGTCCGCGACATCAGCGACGAGATCCTCAAGGCCAACGAGGCCCGCCTGAACAAGAGCCTGGACAAGCTGGTGGCCAAGGGCAAGATGGACGAGGCCAAGAAGGCCGACATCCTGGCCCACATGAGCTTCACCACCGACCTGAACCTGGCCGCCGACGCCGACCTGGTCATCGAGGCCGCCACTGAGAACCCCACCATCAAGAAGGGCATCTTCACCGACCTGGACGGCATCTGCAAGCCCGAGACCATCCTGGCCTCCAACACCTCCTCCATCTCCATCACCGAGATCGGCGCCGTCACCAAGCGCCCCGAGCAGGTCATCGGCATGCACTTCTTTAACCCCGCCACCGTCATGAAGCTGGTGGAGGTCATCCG